>RCNG010000503.1_pt1 | contig 17869 bp, 15 predicted proteins | sample 2041371 | NCBI WGS metagenome assembly RCNG01 (sample SAMN09708227, study PRJNA481090) | Marine sediment metagenome, whole genome shotgun sequencing project. | biome: marine sediment; feature: ocean; material: sediment; isolation source: Sewage treatment plant 1 marine sediment (STP1) ... | reverse complement strand
CTTTTTTACGGGGATGCATGGAACATGATTCCCCATGGCCGTTACCTGGTCTGCAACTCACACGGCGCACGCTACCGACCCGATAACGGCCTCTGTGTCTCGGGACCCTGTGAGGGTTCGCATCTGAAGGAACTGCCCGTCTTCGTCCAGGGTGACGAGGTCTTTCTCGAGACCGACAAGGTGGGTGGGTTCTTCAACGTATAGGGGCTCGAAACTCGATGCTGGATCATCGCATGCATCGCAAGCTGCGCCCACAGATCACACAGATGGACACAGATTTCATCGCACAGAGACCGGTAGGTCGGACAACTTCGGGGGAAAGCCGGGATCACCGCTAGCTCTCTGAAGGGCAGCCAGGATGGCTACCCCACAATCATCGCACCATCGCAGGTTTGCCCGCAGATCACGCAGATGGGCGCAGATTCCATCACACCGTCGCAAACACGAAGACTCAAAGACACCAAGCAGGCACGAAGCCGTCGCACGGAGAATTCGAAGATAGTGCAGATGGACGCAGATTCTCGCTACAAGCTCTCCACGAACTCGGTCATCCGGTCGAACGCTTCCCGGATCGACTTCACGCTCCAGAGTAACGGCTGGTATGTCGTAATGGGGTACTCAGTGTCCTTGGCGACCCAAGGATCGAAGGGGCGGATCTCGACTTTGCCCGACAGAGCGTGCTCGACCTCGCCGAAACTCGAGAGCAATCCGGCGCCGTAGGCTTTGAGCTTCTCATCCTCCAGCAACACACCGTACTCGATGGTGAACCAGTAGAGTGTGGCCAGTTGTTCGACCTGAGCGTCGTTGGCCTTGAGCGAGCCCTCACCGATCTTCTGCGACAGATCAGCAAACTCGGGGATGGCGAGCATGGGAGCGTGACCCATGAGCTCGTGGACAATGTCCGGCTCCGGTGTGTAGAGAGGTTCGGAGTGGTGACGAATGTACTGGGTCGCACAGAAAACGCGCCGCGCCAGCGCTCCGAGAAACTCTCGCGCCGACACCAGCCCCGCCACCGGCTGGAGAGAGAACCCGGTTCGTTTGGTCAGAAAGGCGCTGACGTCGGCGAGCTGGGGCACTTTCCCCGCCTCGTAGCCGATATCGTCGATGACCGCGACGAATTCGCGGCAGGCGTGAGTGGGATAGAGCGCGGTGAGCTTGTCGAAGACCGTGGCCCAGGTTGCGCACTCCGTCGCCGAGTAGTCGACGATCTTGGGCGGCTCCCCGGAATTGAGCGGTGGCGCCATGACGGCGATCTCGTCGCGCCGACGGCGGTAGGCGGGATCGTTGAACCCCGGGTGATCGGCGTCAAGCTCAATAATGTGTCCGGTCATTCGGCCTCCACTAAGTCTGCGTTCGGAACCGAAACTATGCCACGGGGACGCCATTGCTGACAAGGCATCACGCGGCGACCGGCGCCGCTCAGCGGCGCTCAGGGTGACAGATGGGGCGACCTCAAGGACAATCATCGGGTGATCACCGCGAATTTGGTGGGTTCCTGTTAATCCCGAGGGTGGAAGGGCGTTTCAATGGTTGATGAACAAAATCGGGAGGAACCCGTGCAGGCAGTGATCGCCACCAACAACCCTGACCCCACCCAGTGGCTCGAGCCGATCTACCGGGAGCACTCGAGGGCCGTGATTCGGGCAGCCTACCGGGTGACGGGGAACGCCGAAGACGCCGAGGATGTCCTCCAGACCGTCTTCATTCGCCTCGCCCGCCGGGCGGCGCCGCCCGATTTCTCAGGCGGGGCGCTCCCCTATCTCCGACGGGCGGCAACCAACGCCGCCCTCGACATCGTCCAATCCAAACGAGTGAAGACCAGCGTCGCCTTTGACGGAGTCACCGAGGCCGTGAGCCGAGACGACGCACCCTTGCCCGACAAGGTCCACCACGATCGGCAGCTCCACGTGCGCCTCCGCGAGGCGGTATCAGGCCTGAGTCGCCGGTCCGCCGAGATCTTCACCCTGCGCTACTTTGAAGGGCTCGACAACAAGGCGATCGCCGCCGCTCTCGATACCTCGCCCGGGACTGTGGCGGTCACCCTCCACCGCGTCCGAGAAAAACTCAAGACCGAAATGGCCCCTCTCATGGGAGGCACCCAATGACCGATTCAACCAGACACGACGATTTCCTCGACCGCATCGCGGGCGAGATTCACGATCAGCAACTCGATGACGAAACCGTCACCGCTGCGACCGACCGGGTGTGGAGCGCGCTCCATTCCGAGTTCTCGGTGGACGCGCCGCTGAGGTCCTGCGCCGATGTTCAGGCGCTCTTGCCGGCCTTTGTCGCTAAAGAGCTTCCCGAGGGCAAGGCCCTGCTCGTGGGCGACCACACCCGCTCGTGTGTGCCATGTCGGCGAGCCCTGCTCGAGGTGCGGAGCGGCGGTGCGCAGAAGACGGTGGCCCCGCCCTCGGTCCGGGTCGGCGCCGGTTTCCCCGCCTGGCTCAAGATCGCGGCCGCATTGGTGCTCGTGGTCGGCGCCGGTTCCATGGCCCTGATCATGGGTGGCAACCTCCTCGCCGATCATCAACTGACGGCTCAGGTTGCTTCTCTCGACGGATCATTGCAGCTCGTCACCGATCAGCAGACCTCGAATCTGACCGAGGGCGACACCATCCGCTCGAAACAGCGGGTTCGGACATCAAAGGACAGCGGCGCCTTCATCCGCCTCGCCGATGGCTCTCTCGTCGAGATGGCCCCCCGGTCGGAGCTCGCGCTGCGTGGGTCTCGCCGGGGAACCACAATTGAACTCGGTCGCGGCAACATCATCGTCCACGCCTCCGAGCAGGGCCGCGGCCGTCTCGGCGTGTCGACCGCAGAATGCGATGTCGCCGTCAAGGGCACCATCTTCGCGGTCAACCACGGTCTCAAGGGGTCGCGGGTCTCGGTCATCGAAGGCGAGGTCGAGGTTTCTCGGCACGGGTCGCACTCCCTGCTCCATCCCGGTGAGCAGATCACCACCGATGAGCGCCTCAAAACCATCGCCATCGAAGACGAGATCTCCTGGAGCGTCAACGCCGAAGAGCACCGCCTGCTCCTCGCGGAGTTGACCCAGCTCCAGGTCGCGGTGGCCGAGGCGGTGGACATCGCCGCACCCCGGACCTCCACCCGTCTGCTCGATCTTGCGGCTGCCGACACCACTGTCTACGTCGCCATGCCGAACCTGACCGAAGGCCTCGGCGCCGCGCGTCAGGTCTTCTCGAGTCGGATCGCCGACAGCGAGGTCCTGCGGGACTGGTGGCAGCGTGAGATCGTCGCCAAGAACATCGACACCCAGATCGAGGAAAGCCTCGACCAACTCCAGTTCCTCGGGGAATCCCTCGGTGACGAGGTCGTGGTCACCCTGGGCTCGTCGAGTCTGGCCGGTGAGGGCAATCCGCTCTTCCTCGCCGAGCTCGAAGACCCCCAGGCCTTCCGCGCTCTGCTCGAGAGCCATCTGGCCGACTTCACCAACGGCGCGCCGCCGATTCAGCTCCTCGACGATCCCGACGAGCCCGTTGCGGCGGGCGTCGAGATTCTGATCTGGCTCGCCGACGATGTCGTGGTCGCCGCCCGCACCGCCGAGCTCATCCAGGGCGTTGCCGCCCGTCTCGATGGCAGCTCGCCCACCACCTTCGTCGGCGCCGAGCTTCACCAACGCCTCGGCGATCGCTACGCCACCGGTGTCGAGTGGCTCTTCGGTCTCGATCTCCAGCATCTCCTCACCGAAGCGACCGGCGACACCAGCCCGGAGGAGACTGCGGCCATGATGGAGCGGCTCGGGCTCGTCAATGCGACGACAATGGTCTTCGAGCGCCACCGCAACGAGGTCGGTTCGCAGATCGACGCCGAGATCAGGTTCAACGGCAGCCGAAGCGGCGTCGCCGCATGGCTTGCCGAACCCGCCCCTCTGGCGACCCTGGACTTCGTCTCCCAGGACGCCTATCTGGTCACTTCCGTGGCCGCCAAGGATGGCGTCGAGCTCTTCGACGAGCTCCTCGGGATGGTGAACACCGTCGGGTCCGACGCTCTCACCGAACTCGAGACCTTCCAGACCGAGGTCGGGATCGATCTTCGGGACGATCTGGCCATCGCCATCGGTGGAGAGGGTACCTTCGCCGTCGATGGGCCGATCCTGCCGATTCCGACATGGAAGCTCATCCTCGAGGTCTATGACCCAACCACTTTGGAGCACACCATCTCGGAGGTCATCCAACGAGCCAACACCGAGCTCGCCGCGAACGGTCACGAACCGATCTCGGTCGACGTCAGGTCGTCGGACGGTCGAACTCTGACGACGCTTCGTCATCCATCGAGCCCCATCGCGTTCACCTACTGTCTGACCGACGGATTTCTGGTGGCGGGATCGAGCCGCTGGGCGGTGGAGACCGCGATCGCCGTCCGCGAATCCGCCATGGGGCTGGCGCGTTCGGCGGTCTTCCGCGAGCTTCTGCCGGACAACGGGTTCACCGATTGCTCAGCGCTGGTCTACCGGGATCTCTCATCCATCCTCGGTGCGCTGCCGCAGGGCGCCATGGGTGAGCAACTCGGTGAGTACGAAAGCCTGCTCAAGGAAAGCGCCGCCCCGGGGCTGGCCTGCGCCTACGGACTGGACGATCGGATTCTGGTCTCCGGCTCCGGTCCCAGCCTGGTCGGTCTCGCTCCCCTGCTCGGACTCCAGAGCATGATGGCGCTCGACAATGTCGTCGAAGACGGCTCGGACGAGCTATCATCACCCGAATGAATCAACCAGAGAACAACGAAGCGCCCGTTCTCGAGCTTGACGGTCTGACCGTCAAGCTCGGGGGTCGGACGATCCTCGACACGCTCGAGGCCTCGTTCTCCGGCCGCGCTATCGGTCTGCTCGGCCCCAACGGCGCCGGCAAGACCACCCTGCTGCGGACCCTTCTCGGGTTCTACCCGCCCACCACCGGCGGCGCCAGGGTCTTCGGCAGACCACTTTCGACCGAGGGAAAGCAGATCCGAGGCGAGATCGGCTACATGCCGGAGTCCGACGCCTATATCGCCAATATCACCGCGGTCCATTTTGTCCGACTCATGGCCGAACTCAGCGGTCTGCCGTCGGAGGCCGCCCTCGAGCGCGCCCACGAGGCGTTGTTCTACGTCGGCCTCGGCGAGGCCCGTTATCGCAAGATCGGTACCTTCTCTACGGGAATGAAACAGATGGTCAAGCTGGCCCAGGCTTTGGTCCATGGGCCACGCCTGTTGATGCTCGACGAACCCACCAATGGACTTGACCCCCCAGCGCGCAAACGGATGATCGATCTCGTCTGCGACATCCGCGACCGGGGAACGAGTCGGATCATCCTCTCCTCCCACCTCCTCGGCGATGTCGAGACGGTGTGCGACGAGGTCCTGATCCTCAAGGGCGGAGCCATCGCCGACACCTGCGATCTCGAGGCCGATCGCCAGGCCGACAAGAACTTTGTCGAGGTCGATCTCGAGAGCCCGAGCGATGACTTCGACCGCGCCGTTGCGGCGCTGGGATGCGAGATCGCCTCCCTCGAACCGGGAAAACTCAAACTGGTGATGCCGGCGGAGGTCTCGACCCGCGAACTGTGGATCGCCGCGGATGAACTCGGCGTCGGGATCCGCCGACTCGACTTGAGACGCGACTCGCTGCAGGACATCTTCCTGCGCGCCATGGAGGACAACCATGGCAGTGTATGAGCGGATCTGGCGTCGGTACGATGGTGGGCTGACGCCGTTGCGTTGGCGCGCCGCGGTGATCACCAAGTACGCTCTGGCCGAGGCGTTCTCATCGCGGATATTCGCCGCGTTCTATGTGCTCTGCCTTCTGCCGACCACCGTCGGCGTATTTCTCGTCTACCTCAGCCACAACGTCAGCCTCCTCGAGCAGATCGGTTTGACCAAGGAGTTCATGGGTGGGTTGACCCTGATTTTCTTCCAGTTTCTCTTTCTCTGGCAGGCGATTCCGGCGTTCCTCGTTGCGGTGATCGTCTCACCCAGCCTCATTGCTGCGGACATCTCCAACCACGCGCTCTCGCTGTACCTCAGCCGCCCCATTAACCGGCGTGACTACGTCGTCGGCAAGATGGCCGTGCTCTTTCTGCTCCTTTCACCCATCACCTGGATGGGGGGGCTGTTGATCTTCATCCTCCAGGCCTATCTCGAAGGCAACAAATGGGGCTTCGAGAACTGGCGGATCGGAATGGCCTACCTCGTCGGGCACCTGACCTGGATCGTGGTGATCTCGTTGCTCACCCTGGCCATCTCCGCCTGGGTGCGGTTCAAACCCGCCGCGCGCGGCGCCCTCTTTGGGATCATCTTCATCCTGTCCGGGTTTGCCGAGGCCATCAACGCCGTCACCGACACCTCGGTGGGCGATCTGATCCACCTCACCAAGGCCATCGCCAACGTGGTCATGTCGATCTTCGGTGGGCCCACCGAAGGCAACCTCCCCATCGCGCTCAACTGGTTCACCCTGATTGCGACCTGCCTCTTCTCGATCTGGATGCTCCACCGCAAGCTGCGGGCGCACGAGGTGGTGACATGACCGCCGGCACCATCTCCGTCCGTAACGTGTCGAAGTTCTACGGCGAGGTCCTCGGCGTCAACCGGGTCACCGTCGAGATCGAGCCGGGACTCACCGGTCTGGTCGGACCCAACGGTTCGGGCAAGAGTACGCTCATGCACCTCTTGTGCGGCTTGTTGAAACCGTCCCGGGGCTCTCTTTCCGTCCTCGGCATTCCACCCGACCAACCCGAGGAGCTTTTCCGACTCGTCGGGTATTGCACCCAGTACGACAGCTTCCCAAACGGATCGACGGGCTACAGTTTTCTGTCGCACACCCTCGCCCTGCACGGCTTCGACCGGACCGAGACCGATCGCCGCACCTGGGAGATTCTCGAGCGCGTCGGACTCACCGATGCGGGCAAACGACGGGTCGCCGGATATTCCAAGGGCATGCGTCAACGGATCAAGCTCGCCCAGGCGATCTGTCACGATCCCCGTGTACTGGTCCTCGACGAGCCCCTCAACGGTCTCGACCCAATGGGTCGCGCGGAGATGATCGATCTCTTCAAGGAATTCGCCCGGGACGGACGCCACGTCATTGTTTCGAGCCATATCCTGCACGAGGTCGATCTCATCTCCGATGGGGTCATCATGATCCACGCTGGTTCGGTCGTGGCCGAGGGCTCGATCCGCGATGTCCGTGGCGAGATCACCACCCAACCGCTCCAGGTGCTCGTTCGCTGCGACCGACCGCACCTGATCGCGGCGCGCGCCTTCGAACACGACCACGTGGTCGAGGCGAGGATCATCGACGACGGCACCGGGATCCTGCTGCGGACGACCAATGCACAGGCTTTCTTCCCCGATCTCGGCAAGATCATCCTGGCGACCGGGGTCGAGGTCGAGACGGTGGTTCCAGCCGACGAGAATGTCCACGCCGTCTATGACTATCTCATCGGCGACGGTGGAGGTGGACCATGAGCGGCTCGCACGGATGGCCGTTGTGGCGGCGCCAGATCACCATTCTCGCGACACAGGAGATCGGCCGGAGCATCTTCAGCAAAAGGTCGCTGGCTGTCTATCTTCTGGCGGCGATGCCCCTCGCCCTTGCGCTTCTCCGAGCGCTGTTCCTCCCCGAGAGTCAACGAGCCCATTCGGGACACACCACGACTGAGTTCGCCCAGGTCTATCACTTCTTTCTCCTGCGCTTCATCGTCTTCTTCTCGGCCGCCCTGCTCTTCGTCAAACTCTTCCGTGGCGAGATTCTCGAGCGATCGCTCCACTACCATCTCCTCGCGCCGGTCCGACGTGAAGTGCTCGCCGTCGGCAAGTACATCGGCGGTCTGCTCGCCTCGGCTTCCATTCTCGGCGCCACCGTCGTCCTGAGCATCGTGCTCTTCTATCTGCCCCACGGCAGCGCCGGGATGGCGCATCTCATGAGTGCTCGAGGATTGGGCGAGGTCTTCGCCTATGTCGCCACCACCGTCCTCGCGTGTGCGGCCTATGGCGCCCTCTTCCTGCTTGCTGGGCTCTTCTTCAAGAACCCCATGGTGCCGGCCATCCTCTTCCTCGGCTGGGAGATTCTCACGCCCTTCCTGCCGGGCTTCCTCAAGCTCCTCAGCATCGTCCACTATCTCGGCTCGCTGGAACCGGTGCCCATCTCGCAGGGGCCCTTCGCGCTCATGGCGCAGCCGGTGCCATGGTGGTTGGCGGTTGCGGCCCTCATCGGCATCAGCGTCGGTCTGCTCGCGCTCGGCGCGTGGAAGACCCGGGGGCTCGAGATCACCTACTCGACCGAGTGAGATCGGCGACCGCGGAGAGGCGAACCGCGAGGGTGCGAGGGGCGTGACTTCCATCGCAACGGATTGAAACGCAAAGGACGCGAAGAGCGCAAAGGCCATCGCAAAGACATCGCATTTGAAACGCGAAGGTCGCCAAGCCCGCAGAGTCCATCGCTAAGGAGATCGCAATGAATGAGTCGGCCATGAGTGGCGAAAAGGTCGTTTGACTGTCGTGGTGAAGCGCATCATTCCGGATCGACTGACGGTGGGGTTTACCCCACCTTCAGTCTCCATCCGGGACGAGGGTGCCTCTACGAAGTCTGACACCCCAGCGGCGAAGCGATGTCGAATCAATAATTGCAATGTCTTTGCGATGCTCTTTGCGCCCTTCGCGGTCTTTGCGTTTCAACTGCGATGGCGTCGTATGCGATCTCTTGGCGTTCTTGGGCCTTTTTGAAAAATCTCGGTGTCGGCCTATTCGGTGGGATCGTCGTTGTCGAACCCTAGAAAGACGGGTTCGGGTCTAAGATCGATGCCGAGGTGGGTTCTCACCCCTCTCCGAATCTCCCGCGCGAAATCAACCAGCTCTGCGGCGGTCCCCACGCCTCGGTGAATGAGCGCGAGAGCATGCTTGCTCGACAACCCGACTCGACCACGGACACAGCCCCTTGGGAACCCCGCGGACTCGATGAGCCACGCCGCCGAGAGCTTGGTCAGTCCATCGGCAACCCGATGACCCGGTGGGTCCTGATCGAAACCGAGAACGCCGAGCACCCTCGCCATCCGTTTGAGACTCTCGAGGGTGGCGTCGTCCACCACCGGATTGACGAAGAACGACCCGACGCTTCGGCGGTTGGGATCGTCGTCGTCCAGAACCATGGATTTGGCGCGTCGGAGATCGAGGACGGCACCCCGCAGTTCTCCGAGGCTCGGAGGCAACGTGCCGGTGAAAAGCTCGGCAACCTGCGAGTAGGAAAGCTCCGACGAACCGCCGGGTCTCAGAGCGAAGCTGACCTCGATCACGATGAGAGGGTTCCCGGCCCTTCGGAGAACGCTGCTACGGTAGCCGAATTGACACTCGTCGGCGGTGAGGACACGTTCCTCGAGAGTTGTGCGGTCGAGCGCTCGGACCTTTTCGATCACCGCTCCGACCTCCTGGCCGTAGGCGCCCACATTCTGAATGGGGGTCGCCCCCGCGGTTCCGGGGATTCCCGAGAGGCACTCGATCCCGGCCAGATCCTCCCCCACCGCCAGACCGACAACCTCATCCCAGGGCTCACCGGCAGCGGCAGTGAGAACGGCTCGATCGCGCCGACGCTCCACATCGATTCCCCGGTTTCCGATCGTGATCACCAGTCCGCGAACCCCGCCGTCGGCGACGACCACGTTGGAACCACCACCAAGCACGGTGACCGGGAGAGACTTCTCCTCCGCCCACCGCAGGGCCTCCCGGAGATCGCCCACACTCGATGCCTCGACCAGCCAATCCGCGGTTCCCCCAAGGTCGAGGGTTGTCAGGGGCGCAAGGAGTTTGTGGGTCGCCGGTTCGGCCATGGTGAACAGTCTACCCTCGCTTCGCCTCCTGAAACGCGATGGGAGTGGTGCACAGGCACGCATTTGTGCATACGCACAAATTGGGTGCCAGGGACCCTTCCGGTCGATAGCCCGAAACGCTCAATGCAGGAGGGCGTACAATCCTCCGGTCGGAGGTCACAATGTCATCGTTTGTCCCCAGCTTTTTCATCGTCGCCGCAACCATCTGTTCTGTCGCCGCTGCCGGGCCACCGGAGGACGTTTTCGAACCTCCTCCCGTGGTTCAGCTCCAGCTCGATGAAGGTGCGAGCAAACGCGCCGCCTTCCAGGCCCACCAGGCGACGCATGGCGCGGACGTGAAGAACTGGGCGTCGGAGGAATTGCCACCGACCATCGATGTCACTCACTACGAACTCGATCTCTTCGTCGATCCCTCGGCACAGCTCCTGTCCGGGAGTGTGACGGTGGATCTCACCGCCGTCGAGAGCGGGCTGAGCGAAGTCTCTTTCGATGCCGATCTCGGCCTCCGGGTGCTCTCGGTCCTCCAGTTGGCCGACGAACGCTATCCCTATGACACACCTTCCGAACTCGCCTTCGAGCATGACGACGACCGACTCACAGTTTCCCTCGTGCGGCCGCTCAGCGCCGGCGACAGCGCCCGCCTCCAGGTGACGTACGGAGGTCATGCCTGGCGCGGCGGGCTCATCGGCTCCACCGGGGTCAACTGGTATTCCAATCAGGGAACGCCGGTCATCCACACGTTTGCCCAGCCCTATGGCGCGCGGATCTGGTGGCCGTGCAACGACCGTCCCGATGACAAGGCCACAGTCTCCCTGCGGGTGACCGTCCCTGACGATCTCGATGTCGCCGCCAACGGCCTCGAACGATCCAGGGCCGACAACGGCGATGGAACGGCGACCAGCGTCTGGTCCTCCATCTACCCAGTGCCCACGTATCTGGTCGTGATGCACATCTCCGATTTCGTCTACTCCGAATCAACCTACACCGGACTCGACGGCACCACCATGCCGGTTTCGCTCTGGGCCATGCCGGAGGTTGCGACTCAGGCCGAGGAGGATCTCGCCGTCACCGTTCCCCAGATCGAGATCATGGCCGGCCACTGGGGTGAGTACCCCTTTATCGAGGAGAAGTACGGCAACGCAACGGTCTTCTTCGGCGGCGGCATGGAGCATCAGACCATGACCACCCTCTCGGTCTACCAGATCGGCAACGACTGGATGCAGTGGCTCAACGTCCACGAACTCGGCCATCAGTGGTGGGGCGACTGGGTCACCATGGACGACTGGCGCCACATCTGGCTCAACGAGGGCTACGCCACCCACACCGAGTGGCTGTGGGCCGAGCACCTCGGTCCCGACGTCTTTGCCCAGTACCTCGAAGACGAGGATTGGCGCGGATGGTTCAGCGGGCCGGTCTACGACAACCCCGATCCCTTCTCATGGACCATCTACGCCAAGGGATCCTGGGTCGTCTGGATGCTGCGGCACGTCATCGGCGACGAGGCGTTCTTCAACGCCATGGCCACCTATCGGGCGGAACACGCCGGAGGAACGGCCACCACCGACGACCTTCAGGCCGCCATGGAAGAAGCCGGTGACACCGAACTCGACTGGTTCTTCGACCAGTGGGTCTACGGACTCTACCGACCGCGCTACATCTATTCATGGTCCAATGCCGGCGGTCCGAACCTCGAGCTCACGGTGCGCCAGAAACAGACCAACACCGGGCTCTTCCGCATGCCCATGGATGTCCGGGTCACGACCTCCAACGGTGTCGAAGACCACCGCGTCTGGTTCGAAGCCGAGACCGAGCAGACAATCCAGATTCCACTCCAGGCCGAAGCGGTCGATGTGATCATCGATCCCGACACGCACGTCCTCTGCGAGATCGCCCACGAGTCCGAACCCGATCTCGAACTCGGACCTGCATTCCCCGACGGCTATGACTTCGGTTTCGTTGCGGCCTCGGGCCAGGCGAGCCGCTCCCTTCCACTCACCAACGTCGGCGGTGCTGATCTCATCGTCAACGACATCGTGGCGCAGAACGGTGTTGCGTTCGAAATCGCCGCTCCGCCGGAGTATCCCGTGACGATCACCCCGGGTGAAACTCTGACCCTCGAAATCGTCTTCGATCCGGCCGGATACGGAAACTTTACCGACACCTTCTTCATCGAAAGCAACGATCCCGATCGCGACGGTGGGGCCTGGGTCCAGATGTCGGGAAGCGGATCGCTCTATGAGGACGCACTGCTCGCCGTACCCGCCTCGGCCACGGCGGGCAGGGTTCCGGTCGGTGGCACGGCGGAGACGGCCTTTAACGCCATCAATCTCGGTGGACAGCCGCTGGCGTTGGAGACGACCGTCCAGGGAGACGGGTTCTTTCCGGCAAATGCGGTGCCTTCGGTCTTGGCGCCCGGGAGTTCGAACGAAGTGCGGATTCGGTTCCACCCGACGTCGGTCGGCACCGTGGCGGGTTCGGTGATCTTCCACACCGGTGATCTCAGCCAGCCACTCAAGACCGTGCGGCTCACCGCGACCGGTGAGGGTGCGCCCCGACTCGAGATCGATCCCCACGTACTGTCCCTTGGTGTGGGTGACGGAACCGCAACCGCCGGTGTTCGGGCCGCCAACACCGGAGCCGAAGATCTTGTCATCACCGTTGTCTCCGTCGATCCGCCCTTCACCATCGTCGAGCCCTCGAACACCCCGATCACTATCCCGGCCGGAGGGTCGCAGGAATTCGTCATCGGCACCGAGGGAGCATCATCCGGCACGCTGAGCGGCACGCTTGAAATCCACAGCAACGATCCGGCAATCCCGCTGGCGCGAGTTCCCCTCCACACCCATGTCGGCCCCGGTCCGGTGGACGAAGCCAGCTTCGTTGCAGCCGCGAGCGGCCCCGGCCTCGGCGACACACGCTGGTTGTCCAGGGCATATCTCCTCAACCCCACCACCGAGGACCTTCAGACAGATGTCATCTTCCGACCCGCTCAGGAACGCGATTCCGACAACCCCGATGCCGGTTACGAGGTTCCCGCACGTTCGCAACGGGTCATTCCCAACATCGTCCGCGCGGCGGGCGCTGCAGGGAGTGGCGGCGTGAACCTGAGAACCAGCGGGAACGGACTCGTGGCGATTTCGCGCACGTTTGCCTCCGGCGCGGAGGGCACCTATGGACAGTTCATCGGCGCCCAGTCGCACACGGACGCCCTTGGCGGCGACGACCACGGCCTTTTGGCCGGACTCTCCGGCAACGACGGCTTTCACACCAATATCGGTTTCCTCAACCTCGGCAGTGAAAGCCTCGCCGTCGACACCCGGTTCTTCGACATCAGTGGCGAGCTGATCGGGACCCGACGGGTGAACGCCCATCCAGGCGCGTTTTCCCAAGTCGTATCCGTGATCTCAAAGCTCACCGAAGAAACCATCCGTGGCGCCTATGCGACCTTCACCACCGGCGATGCAAACGCCAGCTACCTGGCCTATGCCTCGGTGGTGGATGACGACTCGAACGATCCGACCATGGTCCTGCCGCAGGTGCTGGGAGCAACCTCGGACTCGGTTGACCTCGTGGTTCCCGCGGCGGCGGCGCTCCCTGGCGCCGGAGGCACCTCCTGGAGGTCGCAGCTTGACATCGTCAACACCAGCGGCGAGGCCCGGTCGGTCACCGTGGAATACACCCGCGCCGACGGCAACGCCATCACCAGTATGCCCATGGACATCCAGAGCGCGGCGGCGCTTCACTTCGATGACGTCGTCGGAGGTCTCTTCGGCGAAACGGGCAAGGGTTGGCTGAGAATCACCGCCTCGGGATCAGGGATCCACGCCTCGAGTCGGACCTACAACGATCACGCCGAAGGCACTTTCGGCCAACTCGTTCCAGCCTTGAGGATGGAAGCGTCGACACCATCGGGGACCACGGTGGTCCTGCCCGGTCTGTCATCAGAGCCCGGGTTCCGGACCAATCTCGGCTTCACCTCCGTGTCGGCGACGGCGACCACGTTGGCGGTCTCCGTCTATTCAAACACCGGTGCGCTCAAGGGCGAATTTGAGGTCGAGCTCCCGGCGCGCGGATTCATCCAGGTGGAACGGGCGCTCTCTGACGTGATCGGATTCACCGGCACAGCATGGGCCGAGGTGAGAAGCGAGAGTCCGTCGGCGGAGTATTTTGCCCACGCTTCGGTTGTCGACGAGGCCACCGGCGATCCGATCTACATCCCGGCGATGTCTCCATGAGAGAGGACCGCACATTTTACAAACCCCCGGCTGTCCCGGCGATGTACGACACCGGAAACCCCGTGCAGATCGAAGGGCCGCAGGGAAAATTGCTGTGGGCGCCATCACAGGTAATGGATCGATTTGAGGTACACTCGGAGCCGTGATGCAAGAACCTTCCCGCGGCCAGATTCTCGTCACCGGCGTCGATGACCCGGTCTACAACGCTGTAGTCAACGTCCTTTCACCCTTGGGATTCGATATCCACAGGGCGCCCTGGGACGACTACCTCCGAGATCACGTGCAGATCACGCCATTCGATGTGATCATCGTCGCCCTGCCACCGAAGGGCGATGGTCTCAACCTCTTCTTCAAAGCCCTGCGAACCCGCGGTTCCGGCTGTCACCACTCCGGCGTGGTCCTGGTGACGCCCCAAGAAGTGCACGATCTGGCGATAACTTTCGTCGGCCACGGCGCCAACAAGGTTGTGATTGACCGTGAGGTTTCCTCCCAACTCCAAGATATCGTCTCCGAACTCCTCGGGGTCGCTCCGAGAGTTCCCGTGACCACCAATGCGCGGATCAAGATCTACGTCGAGGGCAAACCCATTCAGTCGTTCTGCCAGACCCTGAATCTGTCCGCCACCGGGGTTCTGATCCGTGGTTTCGACCACTACCCGCAGGGCTCGAAGATCGATTTCGAGATCAGCCTGCCCACCGACACCGCCCCGATTCGCGGATCGGGTCTCATCAGCCGTCGCGCCGAGAAACGGACCGAAAGGATCGAGGGCCTGGGAATCAAATTCACCTCGTTCCACGGCACCGATCAGAGGCGGCTTTCCGACTTCCTCGCAAGCCAAGAGTAGAGGTCACATCAATTATGAATTTTGAATTCCATCGCAATGACCGTGGTGGATTGAAGACCTCTCCGATGTAGCTTTTTGTGGGGCGGGCATCCCGCCTGCCCGTCAGAGTTCACCAAACAGGCCTGACAATTATGAATTATGAGTTATGAATTATGAATTGCGGAGACCTCGTGCGAGAAGCGGCTCGGGACTACCATACGAGGCCAGATCTACGTGGTGAACTCTGGCGGGCAGGCAGGATGCCCGCCCCAGGATAGAAACACATTCAATCAACCACGATCATTGCGATGGAATTCAAAATTCATAATTCAAAATTCAAAATTTGTCCTACTTGCCTTCCTCCCGCTCGATGAGCCAACCCTCCGCCTTCTCCTCGCCCACCGCAATCTCGGTTTCCTTGACCTTGCGATACCCGTCGGGGAGCGGCGAGTCGGCCCACATCACCTCGCGGCGGCCGGGCAGCTTGATGACCCAGGCGTTGGGCCCTTCTCCGTCACACGCAGGGCTGTGGTGCTCGCCGACGACAACCCAACCAATCGGGATGGCTGTTCCTCGGCAAATCAGACGGTTCTTGCGCGCCTTGGGGTTGTCGAGGCGATCAGTCACCGGCCGACCTCTTGCGCCACATCCTTTCGAGCTCATCCACGAGATCGATGTCGGCGCGGATGCCGTTAACCTGATTGATCTGGACGATGGTGGTCGGTGACGTGATGTTGACCTCGGTGAGAAACTCACCGATGAAATCGAGACCGAGGAGATGGAGGCCCAACGGGTTGAGATCCTCTGCAACCACCCGGCAGGCGTCCAGTTGCTTCGAGGTCGGTTCGAGGGCCGCAGCGGTCGCACCCTGGTGGAGATTGGCGAGCCGCGAGCCCTCCGCCGGCACCCGCAACACCGAGCCCAGCACGCACTGGTCGATGGTCAGGATCCTGAGGTCGCCGCTGGTCTCGATGGCGTCGAGGAAAGGCTGAACGATGACCTCCGGCCCCCACTCTTCCCAGTATTGACGAAGGGTCCCTTCGTCTTCATCGGAGGGTACGAAGTCGATGCCGATGCCGCAGTAGGTGTTCTTCGGCTTGCAGACGGCCTCTCCCGGTTGCGCACGCACCGCACGGACAAGTTCATCGGGGCTGGCGGCCACGAGGGTCGGAGCAGCGTATTCCGGGTATCGCAGGTGGACGGTGTGCTCCGAGAGTTGGTAGGTCGCAGGTGGACGGTTGATCTGAAGGGCGCTGTCGGGAGCGGCTTCAAAGTGCTTCGCGTAACGAATGAACCGCTCGTCCACCGGAGGGTCGGTTCGGTGGAGTACGACCCGATAGTCCGCTATGGCGGCCGGATGAATCGGACCGAGGTCCCAGAACTCCGACCGGCCGGCGTCGGCGCTGAAGATGGTCCGTACCGGGAGATTCGCAAGGTAGTCGGCGCTGGACCTCTCGGCGTCACTCGAATAGAGATCGAGATAGTCGACCTGGATTCCACGTCGGGCGAGCTCGACGCTGACACAGACACCGAGGTCGAAAACCGGGTTGAGCTTCTCCAGCGCATCGGCAACGATGAGGTAGCGTGACTTCATGACCGGATTTTCTCACAGGAACAGATCACCGAAAAGGGGCGCTTCCCGCCGGGGCCGCTCAGCCACTCAACGTGAGTCGTCAGTCGTCAGTCGTCATTTGACGGTTGTGCCGGGCGCTGGCAGCATGAATGGATGCTTCAAATCTGGCCTGTCAAGGCTTTCTCGGACAACTACATTTGGATTCTCGAACGCCACGGCTCCCCGCGAGTCACCGTCGTCGATCCGGGTGATGCGGCTCCGGTTGTCGCAGCGCTGGACGAACGCGGACTCGAGATCGAGGCGATCTTGATCACCCACCACCACTCAGACCACGTCGGCGGTGTGCCCGATCTCATCCGGCAGTTTCATCCCCCGGTCTACGGTTCCTCGACCGAATCGGTCGTCGGTGTTGATCATTTCGTTGGTGGTGGCGACGTGATCTCCCTGCCGGATCTCGAGATCGAGCTCGAAGGGGTCGATCTGCCGGGTCACACCGCGGGCCACATCGGATTTGTCGGCGACGGATTCGCGTTCGTCGGCGACACCCTTTTCGCCGGCGGTTGCGGGAGGGTCTTCGAGGGAACCGCGAAGCAGATGCACGGTTCGCTGGCAAGGCTAGCGGCCCTCCCACCAGAAACAAAGAGCTACTGCGCCCACGAATACACCCTCGCCAACCTCCGTTTTGCCATGGTGGTCGAACCCGGCAACACCATTCTCGCCGACAGACTCGCCGCCACCGAGGCGTCCCGGGCCGATGCCCAGCCGACGGTGCCTTCAGCCATCGGTTTCGAGCTTGCCACCAACCCGTTCCTGCGCTGCTCCGAGGACCCGGTGGTCAAGGCTGCGGAGGCCCAGGCGGGCCACGAGCTCACACCCGGCGCGGAGGTGTTCGGCATCGTACGATCATGGAAGGACGGATGGTCGGGCTGATGGCCCTCGAAGACCGTATCGTTCGGCTTTACACTCGTGGCTGGTGCGGCTACTGCGTCGCGGCCAGGCGGATTTTGACCAAGCTCGAGATCGACTTCAATGAGGTCCCACTCGACGATGATCCCGAACTCCGCCGATCCCTGTCCGAAGCCAACAGCCACTGGCCGACCCTGCCCATGATCTTCATTGGTGAGGACTTCATCGGCGGCTACACCGAGCTCTCCCGGCTCATACGCCGGGGTCAGTTGACCGCTCTCCTGGAAGGACCGTCCTGATGTCCACCCCGCGCACTCAACAACGAATCGTCCTCATCCAGGTGCGCTCTCACCAGGTTTCGTTGCTCCAGGAGCAGAGCTGTTTCATCGAGCGATGCCGGGTTGCCCGCCGTCAGATCCACTTTATCAACGTGGTCGACCAACCCAAGATCGGCTGGCGGGACGTGGAGAATGCCCACGCCGTACTCATCGGTGGCGCCGGCGCATTTTCGGTGACC
>RCNG010000502.1_pt1 | contig 17869 bp, 17 predicted proteins | sample 2041371 | NCBI WGS metagenome assembly RCNG01 (sample SAMN09708227, study PRJNA481090) | Marine sediment metagenome, whole genome shotgun sequencing project. | biome: marine sediment; feature: ocean; material: sediment; isolation source: Sewage treatment plant 1 marine sediment (STP1) ... | reverse complement strand
GCCCTGATGGGTGACGGGGGGATGGTGACAAGAAAGGGGGCGGGGCCGCGGGCGGGTCGGTTTCGGGGCGGTCTTTTGGCATTTTGGTAAAAAAAATAAGAGTGATAGACATCACTCCTATTTTAGAAAGAGAAGAAACTAAGTTGAGCTAGTTTGCTTCCGGTTTTAGGCGTGGATGCCTTTGTACTTCTGTTCGAGTTCTGCGTGGGATTCTTTCTTGTCGGGATCGGGAACACAGGCATCGGTCGGGCAGACAGCGACACACTGCTGCTCGTTGTACACGGGAATGCACTCGGTGCATTTGGCGGCTTCGATCTCATAGATCTCGTCGCCGGCGGTGATGGCTTCGTTGGGGCATTCGGGCTCGCAGGCACCGCAGCTGATGCACTCTTCGTTGATTAAATAGGCCATTGGATTCCTCCTGAAAAAATTAATACACTATTATAATCGTTTTGCCGATATTTGCAAGAACAGAGGCTACTTTTTTTGTTCCAGTTTCAGGATCTCTTTGGGAGCCTGGGAGCTGAAGTAGGAGCCGGGAAAATCCTCCTGCAGCCTGGTATAGGCCTCGATGGCCAGGTCGACGTCGTTGCGGGCGGCCAGGACCTGGGCCTTGCGAAAGAGGACGATGTCCATGGCGTAGGTCTTGGGATTTTCGCGCTCCAGTTCCTCGAATATGGCCAGGGCGTCATCGTATTTCTTCTGCTCGAGGTAGATCTGTCCCAGGAGGTCGCGGGACTGATAGTAGATCAGGTCTTTTCTCGCGGAGGGGATCTGCTGCAGTGCGTCGATGGCCCGGTCGGCGTTGCCGGACTCGAAGTTGTAAGAGGCGGCCTTCAGGAAGGCCAGGCGGCCGTAGCGGCTCGTGGATCCGAGCTGTTCCAGCTCGCCCAGCTTGGCCGGGTCGGTCTTGAGTTCTTCCTCGAGGATAAGGATCTGTCCCAGGAGCTCGCTCTGCTTGCCGGACTGTATGCCCTGCACGGTCTTGATGCCGGCATAGACCAGGACGAGGAACGCGATGGCGGCGGCGCCGATTATGAGCTCCCTCAGGTTATCCTTGACCAGCTCGATCAGTTTGGCTATGAGATTGACGAATTCGTCTGTCTTGATCCGCTTCCTTAGCTTCTTCTTCATCCGATACTCCTCTGAGCAACCTTTTTAGCACAATCCTCCCAAAACCGCAATATCAGGATAAGCGGACTGACGAGGAAATGGGGACAGGTCCAATTAAGCAGGGCTGCTGAGCATTAATTGGACCTGTCCCCATTTCCTGTTAATTGGACCTGTCCCCTTTTTTACTAGTTTTCCTCTTGGCCAGAACAGATTATTTTTTTTCTGATCTTCTAAGCGAGATATAAGAGGGCAGCCCGAACCGGCTGTTGACGGCATAGGCGCTGGCCGCTCCCCAGAGGCGATCTCCCTCGAGCCTCAGGTCGAGGTTTGTCCGATGCCCGATACGGGAGACATCTTCCATGGGGAGCTTAACGAAAAAGGTGGCCTGAACAGAGTCTTCCCGCAACGCAGCCTGGCCGACCGGCTTGAGAAGCTTCGCCTCCGCTCCCGGATCCGCGCCGATCAGCCGGAAGCCGATGCCCCCCTCTTTCTCGATCAGGAGCTGCACCGGGACCTTCCCCTCGTGCGTGAAGATCTCACCTTCCCAGAGTCCCAGCAGCGCCTCCGGCGTTTCCGGCTCTTCTTTGGCGCCTGGCTTGGCTTTGGGCCCGGGTTTGGCTCCGGCCTGTCGTGCAGCCGCCATGTCTTGAGCCAGGTTGGGAATCAGCTCTTCCAGGACGGCCTGGCCGATGGGCCTCAGGCCCCCGAAGCGCGCATTGCACAGGAGGACCAGGGCGATGTCCAGCTCGGGGATCAGCAGAAGGTTGGTCGAGACGCCGGGCATGCCCCCGCCGTGGCTGAAGGCCTCGTACTTTGCCAGTTGGGACCGGGACCAGCCCAGCCTGTACTCGTTTGCCTCGACCTCGGGATCGCGGCGCGATTTCATGAGGTCGATGGTCTTGTCCTTGATGATCTTTTTCTGGCCGCTCAGCTTGTCCTTGAGGTGGAACATGCCGAACCGGAGCAGGTCGCGAGCAGAACAGTAGACGGCCGAGGCTCCCCTGTGGTCGAAATCGTAAAAGGGGATGAGCTTTTCCCTCCCAGAGTAGCGCTGGGCGACACGCTCCTCCGGACCTGGCTCCAGAAAGACGGCCGAATCGGTCATGCCGAGCGGTCCGAAGACCTCCTCATCCATGAACTGTGGATAGGGGCGCCCTGAGATCCGTTCGATCAGATAATCCACGATGCCGTACCCCAGGTTCGAGTACATGTATTGTGTGCCCGGAGGGAAGATCAGGATCCCGTATCTCCTTATGGTCTCGTCCATGGAAGGCCGGGGATAGGGCTCGTCGGCATAGAAGAAATGCCAGTGCGTCGCCAGCCCGGACGTGTGATTCAGGATCCTGAGAACGGTGGCCTCTTCCGCGTTTCCGGAATACGAACGGAGTTTGGATTCTCCCAGGTAGTCATTGGCCGGTTTGTCGAGGTCGACGAGGCCTCGCTCCATCAGAATCATCAGTCCTGTTGCCGTGATGGGCTTGGATATCGAGGCCAGGGAATAGGAGGTCGCCGGCGTGGCTTCGATGCCCTTTTCAATGTTGGCAAAGCCCACGGCCTTTTCCCAGAGGATCTTGCCTCCCTGGGAGACGGCCACGGTGATGGACGGAACCTGCGTGCTTGAGACGGCCTTTTCCATGAGGGCTTCGGCCTTGGAGAAATCGTATTCGCGGGCCGCGGGGGCTTCGGACTGACAGCCGACAGCACACAGTGCTGACAGGAACGCCAGGCACAGGGACACTGGCAAGCGGTTGAAACGCTGAGCGGGTCTTCGTCGATGGTTTGTCATTTTGATGAATACTCCCCTTGATCAATGCCGCTATTCTATCAGAAAGAGACGGGAAATACCCTGTCCCCTTCAATTCAGAATTCGAGGGAGATGTCTTTGAAGGAGAAGTTCTCCTCGTGGAACACGTGCAGGCAGGCTTCGACCACGGTCGGATCGTAGAACATGCCCTTGTTCTGTTCGATCTCACGGAGCGCGGCATCCACTCCCAGGGCCGGCCGATAGGGACGGTGGGAGGCCATGGCCTCGACCACATCGGCCACGCCCAGGATCCGGGCCTCCAGCATGATCTCATCCCCCTGCAGGTTGTGGGGATAGCCGGATCCGTCGATCCGCTCGTGGTGCTGCAGGATGATCTTGGCCACGGGCCATGGGAAATCGATGGCCTTCAGCACGTCGTATCCCACCTGAGAGTGCGTCTTGATCAGGTTGAACTCGATCGGGGAGAGGCGCCGGGGCTTGGACAGGATCTCGGCCGGTACATAGATCTTTCCGATGTCGTGTATGATGCCGGCGATGCGGATGCCGTCGATGCGGTCCTGGCTGATCTTCATGGTCTCGGCGATGGCGCGCGCCAGGTCGGCCACGCGGCGCTGATGACCGGCCGTGTAGGGATCGCGGATCTCAACCGTCTGCTCCAGCACCTGGATGATGGCACCCAGGGCCTTACGGAGCTTGTCCATGGAGGTCTTGACCTCGGATTCTGCCCGGTAGCGTTCGGTGCGCGAGTGCAGGGCCATGACCCCGTAGACCAGGTTGTCCGCCACCTCCATCAGGAGCTCGACCTCATCGTCGCTGAAGATCTCGGGCTCGCTCGAATAGATGGACAGCGCGCCGAAGGTGCCCGTCTTGCTGGTGAGCGGCAGGGCCGCCACAGAGGAGAAGCCGTGCTTGAGGGCCTCTCCGCGCCAGGGCATCACCTCCTCATCGGACAGAATATTCTTGACCACGAAGGGCTTGCCCTCCACGATGGCCCTGCCGGCCGGCGATATCCCGTTGCGGCTCTCGGCCCAGGTCTTTTTGATGCCGTCCAGGTAGGTCGTGTCGAAACCGGCCGCCCCCAGTGCCTGGATGCTCTTGGCGCTGTCATGGCGCGCGATGCCGCCCCAGGCCATCCGGTAACCGCCCACCTCCACGATCACCCGGCAGATCGCCTGGAAAAGCTCGACCTTGTCCTTGGATCCGACCAGCACCTTCTGGCAGGCGCTCACGGTCTCGAGGGCCCGTTTGACCCTCTGCAGCTCATGTTCGGCCTTCAGGTGTTTCTGTTCGGCCTCATCCAGAGCCTTTTCCTTCTCCCTGAGTTTAGACAATTCTTTTATGAGGGCTTGTTTAGACTTGCCCATGTCATTTGTTTTGGCGGCTCTGCCGTTGCCGGTATCTTGTACATCCGCTTTTGGCTCAACGATTGCCTTGGCTTTCAACTCAGTGATTGCCTTGGCTTTTAACTCAGTGATTGCCTCATCCATTGCAGTCCTCTCCCTGGAGAGCTCCTCAGCCGTCGGTCTCGTACATATTCGAACCTTTTGTCGCATCTTTTTCCCATAAATTGATTATATTTCGGGGTCGGACCATGAAATCCTCCACTAAATAAAGAAGATAGACCCTTAGAATGGCGATTTTTTAGGCTTAGAGCAGTGTTTTTTGGGGTAAAAAGAGCGTTTTAAGGGATAAACTGGCTGGTTGTGCTGCTATTAGCTGTGTTTTGGTGTTTTCAGGTCCTTCGGGCTGCAATCACAAGCCTAGCGCAGGTTCTCGAGGATGTAGATGTTCCCGGGAATTCCGTCACCGGCACCACCATGACGGCCGGCTTGGCGAGCTCGTAGCTTTTGGCCTGAGCGTCTTCCAGGATCAGCACCAGGTAAGGCACGCGTTCCTCCTCCTAGGCCTTGCTCCGGACCTCCTCGAGGACCCTCATCTTGGCCTCCATCAGATCCTCATGATGGAGGCGGAAGAGCCTGGCAAGTTTGTGCACGAAGTGGTCCTCGTACCGGTTGAGTTCCTCGTCCGCATAGATGATCCTCCAGGCAAGCTCGACGATCCGGATCTTTTCCGTGAGGGAATAGTTCTCGTTGATGATGCTCGTGAACTCGTAGAGATCGACACTCTGGGCGCGCTCGGTGTGGGCCATTTCCATGACGGCCTCGACCGCCTCCTCCGGGATCTGGAACTCCTTCTGCAGGATGGCGGAGAGCGTGGCCTGCTCAAGCGAGCAGAACTCGTCGTCGGATTTTGCAACTTCCAGGAGGACCACACAGGTCGCGAGGCGGAGGCGCTCGAGCGTGTCAGAGGCGGCGAGCTGCGGATCCTGGGTATCGGAGGTGGAGAATTTCAGTATACGATTTTTGAGATTAAACATCTGTGTCTGCTCTAGAGTCATAGTAATCTCCAACCGGGTTGGAGTCAAGGGTGAGAAGCAGTAAGCGTGGAGCGTAGCAGGGATGGAGGCAAGTGTTGAAACGTTCACGTGTGATCCGGAGGAGAAATTATTTGAATATTATTTTTGATTAAGCTTGACAGATGCACCTACCGGACCGTATTATGTGTATGGCTCTGCTTGGCCGGCTGGGTAGAGCCCCCACCTTTTTGGTTCCCATCATCAACCCCCCTTTTGCTGACATCAGCCGGCAACCTCCCCCCTCTGAAATATCTCCATTATATGAGGTAAGCCCCCTGTTTCCCCTGGGGGGAGAGTGTCATACTCCCTTTTTTCTGCATAATGGCGTGGAATAGCAAAATCGCTAGCATGGGCATAAATTGGGTATAATATATACCCAGTACTAGAAATTGCGTAGGAAGGTGGCCAGATTGACGTCCTGATTGGTCAGATCGAGCTTGGTGCGTATGTTTTTCCGGTGTCGTTCCACCGTTGCCAGAGAGATTTTCAGGAGCTCGGCGATATCCTTCGAGGATAGGCCGCCCCGGATCATGTTGCAGATCTCGACCTCCCGGGGTGTCAGGTTGGCGGTCTTTTCCGTGATCCGGGATGCGTAGTATGAGGCCACATTGTCCAGGCTTTGGCGCAGGACATCCAGCAGCGGCTTGGGATTGGGCAGCACTTCCATCTTGTCCAGGATAGGCACGAGCACGCGCTGGACATTGAGCGTTATGTCATCCTTGATCTTTTGTTTTTCAATCTCGACCTGAGCGATAATCTCGCCGAGGGCTATGTTCTTCTGTTCCAGGGCCTTCTTCTGGTCGCGCAGCTCGGACTGGGAGAGGAGCAGGGCTGCTTCGGAGGCTTTGCGGTCGGTGATATCCTTGGTCACGAACACGAAACCGCGAAGCTCCCCTTTTGCATCCTTGATGACACTCGACGACGCCTCGGCTTCGAACATCGTTCCATCCTTGCGCACCACTTGGAATTCGACGTTCTGCATACTTCCTTCTCGGACGACCTCCTCGATGTTGCGTATGGCCCGGGCCTGATCTTTTTCTGCCATCAACTCAAGAGAATCCTTATGCAGCAGGTCCTTCTTAGAATTGTATCTGAGTTGTTCGAGGGTGGCTCGGTTACATTCGATAACTCTGCCACTACTGTCGGTCACCGTGATGGCATCCGGGGAGGAATCCAGGATAGTGCGGAGAAGTTCCTCGCTTGTTTTCAGGGCGGATTCTGCTTTTACGCGCTCCTCGATCTCGAGCTGCTTGCGAGCATTGGCGATGGTGAGCTCGGCGGTTCTTTCTTCGACACGTGATTCCAACTCGTCATGGGCCTGCTTGAGGGCTCTCTCGGCCTCCTTGAGGTCAGTGATGTCTGTGACGATCCCCAGGATGGCGGTCTCGTTCTCGTAAGAGAACCGGCGGGTGGAGACCAGCCCGTTCAGATGTCTCCCGGATTTGGTCACGAAGGTGTACTCCTGCGGCGGGAGCTCTTCCTCAAGCATCTGGCGAGCGAAGTTCTGCTGGATGAGGGGACGTGATTCAGGCACAAACAGGCAAAAGTAATCGAAGTCCGGGGAGTAGAACTCTTCACGCGAGTAGCCCATGAGATCTTCGCACATCTTGTTGGCGAACACGACGCGGCCCTTTGCATTGATGAAGATCATGTTGGGCGATTGTTCGGCCAGGGCACGAAACTTTTGTTCGCTATCCCGGAGCGCCTGTTCGTTCGTCTTCAGTTCTGTGATGTCCTGGTTGAGCACGATGAACTTGATGACCCTCCCATCCTTCACGTAGGGTGTGATGTAAGACTCGAACCATCTCTGGGACCAGTCCGCGAGAACCATAGATATTTCGCTTCGGGCAGCTTCCCCGGTACGGGCCATACTCTCTAAGAGCTTTTGGATATTAGCATGATCCTTGGCGGGCATGTGATCTTTGATACTGGTACCCACCACCTCGTCTTGGCTTTTGCCTCCGAATGACCGGTTTATGTAGAGGATGGTCCTTTCCAGATCAAGTTCGAGGATTTGAAAGGGAAGCTGCTCGAAGATTTTCTGCCACGTGGCCCCGGAATCCAGGTCTACGCTTTCCCTTTTAGTCATGTAGGTTCTCCCGGGCGCTCGGTATTTGGATGCATCCTATGCCACATTCTAGCTTTTTTGCGGGCTTATGTGAAAGCAGCATTTCCGTTTGCTGGAGTTATGTGAGAGCAAGGTTTAGTGCTTAGAGGGCTGGTTTTGGGGTCAAAAGTGGCGGTTTAAGACCTAAAAAATGGTATTTTAAGGACGTAAGTTATTTATTTTCAGATAGATTTCATGGTCTGACCCCGAATTATTCGTAGCGGAGGGAGTCGATGGGATTGGCGGAGGCGGCTTTGACGGCCTGGTAGGAGACGGTGACGAGTGCCACGAGGAGGGCCAAGAGGGCCGAGATCAGGAACGTGAGCGGGCTGATCTGTATGCGATAGGCGAAGTTCTTCAGCCAGTTCTGCATACTAAAATAGGCCAGCGGCCAGGCGATGAGGTTGGCCAGCAGGACCCAGCGCGTGAAGTCCTTGGACAGGAGTGACACGACCTGTGTGATGGAGGCGCCCATGACCTTGCGGACACCGATCTCCTTGGTGCGGATCTCAGCCGAGTAGGCGGAGAGGCCGAAAAGACCCAGGCAGGAGATGAAGATGGCGAGCAGGGAGAAGACCTTGAAGACGTCGCTCATCTGGATCTCTCCGGCATAGAGGCGCGTCAGTTCGTCGTCTACAAAGGAATAGAGGAAGAGGTTCTGCGGTGCGACATCCCCCAGCTTGGATTCCATGAACTTGATGACATCCTGTGTGCGGCCTTCCTGGAACCGGATCATGAGGTGGGAACTCCCCATAGGCCGGTAGTCGAGCACCAACGGCTCGACCGTGTTGTGGAGGGAGGCGAAGTTAAAATCTTTGACAACACCGATGATCTCGGCCGTATGGCCCCGGAAGTTGGAGCCCGTGGTCCCCACGGGATTCTCCAGGTTGAGGGCGGCCACCGCGGCCTCGTTCAGGATGAAGGCGGGGCGCTCCCTGTTCATGCCCTTGAAGCTCCGGCCTTCGAGGACTTTGATGTTCATGGTCTCTATATAGTCCTCGTCAACGCGGAGGTATCGCATGCTGGGGAGCTGCTGGTCGTCTGAGACTCCCTGGGGACGGAGGTTCTCGACGCTGAGGCGTTCGCCGGGCAGGTTGGAGGCCAGGCCCACGTGGGAGATGGCGGAGTGCCCCAGGAGCTCGGCCTTCAGGGGCTGTGTATCTTGGACGGCGTTCTGCCGCATGGTGCCGTAGAGCTTGACGGCCAGGAGGTTCCCTTTGTTGAATCCCAGGTCGCGGTTCTGGAAGTAGGAAACCTGACGGAAGATGGTGATGGTGGAGAAGATCATGAAGATCGAGACCACGAACTGGAAGACCACCAGCCCGCGGCGCACGTTCGAGGCGCCCGAGCCGGGGCTTCGGAGGCTGCGCAGCGAGGTGGCGGGCCTGAATCCGGCCATGAACAGCGCGGGGTAGAGCCCGGAGGCCAGGCTCAGGATCACGATGATGGACAGGAACACGGCGAGGTTTTGAGGCAGGATAAGGAGTCCGAATTCGAGCTCCCGTCCTGCGAGGTTGTTGTAGAGAGGGAGTACCAGCTGGAAAAGGACGAGCGCCAGGACAGCCGAGACCACGGTCTGGAGGAAGCTCTCGCCCAAGAACTGCCGGATGAGCTGCGGGCGGTTGGCTCCCATGACCTTGCGGACGCCGACCTCTTTCATGCGCTTGAACGCCTGCGAAGTGGAGATGTTGACGAAGTTTACGGCTGCGATCACAAGCAGAAACACAGCGATGGCCGAGAAGATGTAGACGTAGGCGATGTCGCTGTTGGGGCCCATCTCCTGCTCCAGGTGGGAGCGCAGATGGATGTGCGAGATGGGCTGGAAGTGCAGGCGCGTGCCCTCGAGGATCTCCTCCGGTGTGCCCCGTTCTTCGCCATAGAAGTTGACGGTGAAGTCGGGCATCTTGGCCTCGGCCTGGGCCAGGGGCGTGTTTTCCCCCAGGAGAACATAGGTAAAGAAGTGGGCCCAGCCGCGGGCCACGAGCCAGTCCTCGGCTCCCTGCCGGGTCATGAGCTGGTATAGGGACTCCATGGAGACAAGGTAGTCGAACTGGAGATGGGTGTTGAAATCTAGGTCGGCTATAACACCCGTTATGCGGTAAGGAATGTTCCGATTCTCGTTCAAGATGGACTTGCCGATGGGATCCTCTGAGCCGAAGTAGCGGCGGGCCATGTTCTCGGTCAGGATCATGGTGTTGACTTCTTTCAAGGAAGTCTCAGGATCTCCCTTGAGGAATTCCAGGTCGAATATCTCGATGGTACCGGGATCCGAATAATAGCCTCTCTCCTCTTCGAACCTCTTGGGGAGGCCGTCGACTGGGTTGTAGGACAAGATGTTCGTGTAAAGGTAGAAGATGCGTGAGGCAAGCTCGATCTCGGGGATGGACTGCTGGATCTCCAGGCCGTGAAGGGGCGATACGACGGCCCAGTGCCGGGCGTCTCCTGTGAGGCCTTCGTTGGTGATGCGGTAGATGCGGTCGGACTTGGGGAAATCCTTGTCCCAGTTCAGCTCGTCTTTGATGTGGAAGAACATAAGCAGGCTGCAGGCAATCCCAATGGCCAGGCCAGAGATATTGATGACGGTGTAGACCTTGGATTTTCCGAGGTTGCGCAAGGCGGTCCTTAGGTAGTTCTTAAACATAGAGATCTCCTTGTCTCACAGGATGACTATGGCAAGTTCCGTGCCAAGTTTGCCCGAAGGGATCTCATATGAGGTGATCAGGGAGGAATCGGGGTAAACGCAGGAGAGATGAACCTGATAATTGTCCGAATACGTACACAAGTTGTCTGACGCTGGACAGGCAGGCCGACCAAGAGGTAAAGGCCATCTCGGCTGGCATCGTGCCGACGGGTTTGTTCATCCAAGGGTGACACGCCGTGAAATGAATAAATAATATTGTGCACTCGTACTCTGATTGAATGTATAATGACAATCAATATGATGAGTTGGGGGAGATCATGAATATAATGTACTTCGAGCCCATGGGCCGCGCCTGGAACAGGATGAAGATCGCACTGTTCAAGCCCTTCGACCTGCACAAGTGGTTCATCGTGGGATTCAATGCGTTCCTGGCCACGCTTCTGGACGGTCACGGTGGAGGAAATGGATCGCGAGCCGGGGCGGGTGATGACATGAGCTTCGGCGAGTTTGTCCGTCTGCCCCATAGAGGCTGGGAGTGGCTGATGGAAAACCCGGGCTGGTTCATCGGGATCGTGTTCGCCCTGTTTGTCGTCATCTGCATCGCGGTCGCGCTCACGTGGGTGAGCTCCCGGGGTACACTCATGTTTATCGACAGCGTGGCCCTGAACCGGGCCGAGATCGCCAAGCCTTGGCGGGAAAAGAGCAGGGAGGGAAACTCCCTTTTCGTGTGGAGGCTGGTGTTCGGCGCTCTGAGCTTCATTGGAGTCATCCTGATCCTGGCCATCTTTTTCAACGGCTCTTCATACCTGTACCACACAGTGCATCCCGACCAGGTGCCCATCCTGTTCATCGTGCTCATGGCACTGGCATTCTTGCTGTTCATGATCCTGGTGGGATACATCTCACTGTTCCTCACCGGTTTCGTGGCCCCGCTCCAGTATAAGCACGGCCTCACTACGACACAGGCTTGGGGCCGTTTCATGGCGATCTTCAGCAAACGTCCCTTCCATTTCATCCTGTTCGGCTTCGTGTGGTTCATCCTGAATTTTGCAGTCGTTTTTACGCTTATCATCGCCGGGCTTCTGACCTGCTGCATCGGGATCCTGATCCTGATCATCCCCTTCATCGGCACCGTGGCGACACTCCCGATCTGGTACACGCTCCGGGCATACACACTGGAATACCTGGCCCAGTTCGGCCCGGAATACGACCTCTTCCCCGAGCCCGTGCCAGACGAACTTCCGGAGGCTGCAAAAGCATAGGAGCAGATCAGAACGCAAACCGGAGTTCCGGTACTTCACCATGCTTCCTTCTGTAGTCTGATAGCGGCCTGAATCTATTGGAATTGTGCTTAAAACGCTGCTTTTACCCCAAAAAGTGTCGGTTTAAGCTCTAAAAAGTGGCACTGTAAGGGTGTAACTTATTTATTTTCAGTGGGATTTCATGGTCCGACCCCGAATTAGCGGCGGTAGAGGAAGATGAGGTGGACGTCGGTGGGCTCGAGCTCGACGGTCTTGCGGTCGATCTCCTTTTCTTCCCAGCCGGGCACGCGGTAGTTGTGGGTCACGACCAGCGTCCCGGGCTTCAGCTGCTCCTCGAAAATCGGGCGCAGCTTCTCGTTGGAGCGGGTCAGCAGGTAGACCGTGACCACGGTGGCGGCCGAGAAATCGGCTTTGAGCACATCACCCAGCCGGAATTCGGCCCGGTCCTCTACCCCCGCTTGGATGGCACCCTCCAGTGACTCCTCGATGCGCTTGGGATTGAAGTCGATGCCCACGCCGTGGGCTCCGAACTTCTGTGCGGCCAGGATCACGATGCGGCCGTCTCCGCAGCCCAGGTCGTAGACCACGTCGTCCTCATCCACCTGGGCCAGAGCCAGCATCGCGTCGGCCACGGGCAGGGGCGTGGCCACGAAGGGGGCCAGGTCCTGGGGATGTTCGAGGCCGTGCCATCCTTCCTTGATGGCGAGCTCTCCCGTATCGTCGCGGACAAAGGAGTAGGTCTTTCCGGGCTCGAGGTCCCCGCGCGACATGGAATAGAGCCGCGCAAACGTGATCGTGATCCGCTCCCCTTCCGAGTAGGTGTCGATCTCCCCGGTGTCGAGGATGCGCTGCTCCGGCGGCTCCATTGAATCGGTAGGCTTGACCGTGTACTCGACGAAGCTCTCGAGCCCGTTGCGGATGCTGATGCTCTTCCCGGTGACGATGCGGGCAATCCTCAGCTGGCGCTTCAGGTGCGGATCCGTGACCTCCACCTCCCCTCCTCCGCACGCGCAGAGGACTAGGCCAAGGACCAATGCCAGTGCTAAAAGCCTGATGCAAGATACTCTCTTTGCTGGCATATTCTTTCCCGCCTCCCTCGTCCCTTACCTCTGGATCTTCACCCGCAGGAGGGGCCAGTCGTTTGTCCCGTCGTATTTTTGAGGGTCTTCCTCTTCCTGAGTGTTTCCCAGGATGTCCGTGGCCCGGACGTTGATAAAATAGGTGCCCGGGCTCGTGAAGACCAGCCGGGCCTCCCAGAAGACCCAGACGTGATCGGCATCGATGCTCTTCACGATGTTCGCATCCTTCCATGTCTTCCCGCCGTCGGTCGTGACCTCCACCTTAGCGATCCGCGTCCCTCCGAATGCGGCTCCCCCAAGCTTGAAGGGCTGGCGGAGGCGGATTGAGGTCCTCCCGCGTGGGAAGAAGATAGTGGAGTCGACCGCCATGGGAGGCGAGCAGTCCCAACCCCGGTCCTCCCAATAGTCTTTAATAGGGCGGTCGATGACCTCGATGGTCTTGATCCAGGCGGGTTGTTTGACGCCGTAGAAGCCGGGATTCAGGATGCGCACCGGGAAGCCATGTTTCTCCGGGATCGGTTCTCCGTTCATGTACAGGGCCAGCAGGATGCCGTTGTCCACAAGCTGGCCCATGGTATGCGAGGCATAGTAGCCGTCGGCTCCCTCGTAGCGCACTCCGGTAGCTTTGTTATCGAGCCCCAAGTCGGACAGAAGATCGTGCAGGAGGATCCCCTTCCACACTGCGGTGGAAAGGAGGGGGCCGTTGGGGGAGTTGCCTATGCACTCCACCGTGAGGGTGAGTTCCTGCATGGGCATGGCATACAACTCCGCCAGGGAGAAGCTGCGAGGTTCGGATACGTTACCCTTTATCTCCAAGCGGTAGGTGTCCGGATCGATCTTCGGCACCTTCCCGATCCGCGTGATATAGTAGTCGTCATTTGCGGTGATAAATGCGGGGAAGTCACTCCCCTGCCCGGCGCTTCCCGCACCAAGAAGGAATACGCCACATGCGCCAAACACAATACATAAAATCCAGGCCTGATTTCTCATGGGGTCCCTCTTCTCCCTATGTACCACACCCGCTCCCCGATGTCATTACTTTTTTGGGGTCGGACCATGAAATCCTACTGAAAATAAAGAAGTTACACCCTTACAGGCCCACTTTTCAGGGCTTAAACCGCCACTTTTAGCCCTAAAAAGGGGACTGTAAGCTCAAAAATTTGCCTTTCGCTGCCAGGAAAATGTACCATGGGGAATGCTCAAAGGAATCCTGACATGAGAGACATCCTCCAGCTCTACCGAGAGGAGTGGATCCGGTTCAAGACCCGCTATCTCAAGATCTTTCTACTGGCGCTCCTGATATTCTTCCTGGTGGCAGTCGTGAGCTACATCATCCTGCTGGGCCGGCCCGAGTTCACGGAGCAGAAGTTCATAGAACTCGCAGAGCGGCTGATGGCCAAGGTTCCCCTGGACAAGGGTATTTTCGTTACAGCCGTGGGGATCCTGCTCAGTAATTTCACGGCCGTGTGCCTGGTCCTCGGACTCGGCATCCTCCCCTTCCTATTTCTGCCCGCGTTCGGCATCATACTCAACGGGGGGGCGATGGGTGTCCTGACCGCGTTCCTGACCATACGCGGCGTCGACCTCGGCCCCGTACTCCTCTTCGGCCTCCTCCCCCACGGCATCTTCGAGATCCCGGCCTTCCTCTATGCCGCCACGCTGGGGATCGGCCTCTGCCTCGGAATGACCCGTTTTGTCCTTACGGAAATTTTCGGTATAGGCCGCACAGCCGGGAATACCCAACCTGAGGAATCATCCTCGGACGACCTACAATCCCACAGATCAGCTGCACCGGAAAGCTTCGCCGACCTCTGGAGGCACACCCTCCGTTCCTTTGCCATGGTCGTCGTTCCCCTGCTCCTGATCGCCGCCGCGATCGAGGCCTTCATCACACCGGCCCTCATCCGTACCTTCATCGGAAGCCTCGACCTGCTTTAATAACATAGACCCATGGGATTCGACCTGACTCTCACCCAATGGCTGGTCCTCATCGGCTGCAGCCTGCTCATCGGCATGGCCAAGGCCGGCATCCAGGGCATGGGCCTCATGATGGTGCCCATCATGGCCTTTGTCTTCGGCAGCCGGCCGTCGACCGGCCTGGTCCTCCCCATGCTCATCATCGCGGACATCTTCGCTGTACGCTACTACAACCGGCATGCCCAATGGGGACACATCGTCCGGCTCTTGCCCATGGCCGTGATCGGAGTCCTCATCGGTGTCTTCGTGGGCGGCCGCATCTCGGAAGCCGCATTCAAGAGCATCATGGCCGTCCTTATCCTCATCGGAGTCGCCGTCATGATCTGGCGTGACCTCCGCCGGCTCGAATCCCTCCCTGACCGGCGCTGGGCCGCCCCCCTCACCGGTACTGCAGGGGGCTTCGCCACTATGATGGGCAATGCCGCCGGCCCCATCATGTCGCTCTATCTGCTGGCCATCCGCCTGCCCAAGCTCCATTTCATCGGGACGGCCGCCTGGTTCTTCTTCCTCATCAATGTCTTCAAGGTCCCCTTCCACATCCTCTCTTGGAAAACAATCACCCTCCAAACCCTGGCCCTTAACCTGGTCATGGCACCGGCCCTAATCGGGGGCGTATTCTTGGGGATAAAGATCGTGAAGGTGATCCCGGAGAGGGCCTACAGGATCCTGGTGATCGCCACGACGACAGCAGCCGCCGCCCTCTTGCTCAGGTAGATTCTCTCTCGCCTGCCTGGAGGAGGCCCCTGCTCAATCCCAGGTCTCGAGCTCGTTGAAGACCGCCCCGCATGTCATGCACGAGAAGAGCCGCGTCTCGATCTCCTGGGGAGGCGCATCGGGATCGTCCTTTTCGATAATCGTGGCCATCATGTAGCCACGATGAAAGCAGTCTGCAGATCCACAAAAAGGGCATTTCAACTGAGCGTCTTGGTCTGCCATCAATCACCCCGCTAATAGGCGTTGGCCCAATTCTATCAGATTCCAGAGAAAATCTCGATCAGATTTTGAAACCAAGCGCTAAAAACGAAATGAAACCATCACTTGCCTGTTGCTGACTCAAACGGCAGGAAAAGGTCAGGTGAAATGCATTGCTGGGTGCTATTCCTCTCATTAATCGGTGACTTCCACTCCCCGCCAAAATGCTACTCGACCGGTAATTTCTTTAGCCGCTTCTTTCGGCGATGGATAATACCAGGCAGCATCTTTGTTTTCTTCACCATCAACAACGATTGAATAATAGCTCGCTTCACCTTTCCAGGGACAATGTGTTTTGGTATCGCTTTGTTTAAAAAATTCCTTATTTATAGAAGAAGAGGGAAAATAATGGTTGGCTTCTACGACGACCGTCTCCTCACTTTCCGCCAATACTTGACCTTTCCAAATTGCTTTCATTTTTTCCTCCAGCCAGAAGTACAACATACATACTATAGATGTGATATGTATTCGTCTATTGGACTTTAGCCCTATATGAACAGATGTGATAGTGGATGGAGCTGAGGGAATCTCAAATACCCCTGGCCGGACTCGAAACGGCGACACACGGATTAGGAATCCGTGGCTCTGTCCATTTAAATGGTTGAAATTGCTGGAATTACAAGGGATTTATTAGGATTGGGTGTCCATATAGTGTCCTTCACTCAGCTTTTCCTTGACTAAAGAACACTACAGTTTTAATCTTAAATTATCAAAGCAATGGGAGGTAGGATTGATGCCTGACGAAGCACAATTACTTGCAAGAATGTCAGATCTGCAAAAAGTAGAATATAATGCTGAGACTACAAGTGCATCGGAACTCATAAAATGGGCAAATCAAATATTAAGTATCTATCGAATAATACTGCCAAATAACAGCGTACAAATTCAAACTCAAGAAAATATTCTAAACGAATACATGTCTGCTGGTTCAATTTTTTCAGGAAGGGCAATGGGCAGTTTTTACACTAAATGTCTTGGCCTCATGGAGTCAACTTTTGAGGATTTCAGGACTGGATTTCTAAAAGACCTAAGAGTCGAAATGCGAGCAGAAGTTGAAACCGATTTGCTTTCTCAGGCAAAACGGTTTTTAGATGAAGGATTGAAAGACCCCTCCGCAATGATTATCGGTGCTATTTTGGAGGATTCATTAAGACTATTGTGCAGAAAGCATGGAGTCCCAGAGGGTAGAAATATTGAATCAATGAATATTCCGCTGACAAAAGCGGGAGTTTATAATGTTACAGTCCAGAAGCAAGTCACAGGATGGGCAGACATAAGAAACAACGCTGACCATGCTCGATATGAGGAGTATTCAATAGAGCAAGTCAAATTAATGGACCAAGGCGTCACTGATTTTATCGCCAAATACCTCGTTTGACGCCGACGTTGTCTTTTCAACTTCATGTCTTTTTCGAGTAAACATTTCTAAAGCTTCAACCGCTCTTCTTTTATTCTCAGGTGTCGGATGAGCATATCTCATAGTCATTTTTATATCGCTGTGCCCTAAAATTTCACTAACGGTAACAAGGTCAATTCCTGCCGTCACCATCCACGTTGCAGCTGTGTGGCGGAGGTCGTGGAAACGTAAGTCTTTAATCCCTGAATCATCGCATACGGTTATAAAGGACTTCCTTACCGTGGTGAATGGCTTACCTGTTTGAGAATTGATAAACACGAATTCGGACTCTCGCTCCAACTTAAATAATGTGTCCTCCACATATGTGTTCATCGGAACCTTGCGAGCTCTCCCGCCTTTTGTGTTCCAAAGACTTATAACATGCATGTCAAAATCAATGTCACACCAACGTAACTTGAGTATCTCTCCCCTTCTCATTCCAGTGTTGAGGGCAATAATCAGAATGGGATTGAGGTACCCAGATGCATTTTCTATTAGCCTCTCGGCCTCTTCTATATTCAGAATCCTCAAGTCGAGTTTACGTTCCTGGAACTTTCGCACTTCCATGACGGGATTATCAGTGACAATCTTTGACCTTTTAGCCAATGAGAATATCGCAGACAAGCAAGCGAGTTCCCTATTTACTGAGGCTGGAGAGACCTGTTTTACTCTCTTTGTTTTGTACTTCTCAACGTCCCCAGCATTTATCTTTGAGAGCTGCATATTGCCAAAACATCTGTTTAGAGCCTTAATCGAGGTCTCGTCTCTCTTCCAGGATCGCTTGTTGGCCTTCGAATATTCCAGATATTCCTTTACATACTTGTTGAAAAGAACACTGCTATCCTTCTTGAATCGAAACTCACCCCTTAGAATGTCAGTTTTCCTGGCCCGGAGTGCTGAAAGAGCAGCTGTCTTGCTGGGGCCGATTGACTCCCGAACACGGCGACCATCACAATAATAATCGATGAACCACTTATCGTTTTTTTTAAAAACGCTCATGCTTTATTCCTCCGTGTCCATGAATTGGGGCCTCTGGAATACAGATCCCTCGCTGACTTTCATTTTTTTTAACCCGCCTTTTTGGTTAAGGATTGCGATTTTTTTCATTATGTTCTTTTTTTTTTGGAAAAGCTTCCGTCAA
>RCNG010000501.1_pt1 | contig 17872 bp, 13 predicted proteins | sample 2041371 | NCBI WGS metagenome assembly RCNG01 (sample SAMN09708227, study PRJNA481090) | Marine sediment metagenome, whole genome shotgun sequencing project. | biome: marine sediment; feature: ocean; material: sediment; isolation source: Sewage treatment plant 1 marine sediment (STP1) ... | reverse complement strand
CCCAGGGCCGAAAGGCGGAGCAGGATTGCGCAGCTTTTCGGTGTAACGCAGCCAGGCGGAAAATAGGGCGTGCTCTGCGCCTCGTAGCGGCCTCATCATAACGGTGAATCCGCGTTTGCTGTGTTTTGTCAGGCAACTCAATTTGGATGACTCCTGCACGAAGCGGTCAACTGCCGTTTCTAGGTTCAACGCCTCCGCGGGATAACGATCCGGATCTGTCCCTCGCCATCCTCCCGCTGCAGCGCCGCGACATCGGCATCCCATGGCAGGCTGATGCGCCGGGAGGTGGATCCGGAACTGTAGCTGAAGCCGCGATAATAGGTGCTACCTTCCTCGGTAGTGTTTTCGTAGCTGGATTCGCGGCTGTCCTGGCTGCGGATCGCCAACCAGCGGTCGCCTTCGACCTGGACCTCCACCGCCTGGGGTTCCATGCCGGAAACCCGGATGGTCAGATAATAGTTGTCCTGGTCTGCGGCGCGCTCGATTCCCATGCGCTGCACCGGCTGAGGTGATTGCCAGCCACCCGGGCCCTGGTTCGAAGCGGTCCAGGGTGGAGCAGCACCCAATGGCGGCCCGTAACCATAGGGTGGGAAGCCGAGCGCGGTGGCCGGGAATAGCAGGATGATGGCTGTAACAATAAGGGCGAACCAAAAGATTCTGATTTTCATGTTCTTATCCCTCTCAGGCACCGGTTTCTATCCTCTCAACATGAAGTATAGGCAGGCGACGGCCATTGGGGGCAATCTTTCCAAACGGGTCCGCTTTTTGTGCAAAAACACTCTGAAGGTGATCTTGATCTAAAACCTAAAACCATAAACCGATACAGATTCTTTGGGGTTCAATCCCGATTGAACTACACTGCCTCCGAACAATTACGCTCTAGGAAAACCCAATGATGATTAAGATCTCCCGATTTTGCCGCCACCCGATGACGATGGGGGAGCGTGCTCTGTTGACGGCGCTGGCTTTAACCATGTTGCTGTTGCTCGGCGCCTGCGACCAGGGCAGCGAGCAGACTGCCGAGGCGCCGCCGCCCGGTGTGTTGGTGGCGAAGGTGCAGAATCGGGCCATCTCAGAGACCGTCGAGTACGTGGGCCGGACCGTGGCGGTCAACGATGTCTCGCTGCGCGCCCAGGTGGAGGGCTATCTGCTGGAGCGCCGGTTCGAGGAGGGCGGCGACGTCGAGCAGGGGGCCGAGTTGTTCGTCATCGACCCGGCACTCTACGAGGCCGGTGTGGCCGCGGCCGAGGGTACGGTGGCCCAGACCAAGGCGGCGTTGGCGCGTGCCAACAAGGATCTGCAGCGTTACAAGACGCTGATCAAGAAGCAGAACGTGAGCCGGCAGAAACTGGACGAGGCGGAGAGCGACAAGCTGCAGGAGCAGGCCAACCTCAAGTCTGCCGAGGCCGCCTTGCAAAAAGCGCAGATCGATCTCTCCCACACGGTCATCAAAGCCCCTTTCAAGGGACGCATCGGCCGCGCCTCGGCCAGCGTCGGCGACCTGGTTACCCGCCAGAGCGAAGAACTGGCACGGCTGGTCGAGCTCGACCCGATCTATGCCAACTTCAGCGTCAGCGAGCGGGACGTGATCGAGGCCAAACGGGGTTTTCAGCAGGCGGGAGAGGACGAATCCGAGCTGACCAAGCTCGAAGTCACTCTGCGGCTCCCGGAGGGCAGCCTATACGAGCACGTGGGGCGGCTGGATTTTATTGACAATGTGGTGGACCGCAAGACAGGCACCGTGGTGCTGCGGGCCAAGTTCGACAACCCGGACAAGCTGCTGGTGCCGGGTCTGTACGTCAGCACCATGCTGGGTCGGGAGGAGACCACGGATAAGCTGGTCATACCCCAGGCCGCCGTTCAGGAAGACCAGGCCGGGAAGTTCGTGCTGGTCGTGGGACCCGACAACAAGGTCGAGCTGCGGCACATCGAGACTGGAGAATCCCATGCCGGCGTACTTGTGGTCAGGTCGGGTCTGAATCCGGACGAGAGGGTGATTGTCCAAGGTATCCAGAAGGTGCGGCCGGGCATCGTGGTCGATGCCAAGCTGGCCCCGCAGCCCGGTGCCGAGAAGGCGGCGGAGGCGCCCCAGGCAACGATGACCGACGCGGAGAAGGGGGCCAAGACGGCTGCGGCGGGGGAAGAAAGTGAGTCGCCGGACGTCACGGCGGCGGATGATGCCGCGGCGGAGCAGGAAGCCGCAGAGGAGCAGGAAGCCGCGGCGGTCGTTGCGGAGGAAGAGAAGGTGGCTCCAACGGTCGATGCCACGGCGGGGACGGCGGATGGGGCGATGGACGACACGCGCTCGGATCCGGGTGCGGACCAATCGAAGGAGGACTAGACCATGTTCAGTTTCTTCTTCATCGACCGGCCGAAGTTCGCCTTTGTCATCTCCATCGTCATTACCATTGCCGGATTGGTCTCTCTGGGCGCCCTGCCGGTGGCCCAGTATCCGGAGCTCACTCCACCCCAGGTCATGGTGACCGCGACCTATCCGGGCGCGGACGCCGAGACCATTTCGGATACGGTGGCGGGCCCCATCGAGTCCAAGGTCAACGGCGTGGACAACATGATCTACATGTCGTCCAACAGCGCCAACGACGGCAGCTACGCACTCACCGTCAGCTTCAAGGTCGGCTCCGACCCGGACATGAATACGGTCAACGTGCAGAACCGGGTCAGCCAGGCCATGGCCCAGCTGCCGGAGGAGGTGCGGCGGCAGGGGGTGACTACCACCAAGCAGTCCACCAACATGCTGATGATAGTCAACCTCTTCTCGCCCAAAGAGACCTACGACACCCTGTTCCTGAACAACTACGCCAATATCAACGTGACCGACACCCTGGCCCGGGTGGACGGTGTCGGCAAGGCGGAGATCCTCGGGGTGCAGGATTATGCCATGCGCATCTGGCTCGATCCTGAGACCTTGGCTAGCCTGGGCCTGACCACCGATGATGTCACCAACGCCATCCGCGAGCAGAATGTGCAGGTGGCGGCCGGCCAGATCGGCAGCTCGCCGGCGCTTCCGGGAACCCAGTTCCAGTACAACCTGCGCACCCTGGGGCGGCTCAGCAGTCCGGAGGAGTTCGGGGACATCATCGTGCGCACCGGCGCGGACGGGGCCAGCGTGCGGGTCAAGGACGTAGCGCGCATCGAGCTGGGCTCCAAGTCCTATGACGCCTATGGGTTGTTGGACGGCAAGCCCGCGGTGGTGGTGGCCATCTACCAGCTGCCTGGCGCCAACGCGCTGGAGGTGGGGGAGGGCATCAAGTCGGAGATGGATAAACTGGCCGCGCGTTTCCCCGACGATCTCGATTACGCCATCTATTACGACACGACGGACACGGTGGTGGCGTCCATCGACGAGGTGAAGGAGAGCCTTTACATCGCCATCGCCCTGGTGATACTCGTGGTGTTCATCTTTATCCAGGACTGGCGTTCCACGCTGATACCGGCGATCGCCATTCCGGTATCGCTGGTCGGCACCTTTGCCGGCCTGCTGGCCCTGGGCTACTCCATCAACCTGATCACCCTGTTCGGCCTGATCCTGGCTATCGGTATCGTGGTGGACGACGCCATCCTGGTGGTGGAGAACACCCAACGCCACATGGCCGCGGGCATGACGCCGGTGGAGGCGACCAAGACCGCCATGAAGGAGATCGGCGGCGCCGTCATCGCCACCACCCTGGTGTTGCTGGCGGTGTTCGTACCCCTGGCCTTCGTACCCGGGTTGACCGGCGAGCTGTTTCGGCAATTCTCCGTCACCATCTCCATCGCCGTGGCGATCTCCTCCCTCAACGCCCTGACCCTGAGCCCTGCACTCTGCTCCACTCTGCTCAAACCCGACAGCGGCAACTTGGCCACCACCGGTCCCTTCGGGTGGTTCAACCGGGGATTCGATCGCATGACCGTGGGTTACACCAAGTGGGTCAAGGCGCTGATACGCCGCAGCGCCTTTTTCATGCTGCTGTTCGCGCTCTTCATCGGTCTCACCGTCTTCCTGTTCGGGCGCATGCCCACCGGTTTCGTCCCGCTGGAAGACCAAAAGACCTTCATGGTTGACACCCAGCTGCCGGAAGGCGCCTCCCTGCTGCGAACCGAGCAGGCGGTTAAGGAGGTGGAAGACATCATCCGCAATACCCCCGGGGTGGACCATATCATCTCGGTACCCGGCTACAGCCTGATCAAGAAGGGCATCACCTCCAACGGTGCACTCTCCATCGCGGTGATGGCCCATTGGGATGAGCGTGGGGACCCCGCGCTTTCCGAGGGGGCGGTGGTCCAGTCGGTACAGCCGAAGCTCAATGCCCTGCCTTTCGCTACGGTCTTTCCGTTCCGTATGCCGGCCATCCCCGGACTGGGCAACACCGGCGGATTCGAGTTCATTCTCCAGTCCACCTCCGGCGATACCCCCCAGAACATGGCCGCCGTGTACGGCGGGCTGGCCGTTGCCGCCAATCAGGTCCCGGAGCTGAACTCGGTGTTCAGCACCTTCAAGGCCTCGGTGCCCCAGATCTACCTGGATATCGACCGGGAAAAGGCCAAGACTCTGGGCGTGCCCCTGAGCAATGTCTTCAATACCCTGTCGGCCCAGACCGGCAAGACCTATGTCAATGATTTCAACAAGTTCGGCAAGACCTATCAGGTGCTGACCCAGGCCGAACCCCGCTTCCGGGACAACGCGGACAAGATCGGCAGCCTGTATACCCGCAACAACGACGGCGATATGGTGCCGTTGCGCACCCTGCTGACCACCGAGCCGCTGTTCGGGCCGGACCAGGTTAGCCGCTACAATATCTTCCGTTCCATCACCGTCAACGGCTCGGCCGCGCCGGGCTATAGCTCCGGCCAGGCCATTGCCGCCATGCAGGAGCTGGCCGATACCACCCTGCCTCCGGGCTATGCCTATGAGTGGACCGGTCAGGCCTACCAGGAAATCATCGCCGGCGGCCAGGTCGGGATGATCTTCGGCATGGCTCTGGTCTTCGTGTTCCTGTTCCTGGTGGCACAATACGAGAGTTGGTCTATTCCAATCCCGGTATTGATGTCCGTGCCCCTGGCCATCATGGGGGCGGTGCTGGGACAGACCTGGGCCGGGCTCAACAACGACGTCTACATGCAGGTGGGCATCGTCCTGCTGATGGGACTGGCCACCAAGAATGCCATCATGATTGTCGAGTTCGCCAAGGAGCAGCGGGAGACCGGGGGACTGAGTATATTTGACGCTGCGGTCACGGCCGCCCGGCTGCGGCTGCGTGCGGTGCTGATGACCGCCTTCTCCTTCATCCTCGGCGTCATTCCGCTGGTCATCGCCAGCGGCGCCGGCGCCGGCAGCCGCCGCTCCCTGGGCACCGCCGTGTTCAGCGGCATGGTCGCCGCCTCCATCCTGGTGCCGTTGTTCGTGCCGATGTTTTATTACGTGGTGCAGGGGATACGCGAGCGGGTGAAAGGAACGGCCGGGGACAAGGCAGTGCCGGAGGCCGATGCCGGTTGACGTTCGGTGGGAGCGGCATCTTGCCGCGATGGAACCTTCAGGCAATGCCCGAACTTCGCATCGCGACAGGATGTCGCTCCCACATCGACGCCCATCATGGCTGGAGTATGCAGAAATAACCGTGGTCGGAAAGTGCGCCCACACACCCGCGATTTGCGCAAGGGCCGGGTGTCTGAACCCGGTCGCGTTTACCACGTGCGCACCTCCACAGCGGCCAAGCGCTCCTTGTTCAAAAATTTTCACCTGGGCCGCGTGGTCGTACACAGCCTGAGATTTCTCCACGGGCGGGGCGATTTGGAGAGCCTGGCCTTCGTGGTAATGCCGGACCACCTACACTGGTTGTTTCGGCTGGGTGATGCGCAGTCCCTGGATCGAATCATCCAATCGATGAAAAGCCATACCGCCCAGATCATTAATCAACACCGGGGCGTGGCGGGCGAAGCGGTCTGGCAGTCGGGCTATTTTGACCGCGCATTGCGGGCCGAGGAGGACATTCGGGACGCTGCCCGCTACATCGTGGCCAATCCACTGCGGGCGGGCCTATGCCGGCATATCGGCGATTATCCGCTGTGGGATGCAGTCTGGCTGTAGGGACGTCTGCTATTAAATCAGCGGCTGATCGAGGTTGGAAGTAGCTTCCACAACGTCGGGCCTTTTCTGTGGGAGCGGCATCTTGCCGCGATGGGACTTTCAGGCAACGCAGCAGCCTCGCATCGCGACAGGATGTCGCTGCGACAGTTGCCGAGCTTGGTATTCGTGTGTTGGTACAGTATTTTCTCTTCAACACCTTCCCGAAAGAAAGCTGGTGTGCTGTGATTATTACCAGTATAGTGCTGCGTGTTGTTTGCCGTACTGTTGATCGCTGCCAGCAGACTATTTCCCCAAATCCCGAACGGAGTGCCGCGCTATGATCGAAATTGAGTACATCGTAAGAGATAACAAAGGAGCGGAAAGATTGCGTACCGCCGACAAGAAGGCCGCAGACGCCTATGACAAGGCCCTGGAAAATGCCGAACGCTTGCAGCAATTGCTACGCCACGACAAGGTACTGCCGGACCTGTCGGACGGCGACCTCGAAGACCTCACCATCTATCTGGCACTTAACGCAAAAAATATCGAGCGGACATTGAAGGGCAAGGAGCCGGAGCTGGCGGGTGCAAAAAGCGCAACTGCGCCAGCCGACAATGTCGAGCCGCTGCGAACGGCCAAGAAGTAGGTATCTGTAAATTCGTCTCCGCTGGTGGTGGGTGCGGGGCGGGGATTGTTAGTCGAATAATGTGTCTAAAGACCGGGGTCGAGATGGTCCCGATTCACTGCCTTTTTTCCATGTAGAAATGCTGTGTCTTTTCTGGTGGAAATGGATAGAGCCTGGCCGGCAATGCCGCTGGGCATCGGGATATCGTCGTTCTGGGGCTGTCGGTGCTCCCAATCCGGCGAAAACCCGGGATACCCGGGAGCGCCGCCCTCCGGTCGGCTGAGCAGGCGCCATCCTGAATTCTGCGCCGCTGCATCCAGGCGGCGGTTTGTATAACCTGCGTCGTTGGTGTACTTTCCCGCATCTTTGAACCTAGAAACGGCAGTTGACCGCTACGTGCAATGCTCAAGTCACTGACAATATGATGAATTCAGGTATATTGACTGTTCATCCAATGGGTGAGAGCGCTACGAGGCGCAGAGCACGCCCTATTTTCCGCCTGGCTGCGTTACGACTTCTCGCAATAGCCGGCTATTACTCGTCGTGTTCGACGGCTGCGTTGGTTCACTGGACCAACGGTCCGCCTCACCTTGCGAGGCGAAAAATAGGACGCACTCTACACCCCGTCCAACTGCCGTTTCTAGGTTGAAATTTACGGGAAATTTGCCGACATGGCTGCCGAATTGATGTTCCCCGACACTCCGGTGTTGAGTTTCTACGATCCTCTGGGTGACATGCTGGGTGCCGGTGACGGGATTTACCAATACAGTTTCGACGACGCGGTCAAGCTTGCGGGCCACGCCTGCCCGACGGTGGCCGGGGCCTTTGTCATGGTCAAGAGGGCAGTGGAGTTGTTGTACGGGGATGACCTCCCCCGGCGCGGCGATCTGCGGATCACAATGTACGGGGCCATAGACGCGGGTACCAACGGTCCCTTCAGCCAGATACTGACGCTGCTCACCGGGTCAGCTGCTGACAACGGATTCAACGGCTTGGGGCGGTTGGAGGTGCGTAAGGGCCTGCTGAAGTTCGACCGGTCCGGTACCGGCGGTCCGGTACGCTGCACTTTTGAACGCCTTTCCAACGCAGAGCGTGTCACCCTGGTCTACAGTCCTGCCGCCATTCCAGCAGTGCCGGGCTTGAGTGCGGACATGCAGGCGCTGCTCACCGGCGCGGCGGACCCAGTCATCCGCGAGCGCTTCCGCACTAGCTGGCGGGAACGGGTCGTGCGTATCCTGATGGATGGCGGGAACAGCACGGTCTCGCCAGTGGCGTGAGAAGCACTGGCCTGAAGGATGCGGGTACAGGGCGAGCACATATAAAAAATTCAACAATCAACTTAAGCTGCGAGAGGCCAAGCAGCGGCTTACCCAATATCCCCGACAGCACCAGCTCAATTGTTCGAAATTGCGAATAAGTTGCAGAGAACCGTGAATGTCAATAAGGAAGCCATCTGTAACCCATTGTTTTCGTTTGCTGCTTATGCGCGGTCGCCCTGGATGCAGGTACGTGGGGGTTGTTATTAAAACAGTCCGTATCTATAATGCCCGGATATTCGGGAAGGTGGTATGCCAAGTTGTTGTTTGCCGCCGTCTGATTTGAAAACCCCGGTCGCGGGGTTTTTTTATTGGGTCGGGGGGTGCCCCGACCGGGGATGAATGGGGTCCGCCGACACCTGCGTCGGTCGGATTGACCGGAGTGGGCCTTTGGCCCATTTTTTGTTTGTGGGCTGAGTATGCTGAAAGCGCCGGAGGAACTGATAGCGATTATCCGCCGAATGGTGGAGGCCATGGGCTATGAACTCGTCGGTGTAGAGCTGTTGCGCAGTGGCAGGCCGGGCCTGTTGCTGCGAGTCTATATCGATAGCGGGAACGGCATCAATCTGGACGATTGCAGCGCCGTCAGCCACCAGCTCAGCGGAGTGCTGGATGTGGAGGATCCGATCGCGGAGAACTACGATCTGGAGGTCTCTTCGCCGGGACTGGATCGGCCGCTGTTCGAGCTGGCACATTTCGACCGCTTCAAGGGACAAAAGGCCCGGTTGAAGCTGATCGCCCCGGTCGAGGGGAGGAGAAAACTGCAGGGTATTCTGGCGGGCATCGAAGGAAGCAGCGTTCTGGTGGACGAGGCGGGTGAGCTATACCGTATTCCGCTCGAGCAGATCGACATCGCCCGGCTGGTACCAGACCTTTGATGCGGGACGTATCTTTATGAGCAAAGAGATCTTACTCGTCGTCGATGCCGTATCCAACGAAAAGGGTGTGGCCCCGGATGTCATTTTCGAGGCCCTTGAAGCGGCGCTGGCTTCTGCAACGCGCAAGAAGCACGGTGGCGATATCGAGGTGCGGGTGGCAATCGATCGCGATTCCGGCGACTACGACACCTTTCGCCGCTGGGAGATCGTCGATGAGCCCGGTGAAGAAGGGATGGAGGCGCCGGAGCGCCAGATCTCCCTGGCCGCTGCCGAACAGCTGGAGCCGGATACCGAATTGGGTGGATTCATCGAAGAGCCGATGGAGTCGGTGATCTTCGGCCGCATCGCTGCCCAGACCGCGAAGCAGGTCATTGTGCAGAAGGTACGGGAGGCGGAACGGGCCAAGATCGTCGAGGCCTATCAGGAGCGCAAAGGTGAGCTGATTACCGGCGTGGTCAAGCGCCTGGACCGGGGCAATGTCATCCTGGATCTGGGTGGCCACACAGAGGCGGTGGTCTTCAAGGAGCACATGATCCAGCGTGAATCCCTGCGCACCGGCGACCGACTGCGCGGATACCTCTACGATGTGCGCCAGGAGCCCAAGGGGCCGCAGTTGTTCGTCTCCCGCACCGCGCCTGAACTGTTGATCGAGCTGTTCAAGCTGGAGGTGCCCGAGGTGGGAGAGGGCATGATCGAGATCCTGGGCGCGGCCCGGGATCCCGGCTCCCGGGCCAAGATCGCCGTGCGGACCAGAGATCAACGCATCGATCCGGTGGGTGCCTGCGTCGGCATGCGTGGCTCCAGGGTGCAGGCAGTCTCCAACGAGCTCAACGGCGAGCGCGTGGACATCATCCTGTGGGATGACAACACGGCCCAGTACGTGATCAACGCCATGTCGCCGGCGGATGTGGTCTCCATCGTCATCGACGAGGATTCCGGCAGCATGGATGTGGCGGTGAAGGAGGAGAACCTCTCCCAGGCCATCGGACGCGGCGGCCAGAATGTGCGTTTAGCCAGCCAGCTCACCGGCTGGGAGCTCAACGTTATGAACGAGGAGCAGGCAGTTGACAAGGGCGAGACCGAGTCCCGCGTCTTGGTGGAGAAGTTCATGGAGCAGCTGGGGGTGGACGAGGACGTCGCCAGCATCCTGGTCCAGGAGGGGTTCACCTCCCTCGACGAGATTGCCTATGTGCCGCTGGACGAGATGCTGGCGATTGAGGAGTTTGACGAGGAGTTGGTCAACGAGCTGCGGGAACGCGCCAAGGATACCTTGCTCACTAGCGCCATCGCCAAGGAAGAGTCTACGGTAAGCGAGGAGCTGGCCGGGATGGAAGGCATGGATGACGATCTCGCCTACCAACTGGCGGTGCGCAGTCTGGTGACCATGGATGATCTGGCGGAGCAATCCGTGGACGAGCTGATGGAGATTGAGGGCATGGATGAGCAGCGCGCCGCCGCCCTGATCATGAAAGCGCGCGAACCTTGGTTTGCCAAGGAAGATCAAGAGTAGGATTTGGGGAGGCCCCGCATATGAGTGAAGTTACCGTCAAACAGCTGGCCGATATGGTCGGGATCCCCGTGGTACGTCTGCTTGCCCAATTGGGCGATGCAGGAGTTCAGGTGAGTGGCTCTGACGCCTCCATCACCGAACAGGAAAAGACCAGGCTGCTTAGCCACCTGCGGCGTAGCCATGGAAAGCAGGAGCGGGCATCCGGCGAGGGTCCCAGCCGCATCACCCTGAAGCGTAAAACCGTCAGCGAGCTGCGCCAGCCGATCACCTCCAGCCGCAGCACGGGTGTCCGCTCGGCTGTCGCCGCCCGTACCACCGGTGCCGCCAAGACGGTCAGCGTCGAGTTGCGGCGCAAGCGCACCTACGTCAAGCGAGCGGAAGTTAGCGAAGACGCAGTCAAGTTGAAGGACGCCGAGGCCGCGCGCTTGGCCCTCGCCGAGCAGGCGGAACAGCAGCGCCAGCAGGAGGAGGATTCGCGTACTCTGCGGAGTGCCCAGGAAGCGCGGCTGCATGCACAAGACGACGTCAAGCGCAAAGCCGAAGAGGAAGAGGCGCAGCGCCAGGCGGAAGCCGAGGAAGCCAAGCGCAAAGCAGAAGAAGAGGCCCAGCGTCAGGTGGAAGAGGCCCGCCTCAGGGCCGAACAGGAAGCCAAGCAAAAGTTGGCTGAGCAGGCCAAAACTACAGAGGGCAAGGAGGCCAAACCCGCAGCGGAGTCGGATAAAAAGCGAAAGAAGGAACAGGAGCGCATGGAGCGGGACGAAAAGGCTGCGAAAGCCCACTCCGAAAAAGAACGGACCGCCCGCAAGGCCGCGCGCAAGGATGCCAAGCTCGCCCGCGACAGCGAATTGGAGCCGGAAGTCGAGGTCCAGGCCGAAGTCGAGGTCGGGATCGAGGCGGGAAAGGAGGCCGCACCTCCCACTCCCAGGACCGAGCTGCATGTTGCCAAAGACAAGCGGGGAAGACGCAAGAAGAGGCCGGCCAGGAGACGGGGCGGCGGTGTGCAGAAAGGCGATTCGCTGCATGGTTTTCAGCGGCCTACCGCACCAGTGGTGCGGGAAGTGGAGATCCCAGAGTCCATCACCGTGGCCGATCTGGCACAAAAGATGTCTGTGAAGGCGGCCCAGGTCATCAAGGCGCTGATGAAGCAGGGCATGATGGTCACTATCAACCAGTCGTTGGACCGGGATACCGCTAGTATCATCGTGGAGGAGATGGGCCACACGCCGGTGGAGATGCGAAAGAAGGATATTGAGTCTCAGATCCTGGAAGAGTTCTTGGCCAAAGAGGTGGAGGGGGACCCGCGCGCCCCGGTGGTGACCATCATGGGCCACGTAGACCACGGCAAGACCTCGCTGCTGGATCATATCCGCGCCACCCGAGTGGCGGCCGGAGAGGCCGGCGGCATTACCCAGCACATCGGCGCCTACCACGTGGAGACCGACCACGGCATGATTTCCTTTCTGGACACCCCGGGGCATGCCGCCTTTTCGGCGATGCGTGCCCGCGGCGCCCAGGCCACCGATATCGTGATTCTGGTTGTGGCCGCGGATGACGGCGTCATGCCCCAGACCATCGAGGCCATACAGCACGCCCGGGCGGCGAAAGTGCCCATCGTGGTGGCGGTGAATAAGATCGACAAGGAAGCGGCCAATCCTGACCGGGTGACTCAGGAGCTGTCCCAGCAGGAGGTGATCCCGGAGGATTGGGGCGGCGACACCATGTTCGTACAGGTCTCGGCCAAGACCGGTCAGGGTATCGACCAGCTGCTGGAGGCGCTTCTGTTGCAGGCCGAGGTGCTCGAACTGAGTGCGCCGGCCCACGGACCCGCCACGGGCGTCATCGTGGAATCCAGTCTGGATAAGGGGCGGGGCGTCGTGGCCACGGTGCTGGTGCAGTCCGGCACCCTGAAGCGCGGCGATATGATTGTCAGTGGCGGTGAGTTCGGTCGCGTGCGGGCCATGTTTGACGAGAACGGCCGCTCGGTGAAGGAGGCTGGACCGTCCATTCCAGTGCAGGTTCTGGGTCTGTCCGGAGTGCCCAGCGCGGGTGACGACATGCTGGCGGTGCCCGATGAGCGGCGCGCCCGCGAGCTGGCCTCCCTGCGCCAGGAACGCGAGCGTGACACCAAGTTATCGTCCCAGAAGGCGGCCAAGCTGGAAGATATGTTCGCGACCATGGCGGAGGGGGAGGCCAAGACCGTCAATCTGATCATCAAGGCCGATGTGCAGGGGAGTGTCGAGGCGATCAGGGAGTCTTTGCTCAAGCTGTCCACCGACGAGGTCAGCGTTTCCATCGTGGCCGCCAGTGTCGGCGGCATCAACGAATCCGATGCCAATCTGGCCCTCACCTCCGCGGCGTCCATCATCGGCTTCAATGTGCGTGCCGACGTGACTGCCCGCCGGGTGATCGAGGAAAAAGATCTAGATCTGCGTTACTACAGCATCATCTACGAGGTAATCGACGATGTGCGCAAGGCGCTCTCCGGTCTGCTGGAGCCAGAGGTGCGCGAGGAGATCATCGGTCTGGCCCAGGTGCGCGATGTGTTCCGCTCCACCAAGTTCGGCGCCATTGCCGGCTGCATGGTGCAGGAGGGGGTGGTCAAGCGCAATAACCCCATCCGCGTGTTACGGGACAACGTGGTGATCTACGAGGGCGCCCTGGAGTCCCTGCGTCGCTTCAAAGAGGATGCCCAGGAGGTCAAGGCCGGTATGGAGTGCGGAATTGGTGTCAAGAACTACAACGACGTCAAGGCCGGCGATCAGATCGAGGTGTTCGAGCGGACTATCGTGGCCCGTGAGCTCTGACCCCGGTCCGGGCGCATGATCCTAGAAACGGCGGTTAACCGCTGTGTGGTGCAAGGCTCAACTCGCTGACAATATGAAGGATTATCGTGTATTGACTGTTCACTCAATGGGTGAGATCGCTACGGGGCGCGGAGCACACCCGGGTTTCTGCCTGGCGGCGTTACACCGAAAAGCTGCGCAATCCTGCTTCGCCTTTCGGCCCTGGGCGTACGATCCTTATACGCCCGTTAAACCTTTCGGTTTCACCCCCGCAATAGCGGGCTATTACTCGTCGTGTTCGATCGGCTGCGTTGATTCACCGAATCTAACGGTCCGCTCTCACCTTGCCAGACGAATACCGGGATGCATTCCGCACCCCGTCCAATCGCCGTTTCTAGGATGAAGGAGTTTCAACGTACCGAGCGGCTCGGCACCGAGATCCAGCGGGAACTGGCCGAGCTGCTGCGGGATAAGGTGAAAGACCCGCGGCTCGGTATGGTCACCGTGCAGGAGGTGCGGGTGAGCCGGGATCTGTCCCACGCCAAGGTCTACTTCACCTGCATGGGAAACGATACCAAGGGGACGGAAAAGCTGCTCAATCGCAAGCTGGCCGGTTTCCTGCGTCATGAGTTGGCACACCGTATACGCACGCGCGCCACGCCGCAGCTGCATTTCATTTACGACGAGTCGATCGAGCGGGGCGAGCACTTGGCCGATTTGATTGAGCAGGCAGTGGCGCAGGAAGCGGACGACGGCTAGCAAGTTAACGGCTTAAGTTTCTTAGGTTTTTGGTTTCAAAGAATCATGTGGTGCCTGAGATATATTTGTTAATATGCCCTCGCTCCCACCCCTCGTGGAATGTCCGTTGCTAACCGTTAACTAAGGTGGGTATGGCCCGCCTTATTCATTTGGGAACTAGAATTACGCATGGGCCGTCGTAGAACTGCAGGCCGCAATATCAGCGGAATCCTGCTGCTGGACAAACCGCTGGGCCTGACCTCGAACGATGCCCTGCAACGGGTCAAGCAGATATTCCATGCGCGCAAAGCGGGGCACACCGGGAGCCTGGATCCGCTGGCCACCGGACTGCTGCCGATCTGCTTTGGTGATGCTACCAAGATGTCCACCTACCTGTTGGATGCGGACAAGCACTATCGGGTGCGAGTCAAACTGGGGGTCACTACCGCCACCGCGGACACCGAGGGCGAGGTGATTGCGACATCCTCCACCGAGGGTATCGAAGAAGATACCGTGCGCGCGCAGCTAGGGCGGTTTTTCGGCGAGATCGAGCAGTTGCCGCCCATGTACTCGGCGTTGAAACACAAGGGCGAGCGCCTCTATAACTTGGCGCGCCAGGGCATCGAGGTGGAACGTGAGCCGCGCAGGATCACCATCTTCAAGCTCGAGATGAACGATTGGTCGCTACCCGAGTTTTCCCTCGATGTGCACTGTTCCAAGGGTACTTATGTCCGTACCCTGGCGGAGGATATCGGCAAGGCGGTGGGCTGTGGTGCCCATGTCACGGCCTTGCGGCGCTCCGGTGTCGGTCCCTACGGAGAACCGGGCATGGTGAGCGTGGATACGCTGGAGACGGCCCGGGAGCAGGGGGCGGCGGCTCTGGATGCGTTGCTGCTGCCGGTGGAGAGTGCCGTGGACCACTGGCCCGAGGTGAGGTTGTCGGACGACGCGACCTATTACATGAAGATGGGTCAGGCGGTGCTGGTGCCGCAGGCACCCACCGAGGGCTGGGTACGTATCTACTCCAAGAGCGGAAGTTTTCTCGGTGTGGGGTGTATCCTGGACGACGGCAAAGTGCAGCCGAAAAGACTTCTGCGCAGCGGTTGATTACGGGAGCAGGTTCTCGGCGGGATTGCGTCTGAAGGGTAAAATACGCATACTGCGCGGCCTTGTATCATAGTAGGCAGTAAGCAGTCGGCAGTTGGCAGCAAAAAAGCTGTTTCTGCAAACTGCCGACTGTAGACTGACAACTTTTCTAGTTGCCTGGACCCCCTGAGCCCATTGTTGGGGGGCCCCCGGTGCCGCGGCCTGGAGCCCAGTGGCCGGAGCAGGCGTGACAGCAATGAGGCGGGAGAAAATAGTAATGGCAATTACCACAGCAGACCGGCAGCAGGTCATCGAAAAGTATAAAAGGGGTGACGCTGACACCGGTTCCCCGGAGGTGCAGGTAGCCCTGCTGACTCTGCGTATCAACCATCTGACTGGCCATTTCAAGGAGCATCAGCAAGACCACCACTCCCGTCAGGGCCTAGTGCGCATGGTCAACTCCCGGCGGAAACTTCTGGACTATCTAAAGAAGACGGATGTGGAGCGCTACCGCAGCCTGATCGGCAGCCTCGGCCTACGCCGCTAATACGCATACGATCTCAATTAAGGAGTTCCACGTGAGTCTTATCAGAAAAGAGTTTCAATACGGCGACTTCAAGGTTTCCCTGGAAACCGGCGAGATCGCCCGCCAGGCCGATGGTGCCGTCATGGTCAATATGGGCGATACCGTTGTGCTGGTCACCGTGGTCGGCGCCAAGAGCCCGAAGGAAGGTCGGGATTTCTTTCCGATGACCGTCGATTATCAGGAAAAGACCTACGCCGCTGGACGTATTCCCGGCGGTTTTTTCCGTCGCGAGGGGCGTCCCGGTGAAAAGGAGATTCTCACCTGCCGCCTGATCGATCGGCCGATCCGGCCGCTGTTTCCCAAGGGTTTTACCCACGAAGTCCAGATCATCGCCACGGTAAAATCTCTCAATCCTTCGGTGGATCCGGAGATCCCCTCGCTGCTGGGTGCCTCCGCGGCACTGGCGATTTCCGGCCTGCCGTTCAATGGGCCGATTGGCGCCGCCCGGGTGGGCTACAAGGATGGCGAGTACATCCTCAACCCCCCGTCCACCGGGCTGAGCGCCCTCAGCGACCTGGACCTGGTGGTGGCCGGCACCGAGCATGCGGTGCTGATGGTGGAGTCCGAGGCCAGCGAGTTGGCCGAGGAAGTGATGTTGGGCGCGGTGCTGTTCGGACATGAGAAGATGCAGGTGGCGATCGACGCCATCCGCGAGCTGGCGGCCGAAGTCGGCAAGCCGCCCATGGAGTACAGCGTGCCCCAAGAGGACACTGAGCTGTCCGCCGCGGTGGAGGCCGAAGCGATGGCCGCCATGGGTGAGGCCTACACCGTTGCCGACAAACTGGAGCGTTACGGCCGGGCGGACGCGGTGACCGCCGCCACCGTCGCCAAGCTGTGCGCGGCCGCCGAGGGCGAACGGCCCAAGTGGTCCGAGCAGCAGGTCAAGGGTGCCATCGATAAGCTGAAGAAGAAGATCGTGCGCGGCCGTATTCTGGACGGTCAACCGCGTATCGACGGGCGCGACACCGAGACGGTGCGGCCGATCAGCGTGCGCACCGGCATGTTGCCGCGTACCCACGGCTCCGCCCTGTTCACCCGCGGCGAGACCCAGGCCATTGTGGTCACCACCCTGGGCACCGAACGCGACTCCCAGATCATCGATGCGTTGGACGGGGAGCGGCGCGAGCATTTCATGCTGCACTACAACTTCCCTCCGTTCTGTGTCGGCGAGATGGGGCGCGTGGGCAGCCCCAAGCGGCGCGAGATCGGCCACGGCCGGTTGGCCAAACGGGGCGTGCTGGCGGCGATGCCGAGTATTACCGAATTTCCCTATTCGATTCGAGTCGTATCGGAGATCACCGAGTCCAACGGCTCCAGCTCAATGGCTTCGGTGTGCGGCACCAGCCTCTCCCTGATGGATGCCGGCGTGCCCATCAAGGCGCCGGTGGCCGGCGTAGCTATGGGCCTGATCAAGGAGGGTGACCGATTTGCGGTGCTTACCGACATCATGGGTGACGAGGATCACCTGGGTGATATGGACTTCAAGGTCGCCGGCACCGGCAAGGGCATCAACGCCTTGCAGATGGATATCAAGATCGAGGGTATCACCCGGGAGATCATGGAACAGGCACTGAGCCAGGCGAAGGAAGGCCGACTGCACATCCTGGGTGAAATGAACAAGGTCATCGATCGGTCGCGCGAGACCATGTCGGAATATGCGCCGCGTATCATCGACATCAAGATCAACCCGGACAAGATCCGCGATGTCATCGGCAAGGGCGGAGCCACCATCCGTTCCATCACCGAAGAGACTGGCGCCACTATCGATATCACCGATGACGGTACGGTCAAGATCTTCTCCGTTGATCGTAGCGCCGGCGAGGAGGCGAAACGCCGGGTCGAACTGATCACTGCCGACGTGGAGGTGGGCACCATCTACCAGGGCAAAGTGGCGAGACTGATGGACTTCGGCGCCTTCGTCACCATTCTGCCGGGTAAGGACGGTCTAGTGCATATCTCACAGATTTCCGAGGAGCGTGTGCAGAAGGTCAGCGACAAACTGTCCGAGGGCGACATCATAAAGGTCAAGGTGCTGGAAGTGGATAAGCAGGGCCGCATCCGCCTAAGCATGAAGGCGGTCGGTGCCGATGATTAGCAGTGTCCGTGATGCGGTGTGAATAAGGGCCGCGGAAATAAACCACTGTCCAAAGATTGCGCCGGGTTCATTGGGGCGTAATGAACGGCTTGGGCAGGAGCTCAAGACCGGTGCCCAAGCGAAGCAGGGGTGAGCTGTGATCGAGCAGCGAACGCCCAAGCCATGGATGGCTTGGGCTGGTACGCGAGCGG
>RCNG010000500.1_pt1 | contig 17874 bp, 15 predicted proteins | sample 2041371 | NCBI WGS metagenome assembly RCNG01 (sample SAMN09708227, study PRJNA481090) | Marine sediment metagenome, whole genome shotgun sequencing project. | biome: marine sediment; feature: ocean; material: sediment; isolation source: Sewage treatment plant 1 marine sediment (STP1) ... | reverse complement strand
TATGACGGTCGTGTGGGCCTGGTGGATTTCGGGATCACGGGGTATCTGGACGAAGAGTCCATGATGCAGATTGCCAATATCTTCCTTGGATATGCCGAACACGATTACGTCATGATCATTGACGCTTTTGCTGGTGCCGGACTCATCGATCCGGAACACATCGACATGGATGCATTTCGTATCGATCTCAAAGATATCAGCGAACCCTTTTATGGAAGGTCATTGAAGACCATCTCCGCGAAAGATGTGTACGATCAGCTAATGCGGGTAGTGTTGAAACACCAGATCCGCCTGCCGAGAAACTATTTATTGCTGCTGAAAACCTTCATCCAGACCGAAGCCCTCGGAAAAATCCTCGACAGTGATGCCAACCTGCTGGAGGTAACCAGACCCTATGCCAGAGCACTTCTGGAACGTGGGTACGATGCACAGAAAATACTCAACAGCATGGAACGGGATGCGCGATATTTCAGCGGCTACATGCGTCTGGTGCCTAAGTTTCTGCATGACATTCTGAAAATGACGGCTCTGGGCAAGAACCGGATTGAGCTACAGCATACCGGTATACAGGGCATGGATGACAAATTTGAAAAAGGCCTCAACCGGCTTGTCCTGGGTATGGTGATATCCGCTTCTTTGATTGCCGCGGCACTGGTGCTCAACGCAGCCCAGGGTCTGATGGAATTCAATGTAACCCTGTTTAGCCATACCGTCTCCATGACAACCCTGCTCGGTCTCATGGGCTACTGCCTGGCCACATTTCTCGGCCTGTTGCTGGTGATATCGATATTCCGCTCGGGAAAACTTTAAATTTCAGGATATTAGGCTGTAGACTGTTAGACTGTTAGCTGTAAAACGCCTTCAGCCTAATTGCCTAACAGCCTACAGCCTGGCTGCTCAATATTTACAAACCGGTATTCTGCCATATGTTAAGAGTATAGTATTGGTAAATTACCGGTAAATACACGGGAACGACTCTCATGATAAAATATTATACTCTCTGGATAGCCATCCTCATCCTGGCAATTTCCGGAACAAGCTTTGCGGGAACACCTCACCAGTTGGGACCATTTATCCTGGGCCATGATATCGCCGAATTCGCTGATTTTGTCCAAATGGATACATCTCTTCCCATTCGGCACAGGGAGAATATCCGGGAAGTTGAAATAAGGTCCATAAAAGGGTTTAAAAGCGGCCTCATCGCATACGGAACCTGTACCACTCCAAAAAACCGTGTCGTTCGGATAAAACTCAAATACAGAGACGGCAGCAAGTCATTTCATGAAAAGCTGAAAAAGCAGATCGATTCCCGTTTCGGCAAAAGTTATGAATACAGGGGAGACCCCTTTCACATCGTCATCGCATGGAAGTGGTCATTCATGGATAAAGACAACAATAAAATCAGCCTGACCCTGCAGTACAACGCCAGGGACGAAGACGAAAAAATGGGTAATGCCATCAAGCTCACCATGACCAGTCTGCTTGAATCAGACTGTGAATGTCACTGGAAAAAAGAGTCCTTGGAGCAAGCCGGCGATAGCGCCTCCGAATCCCGGGAGCTTGTGCTCGAGCAGACCGGGTGGGATCTCTTTGTGCCCAGGTAGCCCGAACATTTCATGATACGAGAATGAATGACCGGAATGCTGAAAAAAATTGCCTGGAATGGCATTCACTTATCGGTCCCATCCACATGGGAACTCGCACGGATTGACACCCGGCATCTATTTTTCGACAATCATGCCAGCCCCGCCATGGAAATCAAGTGGGGGCCAGTGAAAGGTCATTTCTCCCACCGTTCACACCTGAAAAAGCTCATCGCCCGACAAAAGCATCACCCCGATAAGACCCTTGAAGAATGGCATCTGCCCCCCAGCTGGAAAAACGCTCTTTCATCTTTTATCGCCAAGGGATTTTCGTGGCAGTCGGCGCTTGACAATGGACGGGGTGCCATCTTGTTCTGCCCTTCCTGTAAGACCGCCATCATGTTCCAGATTTTCAATATAGACGGCCACATAAGCGATGAGGCAATTCTCGGCATGTTGAAAAGCCTGCAGGATCATCGAAACGATGCCCAGACAGCATGGGCCGTGTTTGACATACACGCCCTGTTGCCCAAGGTCTTTCAGCTGAACCATTACCAATTTAAGCCCGGCAACTACACGCTCGCATTTTCTAGCGGATTTCAAACGGTCAAGCTGTTTCGCTGGGCACCGGCATCTGCATTTCTGTCGCAAAGCGGTCTGTCACAATTTGCGGCAAGCGCGCTGGGATGCAGCCTGGAAAACATAGCCACCACATCTTTCCTTGAACACCCTGCTGTAGAATGGCTATCAAACACAATTTCCGTGGGGCACCATTGGCTATACCGGTTCAGGCAAAAACCGACATTCCATTGGGGGCGTGTTTGGCATGTGATGGAAGAAAATCGGATCCTGGGAATCCGCCTGGACAGCAAAAAGCCCATTGACGCGGATATGATGACAGATATCTGTAAGAATTATTTCGTCGGATCGTCGTGAACATGTTGTGTTTTAGCCAAAAATTTAACAGCTTAAAGCTATTGTGGTTACGATATAAATCCCACTCGGCTTTCGACCAACGGCTTGTGGTCACGAAAGCCTTAAAAAAAACATCACCCAACATGAAGCTTCTGAAAAATCATCCCACCGATTCACAATTGACAAAAAGTCAGTCGCTTACTCTGACACCTGTCAAAAATAGGGAAAGCTCCGAAGAAACGCTGGGCTCCGGGGTTGTCATCATCCAATATCCCGTCACCATGCGGCCCTGGATGGCAAAATGGATGCAGCGGTTCAAGGGATCTTCCCCACGGATTGGATCAAGAAAGCTGCAGTTAGACAGCCTGGGAACCGAAGTCTGGAAAATGATCGATGGGAAACGAACGGTTCGTGATATCGTGGGCGCTTTTGCCAAAAACCATCAACTGGAAAACCGGGAAGCAGAGGTAGCCGTCACACAGTTTCTCAGGGATCTGGGCAAACGAGGGTTGATTGGGCTACAAGAATAAATTCGTGAAACGAATTTATAGGTATATAGGCTTTTATACCGCTTGTCATAATAATGTTCCGAAAATAGGATGGCGGCATAAGGGTTTGTAGCAGAAAAACGGTCCTCAATCGGACCGTTTTTCTGACAACCCCTATACGCTGAAAAATAAAATTGTGAGCAGCCAACCTGTGCCCCATATAAGCAAGCTAACTGCCTAATAGTCTACAGCCTAAAAGCCTGAACAGCATTTGCAGTTAAAATGCTTTGAGCGCCTCATCCATACTTCCCACAATCGGCAGGAATGTATCGAAGCCGGCTATTTCAAAGACTTCTTTCACATAATCCTGCATGGAGCAAAGCATGATCTGGCCTTTCTCCCGGTGGAGCGCCTTGGTGGCTTTCAGAATGACGCGCAGTCCCGCACTGGAAATATAATCAATGTCTTTGAAATCGATCACCATATGTATCGATCCGTCCGATATCGCGCCAAAAACCTTTTCTTCAAAGCCCTGGGACGTGTTGGAATCAAGTCGGCCGTTGAGCTTGAAAACACTGACAGCATCCTGTTTTTCTACAATTATCTCCATGGGCGTACCTCCAGTACTACTTTATAGTTTTTTTTCTCTTGAAAACGACTTACCCTCTTTCATTTCTGGTACCTGAAAACTTACCGTTATAGCCTTTGGCAAAATAACGTCCCGGTTGTCTTCCTCAGTTTTCTTTTCGTATTTTTCGCCTGAGAATAAGAATATTTTTATCCGCAACCCTTTGGTACTGCATATCGTCCATCAGTTTCTTGATGAGATGAATTCCCAGCCCGCCGATCTTGCACTCTTCGACACCACACTGAAAATCAGGTGTTTTGGACTCCAAGGGATTAAATGGAACACCATCGTCTTCTATTCTAATTTCCAGTTGATCTCCCTCGGTTGTGATGGTCACTTTGATGATGTGTTCCAGACAATCCTGGAAGCCATATGAAATGATGTTGGTGAACAGTTCGTCGAGGGCAAGATTCATTTCAAAAATCAACTTGTCCGAAACACCAAGGGATTGACCTATCTCTTCACAGGTCCGGCAGATATGATCCAGCTCGGACAAATTATTTTTCAACTCAATAGCATACACCTTCTTGGCCATCTTCCGTCACCTTCCCAAAACATCATCTTTGAGACAGAAATAACATATCACCCGACTCACATCAACAGCCATGACAGTTCCGGGACAGCATTAGACCTGAACTGAGCGATTTTTCCCGAAGAGGTGTGCCGAAACCTTGATGGAGAAGGGTTCGCAAAAAACACAGGCATACCCGTGGATCTGTCGAGGCTTTTTACGAACCCTCGATCCGCAAGAGATCGGTGCAGATCGAGACAAAAATCGCTCAATTCAGGTTAGAGCAGACTGACACCTAAATGCTGCAGGCATTCATCCCGCTGATCTGTACAACCCGACAGAAATCCTTTTTCCCATCCATCGACAGCACCCACCAGCGCTTTGAATAAACTGGGCATGAGGTCAGGAAACTGGGACAACGAACGCGTGAATTTTTCTCTGGTAAGAATCAGACAGTTCATTTCCGATACCGCCTTCAGAGAAAACAGACGCCGCATTGAACCCATCAGGGACAACCCTCCCATGAATTCTCCTTCACTGCATTGACGAATCTCCCTGATGAGATCTCCCCCTTTCCTCTCCAGCACAGCCGTACCACTGATAATATAAAAGGCCTGGCCGTCATCCTCTCCCTGACGAAAAAGGTACTCTCCTGCCTTGAATCTCTCTCTACTGCAAAGATAGGAAAACACCTTCAAGGCCTCCAGGGGGACAACCGAGAAGAGATAGGTCTGTCTCAATAATTGAAGATTCTGGTCCAACTCGCATGCTGTGGTCAGTTTATCTGTTTCCAACGAGCTCATATAGTGTTCCTTTCCGGTCCATGAGGTTGTTGTAGGTATCCATTTCAAGAATTTTTCCCGCTTTCATCACCGCCACCTTGTCAAAATTCTGAATCGTATCCAAACGATGTACCACCGAAATCAAGGTGCTCTTTTTCTTCCAACGTGTCTCCAGAAGATTGAGAATTCGTGCCTGGGACCTGTTGTCAAGGGCCGATGTTGCCTCGTCCATGATCAATATTCTGGGGCTTTTTAGAAACGCCCTTGCAATGGCCAGTTTCTGTCTTTGCCCGCCCGAAAGGTTGTCTCCCTTGCTGCCCACGTCATAATGCATACCGATTTCGATTACCCGCTCCAGAAGATCCTCTTCCACCAGAAGCTGGATAATGCTCTGGTCGATGCGTTCCTGCGCAGCTGAATGGGTTGTGGTGGTCTTGCCAAAAAAGATATTGCTCAGAATCGTTTGAGAAAAAATATATTCTGACATCTGGTAAAAGGTGTAAACACCGGGATCATCTTCCGTAATTTGCTTACGAAACAAGGATCGACCTTCCAGGATAAGATTTTCCAGCATCTGAGGCATGGATACCATTTTGTGGGTGCCCGGTGTAAAACGCAACACGACATCCAGAAGTTTTTGACGATCCATATGGGAAAAATCGTGCAGACGCTTCTTTTTAAGTGTGTCCACCAGAGAAATAAGATCGTCCATCTCTTCCGGGTCGATAGGGCTTTGATTGAAAAAAATGGCATCCTGTGGCAAGTTCCTCAAAATATCCACCGATTGTTTCACCAGTTCGACCCCAAGGCTCAACAATGGCCGGGTTAAATCGGCCTCATCCAGAAATTGAAGAAAATAGGGATTGCGACAAAGATTTGCCTCTGAAAAAGATGCCTGGTTGGGTGTGCCAAAAGTCAAATTTTCAGCAACACTCGAATAATGTAGATATCGATCCTGGTCGAAAAATTCCACATAATCGGCCAGTTCTTCACCAAATGTCTGTTGAAAGTTCTTTCTTACACGGATGAAAGTGTCCATCAGATCCTTATTGTGATCACGTGCCAGAACCGTATTCAGACCAAACCGCAGTACATCCACAAACAGCCCGGTCTGATGAAGTGTCGCAATGATATCATCCAGGGTTGGCAGCCTGTCTCCAAGATCTTTCTCGGTGACACCCAGTCTGGCCTCGCAGGAATAAAGAATATTTTCTTCTATGGTCCCATCGAAAATAAACGGACTCTGGGCAACCACACCAATGTTGTTCACAATATCCCGCTTGGAGAGATCGGTAATATCCTGACCCCCAATCTGTATCTTCCCGCCGGTATGCTTGTACAGTTGGCCGATACATGCTGCCAGCGTACTTTTACCACTGCCTGAAAACCCCACCAACGCCATGTGTTCACCGGATATCAGCGAAAGATTGATGTTGTCAATCAGACTGATACCACTCTCTGTTACAAAAGACAGATTATGGGTCTCGATGCGCCCATCCAGTTCCAGTGGTTCCCGATCTTCGGGTTCCAGAATGAAATCAGGCTCCTCATCAAAATATTCCATGGTCCGTTTGTAATTCACTGAACCATCCTGGTAGACTTGATAGAACTCTATCAGTTCTTTCCACGGATCAAAAAGCTTCTCCTGGGCAGAAACAAATGCCACCAGAGCACCCAACTCCAATTGTCCCTTGATGGCCAGCCAGCCGCCCAGTATAAATACTAAAAAGGGTCCCAAACTGGTAAAAAAACCATTCAATGATTTGATGCCAAACCGGTATAGACTCCAGACGATTCTTATTTTCAGCAAATTGTCGACCAGCCGGTTATATTTTCTGTTTTCAATTGCATGGGCGCCATTACCCTGAATTTCATGAATACCGGAGACCGACTCTGCAATCCGGGACGAAAATTCTCTGGCAGCATCCACACGCTTCTTGTTGGCTCGGTTTGCGCGTTTTTGCAGCAGCGGTACCAGAAAGACGACAATGGGATAGATACTGAGGGATACCAAAGCCAAAACCCAGTTCAGCCATAAAAGATAGCCGGCAAAGGCAAACAAGGTCAGCAGGTTGGTCACGGGTGCCGCAATGGAGAGACCCACAAAGTTTCCCGGTAATGTCAATTCGGTCGTCAGGGTATTCACCACCAGACCGGCCTGTGTCTTTCGGAAAAATCCTAATGGCAGGGTCAAGATATGAGCGTAGAGATCTTTTCTCATACGAGCGGTGGATCGTTCCGAAATCAAGGTCTGGATGATACTGATTAAAAATTTGAGACAGCTGGCACAGACAACGGCAATCAAATAAATCCCGCAGTAAGTCACCAGCAGATCAATTTTTCTCAGGTTAATGGCTTCGTTCACGACACGTTTCTGCATCTCGAGGGGCAATACCCTGGCAAACACCATGACGACGATAATCAACAGCAGGAGCAGCTGCAGCTTGACGTTTCCGGGAAAAATCCATGAAAGCAGTGATCTCTTGACGACAGGAATGTCAGCCTTGGGCATAACACGCTCCTTGATGTTTGTTTATACTTTGCTGGTAACCTTTCAACATCTCACTCAACCCCTTGAACCTAACATGCGCATTTATTGTGTTCATTTGGATCAACTCTTTTGGAGATGATCCACTTACAGTAATTTAATAACGACCAGTGTAACATCATCTTCCTGTGGAACATCACCCCTGAATGCTTGTAGCACATCGATGACAGCGTTCTGGATGGTCTCCGCGGAAGCTGTACTGTTTTTACGGATGATCTCGCGTATTCTCTCTTGCCCGAACATGCTATCTTCCCGGTCCCGGCTTTCATGTATACCATCTGTACCGATTACAAGAATACTACCGGGGACCCACGCGTGCCGCTGGTATGTCTTAAACTGGTAATCATCCACCACACCCAGTGCCATGCCTTCCCCGGACAGTTCTTCAAATTTATCATCCCTTGGATCAAAAAGGATGGCAGGCTCATGCCCGGCACGAACCCAACGGAATACCTGGGATTGCGCATCGATTTCCAGAAAAAACATACTCAAAAACCGGCTTGTAGCGCCGCTGTCCCGTGTTACATATCTGTTGACTTCCTCCAACAGGTGTGATGGGTCCTGATACTCTCTTACGCTGAGATGCAGAAACGCACGGGCGGCTGTCATGTGCATGGCAGCGCCAATACCGTGCCCTGAAGCATCCGCCACCACGACACCAAGCTTTTGATCAGGCAAATTCAGAAAATCATAGTAATCACCCCCTATTTCGGCACAATAAAGACTGGTCCCTGAAATATCCAGGCGCGGGTAGTTCGGCGGTTTTTTGGGTAAAAGATTCTGCTGAATCTCCTCAGCAAGTTTGAGTTCATTGATCAGCTGCATCCGGTGCCGCAAACCATCGATCATGTTGTTCGTGTATCCGGCGATGATACCAAACTCGTCATTGGTGGCGATGGGCACTCTCCCGGTGAGATCACCCTGACTGACCCGCTCCAGAATACCGGTTTCGTTGGAAAATAAAAGCTTCAGATTTTTCGAATAGGATACGATCAGGTTAATTACCAGGGCAAGCATGACCACCATGATAAAAAAAACTTCATAAGCAACGGACATCTGCGCTGCCGCAAGAGAGGTGGCTGCCGGATCCAGGCCTGCTAACCACACAATGTCACGGGTAAAAACCAACACAAGAATGACCGAAAAGGACAGAACCGACGTCAGCGCCGCCAGAAAAAATTTGCGTGTCATGGAATAGAGGTGCTTTGGAGGCTCCTGAGCCTTGTTCAAATCGAGCGTTCTTAAGATAACTTCCCGTTCTCTTTCCAGCGCCGTGTCCAGGGCCAGAAAGAAACCGGCCATCACACATCCGATCAGCAGGGAAAGTGTGCTCGTAATTGGAAATCCCAGCACCAACATGTTGTAGACACTGGCCAGGACCCCCACCATCAAGCTTAACAAAAGATCCAGGGTAAACTGGCGTTTGGGCTGCGATGTATCAACTGCCGGTAGAACAAACCTCTTCACCAGCGGTTTTCTTGAAATCAGAGCGACTGCATAGGCGACGAAAATAATTGCCCCCAGCTTCACGGGGGGCATGGCAGCCATGAACGGTCAGACCTGACCACCGTATATGGTCAAGGCAATAATAGCAAAAATATAATGAACAAGAATGCGCATGAGACAGGTCCCCAATAAAACGACAGTGAAATTATTTGAAGAACCCCGTAGCAAGCTACGGGGTTAGCGCTCGCTGTTTTGATTCAAATTTAAAATAATGATGCGCTGCTATCGTGTCAAGCTATGGCAGTTTTGGCGGTTTGTTTTTTGAACTATCTGAAGAAGTTAAATCTTGTGACAGTTCATCTGAAAGTTTAGCCCCGGTATCGGCTGCATCCTGGGCTGCCTGACGGGCCTTGGTCTCTGCTTTGGCTGTCTTCCTGGTGGCCAGTTCGGCCGCATCCTCGGCCTCAAATACGGCATCACGCACGGCTTGAATCTCGGAAGGCGATGCTTCAAGTTTTTCCATATCTGAAAGCCGGGCCAGTTTTTCATCCAGAGCAAGTGATGCTGTTTCAGCTTCCTTCTCCATTTTTTGTGCTTTTTTTTCTGCTTCCGCCAAATGGTCCAAGGCAGATGCTATTTCAGCGGCCTTGCCTTCCTCCGGCTCGGCATCGAGAACGATGTCTTCAGCGGCCAGGACCAGAGCCACGGAAGGGAGACGGTCGATAATATTCTCAACAGGCTCACCAAACGGGCCCAGGGAACGATCCCCCTTTATCTGGAGCGGTATCAGAACCAGCGATGCATCGCCCGACTGCTGTTCGACCGTCGATGCATCCACCGTTTCGAGTTCCACCGGTTCAGCATCGATACGGACATCATCCAGAAATGTTTTCAAATTCTCAACAGGTCCTACCACATCCGTTTTCTTTTCAGCACTCAAGACCCGGATCCTGGCATCGTCCCAATCTTTTGAATGGGTGATCAGATGTGCCAGCAGTAACATCAGGCGGCCCGTTGCATCATCCCACCACCATACATCGATTCGGCGTTCAGTTTCCGGGACCAATAGCATTTCTTCCCATCGGTCCTCTTTCGCATCCAGTACAATAATATTACGCCCCTGTTTAAAAATCCGCTTTAATCGTCTGTCATAAAGCGTCTTCCGGATATGCGGCTTTCGGCTGGTCTCATTGAACAACCATCCAAACAAAATGGTGTTTGTTTTCAGTGGCCCGATGCCGGCAGCCTGGACCAGCATATCGATCCCGATCTCAAAGTTTGATGCCGTCACCACCAGCGGGAACACGCCCAGTTCATATGCTGCGGTCTCTTTTTCCAGGGCATTTTCAGTCTCTTTCTGAAGTTTGATTGCCTTTGCTCCGTGTTCCTCGATAATCTGAACGACCGTAATCAACCCGGTGTTTCCCGTAATCCAGGCAGCTAGTGTCAGCAGGGGCGCTCTTCTTTCAGGCCTGTCGGAAAAAAGGAGCAGCTGTGGCCGCCAATCCCTCGGGTGCTCGGGTGCTGCAGCAGCCGCAAGTAAGTGATCCCGTACCCGCTGAAGATGATAAGACCGGCTTCCATCTGCCCATCGCGCCGGGCCGGCTGTTCGACGCAGGTACTGGTAGATGGAAAAAAGTACGGCCACAGAGATCAATCCTGCCGAGATATCGATGGCCAGCATCACGCCCAGGCACGACACCCCCCCTAAGAGGCTCAGACGGCCGTCATACCATTTGAATCTTGGCCGGAAAAAAGGACTGGCCGCACGTGTTTCGTAATAGGTAGCATAGTTGAGAAGACCATAAGATATCAGAAAAAACATGGAAACAATCGGTGCAATCACGTTAAGATTGCCAATCCCGATGGTAACGATAGCGATGGCGCCTGCCAGCAGCACGCCTCTTCTGGGGTTGTTGGTAGCGCCTTCTCCTTTTGCAAAAGGGAGAAGGAAAGGAAAAATACGATCTGAAGCCAAAGATTGCAAAATCCTGGGAGCTCCCAAAAAGGATGCCATGGCGGAAGAAAGGGTTGCCGCAACAACACCGGCCGTAATCAGGGGGCCGAATATCGCCACATTGTTCATGGCTGCATAGTCACCCCTGAGAACCGACTGCGGCAGCGATGCAGAAAAAATAACCGCCGATAGAAAATAGACCACGATGGAAATACCCACGGCCAGAAAGGTTCCCAATGGAAGGCTTTTTCCCGCATCTTTCAGATCGCCGGACATACTGATACCCTGGGTAAACCCCGTTACCGCCGGAAAGAAAATAGCAAAAAGAATCCAGAAACCTGGCCCATCCAAAGGCCCTCGCCAGTTCTGCACCAGATTTGTGGACTCCCATCGCATGATGCCGCCCCAAAAAAACGATATGATAGCGGCCGTCATAATCACCATGACTACATATTGAAAACGTGTGGCCCAGTCAGCACCCAGCCATGCGAATATAAACAGTAAAACAACAGCACCACCCGCCACAAACTGCGGCCCATAAAGCTCAAAATTCAATAAAGGAAGCATCTGGAACATAACTTCCCCGAAGCCGATACAGTAAAAACCGATGGAAACCGACTGGGCCAGGAATAAAACGACCCCCAGGGCCCCCCCGAACTCCGGACCGAGGGTTCTTGAAATCAGGTAATAGTCCCCGCCACCTTTTATTTTTATGTTGGTGGCAATAGCGGAAAGGGAGATGCTGGTCAAAACGGATATCCCATTGGCGAGAATCAGGATAGCCAGCGCTCTTCCTAATCCGGCGTTTCCCACCACATAGCCAAGCCGTAAGAAGAGGATAATACCCAGTATCGTGAGGATGCTGGGTGTAAAGACACCGGAGAAAGTGCCCAAGGTTCCCTGCCGATCCAGGGCCGCCTCTGTTTGGGGACGATTTTTCATCATATGTTTGAAATAGTTTATTTCTCGTGTTAAATCAAGGAATAGTCGTTTTGGGACACGTGGGAATAGAAACACAAGGGTACAAGGAGTCAAGAATCCAAGGGGCCGAGGGAAAGATCGGAAACACTCAACTAAAAACCCCATGTAGTTCTCTGATTACTGTTGTCAGATGACAGATCTTAGCTACTAACCAAGAACCAGGCGCTTATCCTGAATCCTGGACCCTGGAATCCTTGGACCCTTTTTCAGGCAAACTGGGAAATACATAATTTCTCAGATTTTTCTCAACAATGAATATTGGATAGAGGCACATGAACCAACCAGACGGATACAGTATCGAGGAAAACATTCTACGCAGATCATATGCCATCCGATCCTACGAGGTAAATGCCGGCGGTCGATTGTCAATACCGTCCATTTTCAATCTGCTGCAGGATGCCGCCAGCAGTCACGCGCTGAAGCTAGGTCTTTCCGTACCTCAGTTACTTGCCAACAACTATACCTGGGTACTTTCGAGAATTTATCTCAAAATGAATCAATATCCTGGATGGGGAGATACGATCCAGGTTCACACGTGGCCCTCCGGAATTCAGAGGGTATTCGCTTTAAGAGATTTTGATCTCCACCAAGACGGCTGCAGTATTGGATCCTGCATCAGCGCCTGGATCATTATCGATGCAGCAAACCGTCGCCCGGTCCGGCCCACATCCTTTGCCCGGCAACTTAACCCTGTGGACAGAAAACATGTGCTGGAACACCCGCTCGGAAAGCTGCCCGTATTGAAAACACCCCAAATTGAAAAACGGTTCAGTGTCAGGTATCGGGATCTCGACATCAATCAGCATGTCAATAATGCCAGTTATATTGAATGGCTGCTGGAATGCCTTCCCGGTATCGTTGAGAACGGCCGCTGTTTATCGGAACTGGAAGTCAATTTCCTGGGAGAGGCGCTCCATGGAGATACCGTCCTGGCAAGATGCCAAAATCTGGACGAGAAAAGCAAGTTGATTGCCCACGATATTCTACGTGAAGCAGATGGCCGGGAATTGATCAGGGCCAGGACATCCTGGAGAAGACCAGACTGTTAGGCTATTAGACTGTTAGGCTGTAGGCACCTAATAGCCTAACAGCCTTCAGCCTGAAAATCTGGATTGCAGAGATGGCCCCCTTTGTCCGGCAGATCCACTGGCACGACAACAACGGCGTCAAAGATGATCATGTGGGTCTGGGTAATTGAGTTTGTCGATAAATTGTTGTTGCTTCGACATATAGGTGGTGATATGTAGATATTATCGTGATAATTCGACATATTGGGTGGTGATAAAATGAAATTCAACAGCTATGTACCTTATAATGACCTGCCAACACTCCCTCCGAAAATCGATATCGAGACAAAGCCGATTCTGAAAAAAGCGATCAATGCCAACAAAGCATTAGCCGGGCTAAAAGGCGTATGTAGTACAATCCCCAATCCTTTAATTGTGGTTAACGCTATCATTCTTCAAGAAGCTAAAGACAGTTCACAAATAGAAAATATCGTAACGACAAATGACCAGCTTTATGTAGCCTTCACCGAAACAATTAATACATACGATGCGCATACGAAAGAAGTTTTACGTTATCGTGAGGCATTATGGGAAGGCTTTAACCGTCTTAATAAAAATACCCTGCTGACAACAAACCTATTCATAAACGTTTATAATGTGATCAAAGCAACTTCAGCCGGCATTCGTAAGACACCTGGAACTAAAATCGCTACATCCACAGGAAAAACACTTTACACGCCACCTGAAGGGGAAAATATCATTCGAGACAAATTAAGAAATCTTGAAGAATTTATTCATAATGACAAGGATGATATTGATCCGCTGATTAAGCTGGCACTTATTCATTATCAATTTGAAGCCATACACCCCTTTACAGATGGAAACGGCCGGACAGGACGCATTATTAATATTTTGTATCTTACATTGAATGGGCTTCTGGATTTGCCTGTATTGTATTTGAGTAAATACATTATTGAAAATAAAGAGCTGTATTATCAATTATTAAGAAATGTATCCACAAAGAACGCATGGGAACCGTGGGTTGAATATGTGTTGGATGGTATCGAAACAACCGCAATTTATACCGAAGAAAAAATTATCAAAATTCGAAATTTGCTTGATGATACCATTGAAAAAGCAAAAGTTGAATTGCCTAAAAGGGTTTATTCGAAAGAACTCATTGAGCTCCTGTTTGTACAGCCGTACTGCAAGGTAAAACAATTGGTCGATGCCGGTATCGCAAAAAGGCAAACAGCTGCTGTGTATTTAAAAGAATTAGAGAAAATAGGAATTCTAAAAAGCAGGAAAGTGGGAACGGCAAAGCTATATTTAAACATAAAGCTGTATGAATTGTTGTCATAATGTAATATGGCGATGTCATCGACATATGCTCATGACACTGTCGAAAATTGATTAAAATTTCGACATATAATAAATAAAATCATAGCACGATTTTATAGAACGCGACGATGTCGTTCCGATACGAAAGTCTAAAATTCCTATCCCACGCTGCAAGCAGCGGGGAATTGATCAGGGCCAGGACATCACAGGCTAATGCAGACTGATAGGCTGTAGGCGCCTAATAGTCTAACAGACTACAGCCTAAGACGCTAAGTGAATATGACAAAATCGATTCTTATTCTTAAAATGGGTGAGACCTTGCCCTATCTATACCAGCGACGGGGTGACTTCGAAGACTGGGTAATGGCGCCCCTAGAAAAGGCCCATATAGGTTTCAATGTTGTTTCACCATACAAGGAAAACCTTCCATCCGATCCCAGCAAATTTGCCGGCATCATCATCACCGGGTCGCATGCCATGGTCACGGACAGGGAAGATTGGAGTGAGGAGACCGCCGCCTGGATACCCCGGGCCATCGAATCAGAAATCCCCCTACTCGGCATCTGCTATGGGCACCAACTTCTGGCCCATGCCATGGGCGGCGTCGTGGGAAACTTCCCGACCGGGGTAGAACTTGGAACGGTGCAGGTCACCCTGACCGATGAAGCACACAAAGATCCCCTGTTCAAAGGGTTGCCCAAACGCATATGGGCACATGCCAGCCACACACAAACGGTCGTTCAGCTCCCTGCGAACGCCATTCTTCTGGCTTCAGGTGAAAATGAGCCTCACCATGCCTTTGCCATGGCCCCCTGTGCCTGGGGAGTCCAGTTTCATCCGGAATTCGATGCCGAGATCATGAATACCTATGTTCACGAATTTTCAGACCTGATGAAAAGACATGGACAGGATCCAGATAAGGTTATCGAGGATATTACAGAAACCCCTCTCAGTCAGGTCCTTTTAGAACGTTTCGTTGACATCGCCATATCCTACCAATCCGCCGGCAATTCATAACAATCGTGAACCAAATTCATGAAGGGCCTTGCGTATATCGTCTTTATTCAGATATAGACACAATCTAAGGAATAACCAGATCGGGTCATCTCCAAAACAGTTGATCTATAGGGGTTGTCAGAAAAATGTTCCGATTGAGAAAAAAAGCACGAGGAAACCATGAGCATCCAACAAATGGCGGAAGCAGCCAAAGCAGCCGGTATTCGACTCGCTGCAACAGACGGTGCTTTAAGAAACAAAGCCCTTACCTCTATTGCGACGGCATTGCACGAAAACCAGTCTGAAATTATAGCGGCAAACCAGCGCGATCTGGACAACGCTCAGTCCGAATCTCTTTCAGCACCGTTACTGAAACGGTTGAAATTCGACCAAGCAAAGATCCTGGAAACCAGCCAGGGGCTGGAGAGTCTTCGACAACTTCCAGACCCGGTGGGTAAGACAGTGTACGCCACAGAACTGGACCAGGGTCTTGAGCTTTACAAGGTCAGCTGCCCCATCGGTGTAATCGGTGTCATATTTGAGTCCCGTCCGGATGCCCTGGTGCAAATCTCGTCACTTTGTCTGAAAAGCGGCAATGCCGTTCTTCTGAAAGGCGGCAGCGAAGCAGCGCACACCAACAGGACACTGGCGGACCTCATTTCAACAGCAGCAGGGCAAGCAGGAATTCCCGACGGCTGGATAGGGCTCATGGAAAGCCGGAGCGATGTTCAGGAACTTCTCGGTCTGGATCAGACCATCGATCTGATCATACCCAGAGGCAGCAACGCTTTTGTAAAACACATCATGGACAACACCCGCATTCCGGTGCTGGGCCATGCCGATGGCATCTGCCACGTGTACGTCGATAAGAAGGCCGATCTGGACATGGCTATCCGCATCACCGTGGACAGCAAGTGCCAGTATGTTTCGGTCTGTAATGCCGCTGAAACACTTCTGGTTCATGCAGATGTGGCCCGGGATTTTTTACCGGATGTCCAGGCGGCCTTGGCCGCACACAATGTCGAAATCCGGGGGTGTGCACGAACAGCCAGGTACATCGATGTCATTCCAGCCACCGAGGCAGACTGGCAAACCGAATACCTGGATTATATCCTGTCCATAAAAATTGTCGATACCCTGGAACAGGCCATGGGCCATATCAACCATTATGGCTCCGGACACACCGATGTTATCGTCAGCCATGATAGACAGCGGGCGGATATCTTCATGCGCCTGGTGGATACCGCGGATGTGATGATAAACTGCAGCAGCCGCTTCAGCGACGGTTTCCGCTTTGGACTCGGCGCAGAGGTAGGCATCAGCACCAACAAAATCCATGCCCGGGGGCCCGTGGGCATGGAAGGGCTCATGATCCATCAATGGCGGCTCATAGGCAACGGCCATATTGTCTCTGATTACGCTGGCAAGGGCTCAAAGTCCTTTACACACAAGGCTATCCAACAGGAGTTCAAGTGAAATTGGACCGAAAAACCTACCTGAAAAAAGTAAAACGGGCCGTCATCAAGATCGGCAGCGGTGTGCTGACCCGTAAAAGCGGCTTGAACCTGAATTTAATCGACGATCTGGCCACCGAAGTCTGCAAGCTCCGCAAGAAGGGAATTGAAATCATTCTTGTCTCTTCGGGAGCCATTGCAGCAGGGTTAAAAAAAGCGGGTCTGTCCAAACGCCCGACGTCGCTTTCACAAATGCAGGCGCTGGCAGCCATGGGGCAAAGCAACCTGATCATGGCTTATGAGGAGGCTTTTTCCAGACAGGGGGCCAAAGCCGCACAGATATTACTCACCAGGGATGATCTCACCCACCGGCGACGATATCTGAATGCCAGAAACACCCTGATGACCTTGTTGTCCTGGAAGATCATCCCCATCATCAACGAAAACGATACCGTCGGCATCGACGAGATTAAATTCGGTGACAACGACAACCTCAGTGCCCTGGTGGTCAATCTGACGGAATCCCACTTGCTGGTGAACCTGACCAATATCGACGGTCTCTACGATAAAGACCCGAGATGTCACCCGGATGCACAGCTGATCCCCCTGGTAGAAAAGGTGGATCGGCGAATAACCAGGGCGGCCAACACCATACCCGGTTTTCTGGGAACCGGTGGCATGGCCAGCAAATTGATGGCGGCCAGAAATATTTCCCTGGGAGGTATCGCCAGCATTATTGCCAATGGCTCTAAACCGGATATTCTGAAAGATATATTTTCCGGAAAATCCTGCGGCACATTTTTTCTCCCTGAAGCCAGCGCATTGAACAGCCGCAAGCAGTGGATCGCCTTTACCAAAAAAACTAAAGGATCCATCGAAATCGATAAAGGTGCCGAAAACGCACTGACAAAAAATGGCAAGAGCCTCCTTCCCTCCGGTATCACCGCCGTTGAAGGTCGATTCAATATGGGGGATTCGGTGGTTATACAAGACAAGAACAGGCAAAAAATCGCCATTGGTATGGTCAATTACAGCTCAGGGGATCTACAGAAAATTATCGGTGCCCGAACCAGTCAGATTGAATCGATCCTCGGGTATCGCCATGATGATGAAATCGTTCATCGTGACAACCTGATTCTCGAATCCCGATTGGAACGGTAATAGCAAACACATTCTCCATTATCTGTTGAACTAAAACTGTCCTGTTTGACGCTTGATAAATTCGAAATTCGAATAT
>RCNG010000499.1_pt1 | contig 17890 bp, 13 predicted proteins | sample 2041371 | NCBI WGS metagenome assembly RCNG01 (sample SAMN09708227, study PRJNA481090) | Marine sediment metagenome, whole genome shotgun sequencing project. | biome: marine sediment; feature: ocean; material: sediment; isolation source: Sewage treatment plant 1 marine sediment (STP1) ... | reverse complement strand
CCACGTATGAGCCCGGAGGGAAGATTACAGTGAGCTTTACGGTGCCCGAGGGTATGTCGACCAGCGCCTGGGCGGGCGTAGTGCCATCGGATGTGCCCCACGGAAGCGAGGCCACCAACGATCAGCACGATTTGCAGTACCGATACCTGGGCGGGAACACGTCCGGCACGTTGAGCTTCAACGCTCCTGAACAGCCCGGCTCGTACGACATCCGACTCCACGACACCAGCGGCGGCGGCACCGAGATCGCCTCCGTGACCTTTACTGTGGGGTAGGCATATAACCCGCTTTTCTCACCAGTTTTCTGTTACGGCCGACGATGCACCACCCAGCGGGGTTAACTCGTCTCGCGTTGCTCGATAAACTGTCAAGTGCGCCTCCGCGCCCCTCAGGTCGAGCCACGAAACCTGGTGAGAAATACGAGCTAACTCGATAGCGATGCGATTCCTCGCTCGCTAGTCGGACGCGTCGATCCGCTCGAGCATGTACTGGCGATCCGCCTGCTCCATGAGCAAACCCGTGATCCTGCCATCCGAGTCTCGCCTGGCCGTGAAGCGGCCGGCGATGCAACGAAGGAAGAAGACGTCCTCCGAGCTGGCATAGAGCCGAAATCTCCGCGCCTGCCCTGCCACCGGCCAGAAAAACAGGAAGCCGTCCTCCACGGTGATTTGCACGGCCCTCAAGGTGCTCTTCGATCCTCGGTAGGTACCGTTGACAGCTGCCGCGGAAGCGGGGGAAATCGCCACCGCCGCGGCGGTCTTGTGGTCCACTTTTGGGGCCTGCATCAGCTGATCGGCAATCTCCGCGACATCGTAGTAGTGGTTCCCCTTGTCCAACTCCGCCTTCAGGTTCAGTACGACGCCGTGCTCGTCCCCGGCGCCGACAAATACGTGGATTTCGCCCTCACGCAGATCGTAGATGTTGGAGTAGCGAGTCTGAAATCGCCCCTGCAGACGGCAGGCGGAGAGAATATCGGCGAATCCGTCAACGCTGATGTCCGCCCCGGTCCGCAGCATGCGATTCGCCGTCTCTGCCCTCGCGCCGATCGTTTGCACGCTGGTATCGGACCGCCAGACTCGCAGCCGTCCATCCTCAAAACCGACGATGGCCGAGCGCCCGTCCCTGTCCACCAGCATCATGCGGGCCGCGGCAAAGCCGTCGATGTTGAACGAGGCGCACAAGGTCAATGCTTCGTCGACGGTGGACGCTTCCTCCAGGATCTTCTCACTGATGTTCTCGAAGAAGTCCGGGAGATCCGGCGATCGTTTCCATCCGGTCGCGTAGCCGGCTACCCAGTCGAAAAAGAGACCCTGGTCGTTCATGCCACCCTGGGCCCAACCGTTGATATAGCCGAACAGGATCCTTCCGAACGCGCCCTCCTGCGGCACCAGGAACCAAACGCGGGTCGGGAAGTCCATCCCGTCCTCGTTGTTGCCCACCAACGTCCGTCCGTCGTGTGTCGCCTTGAAGATGGTGCACGGCTCGATCAGGCCCACCGAGAGGGCGACAACCAACAGCATCATGACGACCCGCTGCACGGAGTTCCTTCTTCCAGTCGGATCCCGGTAGGATCCATCTCTCACACCGTTTTCATTGAGCGATCGTGCGCACCACATCTCACAACAGCTATCCGGCCACGCGACGAAAGCTGGCGAGATATTCCGACAGGCATTGTCGCATGGGTGCCCCATCGTCTGTCATTACGGACCGCCTCATCTCGTCCCGCGGGCAAGGAGCTCATTTGAGAGAAACCTCGGCACCGTCACATCAGGCGCAGGGATCGCCTCCGATCTGCCACAATCGCGCCACGGATTGAAGCCAAAGTGTAGCCATGGACCACTCGCCTCGACCACGACGCTGCCCATCCCTACCGAAAGATCTCTCTGAAGCTCCGCGATTGCCGGCCGTGGTGGCCGGGTCGGCGACGGCGTCGGGAGAGCTGCTGCTGATCAACCCGTTCTACCCCAAAGACCCGTGGGGCAGCTTCGGCAAACACGTGCTCACACCGAGCCTGGCTTTGACCTCGATCGGCGGAGCGACGCCGCACGAATGGCGCGTCCGTGTGTGGGACGAGAACCTGCTCCAGGGCGTGCCGCCGGTGGACCCGGTGCCAGAGGTCGTCGGGATCACGGTGCACATCACCTTTGCTCGCCGAGCCTACGAGCTGGCACGTTGGTACCGCCTTCATGGCTCTGTTGTCGTTCTCGGGGGACCGCATGTGACGGCGTGCCCCGGGGAGGCCGAGCAGCACGCAGACGCGGTCGTCGTCGGCGATGGCGTTTCGGTGTGGCCGCAGGTGCTCCACGACGTGCGACATGGAAAGTTGAAACGGCGGTACAGGGGCTCGTACTACACGCCAGATTACCGGAGCAGTCCGCCACCTCGGCGCGATCTGCTCGATCGTGATTGCTTCCTCACCACCTCGAGCGTGATTGCGACCCGTGGCTGCCATAACCGCTGCGACTTTTGCTTCCTGGCTGTCGATGAGCTCGACATGCCGTTCCAGATGCGCGATGTGCAGCAGGTGATCGACGACATCCTGGTCGAACGCCAACCTTACACCGTGTTCATCGACAACAACCTCGGCTCGAATCGGCATTTCCTACGGCGTCTGTGTGCGGCGCTCCGGCCCCTCGGCACCATTTGGAGCGCCGCGACCAGCCTCGACGTGACCGACGACCCCACGTTGGTGCGCGAAATGGCCCTGTCCGGCTGTACGGGTGTGTTCGTCGGCTTTGAATCCCTCACGGATGCCAATCTCGTTGACGCCGGCAAACGCACCCCGCCACCTTCCGACTATGCGCGGCGGGTGTTCCTTCTCCAGGACAACGGCATCCAGGTCAACGGTAGCTTCGTGCTCGGTTTCGACCACGATCGGCCCGACGTATTCGAGCGCCTGGTGGCTTGGATCGAAGACGTTCGCCTCGAGTGCGCGACCTACCAGATCCTCACCCCGTACCCGGGCACACCACTGTATGCCCGGCTCGAGGCCGCAGGCCGCCTCCTGCACTCGAACTGGGATCTGTACGACACGGCTCACTGTGTCTTTCGCCCCCGGCACATGGGTCCGGAGGAACTCGAGGCGGGATATAGCTGGTGTTATGAGCGCACCTTTTCGCCGCTCTCGGTGTGGCGGCGGCGCCCGCGGCAGCTCGGTGCAGTGCCGCCATACCTTGCAATGACCGCCCTCTACAAATGGAGCAATCGGCTGTGGCCGCTACTCATTCGCCACCGGCTGGTCGGTCCGGCGTGGCGGCCGCTGGTCCAGTTGTCGCGCCTACGACACCTGCGCCTCCGGCGGCAAATGGCCACGGCACTCCCATCTGCGATCTTAGCCCGCACTTCTCACCAACCTTCTGCTGCGGCCTTCGATTCACCGCACCCAGCGGTGTTGTCTCGCCTCGGGGTGCTCGACGTACTGCCAAGTACGACTCCGCGCCCCTCGGAGGCCCGGCCGAAGCCCCCACCGAGCACGGCGCCTCGCCGCCCTCGCGACGAAAGCTGGTGAGAAGTGCGGGCTAAAGGTGACGCCGTGAGCCGGCTCCAACACCTCGCCGTGATCATGGACGGCAACGGCCGCTGGGCCGAGGCCCGTGGCCAGATCCGGACCCATGGCCACGAGGCCGGGATCGACGCCGTGCGCCGAACTCTCAGACACTGCCGAGAGCTGGGCATTCGTTTCCTCACTCTGTACGCCTTCTCAACCGAGAATTGGGACCGACCTCGGCGCGAGGTCGGCGCCCTGATGACCCTACTCTGCCGGTTCCTTCGCTGTGAACTCGAGGATCTCCAGCGCCACGGCATCGAACTGGTGGCGATCGGTGACGTCGATCGGCTGCCCACGCGCGTGCGGTGGCTGCTGGACAAGGTCACGCGGACGACCCGCGGACTCGATGGAATGCGCCTGACCCTGGCGCTGTCCTATGGTGGCCGCAACGAACTGGTGCGAGCGGTTCGGGCAATCGCTCTGAAGGTCGGTCGAGGCGAGCTGGCTCCGGAGGCCCTCGACGTGACCGAGATTGAACGCCACCTGGACACTCGCGACACGCCCCCACCCGACCTGATCATCCGCACCGGCGGCGAGCAGCGGCTGTCGAACTTCCTGCTCTGGCAGGCAGCCTACGCCGAGCTCTACTTCACCCCGGTGCAGTGGCCCGATTTTAGCACCGGAGATCTCGACACCGCACTCGCCTGGTACCACCGCAGCCAGCGCCGCTTCGGCATGATATGAGCCAAACCCGGATATATCACCAGGTGTCCACTACGGACGACGAATCACGACTTGTAGCGCGAAACATCGCGGTGGCTTTGAATAGGCGCCAAGCACTCACTGATGATCTTGTTGGATGTCGAATCACCGGGGTTGTCTGACCTGCACGGATTGGCACGGATGCATAGATGCATGGATGCATTCTCGGTTCGTCAAACCTGGTGCTTCCATCCCGAATGAGTCCGAAGTTTTTGGACGGGCTGGGTGCTGGTTTCGCATTGTTGTTGTCTGTCGGGCATCGACGCGATAAAATCGTTGTGTCGTCATCCGGGAGGCAATCATGAATGAGAGGCGTTCCAACATCGACCGACGAAAACCGGGAGATCGCCGCTCCGGTTCGGACCAACGTCAGAATGGCGACGAGGGGAGATCGGCCGGCGAGGAGCGACGGAGCGGGAAAGACCGCCGTGTCGGGGAGCGAAGGAACGGCGTGGACCGCCGGCACAAATCCAAGCCCGCCGACTAGGAGGACGCTAGCCGATCTCGTCATCGACCAGAAGTGGGACGGAACGGGCTACCCCAACGGGTTGGCCGGCGAGGGGATCGACGTCAACCGACGAATTCTCGCGATGGCGGACACCTTTGCCGCCATAACCTCCGACCGCCCGTACCGAAAGGGGCGTGAACCCGCGGTCGCGGTGGAGGGGCATCACGACAACCAGTTCTTCGTCGTCCACTTCCAAGGTGCCGACGGCACGAGGTTCCGACGCGAGATCGTCCTCGATGAGGCGGGGGTCAGCCTCCATTTCAAGAGTCAGCCCGGCGTCATCTGGACGCGTCTAGCCATCTGAATCAGAAGATCTACGCGTAGCCTCCTCCCAGCTGATGAAGCCCTGCCACCCGGCCAAGCCGGTGCCATCGTGCGGCGCAGCCACAAAGATCTCGGCGCTGGCGCCCCTGGCCGCACGGTGCAGGCCCGGTCGCGCAGCCAGAGCGAACTGAGTCTTGGTATCCTTGTGATCACATCACAGTGACGTGCTCGACGCGGCGTGTGAGAAACCAGGGAGGACGAGTCATGGCCGACTCTTTAGTGAAGTTCACTCGAAACAAGGACCTGCTCGGGGGAAACGCCGCGGTCGGTCTCGTGGCCACCGCGCCGAAGGATCCGGCGCTCGCCAGGGCGCTGGCCACGAACACGGCCTTTCCGAATACCGCGATCGAGATCGGGGACATCGCCCTTTCCGGCGACGCCGGCAAAGACGTGGTCTTCGGCAAAGGTCAGGGAAAGGTCGTCTTCAAGGGGGAGGGCAGCGCTTACGCTGGGCTCGGGGTCTACCCCGACGGCAAGGCTCTGATGCGAAGACTGGGGCTTGGGGCCTTCTTCGCCAGGGACATCGAGTTGCCGACGGATCCGGCGAAGCGCTTCTATGTGATGCGCTGGGGCTACGACGTGAAGGCCGGCGCCAAGGGTGCGGTTGCGCTCGGTGGAGGCATCAAACCCACCTTCGGGGCCGACGGCACAAGGGAGCGGCTGTTCGCGGTAGTGCGGATGCTGGAGCAAAAGAAGGGCTCCCGCGACGCCCTCAGGGAGATGGCCAACAGCTGGATCCTGCCGAAGCAGGTGGACGGAATCAGAGACCTCCGGCCAGGCACCTGGGTGATCACGGAGGTGGACGGTTCGATAGGGCTGAGCCTGGGCGCCCAGTACGGCCTCGACTTCAACTGGGTCCGAGAGGCCGAGCTGGGCGGCCTGACCGGCGAGATCGGGCTGCGCATCCAGCTCGGGGTGGGAGTGGCGCTCGGCTTCAGCGCCAGCGGCAGCTATGCCCTGATGGTGGGCCGGGAGACCGCTGCCAACACGCTCCGGGTCCGGCTGTTCAAGCTGTCGAAAAAGGGCTGGGACTTCGCTCTCAACGCCGCGGCCAAGGTGGAGCCCAAAACAAAGAGCTTCCTGCCGGGCACCTTCGAGGACTTTGTCGCAGCGGTATTCGGCCTCAACAGCGCCCAGCTGATGGACGATCTGGCAACGCTGCGCAAGTGGACTGACCCGAATACGCCCCTGCCGGAGCTGCTCGCCGGCGCCGGCTCGGACTACGCCAAGGAGCTGGTGAAGGAGCTCACCGGGATCGACCCAGAGCAGGAGTTTGCCAAGGCGATGAAGAGAGTGACCGATCTGCTCGACCGCTGGGAGGAGCTGCCTCACGAGGTTTCCACCAGGCTGTGGAAGCTCATCCCCCACAGCACGCAGCTGGCCGAGATCCGCACGGTGGCCGGTCGGATCCAGAAGATCCAGTCAGACGACGAGGCGGCCCGTAAAGCCCTTCTGACCGAGCTGCTCCAAGACGTGGAATTTGCCGACTCACCAGCCGGAGAGTGGCTCGAGGCGGCGGTGCTGGCCGAGGGCGACGATCTGCTCAAGGCACTCATCAGCGCACCCGCCTTCAGGCGGCTTCAGGGGGTCGCGGCCCAGACCAGCGAGTTGCTTGACGGTGGCACGATCGAGAAAACCCTGATCAAATTCCACGCCTGGGTCGGCGAGCGCTTGCGACTTGATCGGCTGGAGAGCGTGGTCGACGAAACCAGCTTCGGCGATCTCGACGCCTGGCTCAAGGGTCGGCTCGCCGGATTCCTCGGCAAGAACGTGGCTGCCCTCGGGCTCGACCAGGTGGCCACGATCCGCGAGACCATCACGCTGATCCTGGACAAGAAGGACGCCTTCTACGAAAAGGCGCTGGATGCCCTCAATCGCCAGTACCAGTTCACGTTTGCCGCGACCTACCAGAAGGCTACCGAGAGATCGGCGCTACTCGATATCGACCTTGACTTCAACAAGGGCGATCTGAGCACGTGGCTGCGGGCGGCGGTAAACGGCGACTTCGACCGGATCATGACCCAATCGGTACCGGGTGTGAGCCTCAACGTCGCGGCACTGAGTCACGGCATCAAGAGGCAGAGCCACGTATCCATCGACGTGCCCTTCTACAAGGCGGATCTCAGTCACATCAACAAGGCGCTGGTCAAGGTCAAGGCGGTGGACGAGGAGGACGGGCGGCTGCTGATCTACGACCCCGAGTTCCAGGACGAGGTGGACGCCCGGAACAAACGCAACAGCCGGCTCACCATCGCCGGCAGCCTCAAGGTAGACCTCAACACGGTGCGGGTGCGCACCACCGACGGTCTGGATTACTCCTACGCCTTCCGCCAGGCGACGCCGAACATGCGGCGCCAGGCCCTGGACTACCAGTTGCAGGCCTACGTCGAGACCTACTTCCCGACCCACTTCCCGCCAGGACAGGGTTCCTTCGAGAGCTGGCTCGGAGATCTCGACCGCACGATCGACGACATCGAACCGAACGGTACAGACAACTTCGGCAACACGCTGATCTCCTTCGACCTGTCGCTGTCGCAGGAGGTGGCAGCGTCATGGCTGAAGGCGCCCGCCAAGAAGTCCGATGAGCTCTACCGTGAGATGTCGCGGCGGCTGCAGGAAGAGATGAGGCGTACCCTCGGTTTCTACTACTTCCAGAATCCAAAGAAATACAAGAACCTGAAGCCGGCGGCGTCGCTGCTGGCTTACTCGGCGATCCCGCCATCGACCGCAGTTTCGCTCTCCAACGGCAAGCTCACCCTCAACCGAAAGCGCGGAGACGTCTACTGGGACTGGAGGGACCCGGACGTGCTCGAGGCGATGCTCTTCAACCCGACGACCCAGGCCAGGCTCATCGCCGAGCTGCAGAGGATCCACCGACGCCTTCGGGGCGAGCTCGGCATGGCCCGCACGATCGCCTTCTACGAGCCGACCGAGGCCACCTTCCGCAGAATCGTCGGCGACGCTCTGAACGGCGGCCGGCCATTCTTCGATGGCCTGCTCTTCGTGGAGGTGCAAATGGTGCGGGCGGCGCGCAAGGCTGGTCTTGCCATGGCCAGATTCCAGAAGAAGAAGACCACCAAGCCGAGCCAGGCCGCCGAGGCTTTGGCCGAGTTCGGCTCGGAAATCACGGCCGCCTTCAACCAGAATCTAAAGACCTTTTTCGACCGCGGCGCCCTGCGCCCATTGGGCACCCAGCTCTTCATCACCGCGGCCCACGCCATCAATCCCGGGCTACGGGGCTATCGGCAGGCCACCGTTCTCGAGCTGCGGGTGCTGCGCCGCGACGCGGACTTTCCGCCGGCCGGCTTCCCGAACTTCCCGCCGCCGGAGGAAGGGGAAACCCTGGTGGTGCAGCGGCTCGTCAACTCCTGATGGGTGCCACGTGAGGCTCTTGCAAAATCCTCGGCCTTCAGTGTGTTGCGCTCGCAATGATCTCGCTGGGAGGGTATAAAACCCTCCCCTACAGAGGGTTGATGGATCCGTAGGAGCGGGTTTTACACCCGCCCGGGCCATATTGATGAATTTTGCAAGAGGCTCACGTGGCACCCATCGAAAATACCACCCCCAGTTGGAAGAGGTCGATCTCCGCGTTCCAGCCACCCCATCAAGCTATCCCGATCTTCGACCGCAAGGAGAATTGCCGATTTGACGAACCCGGCACCGCGATCTGTCTCGCCTGTCAGCGTCACAACACCTGCTTCCAAGACCGGCCAACCGATTCGATTGTTTTGTCGTCCCATTCTGGCCACAGAGTGGTGAAGATCGACCAATGGTCACCACACCCGTATCACCCATATGGGTGATGACTTGCTGGTCCATTCGTGCCACCTTCGTGAGTAGCTCCTCTGCAGTAGCGCAGGCAGATTGTGGGAGCCTCGCGTGACGTGGTCGTTCGAACGGTCGACGCTCTTGTGGAATCGACACTGCGCTTGAGGAGTGTCCCGAGGACACTATCGCGTCATTAGAGGACGATGGGTGCCAGATCTGGAACTGTGGCGCTCCAACAATGTGGTGAGCTTGATATCGCCGTGGCGCGCTTGCGAGCCTCGGTCCCGAGGGGCGCCATCCCGATCGAGCGTGTTCGGAGGACACCGGTCTCCTCGGCTGCTGGTCCGAATTCGATTGACACGCTTGCGGCGGTAAGGTGGTATCCAGAAAATGAGCTAACATTGGCCTTTGGCCATCCAATTGACGACCAAGACGGTTCCGCGCTGTTTTTGCGGTACAAGCACGTTATGGGGCCCGGGACAAGCGGGTCTCCGATCCTCGATGCGAACACTGGGGAGCTGGTTTGTGTCCACCAAAGGGCGTCTGGCGAGTTTGGCGAGTGCACGAAACTGTCGAGTCTCTTCGAGGCGGTGAGTGACACTGAGGGCACCCGGCCCTAGCCCACGCCCAAGCTGATGAGCAATTGGTCCGGGTGCCGGAGCTCTGAACCGGGTTGGCGCCCAGCGGCTGTTCGACTCCGGGGTTACGATTTGGGGTGGATTGCGGTGTCGGTGTGGGTTTTCCCCAATCTTGTGGGCACTTTTCAACAAGCCGATAGTCGTCAGAGCCGTGGGGGCTGTGGGAAACCCGAAGTGTTTTCCAGGTCTCTACTGGAAACGCAAAGCGTTTTCCGCAGGCACGGCAGAATCCACAACCGGGTAAATTAAGCCCCAAAAAGGAATATACGGCCCTTTCTGGCAAGGCAGGTACTCGGCCAAGCTCGACGAAGATCGGAAGTACGTTCTGCAGCTTCTTCCTTTCGTCAAAATGAACCCGTTCAGCGCCGGAGTCGAAACCGTTCATCGACGAGCTTGAACCGAACATCCGCAGAGATCGGCCATGCTTGGGGTCACACAATCTCCTCCTTTCAGCCACACCATCGAGTCATCCCGACCATCAACCGTGAAGAGAACTGCCGAATCGACGAACCTGGCGTTTTCGCTGATTCGCCTCCCCGGCGGCATCACCCAAATGGGTGATGCATTCACTGTTGATTCGCACCAGCTTTGGGGACAAGGTCTTCCGGCTCTGGAATCGGGGTGGCGTTTTCGACAGGGTGAGGAGTCCGAATCTGCGTCTTGGAATTCGGGGGCTGGATAGCACCAGTGCCCACCGACATCAGGTTCGAGAACGTCCAGGTGCATTGAATGGGAGTGATCCCCTTGATCCTGGCACCGATTCACAACTCGTGCAGACGAGGTCGCCTGATGCCGGAACTCAATTCCGGGATGAAGGGAGGTTGAGCGCGCACCCGGCTACCAAATCGGAAAGCTCGAGAAAGACAGAGGACAGAACTCAATGGAGGTCAACATGAAAGAGGTTTTTCGTAGGTCTCACCTGACCCTGGCGGCTGCTCTGGTCGCACTGGTTTTCGGTACAGCCGGTTCAGCTGGGGCGGTCAATCCGAAGCCGATTGCCGATGGCCTGAGCGGTGCCATCGGCGCCGCGCTCGACGAGGTGAACAACCAGCTCTACTTTGTCGAGTACAACACCGGTGCACTCAAACGGCTGGAGCTGACTCCGGCCTGCCTCGATCTCAACACGGCCACGACATGCACGATTCATCCGGTTGCCAGCGGCTTCTCCCATCCCGAGGATGTGGCAATCGACGTCGGCTCCGGGGTCGCATATGTCACCACTCGTGACGACCCCGGCACTGGCGCTCTCTACCGGGTCGACCTCGGCACCGGCAGTAAGACCCTCGTGACCTTCAACCTGGGTGCACCCCAACAGCTGGTGCTCCGAGCTGCTGCCGGCAAGGCATACACTGTCGGCTACAATGACGGTCGTCTGCGCCAGATCGACCTGGCCACCGGCGTCAAGACTCCCCTGGCCACCGGGCTCGACCATCCGGTCGGCATCACCGTCACCGGCGATGACAGGTTCGCCTATGTCACCGAGCAGGGAGGAACCAACGCGATCTCGATGGTCGATCTGGCTTTGGGCGTCAAGTCGGCCCCGATATCGGGCGGCCTGACAGCCCCCTTCTTCCTGGCCTGGGCTGACGGCATCGAAAGCTCGGTCTACATGGCCGCACGCAACCCGCTCAACCAAATCACAAAGATCGATCTGGCAACCGGGGACCAGTTCCCGGTCTTCACCGGGTTGCCCTTCCACCCATCGGCGGCCGTCGTCAACGCCACCGAAACCAAGCTGTTCATCACGACCGATTCCAAGATCATGATCGGCGAGATCGGACTCGACCCAACCGCACATCCCGATCTCATGGGCATCGGGCTGATATCGATCAGCGAAATCGACAGCAACGGGTACGCCAACAGCTTCAACGGGTACTACAAAAACGCTCCGTTTGGAGGAACCCTCAGCATCTTCGCAAACCTCAGCAACTTCTGGACCATGGGAGCACGCTACTACAAGTTGTCCGTCTCGAAGAATAGTGGTCCGGTAGAGGCGATCACCCGCAACTGGGGCACCAGGAAGTGGGACCCGACCCCACCCAAGCCGGCCTACAAGCCGTTTACGGTTACACCTATCTCCGGCACCGACAAATACGAAATACCAAGTGAGTACGGGGCCACCAATGCAGCGTGGTGGTATCCACCCTTCCTGATCATGAAATACCCGACAGCTGAAAACGGTGTATACGAGATCTTCCTCGACATCTACGTCTCGACGGCTTCGGCGAGCATGGGCACCTACTCGGTGCTGATCAAGGTCGACAACAGCAAGCCGATCGTCAACATCCACAACATATACCAGCACAATCTCTGCGGCACCACACCCTGCCCGGTCGAGGTGATCCCCTGCGATATCGTCCAGCACGATCCTGCCGATCCCCTCAACAGGTTCACCACCAGCAACGAGTTCACGTTCAAGATCACCGCCAAGGATGCCGAGGGGCACCTGCGGCTGTATCGGCTCTATGGCATGTTCGGCGACAACGACCACATCGATATCGTGCAGGACACCTACAACGCTCATGTCGGCGCCGGTCCACCCTACGTTCCGCTGCTCTGGCACGGTGTCGACCGGGCGACGACCGCCCCCAAAACCCTGACCTGCAACTGCGCCTATACCTTCTACCTCTACGCCTGGAGCCGGACGACCGACGGCTATGGATATCTCCACCGGGATTACGTCGACTACCACAAGTCGTTCACCTTGAACCAACCATCTCTCGCCCGCTGTGTTTCACCATGAGCGTGGGGAAGCCGTGAAAGGAGGAAAGAAGATGCTGTGCCAAAGCAAAAATCAGATGGATTGTATGAAACGACACCAACGTCTCTTGGCCGAGCTGGCCATTCTGATCGTGTTTGTACTCACGGGATCGGCGTGTGCCACTACCAATTCGGAGGAGGCCCTGATCTGGTGTGGTCCAGCCACGGCCCAGATGATCATCGAGAACGATGACAAATCCGGCTGCCCGAGCTCGGTCCTGCAGGAGGATCTGTGGACGATTATCGAAAACAACCAGGTCGACTCGGCTTGGGATACCGATCCGGTCGGCATGGAGAAAGCCCTCGAGAACTCCTGCACCGGCTGGAGCTGGATGCCGATCGGCGTCACCGATGAGGCGAGCTTCATGCACAACGTCGCCTACTACATCTACAGGTACGAGTATCCGGCAGCGGTGGTGCTCGATACCCTTCCCCACAGCACGTACCCGAGCCACGCGGAGCACTGGGTCAATGTGCTGGGTGTCGTGACCGACCAGAATCCGACCACCGTACCACCGGGCACTATCGTCAACCTGGAGTACGTGCTCTACGTCGATCCGTCACCGCCGGTGTTTGGTGATCCCGCCGTCATCGATCTGGTCTCCGGGACCACATGGTTCACCAAACTCGAGAGTGTCGACAAACCGGCCAGCGGCTATCACGGCCAGTACGTGGCTGTGATCGAGCCGCCGGAGATCAAGGGCCTTGTCAAGGCCAAGAGGCAAGCTGACCTCGGTGAGATCATTTCTTCGGAGCGGGCGATCGAGACCGCGATGCACAGTCTCAAGAACCTGATGGCCGATGACAGAGCCGCCGAGATGATGGAACGCTATGATCTTTCGAGGATCATGAAAGCGTACGGTCTGCCGGCGGGACGGCCACTCGAGAACCTGGAGCGAGCGCGGCCGCTGGAACCGATGCTGGTGAACAGGAAACGGGGCGCCTACTACATCGTTCCTCTCACCGTTGAAGGATCGAAGTGGCAGGACCATGCCCAGGCAGCTGTCGCCATCAACGCATACGACGGGAGCTTCCAGGAGCTGGGCCTGTTCAAACCGACGCAGTATGCCAACACTGAACGCATCATCGAGGTCGCCGGCAAGCTGCCGCAGCTCAGGGGAGAGAAGATCATCGACCTCGATCTGGTCTTCCCCACAACTGCCCACGCTACCCACCGGCTGATGCCGTTGTGGAGCGTCAGGACCGAGAAACAGCAGCTCCTCCTCGACAACCAGGGCAACCTGGTCACCCTGACAAAAAAGAGGCCGACTTATCCGGGCACTCAGCAAAAGCCGACAACGGCTCCCAGAAATCCAGATCTCAAAAAACAGCGAATCAAATAGCTGCGGGATTAGGGTACTGCAGGGAGCAGAACCTTGCGGCCGGCCTTCGGGCCGGCCGTTTTCTGTCGGTCAGCAATGTATGCACCGACAACGTGGTGGCCGGAACGTTGACCTTGGTGCTAGGATGAATCGGCGGTCTCAGGAATCGTCGAATCTATCCTTGGAACGGACCACCTCCTTGTCTCCGACAATGCGGATCTCGCCACCGATCCGCTGAAGAGTCAACTCCTTTGACACCTTTCCACTAAAAGATCTGCCTGCACCATCTCGAACATGCCATTTGATCGGAAAGACCGCGATTACCGTGCCGTCCTTGCGGTCAATAACAATGTTGCCGTCGAGCGCGAACGATCGTGTTGGAAATCTCTTGTAGCATAGGCGCCGGGTACGGAGTTACGGAGTTGTGAGGTTTCAACTGTGGAATTTTTTCGTGACTGAGAGGTGGACCCCAATCTTTGGACAGGTCCGCGGCGTTTCCTGGGTGGTGCTGTCTGCGTCAAACCGCCGCCCTTGCTTCCATGACCCCACGGCAGAAGGCCTCGATGTGACGGTGATCGGTCCCGCAACAGCCACCGAAGAAGGGATAGGAAATTCCTTTCGCGCACCTCGAACGTCGCTTGGGTTGTTGAGCTGATCGACCCCGAAATCCGCTCTGAATGTCTTGACCGATGAATCAGAGGAGCGCTCGGAGGGGGGATGCGAGGTTCGAGCAGACTGCGATCAGTGAATGCGGCCCTGCGAGCCGGCGACCGAGCACACCCCGCACAACCGGATCTCGAAATCAGGTCACGATACAGCTTCGAGGACCCGGTCTTCGGGCGGCCCGCGGTCCCTTTCGGGCTGTGTGCGTCTGAGGTGTCTGAGAATCTGGTCGACCACCCGCAAGTCGATGATGAACGCAATGATCTTCATCTCTCCGCCGCAGTCGGGGCAGACGAGGGGATCGACCTCGTACACGCGCTTGATCATCTCAGCCCAGCTTCGGCGGTTAGCGCGCGTCGGGCGAGCGAACCTGAACCTCTTCCGGCACGAGGCTGGGAGAGAGATCTGACTTCTGGGAGGGCTGGCCCTCGATCGCGCGCTTGCGCTTGCCCCTCGACACATTCGAGTACCACCCGTTGTACCTGACGAGATGCCGGCGCGGGTCGGGGATGTGCATAATGATGCGGGCGAGGAAGTCGGCGGCGTCGAAGGTCTCGGGCGGGTCTCGCCGAAGCTGCGGGTTCCGATCGTGCCCGGGCTTGCGCCGGTAGAGCACCTCGCCTCCGTTGTGCCAGCGCATGCGCTCGAGGTTGATGGGCGGGCGGAGAATGTAACGGGCCAGGCGCTCGAGCCCACCCAACACGAACGCCGCCCTTTCGGGCGGCGGTTTTGTAATTTTTGGCGGGGCACCGATATGCCGATGTCACAATTCAACAATTCGGTACGTGGCACCGATGGCGGTTTCCGTTTCGGTCATCGCGAGGCTCTCGATCATCCATCCCGCCTCACAGTGCGTGACAATCAGCAGCCAATTGAGATGATGCGCTCGGCCGAGCATAGCACACGGATATCCGACCACTGAAACTCCCAACTCGACGTCACCCATTTGGGTGATGACGACCGGGACTCCTCGACCAATCCTAGGGGGTAGGAAGTACTGAAATCTCTGGATTGCGATGGATGGAGGGGCGCTATCGAACCGCAGGCTGGTCGATTGCGGCTCCGGTTTCCGCAGCTCGGGAATCATCCCGGCTGCCGCACCTCGAAGGGAGGAACTTCATGGGATCACTGGAAAGGAAGACGGAGGCGTCGCGTGTGAAACCGGCGGGTCTGGTCACCGTCGGCATCGTCATCGTTGCGCTGGTCACGGGGCTGACCACCGAGGCCCGAGCGCGCGCACCGCAGACGGCGGCGACCTGGCAGCTGGCGACGGCGAAGGACATCCCCGCGCCGGTGCAACGCGCGGCTTTCGATCCGGGGAGCGAGACGGCATACCTGGCGACGCTGACGAACCTGTACGAAGTCCGCAACGGCCGGGCAAGGTCGATCGCCAAGATGCCGCGCCACGGCGCGAGGTTGCTGCTCGCGCCGGGCGGCGGAATGTACGCCTGGCTCATCCCTGACGACAAGCCGGCGGACCTGTTCACGGTTCAGCTCGTGGACATCTCCGGAGAATTCCTGGCCGACCTGCAACTGGAAAAGGCGCCGTACGGTTTCGGGGGACTCCACCTCGGTGCCCGAGGACGTCTCGTGGTCACCGTGTCCGCGCTCGACGATTGGCAGGGAGGGCACGGGCGGTTTCTGTACGCCTTCTGGAGCCGCGACGGACGTCTCCTCGGTACCGTCGTACGACCCGAGAAGGAGATCGGGATCGTCGCGGCCGACGGAACGTCGATCCTGCTCCTCGGAGAGAAGGAAGCACTCGCCTTCTCCGCCGACGGTGAGATTCTCTGGCGTCTCGATGGGCGGTACCGCAAGGGCGCCATCGCGGCTGGCGGCAAGCTGGCACTGCTCAACCCGGCCGACCGAGAGGCCATCGACCGTGTCCACGTGTACACGGGCTCTGCGGGACCACGGGTGGTTACGATGCCAACCCCGGTGCACAAGCTCCGCCTCACACCAGACGGCTCGGCCGCCGTCGTCACCGGAAGTGGAGGGCGTTATTTCTTTCTCGATCCGGCGGGCGGCCGCTTCGACGAGGGCAAGCGACTGCCGTTCGACGCGGCGCTGTTCATCTCCGACATCGAGTTCATCGACCACGGAACCTTAGCCATCGGGGTGCTCGAGCGGAACGGTGACCCACCGCAACACAGCTGGCCCCGAGGCGGCCTGGTCGTGGTCGACCGTGGCGGTGACGTGCTGTTCCAGTCACACCATCTGATCCGTGAGCCGTTCTCCTCACGACCGGCGATCGATGCCGTCTACGGGCTGCCGATGCTGATCGGTTTCACGCTCGATGAGGCATTGCTCGTCGAGCTCGAGCACTGATGGAAGGGAGGTGCACCATGCAAAGACGAACCGCATACAACATCATTGGAGCGGTCTGCGTGACCGCGGCTGTAATGCTCCCGGGCACCGCCCTCGGCCAGCACGGCTGGCCGATCGAACCGACCAACGCCGAGCACCCTATGGGGAATAGCTTCGGTGAGTACCAGGGGAACCTCCATACCGGCATCGACATCATGGAGCCACCGATGTACGACAGCCTCGGAGTGGAGGACCCGGCGGCACCCTGGGTGGCCGTAACCGTGGACGGCATCGTCAACCGGTTCGAAAACGATGCCGGGACGATGTATAACTTCACCGCCGTCGATGCCAGCGATCCCACCGATCTCGCGGTCTACGACTACGGTCATCTCGAGCACGACAGCTATCACGTCGACTACGAGGACGCGTACAACGACGGCGATCCCGTGCACGCTGGCGACCGCATCGCGAAGATAGTGTTCTGGTCGGTGTGCGATTTCCACCACCTCCACCACGAGATCCAGATCCCGGGTGGCAACTTCATCAGCCCGCTGGCAGACATCACGCCGAACCCGGACCCCGACCCGCCGGAGGTCGACGGCCTGTTCTTCGCGCAGAACAACAGCAACCCATGGGTGGCGTTCAATCCGGTCGCCGCATCGCTGACCGATCGGGTATCCATCGGCGTTCCGCTCCACGACGCCATGGCCACCTACCCTCGAATCTTTTCCCGTCAGATCGTTGCCATGGTTGAAGCTGGTGAGGTCAGTGGCCAGATGCCCGATGTATTCAAGAGCCTGAGCGACTACCTCGAGTGGGTGGATGAATTGGTCAGTGAAGTGCGCCAGGCCTTGATCTACCCGATCATTGTTCTGTGCGCCTCAATCGCCCTTATCCTCTTTCTGTTCACCCTTGTGGTGCCCCGATTCGTCACCCTCCTGACCGATCTCTCCCTCGAGGTGCCCGCCCTGACCAAGGGGGTCATGGGCCTAAGCAACTTCCTGGTCAAGGGTGGCCCCCTGCTGGTGATCCTCGCGATCTGCATCCCCATCGGCCTCAAGATCGCCCTCCGGGTGCCCATGTTCGGCCGGTGGTTTGACCTCAACCTGATGAAGCTCCCGATTTTCGGCCAACTCATCACTATGTTCGCCCTGGCCCGTTTTGCCCGGAACATGGGCATGCTCTACCGATCCGGAGTCACCCTGATCAAAGGGCTGGAAATCTCAAGGGCCCTGGTTGGAAACCGTGCCATCGAACACGCCCTTGACCAGGTAAGACAAGGCGTGACCGAGGGGCGGCCAATCAGCAAGACCCTGGCCGAGCACGACCTCTTCCCCAAGACTCTCGTCAC
>RCNG010000498.1_pt1 | contig 17895 bp, 13 predicted proteins | sample 2041371 | NCBI WGS metagenome assembly RCNG01 (sample SAMN09708227, study PRJNA481090) | Marine sediment metagenome, whole genome shotgun sequencing project. | biome: marine sediment; feature: ocean; material: sediment; isolation source: Sewage treatment plant 1 marine sediment (STP1) ... | reverse complement strand
GTACCGGTCAAGGAGTTTGGCACCCCCGGCCGCGACACCGCGCTGGTTCCTGGCGACACCGTCGATGTTTTTGTCGAGCGTTTCGAGGACAAGGACGGGTTGGTCGGCCTGAGCCGCGAGAAGGCGCGCCGCGAGGAGGCGTGGAACCTGCTCGAGACGGCGTTCAACAAGGGAGAGCGGATCAACGGCACCATCTTCGGACGGGTCAAGGGCGGCTTCATCGTCGATCTCGCCGGCGCCGTGGCGTTCCTGCCGGGAAGTCAGGTGGACATCCGTCCGGTGCGCGATATCGGACCGTTGATGAACACGCCGCAGCCGTTCCAGATCCTGAAGATGGATCGCAGCCGCAACAACATCGTCGTTTCGCGCCGCGCGGTGCTCGAGGAGACCCGCGCCGAGGCCCGCTCCGAACTGATCGCCAACCTCAAGGAAGGTCAGGTGCTGGAAGGGGTGGTCAAGAACATCACCGACTACGGCGCGTTCGTCGATCTCGGCGGCGTCGACGGACTGCTGCACGTGACCGACATCTCCTGGAAGCGCATCAACCATCCGACCGAGGCGCTGCAGATCGGCGAGACGGTCAACGTTCAGGTGATCCGCTTCAATTCGGAAACCCAACGTATCTCGCTCGGCATGAAGCAACTCGAGGCGGACCCCTGGGACGGCGTCGAGATCAAGTACCCGGTCACCGCCAAGTTCACCGGCCGGGTCACCAACATCACCGACTACGGCGCCTTCATCGAACTGGAGCCGGGGGTCGAAGGGTTGGTCCATGTCTCCGAGATGAGCTGGACCAAGAAGAACGTGCATCCCGGTAAGATCGTCTCCACCAGTCAGGAAGTGGAAGTGGTGGTCCTCGACGTCGACAAGGATAAGCGTCGGATCAGCCTCGGTCTCAAGCAATGCATGGCCAATCCGTGGGAAGCCTTCCTCGAGACCTATCCCGTTGGTTCGATCGTCGAGGGCGAGGTGAAGAACATCACCGAGTTCGGCCTGTTCGTTGGGTTGCTCGGGGACATCGACGGCATGGTTCACTTCTCCGACCTCTCGTGGTCCCAGACCGGCGAGGAAGCGGCCAGCGAATACAACAAGGGCGACACCGTTCGCGCCAAACTTCTCGATGTCGACATCGACAAGGAACGGATCAGCCTCGGTGTGAAGCAGCTGGTTGACGATCCGTTCGCGTCGGGCGTCGCCAAGATGAAGAAGGGCGCGATCGTCACCTGTTCGATCACCGCTGTCCTCGACAACGGGATCGAGGTCAGTGTCGGCGACGGTGTGACCGGCTTCATCCGCAAGGCGGACCTGTCCCGCGACCGCGGTGAGCAGCGGCCTGACCGGTTCGCGGCGGGAGAGAAAGTCGACGCCAAGATCACCCAGGTCGACCACGGCGGGCGTAAGCTGGTGCTGTCGATCAAGTCGCGCGAGGTCGAGGAAGAGAAGAAGGCGGTCGCGACCTACGGTTCCTCCGATTCCGGAGCGAGCCTGGGCGACATCCTCGGCGCAGCCCTCAAGGAGAAGCAGGCATCGGCCAAGCGGGCCGAAGCCAAAGCTTTGGCAAAGAAAGCGCCCGCCGAGACGGAATCGGTCGACGTGCCCGAGGAAACGGCTGACGCCGCCGAGGATGCTGCGGACACCGTCGAGGCTGCACCGGAGGTTGAAGACGCGGCGAAGGCCGCCGAGACGGAATCAGTCGACGTGCCCGACGAAACGGTTGATGCCGCCGAGGATGCTGCGGACACCGCCGAGGCTGCACCGGAGGTTGAGGACGACGCGGCGAAGACCGCCGAGGCCGCAACGGAAGAGGAAGCCTTGATCGCAGCGCCGGCGGAAGAGGGATCCGAGCCCGAAGCGGAGGAGACCGGCGAAAAGGAAAAGCCCGCCGGCTGAATTCCGCAGGGGGGTGAAATTCGGCACTTGGAGCGAGGATGGTCCTAGACGCCGATATCGTTGTCGATCGACGCCGCCTCAAGCGTCGGTTGACCTTGTGGCGGGTTGCCGCTGTGGTTGCCGTGGTCGTGGCGGTTATTGCTGTCATCGGACGGTGGGGCGGGCTCTATGACCGCGCCCATGTCGGGCGGCTTTCCATCGAAGGGGTCATCGTCGACGATCCACAGCGCGACCAGGCTCTGATCGATCTTGCCGAAGACGACGACGTGCGGGCGCTGATCGTGCGTATCGACAGCCCAGGTGGCACGGTCGTCGGTGGCGAAGCGTTGTATCAGCACCTGCGCAGGGTCGCCGAACGCAAGCCGGTGGTGGCGGTGATGGGTGAGGTGGCCACCTCAGCGGCGTACATGACCTCGCTGGCCGGTGATCGCATCATCGCTCGCGAAGGATCCATCACCGGTTCGATCGGCGTCATCATGCAGACCGCCGATCTCACCGGGCTTCTCGACAAGATTGGGATCAAGCCGGAGTCGGTCAAGAGCGCGCCGTTGAAGGCCCAGCCCAATCCACTGGAGACGTTCACCCCGGAGGCCCGCGAGGTGGCCCGCGAGGTGGTTCTCGATCTCTACGAAATGTTCGTTGGCATGGTCGAGGAGCGCCGGCAACTGGGGCGTGAACGGACCCTCGCGCTGGCCGACGGCCGGGTGTTCACCGGACGTCAGGCCGTCGCCAACGGCTTGATCGACGCGCTCGGCGGCGAGCCGGAGGCCCGGGCTTGGCTGGAGGAGGCTCACGACGTCGATTCAGCGGTTCCGGTGCGCGACGTGGAGATCCGCCGACCCGAGGATAGATTTCGCGATCTCTTCGGCGGTCTGGTCGAAAAAGCGATTTTTTCTGAAAGGCTTAGGCTTGACGGGCTGATCTCCCTCTGGCACCCTGGGTTATAACGCGCGCTCGGAAACGGTACGCGCATCCTGACCGTTGCCAAGAGCGGTTGGGTGGGTGAATTCGGGGGAGGGAGACTCGCCGATGACCAAGTCGGAGCTGATTGCACGTCTTGCCGCGGCTAATCCACATCTCTATCAGCGGGATATGGAGCGCATTGTTACGACTATCTTCGAGGAAGTTACTGCCGCTCTTGCCCGTGGTGATCGGGTCGAGTTGCGGGGGTTTGGCGCGTTTTCGGTCAAGGAGCGCGGTTCGCGGACCGGCCGAAATCCTCGAACCGGTGAGGCTGTGAGCGTGTCGGCCAAACACATTCCGTACTTCAAGACGGGCAAGGAACTGCGCGAGAAAATCAACGCGGGCGGCTGAACCGACCGATCATTTCCAGGGCGGAGGTCACTGATTTAGCTATGAAATTTCTTTTTTGGATTGTCGTTCCACCGATCGCTTTGGTGGTTGTCTGGTTTTCCGTGATCAACCCCCAGATGGTGGACGTAGACCTGTTCGTTTATACGGTGCCGCTGCCGTTGTTCGCGATTGCGTTGATCGGGGTTTTCGTTGGTTTCATCTGGGGCGGCTTGATCGCCTGGCTTCAAGCCGGCAAAGCACGACAGCGTGCGCGGAACTATGCGCGACAGGTGGAAACCGAGCGGCGTGAAACGGCGATCGTCCGGGAGAGACTGAGGAAACTGGAACGCGCGGAAAAGCAGGCAACGATTTCTCTTCCACCCGCCAATGCGGCCTGATCCGGCGGTGTGGTCTGGTCTGGCGGACGACACCACATTATAACCGCAACGGTGATCCCGATGATCGCCGTGACAACCTGCCGGACCTGAAATCGTGAAGCGCCAATGAAGAACCCGACCGACCGTATCATCGTTGCGCTGGACACGATCGATGTGGAGCGGGCGTTGTCGATGGCGGCGGGGCTCAAGGGTTTGGTCGGCGCCATCAAGTTGGGCAAAGAGTTCTTCACCGCCAACGGCCCGGCCGGGGCACATAGGATCGCCGAGGTCGGGATGCCGATGTTCCTTGACCTCAAGTACCACGATATTCCGAGCACGGTGGCGGGCGCGGTTCGCGCGGCGTTACCGCTTGATCCGTTCATGCTCAATGTTCACGCGCTCGGTGGAGCCGCTATGATGCGTGCGGCGGCCGATGCCGCGGCTGAGACAGGCGGCAAACGGCCAATGGTTCTGGCGGTGACGGTGTTGACGTCGCTGGTGACCGCGGACCTGGCTTCGGTCGGTGTTTTTGGAACGGTGCGTGACCAGGTGGTGCGCCTGGCGGTGCTGGCCAAGGATTGCGGCCTTGATGGCGTGGTCTGTTCGGCGGAAGAGGTGGTGGCGTTGCGGGGCGCCTGTGGCAGCAACTTCAAGCTTGTCGTTCCGGGCATTCGCCCGAGTTGGGCCGCTGCCGGCGATCAGAAGCGTATCGTCACGCCCGCGGATGCGGTGGCGCTTGGCGCTGATTATCTAGTAATCGGGCGCCCGATCACTACCGCCGCCAACCCAGCCGAGGCGGCGCAGCGGATCGGCGAGGAGATCTCCGCGCTCGTAAATGCCGGTTGACGTCAAGATCTGCGGCCTGACCACGCCGGAGGCGGTAACCGCCGCGGTCGACGGCGGGGCGCGCTATATCGGTTTCGTCTTCTTTCCACCGTCGCCGCGCTCGCTGACTCCGTCTCGGGCGGCGGACCTTCTGGCCTCGACGCAACCCGGGCCGAGCCGAGTTGGTTTGTTCGTCGATGCCGATGACGCGCTGCTGGACGACGTGCTCGCCAGCGTTGCCCTGGACATGGTGCAATGCCATGGCGCGGAAACGCCGGAACGGGTGGCGGAGATCAAGGGGCGATATGGTGTTCGGGTGATCAAGGCGCTGCCGATCGCCGTCGCCGAGGATCTTGTTCCGGCGCGAGCCTACGAAGACGTGGCCGACATGCTTCTGTTCGATGCTCGGCCGCCGAAAGGCGCCACCCGTCCCGGGGGAAACGCCCGGGCTTTCGACTGGTCGCTGGTCAGGGACCGGGAATGGCGCCTGCCATGGTTGCTGGCCGGGGGTATCGACGCGGATAATGTCGCGGAGGCGGTGCTTGCCAGCGGTGCTCCCGGGGTTGACGTCTCATCGGGTGTCGAGGATCGGCCGGGGGTCAAGAACCCGGCGAAAATCCGGGCGTTGCTGAAGATCGCAGCGGCAATCTGAGGCGCCGAACGGTTGCCTCCTTGGTCGATGTTGCAGAAGATTCTTTGTCCGACGTCTTGAGGTGGCTTATATCCTCCCTTTGAAGGACATGAACCCGGGTAATGGGCGATCCATGGAAGCTGTGAACACTTATCGGTCGAGACCGGACGAACGCGGTCACTTCGGAATCTATGGCGGGCGTTACGTCGCCGAGACGTTGATGCCGCTGATCCTGGAGGTGGAGCGCGCCTATCGGGCGGCGTGCGACGCTCCGGCGTTTGCCGAGGAGCTCGACTACTACCTCAAGCACTACGTCGGCCGTCCGAGCCCGCTCTTTTTCGCCGAGCGACTCACCGAGCGGTTTGGCGGCGCCAAAATCTATTTCAAGCGCGACGAGCTAAACCACACCGGCGCCCACAAGATCAACAACACACTCGGGCAAATCCTGCTCGCCCGGCGGATGGGCAAGACCCGCATCATCGCCGAGACCGGCGCCGGCCAGCACGGGGTGGCGACGGCCACCGTCTGCGCGCTGTTCGGCATCCGCTGCGAAGTCTACATGGGCGCCACCGACATCGAACGGCAGTCGCCCAACGTCTTCAGGATGAAGTTGCTGGGAGCGGAGTTGAAGCCGGTGCGCTCGGGGGCTGGCACCCTCAAGGACGCCATGAACGAGGCGATGCGTGACTGGGTCGCCAATGTGGAGGATACCTACTACCTGATCGGCACTGCCGCCGGCCCCCATCCCTATCCGGCCATGGTCCGCGACTTCCAGTCGGTGATCGGCAACGAGACCCGCGAACAGATCGTTGAAGCCGAGGGCCGTCTGCCTGACACACTGATCGCCTGCATCGGCGGTGGTTCCAATGCCATTGGCCTGTTCCATCCCTTTCTCGACGATCCGGACGTTCGCATGATCGGCGTAGAGGCGGCGGGACACGGGGTCGAGACCGGCGAGCACTGCGCCTCCCTCTCCGCCGGCGATCCCGGCGTACTCCACGGAAACCGCACCTACCTCCTCCAGGATGCAGACGGCCAGATCAACGAGGGGCATTCTCTCGCTGCCGGTCTTGACTATCCCGGGGTTGGTCCGGAGCATGCCTGGCTGCGCGATACCGGCCGGGTCGAGTACGTCTCGGTCACCGATTCCGAAGCGCTCGCTGCGTTCGAGATGTGTTCCCGCGCCGAGGGGATCATTCCGGCGCTGGAACCGGCGCACGCGCTGGCACACGTCGCCCGGATAGCCGGCGGTCTGCCTCGCGACCATTTGATGGTGATGAATATGTGTGGACGCGGCGACAAGGACGTGTTCACCGTCGCGGGTCACCTGGGGGTAGACCTGTGAGCGCCCGGGGCAGAATCGGCCGCCGTTTCGAGGCGCTGAAACGGGAGGGCCGAGGCGGACTCGTCACCTTCGTCACCGCCGGCGATCCCGATACCCGGACGTCGATGGAGATTTTCCGCGGCCTGCCCGCCGCAGGAGCCGACGTCATCGAGCTGGGCGTCCCGTTCAGTGATCCGATGGCCGACGGGCCGGCCATTCAGGCGGCGTCACAGCGGGCGCTGAAGGCCGGTCAGACGTTGGCGGCAACCCTGGCGATGGTCGCCGAGTTCCGCCGTGGCGATAGCGATACCCCAGTGGTCCTGATGGGTTATTTCAACCCGATCTATGTCTATGGCGTCGAACGTTTCGTCAGCGAGGCCGCCACCGCCGGCGTGGATGCCCTGATCATCGTTGATCTGCCGCCGGAGGAATGCGACGAGCTTCTCGGGCCGGCGTCGGCGGTCGGAATCGATCTGATTTTCCTGGTGGCGCCGACGACCACAGACGACCGTCTTCCGGTGGTTTTGGCTAAAGCCGGTGGCTTCGTCTACTACGTTTCGATTACCGGCATCACCGGGACCGCGTCCGCGGCGGTGGCCGATGTGGCGAAGGGGGTCGAGCGCATTCGCCGCCACACCCAAATTCCGGTTGCTGTCGGTTTCGGCATCAAGACCCCGGATCAGGTGGCGGAGATGGCCGGTGCGGCCGATGCCGCGGTCGTTGGCTCGGCGGTGGTTGCCAAGGTGGCGGAAAATCTGGACGAAACTGGCGCTGCCCTTCCCGGACTGGTCGACGCAGTACTCTCTTTCGTTGGCGATCTCGCCGGCGGCGTCCGCGGAACATCCGCAAAAGGAGCGGCCGAATGAGCTGGTTGACCAATGTTGTCCGCCCGAAGCTGCGGGAACTGGTCGGTGGAGGCCGGGAGGTTCCCGAAAACCTGTGGAAAAAGTGTCCCAGTTGCGGGCAGATGATCTTCCATCGCGAACTGGACAAGAGCCTCAGGGTCTGTCCCCACTGCGGTCACCATATGCGTCTCGGCGTCAACGACCGGTTGGCGATGCTGTTCGACGACGGGGCCTATGAAACCGTCGAACTGCCGAAGACACTCGCCGATCCGCTCAAGTTCCGTGATCGCAAGAAGTACACCGAGCGTCTCAAGGAGGCCCAAGCCAAGAGCGGCGGGTCGGAGGCCCTGGCCGTTGCCCTTGGCGACATGGGTGGGCAGCCGGTGGTGGTTGCGGCGTTTAATTTCGAATTCATGGGCGGTTCCATGGGGGTCGGCGTTGGCGAGGGCCTGATTGTTGCCGCACGCAAGGCGATCGAGGAAAAGGCGCCGTTGATCGTCGTACCGGCGTCGGGCGGCGCACGGATGCAGGAGGGGATCCTGTCGCTGATGCAGATGGCCCGCACCACGATCGGCGTCCAGGAAGTGCGTGAGGCCGGTTTGCCGTACGTGGTCGTTCTGACCGATCCGACCACCGGCGGCGTTTCCGCATCTTTCGCCATGCTTGGAGACATCACTATCGCCGAGCCGGGCGCGGTGATCGGCTTCGCTGGCGCTCGGGTCATCGAGCAGACCATCCGCGAAAGCCTTCCGGAAGGTTTTCAAAGGGCGGAATATCTGCTCGAGCACGGCATGATCGACATGGTCGTGCACCGCCACGAACTCCGCGAGACCCTGGCCCGTCTCATCGGACTCCTGCGCAACCCGCTTTTGTCGGCCGACGAGGTCCCGGTGGAACCCGAGATCCAGGACGAAACCGACACGCCACCTGACGAAGCCGAGGCCGCTTCCGAAGAGTCGGTCCCACCATTGGAGCGCGCCGCTGAGTAGCGACGCCGTCCTTTCCCGTCTTCAACGGTTGCATCCCAGGGTCATCGATCTTTCTCTGGGTAGGGTCGAGCGGCTTCTCGACCTTCTGGGCCGCCCGCAGGATCGCCTGCCACCGGTATTCCATGTTGCCGGGACCAACGGCAAGGGCTCGGTGATCGCCTTTGTCCGGGGGATGCTGGAGGCTCAAGGCCATCGCGTCCATGTTTTTACCTCGCCGCACCTGGTGCGTTTCAACGAGAGGATCGTCGTCTCGGGCGTCGAGATCGACGACTCCGCACTCACGGCGGTGCTTGAGGAATGTGAAGCGGTCAACGGCGGCGAACCGATTACCTTCTTCGAGATCACAACCGCTGCGGCATTGCTCGCCTTCGCCCGTGAACCGGCGGACCTGACCCTGCTCGAGACCGGACTCGGGGGCCGCCTCGATGCCACCAATGTGCTGCAACGCCCCGCGTTGACCGCGATCACCTCGGTCTCCATCGATCACCAGTCGTATCTTGGCGAAACGCTCGGCGAGATCGCCGGCGAAAAGGCTGGGATACTAAAACCAGGGGTCGATTGCGTCGTGGCCGCGCAGAGCCCGGAAGCGGCATCGGTGATCCGCGCCCGCGCCGAAGCCGTCGGCGCGACCCTGATCCGGGAGGGAGTCGAATGGTCGTCGCAACCGACCGCCGAAGGCATCAGGGTGGAAATTGGTACGGACCGGTTGAACCTGCCGCGACCGGGTTTGATCGGCGTCCATCAGGTTGCCAATGCCGGACAGGCGGTTGCGTGTATCCGGCACTTGCCCGGCGTTCACGTCGGAGCGGAGGCCGTTCGGCAAGGTCTCGAGAAGGTCAAATGGCCGGGAAGGCTGCAGCGGCTGGATAACGGGCGGCTGAGGTCGATGCTGCCGGAAGACTGGGAACTTTGGCTTGACGGCGGCCACAATCCCGCTGCCGGTGAGGCCCTCGCGGTTCAGATTCGGGGCTGGCGGGACCGGCCGTTGTATGTTGTTTTGGGGATGTTGCAGAGCAAGGACACGGTGGGCTTCGTCGCCCCTCTGGCGCCCTACGTCGGACGAATGATCACCATAGCCATTCCCCGCGACGAGGGTAGCCTTACCGCCGAGGAACTGGTGGCGACCGCCGCGACCGCCGGGCTCACCGCCGAGCCTGCGGCGGGACTGGAAGATGCCCTAGCCAGGTTGGCCCGCGCGACACCCGGTCCCGCCCGCGTGCTCGTCTGCGGATCGCTCTACCTAGCGGGTGTGGTGCTGAAAGAGAACGCCAGGTAGCCGTTGCCGAGGTATCGAAACCCCCGCCTTTCAGCGGGGTCTGGTCAACGGCACCCTATGGCAAAAGGAACTTTTACAAGACGGAATCGATCCACTCGAACAGCTTGCCCTTGGGCAGGGCACCGATCTTGGTCGCCGCGACTTGCCCGTCCTTGAACAGCATCAGGGTGGGAATACCGCGCACCCCATATTTGGAAGGCGTCATCGGGTTTTCGTCGATATTGAGTTTCGCGATGGTGACCTTGTCACTCATCTCTTCGGACAATGCTTCAAGCGCCGGTGCGATCTGCTTGCAAGGCCCGCACCATTCCGCCCAGAAATCCACAAGTACCGGCGTTTCGGCCTTGAGGACATCGGCGTTGAAAGATTCATCAGTGATGTGTTTCGGCATTTTCCAAATCCTGTCAACGAGTTAAGGAAATCAGCTGGTAAAATTTCCCCTTCGCACTTGGGTCAATCTATGGAGCGTATGGGGCCTGGTCAAGGCGTGTGCCGATCAAGAAGTTGCTGATCGAGCGTCATCAGCCGCGGTCCGTCTGTCCACAACAGGACGCAGCGAACCGGTCGATCGGGATAGATCAACGCCAGCGCGGTGCGATAGGCGGCCATTTGCTTGAGGTACAGGATCGGGACGTCGGCCGGGTCGCGGGGCGGCGGTCGATGGGTCTTGTAGTCGAGAACCGTGACCAATTCGGGTGTCACCAGAAGGCGGTCCACCTGCGCCGAGATGACCCGGCCGTTCACCTCGCCGGTCAGCGGCACCTCCGCCTGGCTACCGGGCCCGAACAGTGCCGCATAGTCCGGGTGCTCTAGAACAGCGATTACTTCCGCGGCAATCTCGATCCGGGCTTCCTCGCTCAGCCGGTGAATCGGCCGCGAAAGCCATCCACGAGCGGCCTCGGCACGCCCTTCGGGGGGAAGGTCGGGAAGGCTCTGGAGAAGCCGGTGGATGATCAGTCCGCGTTTGAAACGGGCGCCGTCGTCCGGGCCGAACGGGGAACGCACCGGCGGTTCTTCGTCCTCCGGCCGCGACGGCGCCAGGGGTCTGGCGGGCTCCCGCTGCGGTGGCGGCGGCTCCATCGCCCACGGCGGTAGCGGTCCCGGCTCGGACGATGTGACGGCGGGCGGCCGTTCGGTCGGCGCCTCCTGCGGGCAGGTGAGGCGCAGCACCCGCGACTCGTCGGTCTCCCTTGCGGCGGCCAGGAATGGATCGTCGATCTCCTCGAGGCCAATTGCCGGGGCGGCGGCGAGGAGGCCATTGCGAACGAGATTGTACCAGCAATCCTCCGGCTCCTTCTGCAGCCCGCGCCAGCCGCAGACGATCAGCCGATCCTTGGCGCGGGTCATCGCCACGTACAGCAACCTCCGGTACTCCTGGCGCTGCTTAGTGGCGATCCGTTGCCGTTCGGTCTCGGCGACTTCCTCGCAGGCGTCCCGATTGGGCGGCCACAACAACACCAGTCCGCCGTCACCGTGCCGTTCCGGCCACAACAGCCGGGATCCCTGTTTCGGGACTTGAAAAGTGTCGGGCATAAACACGATCGGGGCCTGGAGTCCCTTCGCCCCGTGTACCGTCATCACCCGGACCGCGTCGCGATCGGACTGCTCCAGGTCCCGCTTGATCTCGACCGAGCTCGCCTCCAGCCAGTGCAGAAAACCCTCCAACGACGCCGCATGGGTCCGCTCGAAATCCTGTGCCAAGTCGAGGAACACCGCGATCGGGTCCTCGGCCTCGCGCCCGAGGCGGGCGAGCAGCATGCGGCGCCCGCCGAGTGGACCCAGCAGCCGGGCGTAGAACTCGAACGGCGGCATCGTATCGGCGGCGGCGAGAAGCGCGGACAACCGTTGGTATGCCGTGGCGAAGGCGCCCCCTTCGGCCGCCCTGGCGCGGAGCGACTGCCACAGGGTGCCGTTCCGCCCGTGGGCAAGCCGAAACAACTGCTCGTCGTCGAGACCGATCAGCGGCCCTTTGAGCACCGTCGCCAGAGTCAGGTCGTCGGTGGGAAGCAGGACGAACCGGCCGACCGCCACCAGATCCATCACCGCCATCTGTTCGGTCAGCACCATTCTGTCGACGCCGGCAACGGCGACGTTGAGCAGTTTCAGTGCCCGCACCAACTCCTCGACGAACGCCGTGCGCCGACGCACCAGAACCATGATGTCTCCCGGCCTGATCGGGCGTCCTGTCGATTCCACCAGTTCGGCCCCGGCGGTCATTGCCTTGATGCGCCGGGCGATCAGGAGGGCGAGGCGAGCCTGCGGCGAATCGCCCGGGATCCGCTCGATTGGCGGTTTCCATGGCGGCGGCGCATCGGTGGCCTGGGGGTTTACCGGCGGCCATATCTCCACCGACCCGCCGTCTTGCTGCCGGTAGGCTTGATGGACGATGACGTCACCATCGAGGGCGACGCCGTCGTCGGCGCCGTTGGCCGCGAATACGGCGTCCACCGCGGCGAGCACCGCGCGGGTCGACCGGAAGGAAACTTTCATGGGGATGAGTCGCCAGATCTCACCGGCCCCGGCAATCCTGCTTTGAAACCATTCGTTGTTGGCGAGGAACTGTTCCGGATCGGCTCCCTGGAAGCTGAAGATGGACTGCTTGACGTCGCCGACGGCGAACATCGTGCGGTTGACCTCCCTGGCGCCCTCTCCGGCGAAGAATTCGGCGGTCAGCGCGCGGACGATCTGCCATTGCTCGGGACTGGTGTCCTGGGCCTCGTCGATCAGCACGTGGTCGATACCGCCGTCGAGCTTGTGCAGCACCCACGACGGGTTGCCTTCCTCCTCCAGCAGCCGGACGGCATGGAAGATCAGGTCATCGTAGTCGAGCAACGAGCGGGCGCGCTTGAGCCGCTGATAGGCCTCCAGCAAGGCGTGGCCGAGCACCAGCAATGCGGCGGTGGCTCGGACGGTCGTCGCTGCCCGGCGTTTCAGGACCGCCTCGAGCAGCCGTTCGCCCTCGCTGTGCATGATCTCTATCGCGCCCGGAACCGTTGCCGCCGCCTTCTTGGTGATTAGGCTCTTGCGCACGGCCGGTGGATTGCCGGTGGTGAGAAAAACGCTGGCATAGCCGTCGAACGTCTCCGCGCGATCGTGCGCGGACGCTTCCAGCCAACCGGCGATGGTGGCCGCCTTTCTGCTGTCGGCTTCCGAACCCTGGTCCAGGGCGGAGACCGCACGGCGGAGGCCCGCGGCGTCGAATGAACGCTCCTCGCAGGCTTCGGCGGTCACCGTCTCCGGCGTCTCGCCTTCGCTGAGGCCCAGCAGATCGTGGGTGGCGGTGACAAGGGCCTCGACCGAGCCGTGATGGTCGATGCAGCGGGAAAGGCGTCCGCGCTCGCCGGCCAGCGCAGTCATTAGCTCTCCGAACGCGGTCTCGTGGACGTAGGCGATAATCTCGGCGAGCGCCTGCTCCAGCCTGCCGCCTTCGCGCCGTGCCGTGCGCAGAACGACCTCGCGGGCCGCCGCCATCATTTCCTCGGCGTCGCGTTCGTCGAGCACCGAAAAATGCGGCGCGACACCGGCCTCGAGCGGGAATCGGCCGAGCAACGACTGGCAGAAGGCGTGAATCGTCTGGATGTTCATGCCGCCGGGAGTGTCGAGGACGCGGGCGAAAAGCTCTCGGGCGAGGCTCCACTGTTTGTCGTTTGGAATACGGCCGAGCAGATAGAAAAGGCTCTTCCCCAGGTCTTCGTCGGAAAGCGTCGCCCACAGGCCGAGTTCCCTGGCGATCCGCTCGTTCATCTCCGCCGCCGCCGCCTTGGTGAAGGTGAGGCACAGGATCTTCTGCGGCGGCGTGCCGGTGAGCATCAGGCTCAGTACTCGATCGGTCAGCACTTTGGTCTTGCCGGTGCCGGCGGACGCCGCAACCCATACCGAGGCGCCGGGATCTGCCGCCCCGCGTTGGGTCGTTCGCGGATCGGAGGCCTGGAGAGGGGCCTGGGTCATTCCTCGCCCTCTCCGCCGGCCGACCACTCCTTGACCCGCGCGAGATGCTCGTAGTCGCTGTACCGAGGCGCTACCTCTGGTCGGGGCCGTGATTCGTAGGCGGTGTCCTTGAAATCGAAAGCCGTAATCAGCTCCCGCAGGCCCTCGACGGCCTCCCGCGTCAGCTTCCCGGGGTCGTTCCCAGCCGACGTGCGTTCGCCGGCCGGATCGCCGCCCTTGAGCCGCCAATACTCGAGTGTCGACACCGTTGCTCGTGGAATGCCGGCAAAGCCTTCGGCCTCGGCGATCGCCGCTTCAAGGGGAAGCTGCGGCGCGAAACCGGCGGCGACTTCCCTTTTCGCGGGCGGTGCGCCGGTTTTGTAGTCGATCACCGTGAGGGTGCCGTCGGCGCCGGTATCGATGCGGTCTGCGACCGCGGTCAACTCGAACGGACCCGCCGGCCCGTCGAGCATCAGCGATCCCCTGACTTCGCTGGCGGTGGCCCGAAGCCCGGCGCGGCGTTCCCGCTCCACATCGATGAACCATCGGGCGATCCGCTCGAACCGGGGCCACCAGAAGGCGCGGATACCGGGGCGATCGAGCATGTTGCCGAAGGCGCGCCGGCCGGCGTCGAGCAGCCGGTCGAAGGCGTCGTCGGCAACGGGGCCGGGGTTCTCCCGGACGAACAGGTCGAGGGCCTTGTGAATCAACGCCCCGTAGTCGGCGGCGCCGGGATCGGCGTCGATCGGATCGAGGGCCCTCAGGCCGAGAACATGGCGCGCGTAGATGGCGTAGGGATCGCGCATCCAGGTCTCCACCTGGGTGACCGAGAGCTTGCGCGGCCGTGCTTCGACCGGTGGCTTCGGCTGCGGCGGCTCGACCGGCGCGAACGCCTGGGGCTTGTCCAATGCTTGCTGCCAGTGAAGCCACAGGCCGGCGTCCCGAGTCAGCACCTTCTCGGCATCGGAGCCGCGAAGCAGGTTCTCCAGGCGCAGAAGCCAGCGGCACGGTACGGTGGGCGTGCCCTCGGCGCGGCTCGCCCGCGTCAACCACACACGCGGCGCCGAAAACGCCTGGGTGAAGTCGTGGGCGGAAAGGCCGATTCGCCGCTCCGGTAGCGGCAACCCGAACGTCTTCATCATCGGCCGGCTCATCCATGGGCTGGCGTGGGCCTTCGGCGGCCAGGTGTCCTCGTTGAGGCTGCCGAGAATCATCACGTCGGCGCGCTGGAGCCGGGCCTCGAGGGGGCCCCAGATGGCGAGCCGAGGGTTGCGGCCGTAGCGGGGCCGGACCGCGCGCGTCGCCATCAGAACGTCAAGCAGCGCCGGGTAGGTGTCGACGGCGATTGGTTCGAAGTCGTCGGCCGCCTCGGCTAGCTCGGCGATGAACGCGGCGGCGGCTTCGCCGGCGTCGCTGCCCCACAAACGCTCCGCCCCCGGTTGTTGATCGGTCGTCGCCAGCGCCTCGGCCACGGCGATATGGGCCCGCAGCAGGTCCCGTAGCGGCGCCGTTCCTTTTTCGAGAACCGCTTGAAGAGGATGCATCGCCACCGCCAATGACGTGAGCAGAGGGCCTAATTCAGCGACTTTATCCCCCAGCGCCGCCTCGAGGCCGGCGATACCGGGAGCCGGCCGCAAGCCGCGAAGCGCCAGCCGCTCGAGCCGTCGGACCTGGCTGCGGAACCCAGGTGTCGCGATCCCACAGGCGGCGAGGGGGTGCTTCAATGCCGCCAGCAATGGCACCGGGGCCAAGTTGTCCACCGCCATCCGTGCGGTCAGCCGCAGGAACGCCCCCGGCATCGTCTCGGCAAGCGGTCGCCCTGCGGAGTCGTCCACGGCCACGCCCCATCGTTCCAATTCGCAGGTGACCCGACGCGCCAGCGCGCGATCGGGGGTTACCAGCGCGGCAGTCCTGTCGGCGTGGTCGAGGGTTTCGCGCATGATCAAAGCGATCACCCGGGCTTCCTCTTCCGGACCGGGGGCATCGACGCGGGTGATGTCGGCGAGCGCTTCCACCGGCAGCGGTTCGTCGCGACGCCCGATACCGGCGGTGGCGGCGGGTCTGAGCGCCCGGTTGATCAGCGCCGTCCGCAGCGGGTGCAGCTCGGCGCCTCCCGCGGCCGGCCACGGCTTCACCGTATGTCGGTCGACCCCGAGTCGTTCGAGAAGCTGAGCCATGCCGAATTGGGGATGGGAGGGCTCCAGCGCTGCCCAGGTTTCGTCGTCGGCCTCGACGTCGAGGCCGGGCAGAACCAGCGTGCCGCGGGGCAGGCCGGCGACCATGTCGAGAAGATCGGCGGACGCCGGCACGCTACCTGTCGATCCGGCGGCGATCACCGGCGTCGACGGCGGCGCCTGCCGCCACGCCCGTACCTGTGCCTCGAGCAGCCGGTTGCGCCGGTCGGCCGGATCGATGCACTCTTCTTCGGCGAGGATTGCCGGCCAGCTTTCGGTGAGGATGGAGAGAAACCTGAGAGTGATCTGCCAGTGCCGGGCGAATTTTTCCGGAACGAGATCCGGAAGCCGCCGAAACTCCAGGCGCTCGGTGTGAACCTGGTCCATCAGCCGGGCGAGCTCCGCCGCCAGTCGGGCGGCCTGGTCGGGGGATGTCTGCTCCTTGCGGACCGCCAGCACCAGGCGGCTGAGCAACAGCTGTCTGCGGAGGTTGGAGATCGCCGGGGGAACCGCCAGATCGGCCGAAGGCCCGTCTTCGGCTGAGCCGCCGATGGCCAACTCGTCCTCGTCGACATCACCCAGAGGCATCATGCGCGGCAGAAGCAACGGCCGCCCACCGCTTTCGCGCAGGAATGCATCGGTCAGCGCCCGACAAGCGCGACGGGTCGGCAGTAGCACCGTGACCGCTGCCAGCGCCGACGGATCGTCGCCGGCGGATGCGCGAATCCCCGCAGCCAGCGCGTCGACAAACGGAACATCGGGAGAGATCGAGTAGATCTCCCGACCTCCGGTGTCTCGATGCGGCCCGTCTTGGCTCATCTGCGTTTGATGCCGGAATGCTGAGCCTGCATGTAGGTTTCAGCCACCGCAAGATCTTCGGGGGTTCCGACGTGGAACCACTTGCCGTCGTGCAATACGCCAAACAGGCGGCCGCGTTCGATCGCCCGATCATAGAGCAGGTTGAGCGAGAACGATCCCGCCGGCTCGTCGCCGAACAGGCGTGGGTGCAGAATCTGGACGCCGGCGAACAGATAAGGCGCGAGTTCCCGTTCCGGACGACGACTCAGCCGGCCCCCTGGATCCATCAGGAAATCCCCATCTCCCCGGTAGCCGTATGCCTCCACGGTGGGATGCAGCAGCAGCAGCGCATCCATCTCGTCGTCGTCCCAGGCAGCCGCCAGCAAGTCGAGCGTCGGGTGAGGCCCGTCAAGCCACAGAACGTCGCCGTTGGCGACGATGAAGGGAGTGTCGCCGAGCAAGGGGAGCGCTTTGGCGACGCCGCCCCCGGTTTCCAGACGGGTTTCCTCTATCGACAGGGTGATCTTCGGCGCGTGCCGGCCGCTCAGATGCTGCTCGATCATCTCCCCCAGGTGATGGACGTTGACGACGGCCTCCTCTACCCCCGCCTCCTCAAGCCGGTCGAGGGCCCGGTCGAGCAGGGTACGGTTCAGGATTGGTACCAGCGGCTTGGGTAGTTTGTTGGTAATCGGCCGCATGCGCAGGCCGAGTCCAGCCGCCAGCACCATTCCGCGGCGCGGTACGCAGCCGCCGCGTCGGATGATCACTCTGCCGCTGGCCGGCATGTCGGGATCCTTCTCGTCTCGTGGGGGAGATGCTGTTCGAACCAGGCGGCGACCGGGGTCAGGGCGGGATGGTCGAGCGAGGCTTCGAGCAGCCGCCACACCCGGGGGATGTGAATCAGGTAGCCGGGCTTGCCGTCACGCCGGCAGAGGCGGGTAAAGATGCCGATCACCTTGGCGTGACGTTGAGCCGCCAGGATAGCGAACACCGTCTCGAACGCTGGCCAATCGATCCCTTGGACGCCCTCCCGGTAACGGGCCAACATCGTCGCCTTGAGGGCGCTGGAAATATCGCGCCGGGCATCCTCGAGCAGCGACATCAGATCGTAGGCGGCCGGGCCCGCGACCGCGTCCTGAAAATCCAGGAGGCCGCAGGCGGCGGTGCCCTCGCGGCCCTGGAGCCGCATCAGGTTGTCCACATGGAAATCCCTCAGGACCAGGGTTCGCTGTTGGGCATCGACCAATGGAAGAATTTCTCGCCAAGCCTCGATATAAGCATTGCGAGCCGATTGCGTGGGCGCATCTCCAACGGCAGCGGGCATGTACCAGTCGGTGAACAGCAGAGCCTCTTCCAACAGCCGAGTTTCGTCGTAGGAAGGTACACCCGGTGGCACGGCCCTCGCGGTCGGCAGCCGGTGGAGGTGGACGAGGACGTCGACGGCGAGGGCATAGAGGGGCTCTTCGGCGGCGCCGTTCTCAAGGAGCCGGGTGAAGGTGTCGTCGCCGAGATCCTCTAACAACAGCAGCCCGGCTTCGACGTCCTC
>RCNG010000497.1_pt1 | contig 17896 bp, 10 predicted proteins | sample 2041371 | NCBI WGS metagenome assembly RCNG01 (sample SAMN09708227, study PRJNA481090) | Marine sediment metagenome, whole genome shotgun sequencing project. | biome: marine sediment; feature: ocean; material: sediment; isolation source: Sewage treatment plant 1 marine sediment (STP1) ... | reverse complement strand
GCGAGCCACACCCCGGCCGCCGGCAGCCACGCCGCCATCACCGCGGCCAGCGCCAGATCCGGGGCGAGACGTTCGCCCAGGAGGTGGAGCGGTTCCACGGGCGCTCTGGCCACCAGGGCGCCGAGGACCAGCAGCATCCAGGGCACCGCCGCCAACGACCCCCGCCAGGTCGCGGTGAGCAACTGAAGGGCGGTCACGACCGCCGCTGCGGCCCACAACCATCCCGGCAGGGCCAGACGTCTCGGCGGTGTCGGTCGCGCCGGGCCGACGCTCTCGACCCGCACGACGATCGTGTTATCCAGATCCGGGTGGCGCACGAGAAGGGGCCGTTCACCGGACGGTATGTCGAGTGTGTGTCTGGCCGTTATCCGCCACCTGGCGGCGGCGCCGACCCCACCCTGCGGCCGCCACACGGCAGCGGCATCTCGAGAAAGGGAGTGGGTCGCGCCGACAGAGGTGACGACCGCAACCGGGGTCTCAGGGGAGATATCGGCCGCTCCTCGGATTGAGAGCTCGATGACGTACGGCTCAAAGGTGGCGGCGGGCGCGGTGAAGGTGCCAAGCTCCGGACTGAGAACAAAGGCTCTGTGCTCGGGTGTCGGCAGAAGGGCCGGAGTGAGAGCCATCGTCATGGCGAACCACACCGCACCGGCCATACCCGGTCGCAGACGGGTCGTAACAACCAGCACCGCCACCAGAACGGCCCGCGCCATCCACTCACCAATGGGAAAAACCTGCGCCGGTGCCAGCCCCGGCCACGGTGCCAACGACGCCGCAAGCAGCACTGCAGCGCCCACCCCAGGTAGCCAGCCGAGTACCCGGCGATCAAGATCCCGGTGCTGTCCGCGAGCTCCCCATAGAAAGGCCAGCACCACCACGGCGGCAGCCGCAACCGGCCACCGCTGCACTGGAATCACGGCCACCACGAGCGCCGCCAGTTCGGCGGGTCTTTGCCCCCAACGGCGGGCAACGGCCCAGGGCAGGGCCGCCGATACGAGGAGGGCGACGACAATGTTCGGAAGACCGAAACCGACCAGGCCGAGCCCCACCGCGGCGCGCGCCGACAGACCGAAACACATAGCGAGAAGGGGCCGACGGCGCACCGGGGTGCGGTCCCACGCCACGGCGACAGCAGCCCACGCGGCCAGCAGCAACAACGGCGGCATCAGCATCCGCCGCATTGCGAGCCCGCCGACCATGGTGAGAGCAAAGGCCACCGGGATCAGCAGGGCTTCTGCGCCGCGACGGGCGCGGCTGTTCCCGGCCCACCTCGCGGACGGAACAAAGGCGAGCGCCACAGCTCCAGACGCAGTCACGGCCTCTGCCCACCCGACAGCATCGAGCACCGCCAGCACGGCGGCCAATACCGCAAAGGCCGCCGGGGCGATAACCGCCGTCCCGCGCACCGGGCCCTCCATCTGTTGCATCGACATCTTGAGAAGTATACCGATGAGGTGGATGGCGTCGCCCCGCTGTGCCAAGATGACGCTGTGGCAGGCATCGAGCCCTACTCCCTCGTCATCGTTTCCTACAACCACGCCGATACCCTGCCGGCGTGTTTGAATGCTGTCGCCGAGCTCGACCCCGCGCCGGCACGGGTGGAGGTCATCGACAACGCTTCCAGCGACGGTTCGGCTGAGATCGCCGCCGACCACCCCTTGGGCCCACCGGTCGAGGTCGTGCGCGAGACCCGGAACACCGGTTTTGCCGCCGCCGCCAACCGCGGTATCAGGTCGGCCCGAACACCCTGGGTCCTGCTCCTCAACCCCGACTGTGCACCTTCGAGCGATATGGTCGGTCGCCTCTTCGAGGCGCTCTCGACCTGCCCCGACCCGGATCGGGTCGGGTCCCTCACCCCCCGGCTGGTGCGCGCCGACGGCCCCGATCTCACAGCAACGCCGGTGCTCGACGCCGCCGGGATGATGGTGACGGCATCCGGGAGGCACTTCGACCGCGGCGCCGGCACTCCCGACCCGGGCGCGGCCGGTCGGCCGGCGTGGGTCTTCGGCGGCACAGGAGCGGCCGCGCTCTACCGCCGGGTCGCCCTCGACGACGTCGCCTATCCCGAAAGCGAGTTCTTTGCCGAGACCTTCTTCGCCTACCGCGAGGACGCCGAGCTGGCGTGGCGGCTGCAGCTCCGGGGGTGGCGTTGTCTCTATGTTCCCGCAGCATCGGCCTCCCACCGCCGCGGTTTCAGACCCGAGGAGGGACGTCGCGGCCACCGCGAGATCAACCTCTATTCGGTGCGCAACCGATTTCTCCTCCGTGCCCACTGCGCCGATGCGGGATGGCACCTTCGGTGTCTGCCGTGGTGGCTTGGCCGGGATCTCCTGGTTGTCGGCGCCTGTCTGACCGTCGAACGCCAATCGCTGCGGGGCCTCATCGAAGCGTGGCGATTGCGCGGTGACGCACTGAAGAAACGACGGTGGGTCCTCGGGAGACGCACCGTTTCTGGGCGACAGATGGCCCGTTGGTTTCGTAAGAAGGGGTGGATAGAAGAGGTGGAGGCCTCGTGAAGCTGGCAATTATCGGCACTCGCGGAGTCCCTGCCAACTACGGTGGGTTCGAGACCTTTGCCGAGGAACTGGGGTGGCGGCTGGCCGACCGCGGCCACGACGTCACCGTCTACGGACGGCGAGGCTTTATTGATTCCGATCTCGGTACCTACAGGGGAATGCAACTGGTGGTCCTTCCGTCCCTGCGCAGCAAACATCTCGAGACTGTCTCGAACACCTTCGTCGCGGCGCTCCACGCATCGCGCCGCGGCTTCGACGCCGCTCTGGTGTGTAACGCCGCCAACGCTCCCTATGTCCGAATTCTGCAGATGGCCGGCATTCCTGTGGCGCTCAACGTCGACGGTCTCGAGCGCAAGCGTCGCAAGTGGGGCATCGCCGGCCGCACCTACTACCGGATCTGCGAACGGCTCTCCGCCCGCCTCCCCGATGCCCTGGTGACCGACGCCGAGGTGATCCGCCGCTACTATCGGCGCGCCTACGGCGCAGCGTCGCAGATGATTCCCTACGGGGGAGACCTCGAACCACCCACCGGCACCGACGTGATCGATGGGCTGGGGCTGAAGAAAAACCAGTATCTGCTGTATGTGTCGCGTTTCGAACCGGAAAACAACCCCGACCGGGTCGTCGAGGCCTATCGTCTGGTTGGTGGTCAAAGGCAGCTCGCCATGGTCGGCGGTGCGCCCTACGCCGCGGGTCTGACGCGCCGGGTGCAGGATCTTGCGGACGACCGCGTGGTTTTGCCGGGCCCGGTGTATGGCGATGGCTACCGCCAACTGCTGTTCAACTGCAGGATCTACATCCACGCCACCGAGGTCGGCGGGACGCACCCGGCGCTGGTCGAGGCCATGGGGGCCGGCCGGCCCGTCGTGTACTATGACACGCCGGAAAACCGGGAGGTCGCCGGCGACGCGGGAGTGCGATTCCGGTTCGAGGGCGACTCGTCCCTCGATCGAGTGCTGGACAGCCTCCTCGACGGTGACGCGGAACTCGAGGCCATGGGCCAGCGGTCACGACAGCGGGTCGCGGGCAGCTATCTCTGGTCCGATGTCGCCGACGCCTACGAAGAGCTTTTGGAGGGTTTGTGCTGAAGGAGCGGGCCAGGATCGTCGCCTACTGGGTGTGGACCATGGATCTGGTCCTCACCGCACTGGCGTTCCTCCTCGCCTGGTGGCTGCGTTCCCACGTCGCGCCGCTCATCGCGCCGTCTCTCTTCCCGACCGAGCTCTATCCGCTGTCGCGCTACCTGGGCCTCTTGCCCCTGGTGCTCGCGATCTGGACGCTTTTGCTGGTCAACCGGGAGGCTTACACCTCCCGCCGCACGGTCGCGCTGGCATCCGAGATGTGGCAGGTGGTGCGGGTAGTCGGTGCCGGCACCTTGACCCTGGCGGCGGCCGGGTGGTTGCTGCGGCTGGATTTCGTATCGCGGCCGTTTCTGATCCTGTTTGCGTCGCTCGATCTCGTGTTCCTCTTGCTCGAAAAACTGATCTTGCGGTTGGCAGCGCGCCGTGTCCGGCAGCACGGTTACAACTACCGCAGCCTGCTCATCGTCGGGATCAACCCTCGGGCCGAGGAGGTGGCGGGGATCATCGCCGATCACCCCCACTGGGGCCTGCAGCTGATCGGCTTTGTGGCGCCCAACGGCCAGCACGACGATGAGGTGGCCGGGCTGCCGGTGCTCGGCCGTGCCGACGACCTGCCGCGTATCCTTCAGGATCAGGTCGTCGACGAGGTCATCTTCGTCCTGGCGCGTCGCCAGCTCGAGGAATTCGAGGAGAGCTTCCTCCTCTGCTCAGAGCTCGGTATCCGCGCCCGCGTGGCCCTCTATTTCCCGCACATGAAGGCACGGGTGGTGCTCGAGGAGCTCGAAGGCATCCCCCTGCTCACCTTCACCAACACCCCGGGCGCCCCCTTCTCGCTGTTTCTCAAACGGGTGCAGGATATCTCGGTGTCGGCGCTGGGGATGGCGGTCCTGGCGCCGCTGCTGCCGGTCATCGCCATCGCCGTCAAGCTCTCCTCCCCGGGGCCTGTCTTCTACTCCCAGGAGCGGTGCGGACTCAACGGCCGCCGCTTCACTCTCCGCAAGTTCCGCACCATGTACGAGGGCGCCGACGGCCGGCTCGACGAAGTGGCCCACCTCAACGAGATCGAGGGCCCCGCCTTCAAGGCGCGCCGCGACCCCCGAGTCACGCCGGTGGGCCGCGTCTTGCGTCGGCTCTCGCTCGACGAGACGCCACAGCTCTACAACGTCCTCAAGGGCGACATGTCGCTGGTCGGCCCTCGCCCGCCCCTGCCCGAAGAGGTGGAGCAGTACGAACGTTGGCAGCGGCGCCGCCTGTCCATGAAACCCGGTCTGACCGGTCTCTGGCAGGTTTCAGGGCGCACCGATCTCGACGATTTCAACCGCTGGATCGCGCTCGATCTCGCCTATATCGACCAGTGGTCGCCGTGGCTCGATCTCAAGATCCTGTTCAAGACGATCCCGGCCGTGCTGTCGACCCGCGGCGCGTCGTGAAGGAGTTCTAAGTTTTTAGTTTTGAGTTGTCAGACTGAAGGTGGGCCAAGGCCCACCCTACGTCGGACCCACGAACCGAGCGGGCTGTAGGGTGGGCTTGAGCCCACCATCAGATTCGTCGCTCGTTCAGGGTGAGTGGGGGTCGGGCTGTTCTACTCGCCCTCGAGGGCCTCGAGGCGCTGTGGGCTCACGAAGAGGCCCGCTTCCCACGGTCCATAGGCCGTGGTCTTGATCCTGGTGATCCGATTTCCCCCGCTTTCAAAGCCATCGATGTTGATGCCCACCGCGAGGATCTGCGACGGGATCCTGGCACCCTCGATATCGTCGTATTTGAGTATTCGGTAGCGTATGCCCAGCGGCTCGACGTTGCGGAGCTCGACCGGCGGCAGGAAATCGACCGCGAGGATCGAGAAGTTCTCCTTGTCCACCACAACCCGCCAGGTCGTCGTCAGCACCGGCGACACAAAGAAGCCCTTGGCAAAGGGGACGATCAGCGTCCACGCCTGACGACCGTCCCATTCGATTTCTCCGACTTCCTTGACCCACACCCCGTCCATCTTGAGGCTGTATGGCATGAGCAAGGGGAACAGGGTCTGGTTGAGCGTCCCCCCGGCCATATATGGAGTCTGCGGGCGCTCGTCAAAAACCCCCCTGTCAGTCGCCCAGCTGTCGTCGCCGGTGCGGCCGAGGACGGTCCCTCCCGGGTATTCCAAACGGGCGCTCTTGAGGTCGGTCAGGTCCACATACGTTACATAGTCGTTGGTGCTCGCCTTGCCATCGGTCTGGGTCTTCTCCTCGGACACCTCAAACCGGAGCACCTCGAGGTTGGCAAGACCCTCGCCGCCGACGGCGGCAATCGCCTTGTCAACAATCTCTCCGGGCTCGGGCATCTGACCGGCCGTCGCGAACGACGGCGCCACGACGGCAAGACTCATCATAATTTTCAGAAAACGCATCATTCTACTCCTCATCACCAGTGCCAAGGTGGCACCTCAATCGATGGCTCGGCAAGTATAGTGCAACGCCCGTGCCAGACTCGCGGTCTCATAAAAAACAGGGGCTGCCAGGCAGCCCCTGTGGTGTTGAAGATATCGACGCTATCCTACTGGGCGACACCCATCAATCTGCGTTGTGCGGGGATATAGATCGAGTCCTGGGTGCGGTTGTCGATCTCGGTGGCATAGGCCGCGACGCCGCCGCCCTCGAACACTTCGATCTTGAGCGAGGCCACGCCCGTCACGTCCGAGACGCCGAACTTCTTGGCCACGTCGAACTGGCGGAGAACCCCCGGAGCGATCATCATCTCGAGAGGCTCGCCGACCGGTGTGCCGGTGACATCGATCAGCGTCAGCCGAACACCCGTCCACCCATCACGATCGGTGTTGAGGAGGCCGAGGTTGGTCCTGAAACCCACACTCTGATCGGCCGAGTTCGAGATGCCGACCACGTGTCCGATGTTACCCACGTGCAACAGGTCGTCCTCGCCAAAAGCCCGCAGATTGAGCCCGTAGGTTCCACCTGCGAGATCGAGGTTGTAGGTCCGTGCCGCGACCTGCGGGGCGGGCCCGCCGTCGGCGCCGGTCAACACGATATAACCGCGGGTCTCTTCGAGACCGAGTTCCTCGCCGACGATGTCCAGATACTGCTTGACGCGGTTGGTGCCGAGGGTCGGCCATTCGAAACCGAAGACATCGTTCGGGCTGTCCCCGACCACAAACTCGACCTCACCCGCCACCCAGTCGCCGGTCGGGTTGTAGAGCCACATATCGGTTCGCCACTGTGAGTTGTTGACGCCTGAAAGACTGGCCACACCGACCAGCCAGATCCGGTTCTCACCGTTGAAATTCGAGAGGAACAGAACCGAATCGCCGGTCATATTGTCGACGACCGTGCCAAAGGCCTGGACGTCGACCCCGGTGACGTTCGCACGCACCGAGAATGGCGCGATGTCTCCTTCCACCCCGAGCCAGGGCGCGATTTCGTTGAGTTGCTTGGTCGAGTGTCCGCGAACCAACGCGCTGCGGCTGTCACCGATCTGGTTGCCGTTGCGATCAAAGAGGGCGAGGGGCACCCACACGTCCGTATCCGAATAGTTGACGAGCCGGAGGTTGGTTCGGAACTCGGAGTCGTGAACAAGACCCGTGAGATCAAGGAAGTCTGAATTGTTCGCCTTCACCGGAAGCGCCGGCACGAACAGACCCAACGAGCCCGCCGGTGTGTCGTTGAAGGTCCTCGATACCGACAGCACCTTGCAGCCGCTGTCGCTCAACGACTCGATCCGCACCGAGCCGGAGAGCTCTTCGCCCGCGAGCCCGGGGATCGCCTCGACGATGTCGGCAAACACGCGGGTTTCGTCCGCCGCGAGCTGGAACTCACGGAACACCAGCGGGAGGTCGGTGTTGTTGGTGCCCTCAGGTTCGTAGTCGATTCGAACATCGAGCGGCTCATCGCACGGGTTGTAGAAACGGAAATCGGATTCCCACTGGGTCTCGTTAGCACCGGCGAGGCTGACTGCCGCTCCGACCACAAAATCCTCGATCGGAGAGTCGACGACCGTCAGGGTCTTCGAATACTCCGTCGAGCCCACACAGTTCGAGGCCACGAGCGTGATCCGGTACATCCCCGGATCGGCAAAGGCGTGGCTGAAGACTGGGTCGGTGCCGGTGGCAACGACATCGCCAAAGGTGCCGTCTCCATGATCCCGCCGCGCTGACCACAACCACGCCGTAGCATCGCGGTCTGACTCGACGACCGGCGGGTCCTGACGGACCGAATGCGAGCGGCCTTCGACCCGAACCGAACCATTCCTCGAGATTGTCTGCGAATTCGGGCCCACCGAATAGGCCACGCTCCCCGATCCGGTTCCGGAACCCGAAGTGATGTTGATCCACAACGAGGTGGTCGTCGCGTCCCACTCGCACTCGGCGGTCGTTGTGACCGTGATTTCGCCGCTCCCACCATCTGCGTCAAACTGATTCGACAACGGCGCGAGACTATAGGAACATCCGCCACCGCCGCCACCGTCACAGCTGCCGGCGTTCGCGATGTCAATGGAGGTCGGCCCGGCACTGACGGTGCCGCCGCCTTCAAGCTCGACCGTCACGCTCACCGACTTGTTGCCCGACGAGGCATACGTGAAGGTCATGCCGGTACAGTTGTTGAAGAGACTGGAGACACACTCTTTGACAGCTGATTCTCCGCCACATCCGGTTTCACCAAAGGACCAGGTGGCCTTGCTGACGGAACCCACGAGACCGGTGAGGGTGAAGGTGATCTGCTCGCCGATCTCCGGGTCGAGGGGTGTCTGGTTGAATCCGAGCGCCTTGGTCGCAGCCATTGATTTAGATGAGGCATCAGTGAAGGTCACGAGCGCGCCCGTGTAAGCCTCCGCCGGCCCGTCGAACGAGGCGAGGGGAGCGCCATCCGCCAGGCAACATTCTCCCTGGTTCTGCACGGTTGGAAACTTTGTTTTGGTCCGTCCATCGGTGAGAACCATCGTCACGTTTTTTGCACCAGAAGTCCCAAAACTCCGCTCGACCTCGTTGCAGGCTCCCGTAGGCAGCCAGAAACAGTCCTTGATCTGGCTCTGGCCGTCGCAGCTGGCCTCGCCAAAGTCCCAGTGGTCGATATCAAGGATCGGATCTGCCTTGAAAATGACCTCTTCACCAATATTTGGGAAGGGCTTGGACATCGTGAAGTCGGCCGGGACGTTTGGCGCATTCTGGGTCACGGTGTGAGTCTTGCCGCCGGCAGTGATGTAGCCGATGCGCTTTGGACCGGTGTTTGTCGCCACCGTGTAGGAGACGGTACGATTGCCGGTGCCGCTCGAGCCCGAGGTGATGGTGATCCAGGTCGCGTTGTCGCTCGCAGTCCACGAGCAGTTCGAACTGGTGAAGACGGTGAAAGACGACGCCCCACCACCGGGCCCAAACACTGCGCCGCTGGCACTGAGAGTATATGTGCAGATCGGAGTGGTACCGCCACATGACCCGGTCGAGGCGACTGGGACGGTGCGCTCAGCTGCCGGGCGGCTGTCGGTAAAGGTCACGCCATTGATCTCGACGCTGACGCTGACCACCTTGTCGCCGCCGGACGCGTACATGAAGGCCTGTGCCTTGCAATCCTGGAAGAGCGACGGCGTGCACACCTGGGTCGAGCTGTCGTTGTCGCAACCGGTCCCGCCCATGTTCCAGGTCGCCTTGTCGACGTCCACAAGAACGCCGTCGATACTGAAGATGACCGTTTCGCCGATCTCGGGGTCGGTGGGAGACCATCGGATCGACGGTTGGATGGCGCCGTTCAGCACCTCGACGAATTTCACGGCATCGTCGCTATCGCCAGAACCGTTGTCCACGGTGAGTGTGACTGTGTACTGACCCCATTCGAGGGTGTCGGCAGGGATCGTGCACTCGACCGCATTCGGACACCCGGTGTAGTCGACAGGGGGAATAGAAATTTCCTCCGCGCCGCGATCGGTCGGCCCATACACCTGCCACGCGTAGCTTGAGACATTGCCCTTGGAGATGGAGCCGTCGAAGGTGATCGGCTGATTGTTGAGCGGCAGCGCAGGGCTGACTGTGAAGTCGGCCGCAACCGAACTCACGTTGAGAACCTGAGTGACGACTGACTCGTACTTCGAGTCGTCGTCGGGGTCGGCCGCGCCGCTCGCCGCGTGGTCGTAGTTGACCGTGAGTTTGAAGGTCCAATCGCCGCTCTCGTCGAGGTTCACCGGCACCGATGATCCGGTCGGAAAGGAGGTGGCCGAGGAAGGTTTGGAGATCACCCACGTGTAGGGATCCGTGTCGGATGGATTGCCCTCGGCGGTCGCCGCCAGGGTCACCGTCTCGCCGACAACCGCCGCATCGGGCGTGATCGTGAAAGTCGCCACCGGTGCCCGGTTGATGGTGATGGTCTGGGTGTCCGTTGACTGAAGTGGTGTCAGATCGTCACTCTGAATCGATATGTTTGCCTCGAACGCATCGCCTTCGGCCACGTCCTTCGGGACCGAGAATTGAAAACTGTGCGGATTGGTGCCCGACGGTGTCTGTTCGCCCTGGAGGTACGTCCCGTTCTTTTCGATCCAAAGGGCCCATCGGTCGTAGGAACCGGCAGTCTTGTCGCTGACCGTCACCGTGTCGCCGGGAAAGGCCGTCGACGGAATGACCTGGACAACAGCCGTCGCCGGTGTGGGTCCGAGACATTCCGAGAGATCGAAGGTCTGTTGTACCGCGTAGCGGCTCAGATACAGAGCCGAGCCGTCGGGCGCCAGCGCGCCGCCGGCATCCGGAACGCAGGACTGGAATTCGTTGTGGGGCAAGGACAGGTCCGACCAATATCCGTTGTCGATAGGCTCGGGACCAGTCTCGTCGACGAGGTAGGTGTGGGCGGAATTCTGCCACCCGATGGCCGCAGCCCACAGCACAAGCGGGGTGGAGGCGCTTTGAGATGCGAGGTCCACCATCGAAGCACTGGTGATGGTGAGCGTCCAACTGGGCTTCAGCACCGGGTTTCCGGGATCTGCGAGGTCCCAGAACACCACCTCGTCGGTTTTGAAGTCTGCCGAGACACCGATGAGGTGGTTGGCATCGAGGGCGAGCTCGGCTCGCCGCCCCTTCATCCCGGCAGGGCTCGCGGTCTGAGTCAGCGTCGCGTCCAAACCCGATCCATCCACCCGAAAAACGGTAACGTCGCCGTTTGTGTCGGCACCGAGATAAATGTGGGTTTGTCCGGCGGCGTAAATTGCCTTACCGCCTCCCGTATAAAGTGACACGCCGTCAGCTTCGACGCACTGCACCAGGTCGAGGTTGCTCACGCCGTTGACAGCAAACAGGGCTGAACCGAACCCGCACTGGGTGGTCAGTCGTCCAGCGACCATATATTCCTGGCCGCCGTGTGAAAAGACGATGCTGCCGATGCTGAGGTTCCCGTTCCGGCTGTTTGCAGTGAACGCCGGTTCGGAGCCCGCCCCGAGATCGATCACGACGATGCCAGCGACCTTGTGGTCCATCACCATGTAGCGGCAGTCGTCGCAGGCATCAAAGGACATGATGTCGTAATCCGAGTCGCCCGCCGTCCCGAATTTAAAGCGGGAAACCGTAACGTACGTCGGGTTGGCGGGGTCATTGCCGAGTTTGTAAAGGGCGAGCTCGTTGCCGCTGCTGAAGATCAAATACTCTTCACCGTTCCAGGAAAAGGTATCACCGCCAAATGCGCGTTCACGCCGCGGATCGGAGACGCAGTTGGTGTTGAGGGGCAGCAGGGTGGATGTCCACTCCTGACAATAGCTCTGCGCCTCGGCCACGTGGCCCGAGACCAGAGCGAGCGACGCCAACACAGCGATCGAAACGCCGCGCCACCGTCGGTTGTTGAATATCTTCGAGGAGCGATTCATGCGGACCTCCACCGTGGAAAATACCCCAGGGACAACCAGCGTGTCAAACCTCTGAGGCCCCGTAGATTCATATTTTATCAATACTTTAAGATTGTCGAGGCAGGTTGTGACCCGAGTCACCCACGGGCCGAAGCGCGGTCTTCGCCGCGCAGCGGCATTATACATCATAATCAACTAAAATTCCATATAGCTATTTCGAATCCTACGACCCTGCGCAGGATTCGAAATAGCAAAAAAAGAGGCGGCCCGAGGGCCGCCTCTGAATCGTCCTGAGACGAAAGCGATTACTTATCTAACTTCTTCCATTCCGATGCTGCTGCTGTAGAGGCCCGGCAGCACCTGGCTACGGTCGCAGTTGAAGTTGGCGAGCACGGCGCCACTCAGGCCGGCGGTGTAGTCACCGAAGCCGGAGTACTTGACGCCCATCCAGGTCTGGTAGAGGTCGCCCTGATATCCGTTGGACGCCGGCCACACGAACATCAACCAACCAAAGGCGTCGCCATCAGCCTGGCCGACCAGGAAGAACTGGCTGACGTCGACCTCTTGGGTCTCAAGGGGCAGCAGGTTCGGCACCGGGCGGATGGGATCTTCGAGACCACCGGACCACGGGTCCTCGCTCGAAGAGAAGGAGTTGACCTGCTCGTCCTCGTCCCACGCGTAGTAGGTGTAGGGGATGCAGGAGTTGGCGTAGAGCGCCGAGGGGCCCGGGGTTGTGATGTTGCCGAAGTTCGTGGTGGTGGAACCCAGGTCGAGCACGGTGCGGAATGTGGTCGAAGCCTTGAAGGCGCGAATCCAGGTGTTGATACCGGCATCGACATTGAGCTGATAGCGGAAGGCCCACGCTGTCGGCAGCGGCTCGCGGTAGTCGGCGGTGCCGACATCCAGGTAGCGCTCGTAGAAGGTCGGGAACATATCGGCGTTCGGGTCCGACTCGAGGTGAACCGCGTTGTCGGCTTCGGAGAAGCGGTCGGTGTTGTTGAGCCAGATCACGTCACCGACGAGCACGTTGTCGTCGAGAACGCCACCGGTGGTGGCACGATCGGTCGCAAAGTAGGTCAGCGCCTGGTTGTCCGGAAGGTCCTTGTTGCAGGTGCGAACCACGTCGGCGGTGATGTAGAGCCAGGCCGGGCCGTCGACACGCTCGACGAACCAGGTCGGGAAGGAAATGGACCCCGGGGAACCGGAGCAGTTTTCCCAGTACGAGTTGCTGCCAGCCATGCTCGCCTCAAGGTAGCCCTTGAAGAGGAGGAGGGTGTCGGCGTCAATCGGGGTCACGTAGTTGACCGGCGAGGACACGTACACTGCCGGGTCGCAGAGGAGCGTCGGGGCAGTCGCTTCAGGCAGCGGCAGGTTGTTGATCGTGATCGCCGGGTTGTGGGTCTCGTTGTGGGTCGAATACGGGCCATCGTCGAACGGCGTGCCGCCGGCGTTGGTCGTCGCCCAGATGTTGTCAAAGCGGGCCAGCCCGCCGGTGCCGGTGGGATCCTCGGTGGGCAGGAAGCCGCCGCCGAGAATGTCGCGAATGTTCATCCGCGCCACGTCGTAGCCGGTCAGGGTGAGGTTGAAGTCCAGGATGGCGACCGAGTAGTCGCTCCAGACCGTGATGTGAACGATCTGTGCCTCCGAGGACACGTTGGTGATTGCGAACTGGGTGGTGGCACCGTCAAATCCGCCGTCATAGTCATACGCAACGAACGGGAACAGCAGCGTCGCCGCCGGCACCACGTCCGTCGAGCAGTAGTTGGCGTACGCCACACTGCTCAGGCCAAGGGCAAGAACCCCGACCACTGCCATTGTCAGAAACCTCTTCATGCTCAACTCCTTCCATTCCTCATCTAGATTCTAATTTTCCGGTGTGAACTCCCGGCCCGAAAGCCGGAAAACTCGAGACCCTCCATCAGCCGATGTCCCGCATCACCTCCCGTAAATGATTTGTTTCTCACACTTGTTATTCAAATATGTCATCACAGCATAAATGCTAACACCGGGCCAGATACATTGTCAAGAACGAGGCGTTCAGACATGCACCGCTCGATAATCCCATCTTGGGCTCGGCAAGTCAACCTCCTGCAGCAATTATCGCCTGTACGGGCCGGTTCATACTGTTGCCGCGGGCCTGCAAATTACAGCGCTTCTCATATCGACCTGATGTCAACTCGCATCTTCGATAGGACGAGTCAACCAAACTCCAACACCGCCGGGGTTCCTGCCCGCCGGGACAAAGCTCGCCACGATATCGTCGCGGCCGTCCCCGTCAAGGTCGATCAACTCGAGGCCATAGACCGTTCCGGTTCCGGCAAAAGCGTCGGTCGTCTCGCGAACGAACTGTCCGTCAGGCTGGCGGATGAAGACTTCGAGCCCGCCATTCTTGCGCCCCGCTACCAGATCGAGGAAACCGTCGCCGTTGAGGTCGCCGAGCGCGATCCGGAAATAAACGTCGGTTCGCTCCTTGTCGAAAACCAACGGTTCGCCGTTTCGCCACCCCTCCTCGCGAAAGGCAAATGGGTAGGCGATGATCCCGTTGCGCGCGGTGGTCTGACCCTCGAACAGCCGAAACTGGACAAAGGTACTGAAAGTCTCGCCATCGCGGTAGGCGACATCGTAGTGATAGGCCGAACTGAGCACTCCGTTGAAGCGGGCCGGCCCCCAGTCCTCGCCGCCCTTGTTGATGTAAATCAGACGCCGTTCACCGGAGTTGTTCGAGGCCACAACAAGATCCAGAAGATCGTCTCCGTCGACGTCGACGGCCTGGATCCCGTCGCCGATATGGGTCACCGGAAAGCCCTCGGTCACCACCTTCCACGACTGGCCGCGGCGATAGAGCACCCAAATCGACGAGGAGTTTTCGATTTTTTCATTGGCCTTCATGTCGTAATCGATCTCGGCCACGAAGGCGAGATCGTTGCTGCCGTCACCGTCGAAGTCGCCCACGGTCACCGCCCGCGACGCAAGGCGCGGGTCGTGCATCGGCAACCGCTCGGCGCGGCTGAAGTCGCCCCTGCCATCACCATAGAGAATGTACTGGGGGCCGAAGTGGATGGCGGTGACGATATCCTGGTGGCCGTCGCCGTCGATGTCGGCAACCGCCACCCCACCGTAGTCAATGCGGAGCGAGGTCGGCCATTTCAGACCCGACCACAACTTGAAGGTCCCGTCGCCGCCACCGATGAGGATCGCGAACTCGGGCGGGTAGGTCTGGCGGCGCGGCGGAAACACGAGATCGGCGATGCCGTCCTCGTTCATGTCGGCGACGGCGAAGTTCATTTGCCACCGTCCGGCATCGGGAAGTTTTGCATCGGGAGCGACGAAATCGAGGCTCTTTTGAAAACCCGGCGGCACCGGTTCGGCTCCAAAATCGAGGAAGTACACGGCGCCCGGGGTCGACATCGCCTCCGAGGCCTGAACATAGCGCACCTCTTCCACCTGGCGCTGCGACCACACGCGATACAGCGGCGACTGCGGGTCCTCGGGCGGAATCCCGCGCAGCCAGATGTTCTCCTCGTCCTCGCGGACGATCTCCATCTTGATGCTCGATGCCACGTGTGAGAAGGCGTATTTGTCGTTGATCCGCACGACCTGGCTTTTGGCGAACGGCTTGGGAGTCAACCACTCCGTTACGAACTCACTCCAGGATTTCTTTGGTTGGCCCTTCCAGCCTTCAATGCGCTGCCGCAGCAGCTCATCGGAGCGCTCTTCGACAGCCTTCGGTTGCGGCTCATCCGCACTCTTTGCCGGCGGCGTCTGCTGCGCCCAACCCGTCACGACAGCCAGCAAACCGGCCACCAACACCGCACATACTCGTTTACGTTCCATCACATCCTCCGCTCTCTCAAGATTTCAAGGGGCCCTTACACGACATCGGGAATCGATGCCCGCCAGCGATCCAAGGCCGCCGCCCCGACCCACAGCACGAGGCTCCCTCCGACGAGGAGGTAGCAGACAGCTGTGATTGAAGGTGGTTCAGCCCCGACGAGGCCCGTTCGCAGCACCCCGATCAACGGGGTGAGCGGGTTCATTTCGATCAGACTGCGCACCGGATCCGACCGCACCAGGGTGAGAGGATACACGATTGGTGCGGCATAGAACACTACCTGGAGCGCCAACCCCATCATTTCGGCCACATCCGGAAGGAAGGCCCCGACCAGACTCGCGCCCAACGACGCGCCGATGATCCAGAGGACCAACAACACCAATCCGAGCACGACCCACGGAATGCCGGCCAACCCGAGGTGTCCTCGCCAGGCGCAGAAGGCGACGACGAGAGCAAAGGAAATGGCGTGGTGCATCAACGTGCCGAGGGCATCGCCGACAACCAGCACCTCGGGCGGCATTCGCACCCGCTGCACCAGGCTGGCGTGGGCGCGAAAGAGCCGCGCCGCTCGCATGACAACGTCGTTGACCGCCAAGTAGGGCACCAGTCCCGTAATCAGAAAAACTCCGAATCCCACGGCTGGTCTTCTAGCAAGATCGATACCAAGACCCTCGACCTTGATCTGGAGGATCGCAGAAAAGACCGTCATGTAGAGGGCAAACTGTACTGCGGTGCTGATCGGTGTCCACAACCACCCGAGATACGAGCCGGCGTGGCGGGCCGCAAAAGCCCTCCAGGCGAGCTGGCGCACGAGGAAACGGTGTCGGTACAGAGTTTTCGGCAGCCTGAACGGGGCCAACACGTGAGACTTCATGGTCTTCGAAGAACCTCTCCTCCACCGTTGCCGACGCGACCTGATAGTAGGTGGCGCCGTTGACGGGGGTCACACGAGCCACCCTTTCCTCTTGACGCCCTTGTCACAGCAGCATAAGATAAACGACGTCTGGCCGAATTGTGTCCGCGTGCCGACGCGGGATGGTACTACAGGTCAGAAGGGAAGGCCAACAGATGGCCCACAAAGCGCAGTTGAGTTCGCCCCAGGTGGCCGCCGTCGGCAGCCGTCTGAGGAAGCTGCGCACGGAACGGGGCCTGACGCAGGCCGACCTGGCGCGCCAGATTGGCATCCAACAGTCCGATCTCTCCCGTATGGAAAAGGGCGAGTACCGGGTCTCCCTCGACAAGCTCTTCAAGATTCTCGCGGTCTTCGATCTCGATCTCGCCGATTTCTTTGGCGACCAGCCGGCCAAGGCCGAGGAACAACAGCCCCTCAGCCAACAGGATATGCAGATCCTGCACCAGCTCCGCGAGCTGAGCCCCCAGGCGCGCGCCGAGGTCCAGGAGTTTCTCGAGTTCAAGCTCCGCAAAGAACGCCAGGAACGTCGCACCCTCACCTCACGTTTACGCTCTGGAGAGCACAGCTCATGAGGGATCGTTACGACGAACTCATGCAGCTCGCGGAACAGGCCCTGGGGGCGGATGACTTTGAACGGGCCGCAGAGCTCTTCAAACAGGCCGAGTCGTTTGCACGTGAACACGGAGAAGGCGATCTCGCCGACCGCGCATTCTGCAACCAATGCTCGGTGCTGGTCGAGCTCGACCAGGACGCCGATCAGATTCCCAAGCTCAAGGAAATCCTGCTTTCGAGCAGCGACACGCGCAACCGTTATCTCGCCGCCTACAACACCAGTGTCGCCTACGACATCTCCGAAGACGTCGAACGCGCACAGCGCTACGCCCGGCGCGCTACCGGTCTGGCCCGTGAGCTCGACGATCCCAGCCTCGAACACCGCAGCCTCAACCTCGTCGGAATCCTTGCGGCGCGCACTTCGCAGTTTGACGAAGCGGAAGACGCCTTCTGCCGCTGTCTCGAGGCCCATCGCGGAGCCGACGGATACCAGCGGGTGATGGCCGCACAGATCGAGGACAACCTCGGTTACGTCAAGATGTGCACCGACCGACTCGATGAGGGCATCGGTCACTGTGAAGAGGCGCGAGCGGTCATGGAAGAGCTCGGTGCCAACCATTACCTGTACGAAACTCTGCAGGACCTGTGCTACGGCTATGTGCTCGCCGACGACCTCGACCGAGCCGAGGAGTGCGGCACCCGCGCCCTCGAACTGGCCGTCGACCACTCGGACGAGCAGATCGCAAAGAACTGTCTCTTTCTTTTGAGCGAAATCGCGGTGAGGCGCGGCGATACCTTCGGGGCTCGCCGATACCTGCGCGAACTCACCGCGTACTACCCGGAGGCCGGGGTGTCGGAGGAGATCATCGATGTCTTCCTCGCCACCGATCTGACCACCGTGGTGAACTTGAGGGGGTAGCGATGAGGGGATTCAGAACATTTCTGATCGCCGTCATCCTGCTCGGCTTCGCCGGAATCGCCGGGGCTGTTGGGCCGATGACACTCGCCAGGACGGGAGACCTCTACTCGGTCTCCACCATCGACAACCAGGTGGTCGTGACCGCCAGGTATGCCGACGGCACGGTCAGCGAGCTCTTCGTTCCCCAATCTTCAGCCGCGGTCGATGACTCCCTGCAGGTGGGAGTGGACCAGGCAACCGGCGCCCTCTACGTCATGTGGCAAAAGAAAACCGATATGGAAG
>RCNG010000496.1_pt1 | contig 17910 bp, 10 predicted proteins | sample 2041371 | NCBI WGS metagenome assembly RCNG01 (sample SAMN09708227, study PRJNA481090) | Marine sediment metagenome, whole genome shotgun sequencing project. | biome: marine sediment; feature: ocean; material: sediment; isolation source: Sewage treatment plant 1 marine sediment (STP1) ... | reverse complement strand
GGAAGGGGGCGCCGGGACATGGAACCGATGGAGGGAAAGATGGAGAGGGCATCGAACCTCGAAACCATCCAAACGAGACTGCCTTGGATAGCTGAGCTGGCGATGACAATCGACCAGCAGGTGTGCGGCGGTTTGCAGTCGCGCAGCGAACCTGTGTGCCCGAAGAGCCGGATGCGGGAATTCCGCACGTCCGGATCTGTGGGGGGCCTGGGCGGGTAACCGCCCGGGTCTACTCGACACCTATCTCCATTTCGACTGAACGACTCGCAGAGTTCCGAGCAGTAGAGCAAGAAAGTTAAAGAAGTTTCTCCTGGCATTGATGCCGATGCACGGACTTGAGCTTGTCGCCGTGCTGCTTCATCCAATCCTCGAGATCGGCCGCCATCCGGTCGGTGTATCGATCCTCGAGCCGACGGATTCGATCACCGTCCATCACCGCGGTCTCCTCGCCCTCGAGCACGAACGGCGGGGCACCCTCGACCCTGTAGGTCACCCGCCACCGGATCCACACCGAGTCGTCATCGACCCTCGGTCCCTCGACCATCTCCGGGTTCTCGCGGATGTCGAAACGCCGGTCGAAGCCGTCGAGCGACTCCTTGAGATGGTCGAGCACGGCCTGACGCCCCTCGCGCCGACCGGCGAACGGCCCCGCGCCGATGGTCTCGTAGACCGCATCTTCGGTGAAGAACGGCTCCACCGCCGACCAGTCGTCGAGCCGGACTACTTCTTCGAAGGCCATCGCGTACTTGCCAAACACCTCAATGGGTTTCATTTCGTTGCTCCTTGTCTCGATCTAGCGAGTTGATGTTCAGTTCACGTCGTAGGAACAGGTTCCAATCAGTGCCAGGTCCGCAGTTCCGTAGTTGTATGTCGTAACTACGGAACTGCGGACCTGGCCCCCATCAGGGCGCTGTGGCCCCCCACTCCGTGGTGTCGCCGCTTTCGAAGCCGTCACCGAAGAGAATGTCGGAGACTGGCACGGAATTCCAGATCTCGACCCCGCCGAGCCCGTCCGCCACCGCGATCAGGGTGTCCGAGGCGGCGACATTGAGAGCTTGGCCGGGGGTGTTCGTGTCTTCGATCTCGAAAGGGTTGGTGGGGTCTGTGATGTCGCGCACCATGAGGCCATGAAAGGCGTCTGCAGCGATATAAAGGCGGCCTGCGTGGATCTTGAGGCCTTTGGCGCTGGTCGGCGAGATGTCGATCGCGGCAACCTCCATCGGGCTGCCCGAGACCGAGACGTCCCAGACCAGAACCGAGAATTCATCGATCGAGACGTAGACGTGGTCTCCTTCGATGGCGATGTCGAGCACAATGTCGGGGACCGTGAAGCTTGCCCATTCAAACGGGGCGCTGAGGGTCGAGGCGTTGAGTACCCAGACGTTGGTGCCGCCCGCGGCGGCAATGCGGTCGCCTTCCTGGTCCACATGGTAGACGAATCCCGTCGCCGGCAGCCAGTGGCCAACCTCGACGGGTGCGGTCGGAGTTGAGAGGTCGACCAACCGTACGCCCTCGTCGCCGGCCGCGATGGCCACACCGGCGGTACCGGGGATCTTGACAACGTCCCTAGGGTAGCCGCTCATCACCTGGTAATCGGGTAGTGGGAGCGGGTTCTGCGGATCGGAGAGATCGATCAGCCCGATCGAGTAGGAATTTGAGACGTAGGCGAGCGTATTGCCGACTCGAGCGATCCTTTTCACTCGCGCGCCGTCGACGTCGATACGAGACATGGTCTCGGGCCGGGAGGCGTCCGATGCATCGACCACGAAGGCCCCGCCGAGCTCGTTGGCGACCAATACGAGGTCACCGGCGACAGCGACATCCACGTTCTCACCGGCGAGCGGCAGGGTGCCGATCTGGTTCGGTGGATCGAACGGAGCAGTGTTGTCGATGTCGAAGGCGTAGAGGGTCGGCGGCTCGACGTTGTACGATCGGATCGCGAACGCGGTGGCGCCGTCGGTTGTCACGTCGAACACATCCTCCAGTTGGGTGCCGACCACCATCGGCATGGCCGGATTCGAGACGTCGATGACGTACACGCCACCAAAGGCGGAGCCGAGGTAGCCGTCGGCGCACACCACCAGCCCCGGGCCTACGACGGCGGTGCTGTAGATCAGGCCGCCGGGATTGATCGTGCCGAGCTCGGTCATGGTCGGGGCCGCCGATAGATCGATGATGCTGAGCCCGTCACTCTTGCGCGAGACGTAGGCGATGGTGCCGTCGAGGGTGATCTCGGTCGCGAGGTCGGCGGCGAGGAAACGGTCGGCCAAGGTCGGCATCGTCGGGTCGGAGATGTCGATCGCGGAAATGCCCTCCTGGTCATCGGCCAGGAATGCGTAGTTGCCCAGCACCTGCACGTCTGGGACGAAACCCGTGCCGATGTTGAGGTAGCGCCCGACGCGACTCATCTGCGCCGGATCGGTGATGTCGATCACCCAGAGGCCTTCACCTTTCACCGCAACGTAGGCGAGGTCTCCCTCGATGTCGACGCCCCAGGGCTGTACACCACTGATGAACTCGTAGCGACCCAGCACCACGGGTGCCGATCGATCGGCGATATCGACCAGGGTCATCCAGTCGAAGCGATCGCTCACGGCTGCAATCTGCCCGTCATCCGAGACGGCGATCTCCCAGACCGGGGCGCCGGTGTCGATCTTTCCCAGCACGGTCATGTCCGTGGGATCGGCTACGTCGAGGATCATGAGGCCGGTGCCTTCGCCGCTGAGCAGGATCGACTCCGCGCCAAAGCCCCAATGCTCGATGGCGACGGTCGGCCCGGGTGACCACCTGCCCTCTGTGGGGTAGCCGGGGACGGCGGCGTGGAGCGGCACGCTCCAGAACGCAACGAGGGTGATCACGGCGGCGAGTGCGGCACGAATGCGAGTGATTTGACGTTCCATACGACCTCCAGATAGGCAGCCTCGAGGAGCAAGGTTTGTTGGGGCTGGTAACCCGGTCATTGTTCGAGTCCACGATCGTCACTTCCGAAGCACGGTGTCGAATTCCTGAGAATCGGGTCCGCGCATCCGGTTCTGTCAATGATCGCGTCTTCTCGCTGGAAATCCGGACATCGGCACGGCGCGAATGGTGCCGGGTTCACATTTCCGCAATTGGAATGGGCGGGATCAGGCGACGAGGGGAACTTGAGCCGTGATGTCCGGTTTTCAAACCCAACGGCGCGATCTGGATTAGAAGCAGAACTGAGCCGAAAGGAAATCCAGCCAATGGACCTCTCACGATTGTCGCCTGTGCGCGAGTTGCCGGAAGACCCGCACTTCACGTCGCCCAGTCCCTACCACTCGACCGACCTCAACCGCCTGCGCGAGGCACTGGTGCCTTTGATCGGGCAGGTCTCCGTTGAGGATGTTCGCGAGATCGAGGCGTCCGGTGAATGGGTCGACGTCGAGGGCGGCGTCCGGCTCCTCTCGCAGGGCGACGCGGCCAATGCGATGTACCTGCTGGTTCACGGTCGAATGCGCGCCTCAGTCACCACGGGCGACGGTTCGGAGGAGGTGCTCGGCGAGGTCGCCCGCGGCGAGGCGGTTGGCGAGATGGCCCTCCTTGGAGCCGGGGTGCTCACCGCAAATGTCGACGCCGTACGCGACAGCCGCCTGCTTCGGCTGGAGGTTGAGGCTTTCCACGGCGTTGTGTCCCGGCATCCGGAATTCCTCTTGAACCTGTCGCGACTGGTGGTCCGCCGGATGCAGCCGCCTCACAGCGCGACGTGCAACCTCCCGGTCGTTCGGACGATTGCGGTCGCATGCTCCGGCGGGCGCGAGATGCGGGATCGGTTTGCGGCCAGGCTGGCTGCCGCCCTCGAGCCCTACGGAACTGCGGCGATCCTCCACGCGAGAGACCTGCCGCCGGAGATCAGGTGCGATGGCAATCCGGGCCGCCTCGCCGCGTGGCTCGACGAGCACGAGACCCGGCACCGGTTCCTGATCGCGGTCACCGATCCGGGCGCGACGCACTGGCGGCGGCGGCTGTTCCGGCAGGCCGACCGCATCCTCATTGTCTGCCCGGCCGACGACGACCCTGGGCGCAGCGAGATCGCGCGTTGGTCCATGGCGGAACGCGGGCCGCAGGTGCAGGAGCGACGAGACCTGGTGCTGCTGCACCCCGACGGGTGCCGCCCGCCCACCGGAACGGCGAGGTGGCTGGACGCGGGCGAGTTCACGCGCGTGCACCACCTGAGGGAGGATCGCGACGGAGACTACGGGCGCCTGGGACGGTTTCTGGCGGGACGAGCGGTAGGTCTCGTGTTCGCGGGCGGCGGCGCGAAGGGCTTCGCCCACCTCGGAGTCCTGCGCGCCCTCAAGGAGCAGGGGGTCCCGGTCGACATGGTCGGCGGTACCAGTATCGGCGCGATCCTTGCGGCGGCGGTCGCCAGCGATTGGAACGACCGTCGGCTCAACGCAGCCCTGCACGACTCGTTTGTCGCGACAAACCCTGCCAACGACTTCCAGTTGCTGCCGTTCGTCTCTCTCATCAAGGGACGGAAGATGGAGCGTCTGCTGCGCCGAAACCTCGGCGAAGCGCGGATCGAGGACCTGTGGTTACCGTTCTTTTGCGTCAGCTCGAATCTGACTGCGAGCGAAAAGGCGGTGCACACACGGGGGCCGCTCTGGAAGGCCGTGCGAGCCAGCGCGTCGATCGCCGGGGTGTTCCCGCCCGTCGTGATCGACGGACAGCTTCACATCGACGGCGGGTCCTTCGACAACCTGCCGGTCGGCGCGGCGCGCCGACTGGACGCCGGTCACGTGATCGGTTGCGACATCGTGCGTCCGGTCCACCGCTCGGTCGGCTTTGACGCGGTGCCGTCCGCAGGCCGCGTCTTGCTGGGCTGGTTGCTCCGGCGCAGATATCACCGGGTCCCGGGGATGATGGCCACCATGATGCAGGCGACCTTTCTATCTGGTGTTGAGCGGGCCCGCTGTGCGGCGGCGGATGCCGACCTCTTCATCGAGGCGAAGATGAGTGGGGTGCGCTTCCTCGACTGGAAGGCCCTGGACCTTGCAGCGAGCCTGGGCTACGAACAGACGCGGGAGGCTCTCGAAGAGCCGGCCTGTCGCGAGCGGCTCGAGGCGATTCTCCGGTGTCCGGTGGAACCGGTTTCGAGCCTATTACCGATGCCAGATGGGATGAGTGGGCCGGCCTCCAAAAATGGCCGAAGGGTGCGAGATGGAACAGGAACAGTGCCACGTATCACATTGTCACATTTGGCCGGGAGCGATTAACGCGACTGTAGCGGCGTCGAAAAGCGGCTTCCGCCGCGCGGGAAGAAGTTTGGACGCTTCAGCGTTCTACGGTTTCAATGACGGAATCAGGAAATCGAAACGACCGGCTGAACAGTCAGGACATGGCTCAGGACATCGCCATGCCCTCGGAGGACGCCGTCACATCGTGGCTGAAGCGTTGGGGGTACGGCGACGGCGAAGCGCCCAACGCGGTATTTCCAGCCGTGTACCGGGAACTCCGGCAGGTTGGGCACCGGATGCTTGCCCGTGAACGTTCCGACCATACCTTCTCAACGACGGCGCTGGTCCATGAATCCTATCTTCGGCTCCTTGGCCAGGACAGTCTTCGCGCCCGGGACCGCGAGGAGTTCTTTGCCATCGCCGGGTTCACCATGCGTCGGGTCCTGATCGATCATGCTCGTCGGCGGAATCGGCTCAAGCGGGGAGGCGATTTTGTCAAGGTCGATCTCGACAAGGCCGATGACTGGCTGAGCTCGTCACAGGCGGAGGAAGCCGAAGCCCTCGACGCTGCGCTCGATCGACTGGCCGAACACAACTCTCGCGCCTCGCTCATCGTTCACCTTCGGTTCTTCGTGGGTCTGAGTTGCGAAGAGATCGCTGAGCTTCTCGAGTTGTCCGATCGAACGGTCCGGCGTGACTGGTCGCTGGCCCGCACCTGGCTGCGACGAGAGATCCGAACCAAACTCGGAGAAGACTGAATGTCGGACGACGGTCAGAGCCATTGGGATCGTCTCGGTGAGGCCTTCGCCGAGTTCGAGACGATGACCCACGCCGAGCGGGTTTCACGGCTCGCACAGATCGGCGCAGAGGATCGCGAGCTCGCCGATGAATTGCGAGAGCTGCTCGCCGAACACGACGCCGATCGACCGCTCGAGATCGAGGGATTGTTCAGTGGCGACGATTCAACGCCTCAGGAATCGTCGCTCGGCCGCGAGGTCGGACCCTATCGACTTGTGGATGTTCTCGGACGAGGGGGAATGGGCGAGGTCTTTCTCGCGGAGCGAATCGACGGCGTCTTCAAGCAACAAGTCGCCCTGAAACTCATCCGCGCCGCGTTCGACGATCAGCTGGCGAGATCGCGGTTCAGCTCGGAGAGGCAGATCCTGGCCCGACTTCAGCACCCAAACGTGGCGCGACTGCTCGACGGTGGCGTGACGGATGACGGGGCGCCCTACCTCGCGATGGAGTATGTCCAGGGCGAGCCCATCACCGACTACTGCGATCGCCTCGAGCTCGGTATCAGCGACCGCTTGGAGCTGTTGATCCAGGTCTGCGAGGCGGTGCACTCGGCCCACCGACTGCTCGTGATCCATCGCGATCTCAAACCTTCGAACATCCTGGTCGATGGCGACGGCGATGTGAAGCTGCTCGACTTCGGGATCGCCAAGATGCTGATCCCTGATCCGGCGAACGATGCGCCGATGACTCAGACCGGCGCCTATCTGCTGACCCCCGAGTACGCCAGCCCGGAGCAGGCGGCTGGAGAACCGATCGGGACGAGCTCTGATGTCTACGCCATCGGGCTTGTCGCCTACCGGCTGCTCACGGGAATTCCCGGCCAGCCGGTCGAAACCCGATCGCCGATCGGCATCCACCAGGCGGTGTGTCTCGACACACCGCGAGTGCCGAGCCGGGCGGTGGGTGACGACGCCGACGGCGGCGCCGAGGACCGAGCTCGGCTTCGGGGCGGCCTTTCGGCCGCCAGGCTCTCCCGGCGTCTGGCCGGCGACCTGGACATGATCATCCAAAAAGCCCTGCGCAAGGAACCCGACCGACGATATCTCTCGGCAGAGGATCTCGCGGCGGATCTTCGCCGCCACCTGTCGAAGATGCCCGTCAGAGCGCGCGGGGATCGACTCGGCTATCGGGCAGCCCGATTCGTCAGCCGCCACAAGGCTGCGGTTCTGGCGGCCTCTGCGGCGTTTATCGCCTTGGCCGTGAGCCTTGGGATCTCTCTCAGCAGCCTCAGCGCCGCACGCCGGGCCGAGGCCCGCGCCCTGGCCGAGGCCCAGAGCTCGCGGCAGCTCGTCGACTTTGTCGTCGGGCTCTTCGATGCCAACGATCCGACAGCTGCGCCGGGCGCCGAGATCACGGCCCGCTCGTTGCTCGACCGGGGCGCCGAATCGATCCAGGACGATCTCGAGACCAAGCCGGAGTTGGGCGGGGACATGCTCATGGCCATCGGCGGTGCGTACGAAAAACTCGGGTACGCCGACGAGGCCATCCCCTTCCTCGAAGAGGCTGTCGATCTGCAGGCAGCATTGGCCGACCCGGTCGGCCACTCCAAGGCGCTACGAGCCCTCGCAACAGCACAGCTCACCTCGGGCAACTACGAGTCAGCCGTAGAAAACTGCTGGAGAGCGGTCGAGCTGCTTGAAGCGGTCGAAGACGTCGACACCCGAGAGATGGCCAACGCCTACTCAGATCTCGGCATCAAACTGTTCGCCGTTCGTCGCAGCGAGGACGCCATTGAGGTACTCGAGCCGGCCGTTGCGCTGAGAAAGTCCCTTCCGGATCCAAATATCCGACGACTCGCCATCGATCTTGACTGCCTGGGAAACTCGGTTTTCGACCGCGGTGATTTCGACGCCGGTCTCATGCTCCTGCGCGAGGCTGTGGACACCCTCGAAAGGTCAAACGCCTCCCCTTCCGAGGTGGCCGACAGCCTCACCCGACTCGGACTTCGCCTGGTGGCCGCGGACCGGCTCGACGAGGCCGAGGGGGAGCTCGCGCGATCGCTCGACCTCGCTCGCGAGGCGGCCGCCGGAGGCCCCCACCCCGAAGTTCAGGACGCGCTCCTCGCCAAGGCGACTCTGGCCGAACGGCGTGAGCGCTTCGACGATGCCGCCTCCGACCTCGATCTGGCGCTCGACGAGTCCCTTGCAATCTGGGGTCCGGAGCACCCAAAGACCGCCATGGTCCGTCTGCGCCGAGGCAAGGTTTTGCTGGCAGGCGAGGACTACGAAGCGGCGATTGTCGAACTCCAGGAGGGGCGAGACGCGTTGGCCATCCGGTCCGGAGGCCACCGGGGACACCTCTTCGCCTTTGACCTGCCCCTCGCCCAGGCCCTGGCGGCGGTCGGTCGGACCCGCGAAGCCGTCGAGATCGCCCGGCCCATCGCGGCCGATCCGAAGTCCAGGTACGCCGGCCAGGCGAAAGAGCTGCTGAGCTCCCTCAACTCCTAGGCCGTTCCCCCCAGCTGACGAGGGATGAGGGCAGTCTCTTGCAAGATTCGAGGCCTGTAGCTCAACGACGCCTTCTCCAATAGTCACCCTGAGCGAACGAGTCCGCAAGTGAGTCGAAGGGTTCCCCGAAAAAACGAAGTGGTCCATTTCGAGCAGCGCGCTTCTGTACCTGTGGGGATCCTTCGTTGTGTCTTTTTGAGCGAGGGAGTCCGACGACCGAGTCGGTGAGGCGCCGCTCACCTCCCCAACCGCCGATGTCCGGTTTCGTTCCCTTCCGACGCGATCATCAGTGAAAGCAGAAATTTCGGAAGGAAATACGACTGATGATCAAAGGTTTTTTCGGTGTGATCGCTGCGCTGGGCTTGTTCTTCGCCGTCTTCGGCATTTACTTCATCATCGCGGGCCACGGAGCGCGATCGTGGCCGGCGGCGGAAGGCACGATCGAGTCGACGAGTGTCCGCGTCAATATTCTCCTCACAGGACGCGGCTCTGGCACGGACTCGTCGCGCGAAGCCCGCCGCACCTACTATCCGGAGATCTCCTATCGCTGGATGGTCGACGGACAGACCTACACCGGGTCGCGTTTCGCCCTTGGCGAGGAGCATCCGGACTTCCCCGATCGGCAGGATGCTCAGGGCGCCGCGAAGCGGTTCCCTGCCGGCGGGGCGATCGACGTCTACGTCGATCCTGAAGACCCGAGCTCGGCGGTGATCGATCGGTCATTGAAGATCGGCGCCTTTGTGCCCCTGCCCCTCGGTCTTCTCTTCCTTGCGGTGGGCATCTTCGGGCTCCGGATGGCGCCGGCTCTCGAAGCTGCCGCGCAACGCGGCGCCCGACCCGCAGTTCACTCGCCCGGATCCCTGTCGTGAGACCGCTCAACGAATTCGCCCGGCTCAATGCGGCTGTCGGCCAGGCGCTGGCCGAGGTCGGCTTCGTACAGGACGGGAAACCCACGCGCTGGCGGTGCTCCGCAGCGAAGCTGGTGCCACGTCAAGCGTCTACTTCGAGCCCCCCACCCTCTACTACGCGTCGCCGCGGCTGCAGCCCGAGGACATCGCGGCCGGCCGGTTTGCGACCACCGCGCTCGAACCCCCCGCACCCGGGATCGCATTCGATGAAAGGACAGATTTGATGAGAACGCTGTGTACTGTCTTCGCACTCTTGGCGGCCCTCCCAGGGTTCGCCCAGGAGGTTTCTATCCTCGACCTCAACACCGAAGGCGTGGCGCTGAATCCTCACGTCTACCTGGGTGCGGACCAGCCCACCCTCGACGGCCGCCTCATCTTCCGCGCCGACAGCGACGACGGCAATGAGCTTTGGGTGACCGACGGAACCGCCGCCGGCACCTTTGTCGAAGAACTGACGGCCGGGGCCGGAGACTCGATCCCCGACGCCTTCACTGCCGTTGGCGACCGCCTTTTCTTCACGGCGCGGAATTCAGGGACCGGCCACGAGCTCTGGACCACCGCCGGACCCAACCAGACCTCGATCGTGGCCGATCTGGAGACCGGCTCCGGAGATTCGGTCCCGCTCGCCCTCACCGCCCTCGGCGACACCCTCTTCTTCACCGCCGAGGTCGCCGGAACGCGCGGGCTGTACACGGTGGACAGCCTGACCCTTGGTGTGACCGTGGCTTCGTGGGGCGTCGTCGAGATGGACAGATTCACCCAGTTGGTCGAGGACGACTCTCGGGTCTACTTCCAGGGCAACGCATTGTCAGGAGGGACTGAGGAGATCTGGGCGAGCGACGGCACCCCCGGCGGCACCGAGCAGGTGACAAACCTCGGGTGCCCAGAATGGGGCGAACTGCTCGGGGTGGGCGCCTCGGTCTTCGTCGTCTGCGACTTCGGCAGTTCAACCGAGCTCTTTCGCCTCGATCCGACTCCCGCCAGCGGCGTCGCCCTGGTGCACCGTTTCGGCGATCGGACAGTGGATCAGCTCACCCCCGCCGGCGGCACCCTGTACATGAACGTCGGTAATGACGAGGTCTGGGCCTACGACGGTTCCACCGGGGTCGTCAGCCAGATCACGACCTTCGGCACCGCCACGTGGCCCCTCGAGCTGACTCGATACCAGGGCAACCTCATGTTCACCGCCTCGGCCGGCGTCGGTCGCGAACTTTATTGGACCGACGGGACGACAGTCACCGAGATCGACCTCCGACCGGGCTCTGCCTCATCGACACCCGAACAGCTGCGAGTCCATGACCAAAAGCTCTACTTTACCGCCGACGATGGCGTCCACGGCAGGGAGATGTGGGTCTCCGACGGCACCGTCGCCGGAACCGAGATGGTGGTGGACTTCGAGCTGGGACCGGGCGCACCGACCATCGTTCTCGGGTCGAGCACCGATTTCGGTCTGACCTTCAGGATCGGCTACCACGAACTCTGGATCACCGAGGGCTTCGCAGGTGGAACCGTCGAGGTCCCGTTTCCCCCGAGCCTCGCAACCTCCCCCGAAGAACTCCACTTCGATGACTACAGCGACAGGCTCTTCTTTGTCGGTCACCTCAACACGAACGGCGAAGAGCCATTCGTCACCGACGGTACTATCTCCGGAACTGTGCCTCTTGGCGACATCGAGCCCGGCCCTTCGGGATCAGCCGCCGTATTCCTGGCCACGTTGCCCAACGGGCGCACGCTCTTTACCGCCAGCAGCGGTGCCGACGGTCGGCAGCTTTGGTCTACCCAGGGCCTCGCCGGCGACGGACAGCTTGTTCAAGTGATCGACCCCAACGAACTCCCGGTCTATCTGAGCGGAACCGTTTTCGGCGACCATTTCTACTTCTGCGCCGACAACGGCATCGACGGCAACGAACTCTGGCGTTCGGACGGCACCACCGCCGGGACCGGGATGATCCTCGACCTCCATCCCGCCGGGGACGCGGACCCCTGCGACCTCGCCGTTTTCGACGACGACCTCTACTTCGGCGCCGAAGATGGCACCGGCGGTGGGCTGTGGCGGACCGACGGCACGGCCGCGGGCACCGAGGTGGTCGCCTTTACGAGTCCACCGTCGTACGGGGTTCCCCGCCAGTTGACCGTCTGGGGCGACCACCTCTATTTCGGCGCCAATGACGGCGTCGTCGGTGAGGAGCTGTGGCGCAGCGATGGCACCGAGGGTGGGACCGATCTTTTTGCAGACATCAATCCGGGACTTGTCGGTTCCTCTCCGGCGGATTTCATGGCGGCGGGTGGTCTGCTTTATTTCACAGCCGACAACGAAACGACCCAACGCGAGCTCTGGCGGACCGACGGAACCCCATCCGGCACGTTTCTGATTGCGGACATCGAGCCTTCCGGACACTCATACGCCGTTCCATTCGCTGCGCTCAACGGCGGCCTCGTCTTCAGGGCCAACACCGACGTCGATCATCTGTTCTTCACCGACGGTTCGCCCGGTTCGTTGACGCTGTTGCTGTCCGGCTATCTGCCGACCTACAGCACCAGTCATGCGATGTGGAACGGCGATCTCTATTTTGCGGCCGGAGATGCCGGATCGGGGTCCGAGGACCTGTGGCGCACCGACGGCACCGTTGCCGGGACCGAGAACCTCCAGCTCGAGCCCGTCGGCACAAGCTCGGATCCGAGCTTCCTCACAGCCGGCGCGGAACGCCTCTACCTCAGCGCCTACGACGCGGTGACCAAACGTGAGATCCACATCCTCGAGTTCCCCCTATTCAGCGACGACTTCGAGAGCGGAGACACATCGGCCTGGTAACTCGCCGAGCGTCTGTGCGGTTTCGGACCGGCACGGCGCGATCATCCATGAAGACACCAAGAACCGAACGGCGGATTCCCCCGCCGACCGTGACGAAAGGACTCGAATCCATGCACCGATTGATCAGCACCGCCCTCGTTCTCGCGGCGGCCCTGCCCGTGCTCGCCCAGGAGGTCTCGATCCTCGACCTCAATACGAACGGGATTCCGTTGAACCCCTACACCACCTTTGAACCAAATCAACCCACCCTCGACGGGCGCCTGCTTTTCAAGGCCGGGAGCGACGACGGAGACGAGCTCTGGTTCACCGACGGCACCGTGGGTGGTACCTTCTCGGAAGATCTCGCAACCGGGTACGGAAGTTCACGACCCAAGAGCTTCACGGCGGTGGGAGAACGCGTGTTCTTCCTGGCGACGACCGCGGCCACCGGGCAGGAGCTCTGGTCGACTTTGGGACCCGGCCAAGCTTCCCTGGTCTTCGATCTGTTGCCGGGAACGCTGAACCTTGCTGCGCAGTCGCTTACCGCTTTAGGCGACGACCTCTTCTTCGCAGCCTCGGATCTCGTGAATCACAAGCTCTACATGGTGGACAGCGTGTCGCTCAACCTCGCACCGGTCGCCACCGATGCGGTCGAACCTATCTACGCCACCGAGATTGTGGACGACAACTCTCGCATCTACTTCAAGGGTAGGCCGTTGTCCGGCGGCTCTTCGGAGATCTGGGCCAGCGACGGCACCAACGGCGGCACCGAGCCGGTGACCGATGGCGCGTGCCCAGTCTGGGGCGAGCTACTCGGAGTCGCGAGCTCGGTTTTCGCCATCTGCGACGAGGTCGGCAGCACCAGGCTGCTCCGGCTCGATTCGGGCTCGTCCGACGGCTCCGTCGTGATGCACGACTTCGGCAGCCAGAGCGTCGAGCAGCTGACCCCAGCTGGAGGCACCCTGTACATGGTCGTGGGCGAGGAGGAGATCTGGGGCATCGACAGCACGACCGGAATGACGAATCAGATCACCGGCTTCGGAGGCGGCGCATCGCCCGACGATCTGCTCAAGTTGGGAGGAAAGCTCTTCTTCACCGCGACCTCGGTCAACGGCCGCGAGCTCTTCTGGACCGATGGTGTGACCGTCGCCGAGATCAACGTCTTTCCCGGTCAGCCCGGTTCGGAACCCGCCGATCTGCGGGTCCACGACGGCAAGGTTTACTTCACCGCCGACGATGGAGCGCACGGTCGTGAGATCTGGTCGACCGAAGGCACCGCCGCCGGCACATGGATCGTGCTCGACCTCGAACCGGGGTCGCTCGGGTCGGAGATCGAGCTGGGGCCGAGCACGCCCTTTGGTCTGTTCTTCAACCGTGCCGACCGCGGTCTCTGGCTCACCGACGGATCCGCGGTAGGGACCTCCGAAGTCCCCCTACCGGACAGCCTTTCCGCAACGCCCACCAACCTCCATGTGGATTCCTGGAGCGGCAAGCTCTTCTTCGTCCGCGACCGGGGCATTGATGACGGCGGCAAGGAACCGTTCGTGACCGACGGCACCGTCGAGGGAACCCTGCCCCTGGGAGATCTCGAACCCGGACCATCGGGCTCGGATGTCGGGTTTGGTGTTTCCCTCCCGAACGGGCGAACCCTCTTCACCGCCTACACGACCGCTGACGACATGCAGTTGTGGTCCACCCAGGGGCTCGAGGGCGACGCTCAGATTGTCCGGATCATTAACCCCGACGGGATCTGGGAATACCTCGAAGGAAAGGTCTTCGACGAGTTCTACTACTTCTGTGCCGACGACGGCGTCAACGGAGTTGAGCTTTGGCGAAGCGACGGAACTTCAGCCGGAACGACGATGGTCATCGACCTGAACCCTTCGGGTGATTCGTATCCGTGCGACCTCGCGGTCTTTGGGGGCCAACTCTACTTCGGCGCCGTGGACGGCGGTGGCGGCGGTCTGTGGCGGACCGACGGGTCCGCCGCAGGGACCGAACTGGTGGCCGTCACCGGGCCGGGGACGAGCTGGGAACCGTCCAACCTCACGGTCTCCGGCGCCCAGCTCTTCTTCGTCGCCAACGATGGCACCACCGGGGACGAGATCTGGCGCTCGGACGGCACCGCCGCCGGCACCGAACTCGTCGCCGACGGCAACCCGGGGTCGCAGGGGTCTCGCCCGAGGGATCTCGTCCCGGCCGCGGGTCTGCTCTTCTTCAGCGCCGACGACGGTGTTCACGGGCGGGAGCTCTGGCGCACCGACGGCACCCCCGCCGGAACGGTGCTAGTGGGCGACATGCTGTCCGGCCCCGACGACTCCGACGCCAAACCCATCGCCGAGCTGGCCGGCGGTCTGGTTTTCAACGTCCGGTGGCCCGACGACGCGCTCTACCACACCGACGGCACGCCCGGCGCCATCACACCCGTCCTGCAGGCCGACTTCATCAACGTCAGTCGGTTCAGCCCGGTCTGGAATGAGCACCTCTACTTCGTCGCGCGGGACGGTCTGACGGGCGCCGAGGATCTCTGGCGCACCGACGGCACCGCGGCGGGAACCGAGAACCTCCAGCTCGAGCCCGGCGACTGGGGTTCGGACCCGAAAGATCTGGTCGCCGGACCGGAGAGGCTTTATCTCAGCGCGTACGACCTCGTTGCCAAGCGGGAGATCCACTATCTCCAGCGTCCCCTGTTCAGCGACGGGTTCGAGACCGGAGACACGTCGGCCTGGTGACAGACAGAGCGCCTGTCCGGGTTCCGACCCCCACGACGCGATCATCAGTAAAGACGACAGAACCGGTCGGCGGGCCTCTCCGCCGGCCCTCATGAAAGGAACCGTTCATATGCACCGATTGATCTGCACCGCCCTCGTTCTCTCAGCAGCACTTCCCGCGCTGGCCCAACAGGTCTCGATCCTCGACCTCAACACCACCGGGATCAAACCGGACGGTTACATCTACCACGGCCCGAATCAACCCACCCTCGACGACCGCCTCTTCTTCCGGGCCGATAGCGACGACGGCACCGAGCTCTGGGTCACAGACGGTACCGCCTCGGGGACCTTCTTCGAAGACCTGTCGCCAGGGATCGCCGGCTCCCAACCCCAGGATTTCACGGCCATCGGCGATCGCATCTTCTTCTCCGCCCAGACACTGGACACGGGTCGCGAGCTCTGGTCGACCCAGGGTCCGCATCTGACATCCATGGTCACCGATCTGGAGGTCGGCCCAGACGACGCCAACCTGCGCGTCCTGACCGCATTCGGCGACGATCTCTTTTTCACCGCCTTGGTCGCCGGCACACGGGGCCTGTATGCGGTCGACAGCCAGTCTCTGGGGCTGACTCCGTTGGCCGTCGACGTCGTCACAGCGGACGATTTCACCGAGATCGTTGATGACGATTCGCTGATCTATTTCAAGGGAACGGCGCTTTCGGGTGGTTCGATGGAGATCTGGGCCAGCGACGGCACAGCCACCGGCACCGAACAGAGGACCGCTGTCGCGTGCGCGGACTGGGGCGAGCTTCTCGGGGTTTCGACCTCTGTCTTTGCCGTCTGCGACGACGGCAGCACGACCCAACTGCTCCGCCTCGATCCGGTTCCGGCCGACGGCGTGGTGCTGGTGCACGATTTCGGCAACCAAAGCGTCGAGCAGCTGACCCCGGCCGGCGGCACCCTCTACATGGTGGTCGACGACTCGGAGATCTGGAGTTACGACAACGGGACCGGCACGATCACTCAGATCACTTCGTTCGGGCAGGCGACTCAACCCGACAATCTCACCCGATATCAGGGCAACCTCCTCTTCGCCGCCGACGCGGACCTCGGCCGGGAACTCTACTGGACCGACGGCGTCACGGTCACCGCCATCGACATTCGACCCGGAGCCCCGGACTCGGATCCCCGATTCCTTCTGGTCCACGACGGAGCAGTCTTCTTCACGGCCGACGACGGCGTTCACGGCTTCGAGCTATGGCTGACCGACGGCACCACCTCCGGAACGCAGATGGTCGTCGACCTCGAACCGGGACCCAGGGGCGCGGGCATCTGGCTCGGGCTTGGGCCGAGCACACCTTTCGGTCTGGTCTTCAGCCGCTCGATCCGCCAGCTCTGGACAACCGACGGGACTCCTTCCGGGACGGTCGAGATCCCGCTTCCGGACAGCTTCGCCACCTCCCCAACCGATCTCCATGCCGACCCCGAGGGGAGTCGGGTCTTCTACGTCGGCGATCTCGGCAGCGACAGCGTGGGCGCAGAGGTCTTCGCGACCGACGGCACCGTCAACGGGACCGTTTTCCTCGGCGACGTCTTTCCCGGCCCGCCGGGCTCGTCCGCCCGGTTCCTGGCCACCCTTCCTAATGGGCACACGCTTTTCACCGCTGAGGGCGGCGCCGATAGCCGCCACCTGTGGTCCACCCAGGGGTATGCCGGCGACGCCACCCTCACCCGGGCAATCGACCCCGACGGGCTCTCGCCTTCGCTGAGCGGGACCGTCTTTGACGGCCACTTCTACTTCTGCGCCGACGACGAGGTCAACGGGGTCGAGCTGTGGCGCAGCGACGGCACCAGTGTCGGTACCGAGCTCTTCTTCGATTCCCACCCGTCGGATGACGGCTTGCCATGCAACCATGCGATCTTCGGCGACAAGCTCTACTTCGGCGCCTTCGACGTCAGCGGCCCAGGTCTGTGGCGCACCGACGGGTCGATGGCGGGGACCGAACTCGTCTCCAGGACAAGCTCTTCGCAGTCCTACGGGCCCAACGAGCTCACCGTCATGGGCTCTCATCTCTTCTTCAGTGCCGAGGACGATGTATTCGGGAGGGAGCTGTGGCGAAGCGACGGCACCGAGACCGGCACCGAGCTGGTCATCGATATCAACCCCGGGTCGAGCGGGTCCTCACCGTGGAATCTCCTGGTTGCCGGGGCCTTCCTCTACTTCGAGGCCGACGACGGCGCGACGGGTGCCGAGCTCTGGCGCACCGACGGCACCGCAGCGGGCACGCTCCAGATCGCCGATCTCGAACCCGACGGTGACTCTGACCCGCGTCCCTATGCAGAAGTCAACGGAGGCCTCGTCTTCAGGGCCGATGTCGGCGGGAACCGGCTGTACTCCACCACCGGGTCCCCCGGGTCTACGACGCTGCTGCTGGCGCCGGAGTTCATGAGCACCCTCGAAGGGGACCGCGCAGTGTTGAACGACCACCTCTACTTTGTCGCCAGAACCGGTGGTTCCGGGTCCAACGAGCTGTGGCGGACCGACGGCACCGCGGCCGGAACCGTGGACCTCGATCTCGAGCCCGGCCTTGCCGGTTCAGAACCCAGTCATCTCGTTGTCGAAGGTGGTCGCCTCTTCTTCAGTGCCTACGACGCGGCGACCAAGCGTGAGATCCACATTCTCGAGGATCCGGGCTTCGTCGACGGTTTCGAGACCGGCGACACGTCGGTATGGAGTTCGACAACGCCCTGATCCGCAGAGAGTCCGAGGATGGGTGCCAAGACCAACGATTTTAACTTTTTTTGCTGGAGTGATTCTGCAGCTTCTTGGCTCGCAGGGGGTTGCTGATCCAGCCTTTCATATCCACTGCTGAAGGCTTCTGACTCCTGACGGAGATCGGCGCCCCGGCTGGCCCATCGACTCACCGCTTCGGGCAACCGTCCGACCAGTGCTGCGAGAGGTTTTGCCGTCAACCCCCAGCGCTCGATACCGAGCGCCGCGATGAGATACCGCTGTCGGCTGAGCTGATAGGTGCCACTGATCGCAATCTAACAACT
>RCNG010000517.1_pt1 | contig 17918 bp, 16 predicted proteins | sample 2041371 | NCBI WGS metagenome assembly RCNG01 (sample SAMN09708227, study PRJNA481090) | Marine sediment metagenome, whole genome shotgun sequencing project. | biome: marine sediment; feature: ocean; material: sediment; isolation source: Sewage treatment plant 1 marine sediment (STP1) ... | reverse complement strand
TTGGCCATATTTAACGAGTTCGAGCGGAAAATCCAGCCGGTATCCGCGTTCGCGCAGTAGGTCATCCATTCTCGGACAGCCTCCTAGTACCTCGTTCCACCTTACTTTTGCGGTTTCACCAAGGCGAGAAGCGGCCAGATGCTAGACGCGCACCCGCAGGATCAGCCATTCTAAATTCCAGGGCGTGCAACAACGCAGATGGCCGCTTCTCGCCCGTAGGGAGCCGTCCAGATGCGCCAATGCGGCGTTGCAGTCCTTGGCAAGGGGGATGGCCATTCCCTGCGGACTGCGCCTTGCCTTGGCGCGAGCCCAATGCCGTCATCCAGCAGCGGCTCAAAATCCCCGGCGCCTGTTGGAGAATCGACAACGCCGACAAGATATTTGCCCTCCCTGCCGCGCGCTAATCGAAACTGGGAAAAGTATTTATTTTCTCTCAAAGCAGCATAATTTCCCTCACTTCAAATTGCGCCCGAAACGCCGGGGCAATGCCAACCAGCATCCAATACAACGCGTGTGTTATAATGCGCGGCTGTTAGCAGAAACCGGTACAAGAACAACAAGAACAGCAGCAAGACTGGAGCCCGCAGCTTGGTTTGGTTGCGTCCAAGGCAATTGAGTGTTCGGAGAAGACGCGGTTTTTATGAACGAAAGCGAGCCTATAAATCGGCGGGGATTGACCGCAACACCATCCAATCGCAAGCTGCCGTTTCGTTCGGCGGATTTTTCCAATCTGACCGACGCGCTGGAATATGCGGCACGCGGCGAATCCGGCTACAACTTTTACGACCGCAGAGGCAATCTCAGCGTCGTGGTGAGCTACCGGGATTTGCGCGATACCGCGAAAAGCCTTGCCCGTCGTCTGATGGCCCTGGGGTGCGGGCACGGAGATCGGGTGGCGATCATCGCCGACACCGATCCGGTGTTCCATCGTTTTTTTTTCGCCTGCCAATACGCCGGCCTGATTCCCGTAGCGCTTCCCGCTGGCGTGCAAATGGGGGCCCGGGACGTCTATGTCGGGCAGCTGCGGCGCATGCTGCAAAGTTGCGGCGCCCGCGTCGCAGTGGCTACGGAATCCCATAGCGAATTTCTGCACCAGGCTGTCCGACCGTTGGGACTGCTCTTCACCGGAACCGCCGAACAATTCGATGACTTGCCGGAAACGGATGCGGCCCTGCGGCCTCTCGGGGAGAACGAACCCGCCTATCTGCAATACACCTCGGGCAGCACACAATTTCCCCGCGGCGTCGAGATCACCCAGAAAGCGGTCTTGACCAATCTGCGCGATATCGCACGGCACGGGCTGAAGATCCACCGCGAAGATCGCATGATGGCCTGGCTGCCTTTCTATCACGATATGGGGCTTGTGGGGTTTGTGCTGCTGCCGCTGGCATGCCAGCTTTCCGCCGACTACATCAGCCCCCGTACCTTCGCCATGCGTCCAAGGCTGTGGCTGAAACTGCTCTCCGACAACCGGGGCACCATCTCGTCCAGTCCACCGTTCGGTTACGAGCTATGCGCCAAGCGGCTGCGCCTGTCGGACCAGGAGCAGTTCGACCTGAGTGCCTGGCGCGCCGCCTGTGTCGGGGCCGAGCGCATTCATCCCCAACCCCTCAGGCAATTCGCCCGCAGTCTCGAGAAATCCGGCTTCAGGCCGGAGGCCTTCGTTGCCTGCTACGGCATGGCCGAATGCGCTCTCGCTATCAGCTTTGAAAAGCTGGACTGCGGTCTGCGGACCGACGTGGTGAAGAAATCTTCAATGATCATGGAAGGCATTGCGGAGGCCCTGCCCCAGGAACATGCGGGACGCAATGATTCCCTGGTCTTCGTCGACTGCGGCAAACTGCTGCCGAGTTACTCGCTGGCCATACGGGACGATCAGGGCAACGAAGTACCGGAACGCCAATGCGGCCGCATCTGTCTCAAGGGACCGAGCATCATGAATGGATATTTTCACAACCCCGAGGCCACCCGGGAGGTACTGTCCAGCGACGGATGGCTGGATAGCGGCGATCTGGGCTATCGCATTGGCGAGAACATCGTCGTCACATCCCGGCGCGTAGATCTGATCATCGTCAACGGCCGCAACATCTGGCCGCACGACCTGGAATTTCTCGCCGAAAGCCTGCCGGGTATCCGCTTCGGCAATGCCTCGGCCTTCAGCGCCCCGCACAACCACCTTGCTGAACAGGCAGATGAACAGGTAGTGGTGGTTGTGGAGTCAAAAGAGCGCAATCCAGCCCGGCGCAAGGAACTCGCCGATGAATTGATCGCCCGGATTCAAGCGCATTTCGGCATACGCTGCCATGTGGACTTGGTCCCCCCCCATACGTTGCCGCGAACATCATCCGGAAAATTATCCCGGTCCAAGGCCAAAGCCCAGTATTTGGAACGGACTGCGGCCGAAACGGACGAATTTTCGCTTATGGCCGCCGGTGCCCGTGCATAGTCAGCCAACGCCATCGTCTACGGTGGCATTGACGGGTGTGACCGGTTTCATCGGCCGGCGCTTGCAGGCAAGCCTGCTCGCCGCCGGTTACCGGGTGCGGGCGCTGGTGCGACCCGAATCGAAGAACCTGCGCCATCTATCGGCTGAATGCGAGCTGTGCCGGGTGCGGTTGTCCGATCGCAAAGGCATCAGGCGCGCGCTCGACGGTGCAGACGCCGTCATTTATTGCGCCGGCTCGGTGCGGGGCGCCACCCTGGACGATTTCACCGCCGCCAACGTCGACGGCGTGGAGAATGTCATCGAAGCGCTCGCCAGTCCCGCTGAACCCACGCCGCTGCTGTTGATCTCGTCCCTGGCGGCGACTCGTCCCAAGGTCTCGCATTATGCGCACAGCAAATTCCTCGGAGAGCAGATCATCAAGGATCATTCCGGGCCGTGGAGCATTTTGCGCCCGCCGGCGGTCTATGGTCCCGGCGATCGGGAATTGTTCCCCCTTCTGCAAGCCATCCGCCGCGGCTTTGCGCCGATCACCGGCCCCGCGAGTCAACGGCTTTCTCTCTTGCATGTCGATGACCTGGCCGCAGCCGTAATGGCCTGGCTCGCCCGACCCACTGCATGCGACCGACAGACCTTTGCCATCGACGACGGACACGACCATGGCTATGATTGGCCCGCCATCATTGACGCCGTGGCCACCGGTCCGGTAGTGAGGCTGCGCCTTCCGCCATTCCTGCTTGCATCAATCGCAGCCGTCAATGCAACGGCGTCCCGCATATTCGGGTACGCGCCCATGCTGTCGCCGGGGAAGGTGCGGGAACTGCAGCAGGAACACTGGTTATGCGACAACACATTGTTCTCCCGGTACACCGACTGGCGCCCCGCCATTAGCTTGGCCCAGGGCAGCGACGACCTGTTTCGCGCCATCTCTTGAACCGAACCTGAGGAGCTTGGCTTGCAGCCGGATTCAACCGCCATCGAGCACACCCTGCAGACGATGCTGGCAGCGCATGTCGAAGACGCGCCCGAGATTCACGCGGACACGGATCTGACTGTCGACCTGGAACTGGAGTCGGTCCAGGTGATGGCATTCGTCGTCGAAGTGGAGGACCGCTACGACATCGCCATCGATCTCAACACCTTGTCCGGTGTTCGCACGGTCGGCGACTTGGCCGCCGTCGTGGTCCGCAACCTGGAGCCTTGAACCTAGAAACGGCAGTTGACCGCTAGGTGCAAAGCTCAAGTCACTGACAATATGATGAATTCAGGTGTATTGACCGTTCACCCAATGGGTGAGAGCGCTACGAGGCGCAGAGCACGCCCTATTTTCCGCCTGACGACGTTACACCGAAAAGCTGCGCAATTCTGCTCCGCCTTTCGGCCCTGGGCGTACAATCCCTGTACGTCTGTGAAATCTGTCGGTTTCACCCTCGCAATAGCGGGCTATTACTCGTCGTGTTCGAGCGGCTGCGTCGATTCACCGGATCAACGGTCCGCTCTCACCTTGCCAGGCGAAAAATAGGACGCACTCTGCACCTCGTCCAACTGCCGTTTCTAGGTTGAAACTTATCATGGCGCTGATGGACAAATTTGCCGCACTACGCGAACTTCGCTCGACACTATCCGCGACCGGGGCGGATCCCACCGACATTCACATCGAAAAACTGTTTTCCCCCACCGAAGCGCTGATTCACGGTCGCCGCACGATTCTTGCGGGGACCAACAATTACCTGGGCCTCACGTTCGACCCGGCTTGCATCGACAGCGGTCAGCGCGCACTAAGGCAATTCGGCACCGGGACCACCGGATCCCGCATGGCCAATGGAACCTATTCGGCCCATCTGGGCCTGGAAACCGAATTGGCAGAATTTTACGGCCTTCCCTACAGCATGGTGTTCTCCACCGGCTATACGGCCAATCTCGGCTGCCTGTCCGCCCTGGTGGGCCCGGGCGATGTCGTTCTGTTGGATGCGGACGCCCATGCCAGCCTGTACGACGGTTGCCGCTTGAGTGGCGCCACGACCTACCGCTTTAAGCATAACGACGTGTTGGGGCTGGAAAAGCGCCTGCGGCGTCTGGGTGGCCAGGCGGCGGATGCCCTGATCGTCGTAGAGGGCCTCTACAGTGTCCTGGGTGACCGCGCGCCGTTGGCCGCCATAGCCGAGGCCGCGCGGACGCACGACGCCCTGCTGTTCGTCGACGAAGCACACGCACTAGGCGCGTACGGGGAGCACGGCCGGGGTGTAGTCGAAGAACAAGGCGTCCTGGACAAGGTCGATTTCATCGTGGGCACCTTCAGCAAAAGCCTTGCGGGTACCGGCGGCTTTTGTGTCAGCCGGCACGAAATCCTGAGTCTTTTTCGGTATGCCAGCCGTCCGTATATTTTCACCGCATCACCCAGTCCCACGGTGGTTGCCTCTACCCGCGAGGCCCTGCGCCAACTTCGCTCCAGGCCGCAGCTGCGCCTGCGCCTGTGGGAAAACGCCGAACACCTCTACCGGGCACTGCAGGAGCTCGGACTGGAATTGGGGCCGGACGTCGGTCCCATAGTTGCGGTGCGGTTCCCCCGGCGCGAGACAACGCTGGACTTTTGGAAAGGCCTGCTGGACAGGGGCGTTTACACCAATCTCATATTCCCTCCGGCGGCACCGGATGGAGGCAGCCTGATCCGCTGCAGCGTCACTGCGGCGCATACGCGCGGACAGATCGAGACCGTCGTCAATGCCTTCGCCGAGTTGTGCCATTCAGGGGGTCGTTTGCGCCCCCGGCCGACACCGGTGTAGTGCGCCCATGCCGCAGCACCCATATCATCCCCGCCAGAGATACCAGCATCAGAACACAGGCGGCAAGCCCGGGTCCGATCAGGCCGAACCAATGGACGCCGGACAGGAAGGCGATGACATAGGCAGCGCTCGCCCACACCTGGATGCGCAGCATGGCGCCCGCCTTGCTCATCGCATAACCGGCCGGACGCAAGGCGGCGCCGAGCAGCTCCAGAGTGGCAGCGAGCAGCAAAACCGACAATAGCCCGGCCGCCTGGCGGTATTCGTCACCCAGGGTGGCTGTCAACACCAATTCACCGAACGCCAACGACGCCAACACCACAACGCCCGCCGGAATCCCCACAATCAAGGCAGTTCGTGTGTAAAGGTGGTCGAAGTCCTTGCCGCCCATGTGCCACAAGCGGGTGAGGTCGGGAAACAAGACCTGGCGCACTAATACGGCAGGCTTGGACAACACGTTGGCAATCCCACCGGCGGCGCGGAACAGGCCGGCACCGGCCGGACCGAGAAACGTACCGGCCAGCAGCGTGGCGCCATGTTTCGGAAGCAAGTCCAAACTGCTTTGCCAATACACCACCCACAAAAACCGCCAATAACCGGGGTGGCGGGCCTCCATACCTACCATGGATGGCACGCCGAAAACCGTACCGGGCAGATTGCGCCTGAGCTCCCACCAGCCGCGCAGATTGAGAAACAGATACCCGGCGGCCAGAGCCAAGACCCAAGCCCAAACGAATCCGACCACACCGGCGGAAAGCTGGCTGGCGACGCCGACCCCCAACAGGCGCACCAAGGGGCCGACCACGAGTGCGCGGCCCAGGCTGTCGAAGCGACCGAACAACCGCAATACTCCCTTGGCGGTCCCAGTTCCCGACAACAGCAGGGTGCCCGCATACAGGTTCACCAGGGAAAGGTCACCGGCATCCCACCCCAGGACGCGTCCGGCCAGGGGGGCTCCGGCCATGGCCAGCCCGGCGCAGCCCAGGGCGCTCAGAATGTCCAGTCCGGCCGAAACCCGTATCAATCGGCGTACAGCGGCGGTATCTCCATCTTCCAGGGCCGGCACCCCGTAACGCACGATGGACTCGAACGGCTTGAAGTTGAGCAGCCCCTTGACCACCAGTGCATAGGTGTGAATCAACACCACCACACCGAGCCCCTCCGGCCCCAGGGCGCGTGCGGTCAGAATCAGAGAAGCGAACGCCAACAGGGCGGCAGCGGTCCGTCCGCCGAGCAGCCACGCGAACCGCCTGAACGCCCGCCGCAGCGGCCGTTCGTCCGCAGCCGGGAAAGTACTCACCGAAATCCGCCACGGCGGTATATCCGCCACAACAGGCCCCAGGCGAACACCAGGGGGTAACGCCGCTGGTGCTCGCTGGCCTCCACTCGCACCCCTGAGTGGCGGGCGATCTTCCACAGAACGTAGTCTAGCGGATCGTCGAAGGTTGCCGCTGCTTTGAGTAATCGGAAACCGGAAAGGGTCTTTCCACGCCAGCGTCGCAGCCGCCACAGGCCCCGTGCTCGTCCCCGTTCACCCGGGGAGACCGGATTGAGATAGTGGCCGGCCTGCGCGGACGGCATCGCCGGCAGGCTGCCGTCGCGGACCAGCGCCTCGGTCAAGGCAGCGAAATGGTCAGCGCCGGCACGGAACAGGCTCAGGCCGTGACCCTCTTTCTCAGTTCTCAGCTCGCAGCCGTAAGACAGGGCGAGTCCCCGGGTCCACAGGGCCTGCGCATCGAACCGTTCGGGCGCCATGGGCAAAGTATGGCAGGCAAAGGCCCGGGCCGCACTCAGCAGTGCGTCCACGACGCGCTCGCGGGTACTGTGCCCGCGGCTGTATATCAGCAGGCAGGGCTGGGCGAAACGAGCCCAGAAGCTCACATCCAGCGGCCGAGACATGGCCGCTTCGAAGCGGTCCAAGCGCACCGTCGCATACTTGGCGCGGACACTCCCCGTAGCGGTCCGCTCGTGCAGGTAGTAGACGTTGGGTGGAACCATGCGGTTGGCCCAGGCATGCCAGGGCCGGGGCAAGGCGCCGGTGTAGCGGTCCAGCAGCACATAGAAATCCAGCAGGGTATCGCGCTTGCCGCGCAGATAGGAGCCGTACAACAGAATCGCCCTGACCGCATTGCCGTGCCGACGACGCATTGCGTCCACCAATGCACCGATCGGTTCATCTTTCGGTACGCGCCCGGCGCCAATGCGCTGCGACAAGATGTCCCGTGTCGGGATGGCGGGCTGCATCAGAATCGCGCGTACGCGCCCCGGGTCGACGAGAAGGTCCGGTAGGCGCGCGGATACCGTCGTGCCGCGTGAGCCGGATCCGCCAGCCAGGACTGTAACGGCCCGTGCCGAACCCGAACTATGGCCGCATACCCCAAGCGCAGTATCAGGAGCATCGTGGTAACCGCCGTCCACAAAGCCACACCCAGGAAACCCAAGTCGGCGCGTCCCAACGCCGCACCCAGGGTAAGGATGATCAGGCAGGGATTGCGCCGCGCCGTTATCAGGCGGAAATAGGCGTCGAAAGGCCGCCAACTGAAAATCCCGCATTCTCCCAGCAGGTGGAACAGCCCCTCGGCCACCCGTCCCAGCACGTAACCGAGCCCGATAACCCAGTAAAAATCCACCAGTCCAAGGCCGGCCACCGGCGTGATCGATTCCAGGGACATCCCCCAGAGGACGTACCAGAAAGGCGGATGCAGAAGATCCATGCCGTGGTCCAAGACATGGCCAAAACGGCTAGACTGCACCGTGACCCGCGCCAGCTTGCCATCCACCGTGTCAAGAAAGGTCATGAGCCATGCGGCTGCCAGACCGAGGGCCAGGTCACCCTGCATGAACAGGTAGCCGGCCGCCACCATCAGTGCGACCCCGCCTGCAGTGACCATGTTCGGTGTTGCACCCATAGCGGCCAGCCGGCGGACCACCTGTTTCGCGGGCCGGGGCCACAGCCATTTGGTGACCAGATCGGTGATCCCCTTGTAGGCGTTGCCGTAGAGCAGATCCTCCAACTCGGCCTGCCGGGCGGGAGAGACGGGTTTGAGCAACGGCGGCTCGGCGCGTCTCAGTTGCTTATCGTAGTCACCCAGGTCGGCCGGGACAATCACCCGTACCCCCTCGGGGACCGAGTCCGACCTGCCGCTCAGCAAGGTGACCACCTCGTGCGCGTCGTTTTCGTCGACAACCGCCGCGGCCAGCCTCCCATCGTCGGGACAGCGCAGAACGATGCCGGTACAGTGGGCCAACTGCTTCATCGTTCGGAGCTCGGTGACATAGTCCGTGCGGATGATCAGCAACCGCGCGCCGGCAGGCAGATCCTCCAGACGCTCTATACACCTTGCATCGCGCAGCCGGTGGACCTGGCGCTGCAGACGATGCCGGGGAGACAGGCCCCAGAGCGATACTGGGGAGCCGTCGATTGGGTAAATGAACAACATCGTTATGGATAGTCCGATTGAACGCGATTCCAGCAACGAATCACGCAATTATAAAAAGGCCCGGTGGGCGGAGGAAGCCTGTAACATAGGTCCATGCGCCTGGTTCATATCACCGACCCGCACCTGACCACGCTGCACGGCATCGCCCTTGGGCGACTGCGCGGAAAACGTCTGCTGGGCTACTTGTCCTGGTACCGCAAGCGACGCAACCAACACTGTCCGGAACGCTTGGCAGGGCTTGTCGAGGCCATCACCGAAGACAAGCCCGACCGGATTCTGGTCACGGGAGACCTTACCCACATCGGCTTTCCCGAAGAGATCGCCGCCGCCCAACCCTGGCTGGACCGTCTGGGCAACATAGCGCGAACGCTGCTGGTGCCGGGAAACCATGATCTGTATGCCACGGACTCCTGGGAGCCGGTGCGGGATCTGTGGAGCCCCTATCTGTGGCCCGGCGGCACAGGTGGCGGCCGGCAGGAATTTCCCAGCTCGCTGGACTGCGGGCACGTCGGCCTGATCGGCCTCTCTTCCGCCTGCCCCACGGCATTTTTCAGTGCCGGCGGCCGATTGGGAGGCGCCCAGCGCCAACGGCTGGCCGCATGCCTGCAACGACACGCCGTGGCGCGGCGGTTTCGCTGCCTGTTGATCCATCACCCGCCGCTGCGCGGAATCACGAACCGCCGCCGCGCCCTGGCCGACGCCGCCGAACTGGAAACCATTCTGCGGCGCCACGGCGTGGAACTGATTCTGCACGGCCATCTCCACCGCAATGTGATGCATCGGCTCGGGCGCGATACCTTGGTGTTCGGCACTGCGTCCGCGTCGAGTTGCGTGGAGACACGGGACGCTGCCTACCGGATTTTCGATATCGATATCCAAGACCCGGGCTGGCAGGTAAACATGGTCCTGAAAACGATTACGCCGCGACGGCGCGCTTGGGTTTTGCATGAAGAGTCTTGGGTGGTCCGGACACCGGCCTAACCGCATGGATACCGGTCTCATCGCTTACACCACCTTGCGCAGGCCGACGAGGGCAAGGCCCAGAAGAAGCAGTTCAGGCGCCATGGCCGCCGCCATGGGATTCAATTCGAGAATCAAGGCGACATCCTCTGTGATTTTCTCCGTCAGGTAGAAAACTATCCCCACCACCGCCCCGACGGCGACACGGAGCCCGGCGGACAGACCGCGTACAGACCCCATGACGAAAGGCAGGCCCAGGATGGACATGGCCAACAAGGTGACCGGGAAGCCCAGTTGTTGAAATAAAATGATGCGGAAGTGGTGTGCATTCAGCCCATTTTCCTCGAGCCGCTGGATATAGCGGTAGAGGTCCGGCACCGGCAATGCACTGGCCGGGAGAATGAAGGCGGAAATCTGTTCCGCCGACAGTAAGCCAGGCCACTGCAGATGGTCGAAGTAGCGACGGGCTATTCTCGCCCCCTGCAACTCGGTTTGCCGTACCCCATGCAACAACCAGGCCCCGTCGTCGCCAATATCGGCCTGGTCGGCCCGAATCACCCTCACCAGGCGTCCCGATTCTCCGAGCTCGAATAGTTCGATATCACGGGGTATGCGCCCGTACAACAGTTGCCCGACGCGCAAAATAGAGGCATCACCGCGGGTCCACAGCTCACTTTGCCCGCCTCCCAGGATCATTCCGGTCACAGCCTTGGCCTGAAGGACCACTACCTGTCTTTCCAGGGTCGGTATCAACAGGTATTGCCCGGCCGGAGCCAGGATGCCGATGATCAATACCACTTTCATCAGCGCCATGGCCACCCGCAGGGGCGAGACCCCCAGGGACTGCAAGGCGATCAGTTCACGATGATTGGCCATAGCTCCCAGGCTGATCAAGGACCCCAGCAGGGCGCTGACGGGAAGCAACTCGATCAGCAGCGCAGGGACCCCGAGCAGGGTCATGGAAAACGCATCCACCGCGGTGAAGCTGCCTTGTCCCACATCTTCCAACGCTTCGGTAAGCGACAGAAAGGAGAACAAGGCCAGCAGGAGCATCAGGACGATACCCAATCCCCTGATGAAGTTCGCGGCCACGTAGCGGTCTACCAGACTCATCGCCACCGCCCTTTGCGCGCCAGTATCGACCAAGTCAACAGAAATGCAGCCAGGAGCACCGGCGCCCACCATAGAGTCGGGGCGGTCTGTTGTTCGACCCAGGAGCGCGCGATGCCCGTCAGGTTGTAATAGACCGCATAAATACCCAGGGCCAATGGCAATCGGGCCAGTTTGCCTTCTCTGGGGTGGGCATGACCCATGCGCAGGGCCAGCAGTGCCAGCAGCAAGGTGGACACGGGTGTCGATAGACGCCATTGCAACTCTGCGGCGTCTTTCGGTTTTACGGAGTCGTTCAGCGCCAGGGTTCCCTTGGCCTTCGAGCGGTGCGCAATCGACTCGGGGACACGGGTTGCGAGAAAAATCGTCAGCTTGTTGAAATGGCCCGATACGTCCCGCCCGTCGGCGTCCTGACGGAAGATGTGCGCCTGATCCAGGGTCAGCCGGTGTCGGTCCGGTGTCACATAGGTATCCAGCTGCCCCGACGGGGCCGTTATCACTTCGAGATCGCCGCGCCGCCAGCTGCGTACGAACACGCCATGAAGCCGACGGCTCTGTTCGCCAAATCGATCGACGAATACGGTCCGTTCACCCTCGTTAAGCGAATAGAAACGTCCCGAGCGTATGCGCTCGATCTCGGAAGATGCCTCCGCCCGCGCCACCAGGGTGTATATTTCAGCGTAGGCCCAAGGACGAACCAAGGTGGAAAGCACGCCCACCAGCAGTGCCAGTAGTAGCGAAAAGCGTACCAGGGGGCTGTGCAGGCGCCGGTCACTCACCCCGCAGGAATGGAATGCGGTGATCTCCACATGACTGTGCATCTGCCCCAGGGCGATGATCAAGCCAAAGTAGAGTCCTACCGGCACCAGGACTTCCAACGCGATCAGGGATTTCAACAACGTGAGGCGGAATACTTCCTCCAGTTTAAACACGCCGCCGGCAGCCTCTGCCAGAAACCGTGCTGTGCTGTAAGTCGCAAATATCGCCACCAGAGAAACAGTCACCCCGACGGATGCCGCCGCGGCGGCGTGTATCATATAGCGGTCGATGATCAAGACGTGCTTCGTGATTTGACGACGGTTGTAGAGTGCCGTCTACTATTATGCGGGATCAGCAATCAAACCGGGCGGCACAGGATATGATGCGAACGTCAGCAGCTGTCGATCGTGGCCGGCGGCGGTGTCATCCGGGGACGGATCTTCCACGCCGCGTCAACCCCGGCCGGCGTTTATTCCGCGCAGTGCTCATCGGTCTGACCACTTTCTGCATCCAGCCTGGCGCGACCGTTTCCAGCGAGGAATCACGGGGTGACGCCGATTCCGTCATCCTGCGGGCGGATGAGGCATGGGAAGATGCCGGGCAGAAGGCGACACATCTCCGTGGCGGGGTCGACGTGCACGCCTCCGACTGGGCGGTTAGTGCGGACTCGGCCTCGCTGTATGGGGACTTGGAAGATCCGCGCCTGATCGTCGTCGAGGGCACGCCCGCCCGCTTGCTTGTATTGACCTCCGACGGGGAGGATCCCATAGAGGCCGAAGGACGGCATATCGAGTACCGGCGTGCCGAGGACTTGATACGGATTACGCAGGGGGCCACCCTCGTAACCGGTTCACAAACGCTGCGCGGGAATTCTGTCGAGTATGCCATCCGAACGAAGCGAGTTACCGCCGGGGGCGGCGGGCGCATCCGGGTGGAGTCCATCCCCGATCCCTGATTGGCCGGCACGTCAAGCCCCGGAAACGGCACCTACCCTGAAGGATACTCCGGAGTAAGGTGGATACCACCCACTTACCAGGGTCCGCGCCGCTCGCAGGTCCTCATGGGTGTCGATCTCGCACCAATCCAGTCCATCCATCCGGCAGACGGCGACCTGACCGTCACGAGCCAGTGCGTCGATCGCCGACAGGTACCAAAGCCGGGTGCCATCGCCGCGGTCAATGAGGCGGTTCAGGGTTGTGCGGAACAGCGCGGCGCCGTCAGTGTCGAATCGCGTCATGCCAATGGACTCGCCGTTCACGTTGGAGACATCCAGCTCTTTGCCGACGCGTGCGAGACGGTTTCCGACCATGGTCACTTTCATATCATCTGCATCGTAGTTCGGCTTGGAATCCGTAGTCAGCGTGATGGGGCCTTCCGATTCCGCCGTCAACAGCCGGTCGAGCATCTCGGCTTCGAACAAGGTATCGCCGTTGATCAGCACGAAAGGTTCGTGCATCTCCGATTGCGCCATCCAGCAGGTGCCGAGATTGTCGTGTTGGGAAAAATCAGGGTTGTGCAGAGTCCGTGTCGGCACGCCCAGAACATCCCGGACGAGCTTCTCGACGGCATCGGCGGCGAACCCGGTCACCACGATCACCTCGTCGATGTCACACAGCGATATTTGGTACAGCTGCCACTCCAGGACGGACCTGCCGTTCACCGGAAGGGCACATTTGGGCAGGTTGGTCGTCAGGGGCAGGAGGCGGCTGCCCTGTCCCGCACTTAAGATGATCGCTTTCATACTAGTGAGTTCTCGGCTCGTGGCTGTTCAGTATCGGTTTCATGCTGACCCAGTCAGGGCCATGGCTCCATCAGGGTCCGTTGGAAATCGGCAACCCCCCGCTCGCTTTATCTCGAATCAGGTGTTCCGCCAACCGGTGCGCCAGTGCCACTATCGTCAGCGTCGGGTTGGCCCAGCCTCCGGTCGGGAATACCGAACTGCCCGCGATGAAAAGATTCCGGTATCCGTGTACTCGGCAGTTGGAGTCCACCACACCGCACGCTGGTACCGTGCTCATTCGGGTGGTTCCCATATGGTGGAAACCGCCAATGGGGTGATTGCCGATCGTGCCGTCCACCGGCCAGGTCGACCCATCCTCGCGCAGCCAGTCACTGACGCACAACCGGCCGAATCCCAAGCGTTCGAGCTCGTGCGCCAACAGGTCCGCCAGGACCGCAACAGTGTACTTGTCCAGATCGCCCAGGCGCCAATCGAGCTCCAGCCTCGGTACGCCGAGCACATCTTTCTCGCTCCCCAGCCGCACCCGGCTGTGGGGGTTTGGGGCCTGTTCGGCACGCACGATCACCGACAGCCCCCTGATTCCAAGTCCGGACCGCAACTGTTCCCAGAAACGGCGGAAATGGCGCTGACGCCACGAGCGCACTTTGCGATATGCATACCACAGGCGCAGGCCGGTGCGGTCCGGCGCAAGCTGGTGCTTCAGATGGAAATAGAGCCGTTTGTTCAACGCCACACCGCGGCTGGGGTCGCGTTGCAGCTTGAATGTCATGGCCGTGTTCAAGATACCTTGCTCCCGCTGCAGGGCGGCGGAAGGGCGCAGTACTGGAGCAAGGGGCACACCCCGGTGGCGAAATCGCTTGCGGAAAGCGGCCCAAAGCTCATAAACACGGTCGGATTGCAGGTAACCGGCGCGGCCATGGGGATGCTCCATGAAATAGCGCCCCACTTGATCGTGGCGATTACCGATTCCCGCTGCTTCGACCTTATTTGAAGCCAGCAAAATACGTGGATTCTCCAACCCGCCGCAGGCCAGCACGAACGCCCCGGCGGCCACGCGCCCCTGCTTGCCCTCGAGCGTACTCAGGCTCAGATACTCGACGCCGTTAGCGTCGGCGTTAGCCTGGAGCTTCACCACATTGGCGTGGAGCAAGATAGTGACATCGGACGACGCTGATAAATCGGCGCAACCCGCCCGCCCGAACCGTTCCTTGTTCTCGTCGAAACGCCAGAATCCGCTGGTGAACAGGCGCGGATCGAAGGCCGGCCGTGGCCCGCGGAGCTCCCGCCACAAGTGCGCATCATAGTCGAACGGCCCCAGCTCGAATACACGATGAGCACTTTCGTAGTAGGGTTTCAGCTCCTCCGGGGTAATCGGCCAGCCGCTGTGGCTCACCCAGTCGCGCCGGGCGAAATCGATGTCATCCATCGGGGCGCACCGTCCGCCCCAGATGTTGAGCGTTCCGCCGAAAAAACGCAGACGAGTCTCTTCCAGCTCGTAGTACGGGGCGCCCAGATTTGTCCCGGCAGTCAGGGACTGGGTGTCCTGCTCGTAATCCCAGCCTCCACTCTCCAACACGAGCACACTCAGGCCCCGGCCGCTCATGCGCCGCGCCAGACTGATGCCGGCCACCCCCGCCCCCACAATGCAGATGTCCGCACGCAGCAGGCTACCCGCGTCCAATTCACGCAGATCCCTGAACATCAGGCGTAGCTCCGCAGCGACACCGCCGGCACGTCAGTGTTCCCGGTTCCGGGCCAAACGCCGATTCCAGGCGTTAAGATTTTTCAATGGATCCTTCACATAGTGGCTCGCCTGCATGAGGCGCAGCACAAACCCATTGAACCAGCCGCCGATGCGATCCATCGGACGGTCGAAATCCAGGAACAGCACCACGCGCACCTCATCCGTATCGTTATGGACTTCATGGTCGTAGGTGTCGTCGAACACCAGGCATTCTCCCTCGGTCCAGTGGCAAACGCGATCGTCCACACGCAACCAGCACTTTTCCCGCTCTTGGGGTACCTTCAGTGCCAGGTGGCAACGCACCAGCGCCCGTGTCGGACCTTTATGTGGTGGTATCCGGTAATGAGGCGCCAGAATCGAGAACCAGGCATTCTGCAACCCCGGCAAGCCCTCGAGTACCTTCGCGGTTTGCGGACAGAGCCCGCAGTTCTCACCAATGGAGTTGCCGAAGATATATAACACGAAGGTCTTCCAGTGATCACCCTTGGAAATGCGCTCTTGATCCGGCGAGATGCGATGAAAGGCGGGTATTCGCTCCGGATACTCCAACAGATCGTCGAGCTCGGCACGGATTGCGCGCCAGCAGGTTTCCAACTGTGGAATCCAGGGAAACTCGTCGTTCTGCAATATAGGCGCCGTGCTAATGCGGGAGTGACGGCCCTGAAAATCGCCGGCCCACTGTAGAAAACTCTTGCCGGCGCGATGGACCAGTTCACGCTTGTACGCTGCAATCGATTCCATGGTTCCCCGTATACCTTTGCTGAATGTGGGCCTGCGTTTCCAACAGGTGCTGGGCCAGGTGCCAGTCCGCGACCGAATCCACGTCGATAGCCGCTGTGCAGTCGCCGAGTAGGACATAGCCGATTCGGCATCCGGCCCTTTCGGACAAGACCTGCAGGGCCTCATCCAGTGACAGCCGCCGGGCGAGATAGCGCAGGAGCACACGCCTGCCCAGCCGGCGAGCGATACGCCAGGGCCTTTTCCGGTCGGCCTCCACCTGCTGCCAGAACCCGGGGGCGCAGCGACCCTCAGGAGTCAAAATGGCGAACAGATTGCAACCGCAGTAACCGTCGTCCGAGAACTTAAATACCGTACGATGCGATTCGGGATAGGCCTTTCGGACCAACTCGAAGGGCACCAGGCCGACTACCGCGTCGTAGGGACTGGCACATGCCCGACGGCAGAATTCGTCCAGCGTCTCCGCGGACAGCAGGGGGTGATCGCCCGTAGTCACCAAGGTGGGCCGATTTAGCTGCGCCAGGGCTGCAACGGCGCTGGCGGCGGGGCCGGTGTCCGGCTGCATCCAACGGAAATCACCGGCCTCCAATAACTGCCGCAAGATGTCGCTGCCGTCTACGACGGTGCGGTCGGGACCGCACAGTATGCCGCCCTCAACCCAATAGCTGGCGCGGACCGCATCGACAACCCGTGCGATGCTGGCGCGTCCCGCTAATGGCACCAAGGCACCTGCCGCCACGCCGAATTCACGGCCCAGGCCGCTTTCTCCAGCTCTCTCACCGGCCAGCACCACTGCTTCGAACTGTGCGCTGACCCTGCCACTGTTATTCGTTCGCATCGGTTAGGGTGCCTGCAAGGTCTTCTCGTAGACCCGGTAACGCTTGGTCAGCTGGCCTCCCAGGGACTCGATAATGTTGCGCATACCCAGATTGTCCTCCAGAATCCAGGACATCTCCACCCGTCCGATGCCTTTGTTCGTACCCGGTCCACGCAATGCATCGATCACGGCAAATGCCAGCCCCGGTCCCAGACGCGTGTTCTGATACCGTCGTCGGACCCCCATCAGGGGAATGCGCCCAGTAGTCGGATATCTCACCTTCAGTCGCCAAAGCAGCTTGGCCCAGCCGAACGGGAATAAACGGCCGTTCAGGTCGGCGATGGCCTCGTTGATATTGGGCAGCAACACGATAAATGCCACGGCATCACCGTCGATCTCGGCGATCTGGATGAAATCGTTCGGGATCAGCATGGTCAGTTCGCGCCCCATAGTCCGGAATTCTCGCTCGGTGAACGGCAGAAAACTCCAATTGCTGGCCCAGGCGTCATTGAACAGGTCGCGTAGCAGATCCATTTCACGATCCAGGTTCTTGCGCTCGAGCGGCCGAAGCCTCACGCGCTTTTGCACATGGGCGACCAGCGACACCATCACTGGCGGCGGTATAAAATCCCCGTCAATCTCGTAGGCAAGCACATCCCTTGCCGGCCGATATCCCCGATTTTCCACCAACCTGCCATAATAACGCCTGGCGTGGCCCATCATCAAATACGGCGGTGAATCGAAGCCGTCCACCAACAATCCGGCTTCCTGGTTGATATTCAGGCTGAAAGGCCCAGTGCAGCGACACATGCCTTCGGACCGCAGCCAGGTTTCCGCGCACTCAAATAGCGCGGCCGCCACCGCGTCGTCTTCCACCAGCTCCAAAAATCCGAAATAACCGGTGTCGTCCGCGTATCGCTCCTGGTGCAGCGCATCGATCTGGGCCGTGATGCGCCCGACTGGGCGGTTTCCGCGGTAGGCGACCCAGCCCCGCCAGCGAAGATGGTCGAACACCGGCTGCTTGGGGGACAGGGCCTGTTTGCGCTCCAACTGCAACGGTGGCACCCAGGCGGCGTCATCCGCGTAGATCTGCTGCGGAACACGGAAAAAATCATCCATGACGCGACGGCTATCGGCCAGCTCGACCCGAATGCGTTTCATCTTTGTGTTGTCGTATTACTTGAGTTGGAGGAATGGGCGCTGTAGTGGGAGGGGCATATCGGCCCACTCTACCACCTCGAGACTATGTCTCGAGCAGGCGCTGACAGAGCAGTCCGCTGCCTTCCATCGACACCACTAGGAGGCTGTCCGAGAATGGGGGCCGTAGCGAGCGGATGCGGGGCCGAGCGGGATTTTTCGGTCGAACGAGGCGAATATTGGCCA
>RCNG010000494.1_pt1 | contig 17930 bp, 12 predicted proteins | sample 2041371 | NCBI WGS metagenome assembly RCNG01 (sample SAMN09708227, study PRJNA481090) | Marine sediment metagenome, whole genome shotgun sequencing project. | biome: marine sediment; feature: ocean; material: sediment; isolation source: Sewage treatment plant 1 marine sediment (STP1) ... | reverse complement strand
TGATGGAACAAGTCCGCGGCATCGATCGGGTCGTCCCCCTGACCGGATCGGGCCTCGGGGAATTGCCACGCCTTGCCGGCACCCTGCGTTCCACGAAGTGGGACCAGGTCCTCGATGCCCACAATATCCTCCGCGGTCATCTGTTGCTGGGGATGATGGGCCGGCGCCCCGACCGCCGATTGGCAAAAGACACCGCCGCCCGCCTCGCTTTCCTTGGCTTTGGACGCCTGGATGACCGCCTGACCCGAACGATGCACGATCGATTCGAGGACTTGACGGCCGACCTGGCCCAGGTCCCCAAAGATCCGACGGTCACGATTCCTCCATTGGCCAGTCTGGCCACAGCGGATCCGGACCCCGTGGCACCGGCCATCCTGGGCCTGGCTCCCGGCGCCCAGTGGGACACCAAGCGGTGGCCCCAGGAATATTATTCCGAATTGGTGGTTCGGCATCTGGCAGACCACTCCGGCCCCGTACGGATCTTCCTGGGCCCCCGGGAAGAATCCTGGTTCGGCGGCGGCCCCCTCGAAAAAACCGCCCGGAAAAACAAGCGGGTCACAATTCTCAGAGACAGGCCCTTGACCGAAGTCGCCACCCTGCTGTCGGAGTGCCGCCGCCTGGTCACCAACGACAGCGGCCTGCTTCATGTGGCCGAAGCCGTGGGCACACCCGTGGTAGCCTTGTTTGGACCCACCGTTCGGGAATTCGGATATTTCCCCGTCCTGCCCGCCAGCACCGTGCTGGAACGACCGCTGGACTGCCGCCCCTGCTCTCGCAACGGGAAACGGCCCTGCCACCGCGGTGACCTCGCCTGCCTGCGGGATATATCTCCCGGTGAGGCCTTCGCCGTCGTGGCCGGACCCCTGGAGGGCAAATGAAATCCCCGGAAAAAACCCTCCAGGCTCGGGGTCCTCTGCTTCGTCTCTACCGCGGCCTCAGCCCGCTGCTGTGCGGGGCAGCCCGCCTGGCCGGGCCCCTGTCCCCGAAGCTGGCCGAGGGCATCGTGGGCCGCCGTGACCTGATGGAACGTTTGGAGGCGGGCGCCGACCGCGTCCGGGGCGGCGTCTGGTTCCATGTGACTTCGGTGGGGGAATACGAACAGGCCCGTCCCCTGATCACCGCCTTGAAGAATCGTCCCGACCCGCCGCCGGTCGCGGTGACCCATTTTTCTCCGTCGGGGTACGCGTATGCGCAAGGACGGCCCTGCGCCGACCTGCATGACTACCTGCCCTTCGACCATCCTGGGGACATGGCCCGCCTGCTGGATCTGTGGCAGCCCCGCCTGCTGGTGTTCGTGAAGTTCGACTGCTGGCCCAACCAGGTGGTCGCAGCCACGGACCGGGGCGTTCCGGTGGTCCTGGCCGCCGGCTCCCTCCAGCCCCAGAGTGCCCGCCTCAAACCACTGGCCCGATCCCTGTTCCGCGACGTTTTTAACCGCTTCGCCCACCTGGGGGTCTGCACCCCCGAGGACAGGCAGCGTTTTGCTGAAGACCTAGGCGTCACCTGCCCGGTGTCGGTCACCGGCGACACCCGGGTCGAACAGGTGATTTTGCGCTACGAAGCGGCGCGGGCCGGCGAAACGGCTGCCCGCCTGCGTGACCTGGGCGGCCGCCTGCTCATCCTGGGCAGCACCTGGCCACCGGACGAGAAACTGTGGCTGCCGATCCTGGGCGATCTGCTGGCGGACGTCCCTGACCTGCGCGTTGTCCTGACCCCCCACGAACCGTCGGACGAACGGCTGGAATCCCTCGAAGGTGCCCTAAATCGAAGTCAAATACCTCATCGGCGGCTTTCAGCTCTCATGGCCGACCCCCTTGGCGAGGCCGATCCCGCCCGGATCATCCTGACCGATTCCATTGGAGTGCTGGCGGAGATCTACCGGGCGGGCCATCTTACCTACGTCGGCGGCAGCTTCACCACGGGGGTCCACAACACCATGGAACCCGCCGTGGCCAGCATGCCGGTACTTTTTGGACCCGTGATCCACAACGCTGAAGAGGCGGGATTGCTGGTCCGCCGCGGGGCGGGTTTTGTCTTGGATAAACCCTCCGAAGCCCTGGCCGTAGCCGGGGGCCTGCTGCGGGATCCGGCCCGGCTGGCGAGCCTTGGCCAAACCGCGCGGGAAGTGGTCCTGGACCAGCGCGGAGCCACCGAGCGCACCATGGCGATGATTGAACCCTATCTCTGATCCACGGAAGATCTGGAGGAAATAGATGCGACCCCAACAGGCCGATCAGATGAAATCCCCCGGCGCGCTGCCCGTCGCGGACGCCGGTGCGAAATGGAAGATGCCCTACACGGCGCGGCCCCGGTACATCCAGCTCGAAACGGTCACCAAGTGCAACGCCAAGTGCCCCTTCTGTCCGCAGAACGAGATCGTGCGCGACCCCGCCCGCATGCCCACGGAAACCTGGCGGAAAGTCGTGGACGACACCCGCGGCTGGGGCATCACCTACCGGCCGTTTTTGACCAACGAACCGTTCGTCGACAACCGCATGCCCGAGATCGTCCGCTACATCAAGGAAAACGATCCGACGGCGAGCGTGGAGTTCAACACCAACGGCGAACTCATGACCGAAAAACTGTCGCGGGATCTGCTCGAAGCGGGCGTCGACATCATGCGGTTTTCCATCGACGGCTTCAGCAGGGAGACCTACGAACCGTCACGGATCGGGATCAACTACGACAAGGTGATGGAGCGTACCCAGATCTTTCTGGATCTTTGGGACAAGTGCGGCTACCGCGACAAGGTGTTCACCGAGCTGCGGATGATCGAGGTCCCCGAAAACGCCCACGAGATCGAAGCCTACAAGGAATTCTGGGGTCCCAGGTGCAGTGAAGTCCTTATCACCCACATGTACCAGTGGCCCTGGACTGGACAGAAACGCTCCGACGTGGTGCTCAAACCCTGCCTGAAGATCCTGGACGAACTGTTCTTCTACACCAACGGGAACGCCACCATCTGCTGTTGGGATGTTCACGAAAGAGCGGTCATCGGCAACGTCAACGAGCAGTCGGTGCAGGAAATCTGGGACAGCTACGCGGCGCGCTGCATGCGCGCCACCCTGGATGACGGCCGCCGCGATCTGCTCAACCTTTGCAGCCGTTGCAACGCCTATCAGGACTACGACTTTACGAAGTTCGTTACGGGCGGCGATACGGAATAGGGTCTTCGACTCCCGCGGCGGCAAAGCCCCGCAGGCGCAAGCGGCAACTCTCGCAGACCCCGCAGGCCTCCTCCGCTTCGGTGTAGCAGGACCAGGTGAGGTTCAGCGGTACGCCCAGTTCCCGGCCTCGGCGCACAATCGCGGCCTTGTCCCATTGGATCAGCGGTGTGCGGATGTCGATTTTCGTCTCGGGCCGTGTCCCCTCCCTTACGACCTCTGCGAATCGGTGGTAGAATTCCTCACGACAGTCCGGGTAGCCGCTGCTGTCCTCCTGCACCGCACCGATGAACAGGGCCTCAGCCCCGATGACCTCGGCCCAGGACACCCCCACACACAGGATGTGTGCATTGCGGAAGGGCACATAGGTCGAGGGGACCTGCCCCTCGCCCAGGGGCAGGCCGGTCTCCACGGCCATGGTTTCATCCACCAGGGAAGATCCCCCAATTTCCTTTAAATAGGAGATGTCGGCCACCAGGCGACGATCGATGCCGTAGTGATCGGCCAAATCCTCGAAGGCACGCAGTTCCCGGACTTCGGTGCGCTGGCCATAGTTGATGTGCAGCAGGGCCACGTCGAACTCACCGACGGCTTCCGCGAGGCAAACGGCCGAATCGAGGCCTCCGCTGGCCAGGACCACCGCCAGTGGATGCTGGGTTCCGGTCATCTCAAACCCCCCGGTCGCTGTCGGGCCAGACCGCCCGGTGAAGCTGGATCTGGAAGCAGGCGTCCAGCTTGTCGGCCAGGATCCACTCGGCCAGATCGCGCGGCCGCAGATCCGGTTGCACCGGCGAAAACGTGACTTCCACGGTGCCGGGAATCCGGCCTCCGGCCCGGACCAGGTCCCGGCCCCATTCGTAGTCCTTCCGGTCGGCGCAGACGACCTTGACCTCGTCACCGGTGCCCAGAAAGGAGATCCCCTCCCAGTCGATCAAGGCTGCGTCGATGCCGCTGCCGGGCGCCTTGAGGTCGACGATGCGATGCACCCCGTCGGGAACTTCACGGAGTGGAACGAGTTTTTCATGGCCGAGGGTGCCGCTGGTTTCGAGCAGGACGGTGCGGCCGTCATCCAGCAGGCTGCGCATGAGATCCACCACTTCGCCCTGAAGGAGCGGTTCGCCCCCGGTCACCAGGACGGTGGCAAATCCGTGCCCCCGGACTTCCTCGACGATGTCCGTGGTGGTCAGGGAACGGCCCCCGGCAAAGGAATGCTCGGAGTCGCACCAGAGGCAGCGGATATGGCAACCCGTCAGCCGCACCAGGGTGCAGGGACGCCCGATGAAACGTGACTCCCCGCAGATGGCGGGGTATATTTCGTTGACCAGCAGCATGAACATTCCCCGTGGGACCCATGGCCGGACCCATGGCCGGACCCATGGCTTTGACATTGAGCAGGAGAGTAACCGAATTGCGTAAGATAACCCCTGAGCCGCCCCTCCACAATGGGCTCTCCCGGCGGCGCGCCCTGAGACTGGGGATCGCCCCGATGATTTTCGCGTTGGCTTTGACCGCTTGTTCCCCTGACCCCGACTCCCGTCAGGCGGACGGGGATTCCCCCCACCGAGCCGGTCCCGATTGCCCGGTGACCACGGACACCTCCGCCTGGGACGCCTTTACTGGCCTGGCCGACCGGATCGCGACCGGGGAAAAAGTCCCCCAGGCAGAGCTGGATTCTTTCGGCGACCTGCCCACGGTCGCCCTCTGGCGCCGGAGCCTGCAGCCCGGCAACCCCAGTGCCCAGCGGGTGGGCAACTGGCTGGAAGCCACGTTCTGGGAGGAATTGGGTCGTTCGGGCAACCAGAAAAGGAACGCCGACCGGGCCGACTTCGAGCGCAGCTACCGCTACAGCCTGACCTACCGGGACCGCATTGCCAAACGACTTGAGACCTTGACCGGTACGGGCCGCTGCGCCATCGACTCCCTCTCCCGTTTCTGGGTGGCACCACCGAACATGCCCTCGGCCTTGACCGTGCGATTCCTACCCGCCAAGCCCGAAATCAGGATTTTTGAAGGCGACCTTCTGGTCGACACCGGGGTGGTGGGCGCCGTGAACACCCACCAGCTCACACGCCAACTGGCTTCGCTCCTGTACCGGAAGTACCAGTTCGTGCCTGGAGAAAATCCGCTCGAGTCCGAGGGCGAACTGGCCGTGGCCCACATGGTCCGCACGATGATGAACGAAGGCATGGCGGGATGGATAGAACAGTCCGCCCACATGTATTTCGACCCCGAGCACCCCAAGCTGTACAAGGTCAGGATCATTCCCGAGGATTTCTTCCTGAAGGCCCAGGAAGTTGTCGATCTCCTGAACCGGTACCTTGGACCCATGCTTGAAGACGAGGCGGACATGGCGGAAAAAGGGCCGACCCTGGCCCGGCAGTTCGTCGCCATGAACGCCTACGGCCCGACGGGCTACGCCATGTGCGCGGTGATCGCCTCCCGCCTGGGAGAAGGGCGGCTGCGGGATGCCGGCCGTTCGGTGCCCCTGTTCCTGGCCGCCTATCAGGAAGCGGCCCTGCGCAACGAGGTCCCGGTCCCCTTGCCCGGAACCCCCGGCACGGAGCTTTACATGACCGTAAAGGCGCTTGACCCCAGCACCTTTTCCGAATTGAAAGCGTTGCTGGGACGGGTGTTTCCGGAATGACCCCTGCGGGGCAGAAACCAAAAAGGGCGGGACCATGGAGGTCCCGCCCTGTATTTATCCCTGACGTTGATCAGTCCTCGTAACGTGAAAAGACCGGCTCGACGTCCACGGGAATATCCGCCAGCTTATCCAGCGCCGCGGCCAGTTCCGGAGCCATGGCCCCGTATTTTTCGATGAATTTCACCGAGCCTTCATAGTCACCCAACGCCTGAATCATACTGATTTCCCCCACCAGGTCTTCGATGGCCTGCTCGAAAACCGCCACGTCGATGGAGAAGCGGCCCGTGCCTTCATCCACGGAAATGGCGTCCTTCTCCATCAGGTAGTTGAACTGGATGGCGTTGGCCTGGCCGTGGGCCTCGCCGATGCCGAAACGCACCGACCGGAACAGTCCCGCCAGGTAGGTGGCCGACTGCTCGGCGAAGATGGTCTCGGGAAAGTAGCCGCGGCCCGCCCGGGTCAGGGCAAAGATGGTCCACTCACCCATGGCGTCGGCCTTGGCCTCCTCCATGGTGGAATAGGTTTCCTTGAGTTCCAGGCGGACCTCCGTATCCCGGCCGTCGACGGTGATTTTCCCCGGACCCAGGCCATGGCTCATCTCGTGCCACAGAGTGTGCAGGAAAAACGACTCCGCAGTCAGGTCCCCCAGCTGGTCCTCGGCCACCAGGACATCGGCGATCGGCAGGAGGATCTGGTCGAACTTGGCCTTCATCACGTTGCGCAGCAGGACCTTCTTGCTGCCCTTGGCCTCGCGCACCCGCTCATCGTTGGGCAGGTTGAAGGCGATGGTCTGGATGCCCGCACGCGTATCGCCGGCGGAGTAGACCTCGTCCACCACCCGGATGGGCGACTCGCTGCCCCGGTTCATGTTTTTGTGATCATCGGGAATCGGCAACTGCGACTCCAGCCAGGGAAGCTCGTCCTTGAACTTGGCCAGCCGGGCGCTTTCGCCCGGATCGGTGACCGTCACGAAGGATTCGAAGGCCGCCTTGTAGCCGAAAAGCCCGTCTTCGTAGGTCTCGTAGGGACCGATGGTGATCTCGACGTCGCTGTCCAGGTCCATCCACAACATATCGGATTCGTAGTAGTCGTCCGTCTTGAAGGCGTCGGCTCGCGATTCGAGGAAGGCCTTCAGGCTGGCGTTGTCCGTCAGCGCCGCCGCTTCCTTCAACAAGGTGGCGGCCTCAGACAACCGTGTCGCGAAGTATTCGGAATAGGGCACGGCCATCAAGGCGCCGGCTTCGTCACGGCGCACCATGGTGAACAGTCCGTCCATGCCGTTGGCCGAATCGGAGATGAAAGCCTTTTCTTCATCCGTCAGATCGAGGGGATAGTAGTTGGCCCCCTCCGGATGATGCCAGGTCCCGAAAAAGGGCTCGTAGTGGAACCGCCGGTCCCAGGGACCGCCGTTGATGCGGAAATAGCGAAGGGCATCACCCTGCTGATCCGCCGGCAGGTCGGCAATGCGGTCGGCCAGTTCCCGCCGACAGGGCGTGGCCTGCAGCAGGAAGATCTCGTTCATCAATTTGCTGGCGGCCACCAGTTTTTCCAGCACCTGGGTCTGGGTGGCGTCCAGGTGAGACAGGTCCGGGGAAAGTTCCGTGGAGACATAACCGGCGAGCCGGGCGGACAGATCATCCACCGCGGTAAGTTCGCCGCCGGCGGTCCAGCCGCAGGGTCCCGTGCCGGGCGCATCACTCACGGTCTCATCCTTTTCACCGTAGCAACCGGCCATCGCAAACAGCATGACCGCCGTGGTCAGGACGGCCGCGAAAATCGTTTTGGCAGACAGGCCGAAGGGGTTCATGGCTGGCTCCTTCCTGGGAGGCAAAAAAAAACCGCGACCTAAGCCGCGGTTGAAAACTGGCGGGAGCGACGAGACTTGAACTCGCGACCTCCGGCTTGACAGGCCGGCGTTCTAACCAAACTGAACTACGCCCCCGCCTAGAATCCAAAGAGTCCGGAATATAAGGGCAGCTTCGGAACATGTCAAATTATTGTTACGGCCCCCAGGGGCCCTCTGATAGGTCATCAGGGGTGATATCGTAAAGAGCCCGAACCAGCCATTTCCCACCCAGATGGCCCTCCAGATCAGCCTGGAGGGAAGGATGGCCCAGAGCCAGACAAACGCCTGCGGGAGCCAGGTTTTCCGGCCAGGAGGTCGTGGCGGGCAAAGGCCGGTGGGAAGACACCATCAACCGATCTACGGGATCCTGCCGGAGCGCCGCCTCATCCGGGGTCAGGACCGTGCGGAACATCCCCTCCAGCTGCTTGGCGAGGAGGTCCAGGGCCCCGCCCCCGGTGCCCGCATCGTTCTGTCCCGCCGCGGCCTGCCAGCGGTCCCCCTGGGAAAAATCCAACCATACCAGATCCTTGGCCGGATCTGGAAATCCCGGGACAGCCAGGGCTCCCAATCTATCCCGGACTTCTCGGTAGACATCCGACGTGGCCGGCGGGGGGACCGAGGTCCTCGTCCCCGAGGAGACCGGCCCCAGGGAAGAAGACTCCTTCAGGGGAAAGGCGGCGGCCGGGATTCCCCTCGTCAGGAACCTGTCACAGCCCGCGCGGGCCAGGTGTTCGAACCAGGCCCGCGGCAGCGAGGCGGGATCGAACAGGCCGTCCTCCAGCGGGACGGGCCCGTCGACGCCCAGCCCGGCCATGGCCGGGCCCAGGGCGCCCATGGTGATATCGTCGGCGAACAACAGAAGGTCCAATCCCTGGCCCGCTGCCAATTGCTTCCGCGAGGCTGCCAGGAATTCCCCGTCCAGGGTCGCCGGCAGGCCGCCGTTTTCGGCCGGGTCCTTTCTGCGGTGAAGATGGCCCACCATCACGGCGTCCGCGCCGGCGGTCAGGCCGTGCACGAAAGGATCGGCCAGGGCCCCTTGACCGACGTCCGTTTCGGCCAGGTGACTGTCCCGGTCGCTTCCTCCGTGCCCCGGCCAATGCTTGAGGCAAACCTTCAGACCGGATTCCAGCAGCCCCGTCACCGCGGCCACGGTGTGCCGGGACACCAGGGTGGACTGTGCGCCGAAGGCCCGCACACCGATCACCGGATTGTGCCGTTCGGTGAGAACATCGGCCACCGGGGCCAGCACCCGGTCCAGGCCCGCGGCACCCAGACGCTGGCCGGTTTCCCGGAATACGCGCGCGGTCAGTCCGGCGTCGTCGAGGACCCCCAGCCCCCACGCGGATGGCGGACGGCCCACCGCAAGGGCCAGCTGGGATACCGGACCGCCTTCATGATCGGCCACGATTTCCAAGCCCGGAGACAGATCATGGAGGACCTGGCAAAGACCTTCCAACTGATTGAAATCAATTATATTACGGGAAAATAAAATAACTCCCGCCGGACGGTGTTCCGCAATCCAGGCCTCCTCGAAACCGGTCAGCCGCGGACCCTCGAGCCCCACCACAAGATGGTTGGCCAGATCCCGATTCATTTTTCGACCTCGCTCAATACGGCGCCCTTGTAGTAGTGGTCGAGGATTTCCTTCGCCGACTGTCCACGTTCCGCCCGGGCCAAGGCGCCTGTCTGGCACAACCCGATCCCGTGCCCATATCCGCGCCCGCGGGCCGCCACCTCCAGCAGGCGGTCGCCATCCCGGACCAGTTCCAGGTGGAACAAGGCGCTGCGCAGGATGAAGGGGTTCCCACTGGCGGGCCGCAATACCCAGCGCACCCGATCGCCCAGCAGATGATAGACGCCCGCGTCGGTGGTGACGGTCATCCGCGCCACCCGACCGCTGGTGGTCCGTTCGAGAATCTCCATGTCCCGCAGGCGGCCGGGGCGGTGTGCCGAGGAGGAACCCGTCCTGGGAGAAAATACCGGACCCGCCCAATCCTTCCGGCCGGGTGCGGTCATGTATTCCACGTATTCGGGCAGGGTCTTCTGCATGATGTCTTCCAGCTTGCCGGAAGGCCAGGATTCGCGCCAGTGGAAATGGCGGCTGGTGGCGCAGAAAGCGTCGCCTCCACCGCGGGGCGCGTCGGCCCGGCTGTTCAGATAGGGCCGGGATCCGCGCGTCCAGACCTCCTCGATGTTGCTGGAAAAACCGCCGCAACAAGCGCTGTAGTAGGCCTCGATTTCCACTCCGTCATACCGCAGCACCAGGTCGCGGGTGTTTTCCACGGCTTCGTTGCAGAGATCGTCCTCACCGCCAGCCCCCTTGTAGACCTGGTCCTGCACGCTGGCGTACACGTCGAAACCACGGCTCCGGCGTGTTCCCAGGTGACTGATGGTGTAGGTCCGGGCGGCCACGGCCTGGGCCTCCAGGGCAGCCAGTTTGCCTCGGTCGTGACGCCCGATTTCCCAGGGCACCACGCCCCGCAGATAGGCTTCCAGGTCCACGCTGTTCACCAGGGTCACGCCCCCGCCCGTGGGCGTGGGCAGGACCAGGAATTCCCCGCGGTATTCAAATTCACCCTGCTGCGCCCGGGTGCCGGGATCCACGGGCTGCAGGATCACGGTGCTCGCCTTGCCCGACTCACCACCGCCCCGCCAGGACACCTGGCCGCCGGACAGGGAACAGGTCAGCCGGTCATCCCTTTCCAGGCGGGCCAGCCGGCTTCCGCTGGCGCCTTCGAGGACCAGGGCACTACCGGTGGCCGTCAGCTCCAGGGAGTCCTGATTTTCCAGCAGCCCGACTCCGATCAGGTTAGGCAAACCGGGACGGGATACTTGCGGCGCCGCTGGTTCCGTCGCCACCGGAGGCGTTCGTTTGGGACCGCCACATCCGCCCAGCATCAACCCTACCATGACCAGTCCGAGGAAAAGAAACCCCGGCAACGGGTTGTCGCCGGGGAACAAAGTCAACTCGCGGGCCGAGATCCTTCTCATACCACACCTTTCCAACCGCTCAGATCGTGTGCCCTGTCAACGCATCATCACCAGTCGCTGCATGTCGCTCACCACCAGGCCGCCACTGGTGTCCATCTCCACGCGGTAGAGATAGGTACCGTTGGCCATCTCGTCGCCGGCATGGTCCCGACCGTCCCAGTCCACCACACCGGACCCTCCCCCGGCGAACCGGAAGGATATCCTGGCGACTGGCCGGCCCGCTACCGAAAAGACACGGATGGTTCCCGAGCTCGCCGGCAGACCGCTTTCAAACACGAACCGGGTGCTCTCGCGCATGGGGTTGGGGTAGTTGAACACCTTGCCGATGGTCGCATCGATGGCCGTTCCGGTACCGGCCTGAAGCACCAGTTCGGTCGGGAAGCCGTCGATGGTCAAAACGACCTCGTGCTCGTCATCTGCGTTCTGGGTCGGCGACGTCGCGGTGAAGTCGACACTCAGTTGCTGGTTCTTGGCCAGGTTGAACGCGATGTCCGACAGGGTGAGGGTTTCACTGCTCAACCCGAAATCCACAGCTGGGTCGTAACCCAGCAGCCAGGCCGCGCTGGTGACCTGCGTGCTGAAACTCATCGGCGTCTGGGCGGGAAACACGAAGGTGGCCGGATCGATGACCTCGCCGCCGGTAGAGAACACGGCGGTCTGGGGCATCAGCAGGGCCAGTTCATAGTGCCGATCGCCTGCCAGGGGACCACCGGTGTCCCAGATGCCCACGGTCAGTTCATGGTCGTACGGATCTATGGGCACCTGCAGGGTGTAGTACACTTCCTGCTGGTCGGCCTGTCCGGGCGGCAGCGATTCGGTGACCACTTGTCCCGTCAGGTCGGATCCCTGCGAATCCCGCACCTCGATGCGGTCGATCCCGGCCTCGTCCCGGGCCACAATGGTGACGGTGCGCAGGTTCGTCTCGTCGGTGGCGAAGATCTCCGCCTGGCCGCTGATCTCCTGGTTCGGGGAACCGACCAAGGTGGCGGCCACCACGGGTTCACCGGCGTCGAGCCCCATCAGGGGATCTCCCAGGATGACGTACTGGGCCACCATTTCCTGCACGAAGCGGCTCGGGTTGACGGCAAAGATGTCGGCCTCGGAGGCCCACATCAGTTCGCCCAGGACCCAGCGGCTACGCATGGTCGCCGAGTTGCCCACCGTCCGCTGGGTGAGCGGATTACGCATCCAGCGGCGCATGATGTACTCCCCGAAGACCCGGTTCTCGGTGATGTACTCGTAGCCGGAGCTGGCGTAGGTGGCCGAAGCCCCGGCCCGTGAGCGCAACAGGAATTTCTCCGAAATGGAACGTTCCTTGGGCCGGGTGCTGGTCAGAACGGTGTTCTGGGCCCAGTCGCCGATGTGACAGCCCAGCCCCATGAAAACCCAGGGCTTGTCGGTGTTGCTGATCTGGGCCACGTCCAGACGCCCCACCCCGTCGTTCCGGTCCTCCATCCAGTACTCCGAGGACAGGACATAGGCATTGGCGTGCCCCTGGTAGTGGGCCACCAGGCCGCCCTGGTTCAACTTGCCGATAAGAAGGGGCGTGGCCACGGCGCCGGTATAGCTCCGGACCTCACTCAGGTCCCGCGGAGGTGGAGTCGGCGGCGGCGGATCGAAAGGAAAGGCCTCGTCGGCTTCCAGGGTGGTCTCCAGCAGCACCAGCGTGCTGTCCAGCAAAACCGGGGAACCTCGGCGCCACATGGGCGCCAGGGAATCGGCCAGGCTGGTGGCGAACACCGTCTCGTTGCCCCTGTAGACCAGGGTGTCGGCGGCGGCGGCGCCGTACCCGTTGGACCACTGGTCGTCGGCAATAAAGATGCCCCGACGCCGCCAGTCCTGGCCGGCCTCGACGTTGTCCACGGTCATGACCTTGTCGATCATCAGGTCGAGTTCGGCCACGGAGTTGCACGGGAACCTGCCCGTGTACATTTCCCAGGGTCCGTACACGTCGCTGGGAAAATCGTCTTCGGGGTAGTTCGTCCCTGACTCCAGCGTGGCGTACCATTTGTCGGACGACATCAGTTCGGGAGAGAAGGCCAAAGCCCGCTGGACGTGATAGTGCGTGGGGACCCAGTCCTTCGACCAGGACCTGGCCGTCGGCAGGACTCCCTTCTCGAGGACGTTTTCGTTGGCGTCCCCCACCACCGTCAAAGCCCAGCTGTTCCACCGGGTGATGGCGTGGGTCGCAAAGCGTTTGAGTGCCCAGGGATCCTTCAGGCCGCCGCTATACCAGTTGTAGAGATCATCCACCTCCACCACGTGGACTTCCAGGTTGCCCCCGGCACGATTTTTTCGGTGCTCGATCCAGCGTTCCAGGGCCGACCGGAATTCGGGATGGGTGATGACGATCATGTCGGGCGAAAGGCCCGACAAATCCGTGGGGTTGATCGGGTTGTCGACCACCGTCGGCAGGAAAGGCGGGAATTCCACCGTACCCACATTGGTGAAGTCGCCCAGGGCGGTGAAGTGACGGGTGCCACCGGTCTGATCAGGCATGACCGACAGGGCCCAGGTCACACTGTCATTCGTCGTGATGTTGGTCCCGGCAAGCTGCACAAACACCGGGTTGCGGGGATCGGTCACCTCGAACAGACCAAGGTCCGCCGAATCGAAGCCCGTCACCTCGAGGGGTCGCGGCGCCAGGACATCGCCGCCATGGAAGGCGAGGCGGTTGTCGGTGGCCTGGTACCGGGCATCGTAGGAGATCTTGACCCAGTTCAGGAAGACATAGACGAAATCGGGAATGCGGGGGTGGAACATCCGGACCTCGGCATACTGGCCGTCGATGACCGAGGCTGGAAGCGTATAGCTCAGAGTTTCCTCGTCCATGGTGGCAAAATCCAGGTCCTCCAGATGCGTGGTCAGGGTCGACTCGGTGACCAGTTCCAGTCGAATCGGGCGAGACACCTGGTTCCACCCGGTCAGGCCGACCTGGAGTTCCACGTCCGACCCCGTCGGCACCGGCGACCACAGCGGATTGATGCCCGCCTTGGCCACGACGGCGCGGTAGCTGTTGTAATAGAGCCGGTCCGCCTCGTCGGTGGGGAGATTTTCCCGGAAAGCGAGCTGTTCCTCGATGTGGTCGCTGCGACGGTAGTCAGGCAAGGGTGTTCCCGAAGCGGGCGGCAGGGTGATGGTTGCCATCCGCGCCCAGGGCTGCCCCGCCTCGGGCTCGCTGGCCGCCAGCCAATAGACGTTGCCGGGATTGTTCATCTCCCAGTTGTCGCCGCATCCGGGGACGGTTTCGAGCCCGCCGCCGAAATCCGCTTCGTACGAAACGTCTTCCCGCAGGCGCAGGCCGTACACGACGAAAAAATCGTCGCCGTCGAAATTATCCCCCTCGCCCACCATGTGGATGGGCACCTCTATCTCGATATAGGGAGGGTTTCCCGAGCCGTCATCCAGGTCGGCGAGATACCGTCGTTGGTACAACCGGACCTGGTCCTCGCGGATCACGACATCGGGCAGCAGATTATAGGTCCGCAGATGATTGTAGGAGACCCGCAGCGGCCCGGTCTTGAGCACCGGGAAACGGGTCTCAGGCCCCAAAAGTGCTCCCGCTTTGCCGGCTTGCTTATCAGCCAGACCGGCTTTGTCCGGATCGGTCAGGGCAGAAAAATCGACACCCTGCCAGGCCGCTTCGGCAGGAAGCTGATTCAGCATTTCACGATTCAGGAAAATTCCGCCGAACCGGTCGTCGCCCCCGGTGGAGGATTTGCGGACGTGTGACCTGGAAATTTCCCGGCCCGCAGCGGCATCGGGCACGAATCGAATTTCCCATGATCCCGACTTCAGGACCTGGTTCGCCCGGCCTGAACCGTCATGCCTCACAGGAACTACTTGGTAGGAGACGATGCGGCGGCCGCGCCACCAGACCACGTCGCCCAGGGTGACCGCGCTGGCTCCGGAGGCCCGGCCACGTGCTTTCAGGGACTCCAGGGCGGCAGGGGGAATATCTGCATCGACGGGCGGTTCCTGGCCTGGCAGAACCAAAATCTCGGAAGCCGAATTTTCCCAGGTTTCGGCGCCCCGAATGATGACAGGTACCGATTCCACCATCAGGGGCCGGCCACCCGCGGCGTCCCAGCTTTCACCTACAGTCTTCAACTGGGGCCGAGTGCCAGGAGGGACCAGAATCCACCCGCCGGTGCGGGGCAGCCGGGGCTGGCCCGGTTCTCCAGAGGGCACGAATCCCGCGAGGCTGACGTCGTAAAGGGTCAGTGCCGGATCGCCCACCGTGCGGGCGGTCCAGACCGGTGCGGGCAGCTCCAGGGAAAAGCTCACCGCATCAGGGGTGCTCGATTCCAGCTTGACGGCCCCCACGGCGGCCGCGGAACAAAGCCCGGACCAAAGAACCAGGCACAGCAGGGCCGCTGTCCTGCGGAAGGGGACCGGCCGCTTGGCTGAAGGAGCCGCGGCCTTGGTGGTTAAACGGTACACAGAACGACCCATTCTGGTCTCCCGGACAGAAGTGGCGGAATTATCGATCAGGGGCAGGCATAGCCCGGTTGGGCGTATCATCAGTATATGATCGAATGGGAACAGGGTCAATGACTTGCCTGTCATTTCCAGGGACTTGACCCTTGGGCACACGAAAGGGGCGGGTATCCCCGCCCCTTTCGATGATCACGACACCGGATCAAATCCGGCTCCGTCAGGCAGTCGGACTACCGGAACAGGGCCTTGACCGAACCGAAGGACGCGTCCTCCACGGCAACGGTTCCACCGTTGAAGGAGAAGACAGGGTCATCGGGAACGTCATTGGCAGCGCTGTACATGACCCGCAATTCTCCGGAGATGGACTGGAAGGCCATCTCACCGGGGATGCCGGGACGCGAAGTCTGCGTCAGATTGATGAGAGTTTCCGCCGGCGTGGTCGCCATGAACTGGAAGGTGATCAGGGTGACGGAGCCGTCGGTCACGGGCACCGAGGTGCCTATACCCACGATGTATTCCAGGAAGCCCTGGTTGATGTCGGTGTTGTCGCCCACGTTGATTCCCGTGGGAGGATACGCGTCACCCAGCTTGAACAGGGCACCGCCGCTGAAGTTCAGCATGCACTCGAAAGCGTTGATATCAGGGTAGGGAGCGTCGCCGTTCATTTCATCAACGGGGCGCAACAGAACCAGGTACACGAACACCGGAACACCGATGTCGTTGGAGTTGGTTCCGCCCGTACCATCAGCAGCCAGGAAGAGACCGACCTGATTGTCATAGTCGTGAATCTGAGCAAAACCGGTGCTGGGGGCCAGCAGGGAAAGCGCGGCGAGAGCCGACACAGCAAAAAGCAACTTTTTCATTTCTCGATTCCCCTTTCTTGGAAAATCCATTTTTCAGCCCTGGGACATTTGGCGATCCTGCAAAATCCGGGAACCGGCCAGAGCAATGATCCTTCAGCCCGGAACCCGACTTGGGCCAGAAACAGGAACCGCTTGCAGCGACAACAAGCAAAAGATACTGAGTCTCACTCAGCCCGACAAGCACTCTTTTCGGCTGCGGACGAATTTTTTCAACCGAAATCTTCAGCCGAATACCATTTTGATGCATTTTGATGCTTAGTCGGCTCCCTGAGTGGAACCCATGTGAATATCCGGGGATCTGGGATACCTGTCAAGGGTTATCCCATATGGGTATCTGGCGTCGATGGGGCCTGAAAGAGGGTCTGATTTGAGGGATTGTCCTGCCAGTCCATCTTCCCCGCGCTGGCAGGCAAAAAAAACCCGGGTGGAATACCACCCGGGGATTTGGACCTAAGTTGGACCTAAGCCCTGCGGCCGAAACCGCAAATTGTACCGGTATCTACCGGAACAGGCTCTTCACGCTACCAAAGCTGACATCTTCCGTACCCACGACACATTCGTCATTGACGGTGGCAACCGGAATATCCGGGCCGCCGGTCGACAGACCGGTCTGCATCAGGATGGAACCCTCGGCGTTCTGGACGACGGGGTAGTCACCTTCGATGGAAGGAACCGAAGAGGAGCCAATGTACATCTGCACCGGGAACACAGCCAGAACCATGTACTGCCACGAGTGCAGCACGATGGCTTCGGAAGCCGGCAACGGAGCAGCCAGACCGACGATGTAATCGCCGCCCAGAGCATCATTGACACCAACATCGACGCCGCTGACAACGCCATTGGCGATGGAGGAGGCCAGACGGAAAACCATCGCCTCCATACCAGCCGGGACCTCGACCGTCATGCCCAACTCGTAGGCATTGATGGCCGGGGCAGTGGTGTTAGCCAGAATCAGATAGGTGAAGAACGGGATACTGGCGCCAGTGGTCATGCAATTGTTTTCGGCATCCGTATCGAAGTAGATCCCCAAGCTGTTGGGATCGGGGTCGACTACGGCGAAAGCCGAGCTTGCTACCAGACTGGCCAGCAACAGAACTACCAACTTCTTCATGTTGTATCTCCTGTTAAGTTGAGCAGGTATTCCTGAAGTTCGCCGTAACAAATGGGCGAGAATATTGTGGCCCTGCCACCTGCATCAGCAGGGCCACCAATGTTGTTACACCTTTAAAAATTCCTTTCACACCAGGTCAGACCAGGCATGAAGCGGAATTCCTAGGGGCAAGCAGCTCCAATGGTCGCAGCCAACAGGGGCAGATCGGACAGGTTCACGACGTTGTCGAAGAACAGGTCAGACCGGAACATGTAGCTCACATCGAAGAAATCGCCGGCAAAAAGCTGGACGTCGGTCAGGTTGACCGCGCCGCTACCATCCAGATCGCTACTGTTGTAGCTGATCGGAAGGGTGTTGGCCATGGCATTGTTGTTGATGATGATACGGGTGTCAGCCAAGCTGGCACCGCCCGCCCGCAGCGGATTCTGGAACTCAGTCATGCCGTCGACATCGGTGCTAGCATTAGATGTGGCACCACCAGTGCAAGCAACCATGCCGCCATCGACGGACTCGATCCACGTATCTTCGAACGGGAAGTTCACAACAGGAACACCAGCGCCATCACGAACGATGACAGTGATCGTGGCATCAGCCACGCCGCCGCCAACCTTCACGGCTTCGGTGAACGCATTACCATTGCCGTCAGGAACATTGAACAGGACCGTACGCTCGGGACCGCTATAGGCCCGAGAGGCCGAGCACTGCGTCACGTCCGGAACACCCGCCATAGCGAGCGAAGCGGCACCAACAATCAGGGTAATTGCAAAAATACCCATGAGTTTCCTAAGAACCATTAGGACACCTCCAAAAAAGGCACATTCTAGCGAGGGTGGCTAACCCAAGCGGACACATTGACAACTGCGTTGAGCTC
>RCNG010000491.1_pt1 | contig 17954 bp, 14 predicted proteins | sample 2041371 | NCBI WGS metagenome assembly RCNG01 (sample SAMN09708227, study PRJNA481090) | Marine sediment metagenome, whole genome shotgun sequencing project. | biome: marine sediment; feature: ocean; material: sediment; isolation source: Sewage treatment plant 1 marine sediment (STP1) ... | reverse complement strand
AGATTTGGGTCAGATTCGGCCGCGACGATCGAGCAAGACCGCAGGCATAGCACCGCTATGTCGAGGATCTTGCGAATGATGAGGGGTTGAAGATGGCCCAAATCTGGGATGCGAAAATGTGAAGTTATTTCTGCGCGAACCCTTTAGTTCACACTGGACAAACGTCCAGTCACGAAAGGAGACGAGGTATGGCGGTATCGGTGATCGAGGCAAAATGTCTTGGCTGCAGCCTCTGCGTCCTTGCGTGTCCGGAAGAGGCGGTAATTGCCCCTGCCGGCACGGCAAGAATAGATGATGACAAGTGCACGCAATGCCTACAGTGTGCTGACAACTGTCCCGCAGATGCTATCGAGGAGGTGCCGTTGTGAAGAGAACCAAGACAGATGCCCTTGTCATCGGATCGGGCGTGGGCGGACTCTGTACTGCCGCGCAACTCGTTAAGAAGGGTTTGAAGGTCATGGTGACCGAAAAGCTTCCTTGCGTCGGAGGGCGCTTTTCCTCGAGGGAGTACAAGGGTTACCAGCTCAGTACCGGCGCAATCATGGTCCCCTACGGGGAGGCAAGTGCGCTTCAAGAGGCCTTCGACCTGGTCCAGGCCGAGATGCGTATCCGGGAGGCCAAGGCCGGCTTTCGGTTCAGGCTCAAGAGCGGGGACTACGATACACCTCTGGGCGAGGCGGATCTCACCGAATTGCTCCGCTTCGCCATGGGGGACGACGACCCCAATGTGGGCACCCTGGGAAGTCAAATCATGCGGTCCGTTCTCTGGTCCATCCCGGAGGACACCATCTCCTTCCGGGATTGGATTTCTCAATACACGGACAGTCAGGGGCTACAGGATCACTACCAGGGTTTCTGCGGCGCCTTTCTGGGGGTCAACTCAGATGAAGTGACGGCCGCCGAGGTCTTCCACTTCATGAAGAACATGGCGGTGGGTCTCAGTTTCGGCATCGCCATCAACGGTAATCTCGATCTCATGGACGCCCTGGCGGATGGAATACGGCAAGCCGGAGGCGAGGTGAGAACCCGTACCGCCTGCAAGGGGATCACAGTGGAGCATGACCGGGTCACCGGCGCGGTGGTGGAGACGGACGGAACCGAGGAGATCATCGAGGCCGACTTCGTCGTGAGCAACACAGGGCCGAGCATGACGGTTCAACTCGCGGGTGCGTCCTTCTTCGAGAAAAGCTATTTGCACCGGCTCTGGGAGTACGGCATGATCACGCCGGTAATCCATGTCTGCATCGCGTCCAGGGAACCGTTGAGCGATTTTGACGGGATCATCAATTTTGGAAACACCCGCCGGCTTGTTTTCTTTGAAACACCCACTCTGACCTGTCCTGAACTGGCACCTGAGGGCATGCACTTCGCGACCACCTACAGCGTTCCGAAGCATGCGGTTGGACCCCTCAGACTGCAGGAAACCGTCGACATGATCAAGCTCGACCTTCAGGACAACTTCCCCGGCTTCAAGGACGCCGAAGTCTTGATGGTCGCCACCCATCATGGGGAATGGCCGTCCATGCGCAGGTGGCCGGGATATCCAATGCCGGTGAAGACGCCCATCCAGAATCTCTACAACGTGGGTGACGGCTGCATGCCCAGGGGAATGGTGGGTGTGGAGGCTTGCGCTTTGTCGGCAAGGGAGGCGGCTGCGGACATAGCCGGTTCTTGATTTTCAGCCCCCCAACTCACCCGTACATTTCAGGTGTTTTGCGTCCACGAAGGGGTCAGCTTGAGCTTGCTGATCTTCCAGCCTTCAGGGGTTCGCACCAGCGTGTTCGTGTAGGTACCTCCTACCGTGTACATATTCTGGGGGTTGAAATGCTGAGCTTGCACATAGGCTATGCACGTCGCCCGATCCCCTTCGATGGTGATCACGTGGTTCGTAATGATATGTTGTGTAGCTTCGAATCCACTGACGAGGGAAATAGCCTGATCCGCCCACACCTCCGACGATATCTTCATCGGTTCTCCCATGCCCATGCCGGACATGTCCAATTCCATTTCGTCTGTAAAACAGGAACGATACACATCCCGGTCCCGCGTGTCGACGCCCGTTGCATAACGGGTTTCGGTGTCAATGATCTCCATGCGGTCCAACAGTGTCTGGATCTTCTTCTCGTCCATGGCTCCCTCTTCTTTCTTTGGGGTTTCGATTTACCGGTCACCCACGAAAACCGGCCCACTCCGAAACCGACTCATTCCGGTTGATAATCTGGCTCCGGGAGATTTACCAGCGATCGAATTCTTCGTCGCATCGGTGTCGCGATATCATCGACGATGATCATGTAGACAGAGGGTATGATCAACAAGGTCAAGGTGGTTGCGGATATCATCCCCCAGATGATCGTATTGGCCAGGGGGGCCCAACTCTCCGAGTGCCCCCCCAGGCTCAGCGCCATCGGCATGAGACCGCCGATTGTGGTAAGGCTCGTCAAGATGATCGGCCTCAACCTGAGCATGCCGGCCTCTACCACCGAAGCATACGGGCTCGCCCCCCTCGCCCGGGCGTTGTTGATGAAGGTGATCAAGACAATCGCGTCATTCACGGCAATACCCGCGAGGGCTACGATACCGTACATGGTGAGTACGGTGAATTTCGTTCCCATGACGAGGACCCCGAGCATGGCACCCAGAAAGGCGAAGGGAATGGTGAAAAGAATGATCAAGGGCTGCACAAAGCTTCGGAACTGGCCCGACAGGATCAGGTAGATGAGGAATACGCCGATCATGAAGAGTTGGAGGATGTTGTCGAAGGTCTCACGATACGCCTTGAACTCGCCCTCGAAATCGATCTGATATCCGGGAAATCGAACCAGGAGATCGCGAGCCCTTTCCTGGATGATCCCATTTACCTCGATGGCGGTTGTCTGTTTCTTGTCGATATCCGCATGGACGGTAATGGCCCTTTCGGCCTTGAAACGCCGGATATCGGCATATCCCGGTTCGATCTCCAACCTGGCAATCTTGGCCAGGGGAACATGATATCCGGCAGGCGTACCTATTTTCAGGCGCAGCAAATCCTCCGGATGTCGGCGCCAGCGCTCTGCGAGCTTTACGTAGATCTTCACCTCCTCGTCCTTGTCCCGCCAGATCGAGGCTTCCCCGCCCTGGTAGCCCGCCTGGATGGTTTCGGCAACCTGTGCCACACTCAGCCCGAACAGGGCGGCCTTGTCCTCGTCCACCCGGATCCTGATCTCCTGTTTCCCCGGAGAAAAGTTGTCACCCACGTCGTGAACACCCGGCATTCTTCGCAGTTCCCCCTTGAGCAGAGTCGCTATTTCCTTCAGTGTATCGAACTCCTTCCCCTTCACTTTGATCTCTACCGCTTTCCCGGTGGGGGGACCGCTGATCATCTTCTTGAACCGGACGTTCTTGGGACCGCTGATGTGGCCAATCCGGCGGCGAAGCATGTCCATCAACTCATCGATTGACCTCTCTCTCTCTCTCAGGGGTCTCGCCTCTACCACGATTTGACCCACGTAGGATGCTACAATCCAATCCTCCTCCTGGATGATCCCCGCGGAGGACACCACGGCAGCAATATCCTCCCTGGGCAGTCCAAGGGCCTCCGCCTCGATCCGGCCCAAAACCTCGTCGGTCACCTCGAGGCTCGTCCCGGTAGGCATTTCCACGAACACCATGAACCGAGGCATCTCATCCCCCTGGAACAAGTCCACCCCCAGGGAGGGAATCAGAAAGGCGGAGGCGAGGCAGGTCAACAGACCCACCGCAACGAACAAATATCGGAACCGGAGGCTGCTTCGAAGGATGCGCGGGTAGACGTGGTTCAACTTCTCGATCAGCCGATTCCCCTTCACAGACGCCCGCGCGCTGCTCCATTCCGCGAAATGGGTGGGCAGAATCACAAAGGCTTCGATGAGTGAGGCAAAAAGCGCCATGCAGACCACCATGGGGACGACCCGCATGAAGCTCCCCACCACGCCCGGCAATAACATCATGGGCAGAAAGGCAGAAATCGTCGTCAGGATCGCAGAGGTCACGGGTGCCGCCACCTCATCCGCTCCCCGTACGGCCGCCTCCCTTGCGCTGAACCCCATCTGCAGATACCGATAGCAATTCTCCAGGATGATGATGGCGTCATCGACGACGATCCCCATAACCAGCACCAGCCCGAACAAGGAGTTCCCGTTGAAGGATATGTCTGTGTAGGACATGAAGATGAAGGTGCCGAGAAAGGAGATGGTCATTCCCAGAGCCGCCATGAAGGCATATCGCAGACCGAGGAAGTAATAGAGCAACCCCAGCACCAGGGCAAGTCCCACCACAGCATTGTTCTCCAGGGTGCCCAGATTATCATGGATATCGATCGAACTGTCGTATGTGGAGGTGAACCTGAGGAAGTGGTCATCCGTACCTTCATCCACCCCCGGCATGGTCCCGCCAAAATCTACCTCCCCGTGGAGCCTGTCGCTCGTTTCCCTGACGATCCTCTTGATCTCCCGGATGATCTTGAGGGAATTCCCTGCGGTCTTCTTGGTGATGGTCAGGGTGATCGAGGGACGACCATCCATGCGCGAGATGGTGCCCCCGTCCTCATCAAAGGTCTCGGTCACCCGGGCCACATCCTTGACCGCTATCTGCTGACCACCGGGGCTTTGCCGCAAAATCACGTACCGCAGGTCTTCGGCCGCATCGATCTCTCCTACGGTCCGAAGCAGAAACTCACTCCGTCCCGACTTGAGCTTCCCTCCCGGAACATTCAGGTTCTTGACAGCCAGGGCCTGAACCGCTTCCGGAAGGGTCAAATCGAAGTTGTACATCCGGTCGGGGTCGACTTCCACCCAGATCTCCCGGTCCCGTCTCCCCATCTTCTCTATTTTCGAGACATGCGGAACATCCCGGATCTGGTCTGCCAGGTCATCGGCAATCTTTCTAAGCTGTGTTTCTGCGATGCTCCCGCTCACCGTGATATTGATGACCGGAAGGATATCCGAAGTGTCGAATTCATTCACGTCGATGTAATCCACATCGTCAGGCAGGTCATCGATGCTGTGCACTCGACTCTTCAGTTCCTGCAAGGCGTATCGAAAATCCGCCTTGCTCATGTCTTCGAATTTGACATCGATTACGGTGAAGCCTTCCGCGGATTTGGACGAAATGAAATCAATACCGTCCAGGTCCTTGATCTCGTCCTCGAGCGGGATCGTTACGAGCTGTTCGATTTCCTTGGGCGAGGCCCCGGGATACGTAGCGATGACCATCGCCCAGTTGAGCGAGACGTGATTGAGCAGTTCCCGGGGTAGATGTACAAAAGAAAAGACCCCGATGATCACGACGGCGATCATCAGGATATTCACAAGGACGGAATTCCTGACGGAGAAGGCGGCAACGCTCATTCGGACCCCTCTCCGGTGTCGATCTGAACCTTCACTCCATGATCCAGGATCTCGTGGCCCACAATGACAACCCTGTCCCCTACCTCCAGGCCGGAAGACACAATCACGCTTTCCTTCTCCCCCGGCCCGAGGGTCAAGAAGCGTTTCTCCGCCAAAGAATCCACAACGGTGAAGAGAGCAAGACGACCGCCCTCATCGTGAATGATCTCTCGGGGTACCACAAGGACACCCTTGTGATGCTCGACTCGGATCGAAACCCTGGCGATCATACCCGGCAAAAGCCGTCCGTCCGTATTTTCCCACTCCACCCGCACAGGGAACGTCAGGGTCTGTGCATCCGCCTGTCTGCCGACCGCAGTAACCTGGCCGACAAACACCTCTTCAGGAAAGGCGTCCACCTCGAGGACCACCCCCTGCCCGACACGTACCCGCTTCACCTCATCGTCAATCAGCCCAACCTCCACCCTGACCCTGTCAATGTTGACTATTCTTGCTACGGCGGTCTGGGGGGACGCAAGGCTGCCCACCTCGAGGAAACGTTTGGCTACGTTCCCCGGAATCGGGCTCCGGACCGTCGCGTGCCGAAGATCGTAGAGGGCCATTTCCAGTTGAGCCTGGGTCTCTTCGAGCAGTCCCTGATTGGTCTGATCGGCCAGGATTGCCTTATCCAGATCCGACTCGGAAACGGTCTTGCGGTGAAAGAGTTTCTCCTTCCGCTTGAGGTTTTTGTCGGCATCCTCGCACATGGCGGTGAGCTTGCTGATCTGGGCCCGGATCTGCCTGACCCTGAGATTCATCAACTCGTCGTCCAGAACGACCAGCGGCGCATCCTGCGCAACGGTGTCGCCCAGGTCCGCCTCGATACGCAGAACCTTGGCGTTGACTTCAGGGTATACGGTCACTTCCTGGCGGGCCTGAATCACAGCGGTCGCCTCGACGACCTCTTCCAGGTCAGAACGTGCGAGGTCGATCACCTTCACCGGTATGCCGGGAGACTGCCATTCCTCAACGGCCTGCTTCTTCTTGTAGGAAGTATAACCATTCAGTCCGACAACGAAGCTCACGACCAGGAGAAGGAACACAGAGCTCCCGATGTAGACATACCTTCGGATCCATTTTTGCCTCTCTGGGGGCAATTCCTCGAAGGGAATGGGAATGTCGAGGGTGCCGGGCTTTTCCTCGTCTGCCTGCTTCATCCCGTGAAGATCCTTTCTAGAGGAGGGCGTCCCAATCGAAAAAGGTAATCGAATTGTCCAAGGGCGTAAGATGCTGTTTGAACGTGGGCTCGAGAACACTCGCAAGGTCCCTTGCCGTCCACCCCTCATGGCGATGGATGCTACGAGAAACCCGGGGCTGATTGTAGGTGTAGATCTCCTTCCCCCGAACCCCGAAGACCTGTCCCGTAATGCCGGCTGCACGCTCGCTGGCGAGAAAAACCGCCAGGGGCGAGACGTCCTCGGGACACATGTCTTTAAACAGGCGATCCACGCTTTCCTTGATCTCTTCCGTCACAGCAGGAATAGAGGCTGGAATTCGTGTCCAGGCAAAGGGGGCAATACAGTTGGAGGTCACGTTGTGGGGCTGCATTTCCGCGGCAAGGCTGCGGCTCAGCCCCAGCATTCCCATCTTCGCTGCACCGTAATTGCATTGTCCGATCGTGCCGATGAACCCGGCCGTGGAGGTGATGAAGAGGATGCGCCCCCACCCCTGTTTCCGCATGAGGGGTGCCGCGGCACGGGTGCAGTAGAAGGAACCCATAAGATGTACGTTGACGACCGCATCCCATTCCTCTTCGCTCATCTGATAGATGAAGTGATCCCGCAGAATACCGGCGTTGTTGAGGAGGATGTCCACACGGCCGTAATGGTCGAGAGCCGTCCGTACGATGCTGTGCCCCCCCTCCCAGGTAGCCACCGTATCCGTATTGGCCACGGCTTCCCCACCACCTGCCTTGATCTCCTCGACCACCTCACCGGCTACCGCGCTGTCGCTCCCTTCCCCACCCACAGACCCACCCAGATCATTCACCACAACCCGGGCCCCTTCACGGGCCAGATGGAGCGCCATGCCCCGACCAAGCCCCCTGCCGGCGCCCGTGACCAAAGCTACCTTGCCTTCAAGAATACCCATGCATCGCCTCTACGAGGGCTCCAAGGGGGTGAAATAGGGCCGCATGGTCGACTCGAAGGTCTCGGAAAGCCTCTCCACTGTCCATCCCTGGGAGTTGTGGATGCTCCGCTGAATACGTGCTTGAGAGAAGAGAGAGACCTCCTTGTCCTGCACCCCGAATATCTGCCCCGTAAGATTCTGGGCCGCGTCACTGGCCAGGAACACGACCAGGGGGGCAACGTCCTCGAGTTCGGAAAGAGAGTCCCGACGGGTGGAGCTTACGATACAGTTGGAGGTCACTCGATAACGTTCCATTTCGATGGCCGCATTGCGGCTGAGACCAACAACCGCCATCTGAAGGGCTCCATGTTGCGTGTACCCCACGCCCCCAACCAGGGCCTCAGGAGACGTGAAGTGAATCAGGCGGCCTTGCCGCTGTTTCCGCATGTGAGGTAATGCGGCCCGGATACAGCAAAAAACGGCCTTCAGGGTAGCCCGTGCAACGGATTCCCATTCTTCCCGCCCGATTTCAGAGATCATCGGGCCCTGGAGCCCAGCGTCCGCATTCGGACTGTTGACAAGGATATCCAGCCCACCAAAATGATCCACAGCGGCTTGAACCAGCTCCTGGCTTCCTTCCCACGACATCACCGATGCCGCGCAGGCCACCGCCTCCCCTCCCCCGTCCCGGATCTCCTGCGCAACGGCTTCCGAATCGTGAACCACCACACGAGCCCCCTCGTCGGCCATCAAGAAAGCGATCGCTCGGCCTGTTTTTACGCCGGAATTCGTGACAACAGCCACCTTCCCGTCGAGCATGCCCATGTGTAACGCCTCATTGTCCGATTCGGGTCTCTACTTTTCTATTCCTTCTCCCCACAGGGGAGAAGGAGTTCCGCGGTGCTGAGGGATTCCCGCTTTCGCGGGAATGACGACGGTTGTACTCCCTACTCTTGGTCGCGCAGTGTGGGGCCTGATCGCTGCTTCCCATCTCTAGGATTTCTTCTTGCGTGAACCTGCCCTCGCAAGATAGTGGCTGTCATAGAAGATGTTGAGCGATTTGATCTTCCCATCCTCGACACGGAACCAGTCGGTAGCCTTGAAGGCCACGGAGACTCCCTCCTTTGATGTGCCCACGAAGTCGATGAAAACCGCCGCCCTGTTGCCTGATACGAGGATCTCTTCGGGCGTATCCACATGGTGCGGATAGTCCGTCGGAACCCGCAGATAAAAGGGTTTCACATCTTCAAGCCCCCTGGCGGTAAAATTGAAGGGCGCCTTGAACTCCACGTCCGGATCGAACAGGGCGAAAAACTCGTCAAACTTCTCCTCGTTCACCAGCCGAAAATAGCTCTCCACCGTCTTTCTTACTTGATCTTCCATAGGATCCATCCCCCCTTCCACATGTTTGCATCAGCACAATTTCCATCATAAATGTCTGATTCTTGCCACCCCCTCAAAAAAACAGCGGGAGGCACTGGGCATTTGAAGCCACTGGATTCCCGCCTGCGCGGGAATGACATGAGTGGATCCGCCCCCGGAACCGATCCGCGCGAACTTAGTCCCCAGAAATTCTTCAAGGAATCTTCCCCATGCTGGCCAATTCATCCGCCACGTCCTGCAACCCGAGATGTTCCAGTGTCTTTCGGGTAGGCGCACCCGTTTTCCTGTCCCATCCGACAACGCTGTAATAATCGTCCAGCATCCTGTCCAGGCCTTCCTTTTCCAGTCGCTCCCCCTTGTAGGGGCCCGAAGGAACAGGCTCTTCCATTGCCCTGCCATGGATCGTATCGTCTTTGCGCGTAATCCCTTCTCGGACCAGATAGGCTCGCTCAACGTTGTTGATCCTCGCCGCAATCTCCCCCATCCTCTTCTCGTCGAAATCCACACCGGTAGCAGCTCCTACCAGTTGCCCCATATGCTTCAGGTAGATGGGCGTACTGAACCAGGCGCTCGAGAATTTGCAGATCCCGATGGCATCGCACATGGTGCATAGGGATGTGTAGAAGTCGACGAGCACGCCCTTGCCCTCATAGGACCGGGGATCCGCAGCGTTTTCGTTGCCGAAAAGCTTCTTGGCCGTTTCCGGTTTCATCGGATAGAACTCGACCCCGGGCCACCCTCGTTGGGGGTCGGCTCCACGACTCGAAACAGCATCCGACAGGGCACATCCCTTGAGTGTTCGAATGTCCACTTGATCGATGTCACCGCCCTTGGTATGGGAGATGTATTTCTCGGCGCCCTTTCCGATCTTTTCCGCCGCAATGGCAGAACCATCTGCCAGAAGATCGCCGAATCCCTCTCTACGGATAGTCTTCATCAGCATCTCGATCTGCCCATCCACATTGCCCCATTCGAGCGCAACGCCGTCCGTATCCTCCTTCGTGATGATTCCCCGTTGATACCACTCGAAGGCCGCAGCCAGTGTAATCCCGGAAGTATCGCCGCAAACTCCGTATTCATTGCAGATGTTGTTTATCTTCAGCAGGGCGGCCTCGTCGGTATTGCCGCAGGAAGGTCCATGGGCACTCATAATGCAGAATTCGGTGCCGTGACCCTCCTCGCCGGTGAAAGGGCCCTTCTTGATCTTGAACTCATGCTTGCAATGGATCGGGCAGCCGAAACACGCGACGCTCCTCGTCATGTGCTTCATCATGCTCTTTGCACCGTAATTGTCGATATAGTCGATGTCGGCCGTCACCTGGGAATTCCTCGCCACCGACCTGCCCTGGTCATCATACTGGGTCAGGTACATCAACGTGCCGAACTTGGAGAAGTTCCCATAGGTGGAGGCCTTTTTGATCTTCCTGACCCAGTCTCTGGCGATGGCCTTGAACGCTTCCGGATCCGCTACCTGAAAGCCCTTGGTCCCCCGAACCGCTACAGCCTTGAGATTCTTCGACCCCATCACCGTGCCCATGCCCGTTTTTCCACAGGCATTTCCGTAATCCGTCATCAGCGATGCGAACCGAACGAGGTTTTCCCCTGCCGGACCGATTGCGGCAATCCGTATGCGAGGGTCCCCCAGTTCCTCCCACAGGATCGCATAAGTTTCCGACACCACCTTTCCCCATAGATGGCCGGCGTCCCTGATCTCCACCTGATCGTCGTCGATCCATAGATAGACAGGTTTGTCAGCGGCTCCTTCAAAGATGATGTGGTCGTATCCCGCCCACTTCATTTCCGGACCGAAATGCCCCCCTGCATTCGAATCGCCCAGAATCCCCGTAAGAGGCGATTTAGCCGTAACGTGGATCCTTCCGGAGGGTACCAGGCCTGTTCCGGTCAAAGGGGAGGTCCCGAAAAAGAGCTTGTTCTCCGGTCCGAGGGGATCGATGCCCGGCTTTACCTCATCATACAAGAGCCGCGAGTTCACACCCCGGCCTCCGATGAGTTGATGCCTCAAGGCTTCCGGGTATTCCTCCTTCTGAATTATTCGATCGGTCAGATTGACCCGTAACAGGGTTCCGGCCCAGCCGTACATAGCAAATCCTCCATGAAGAGCTTGGCGCACAATGGTGATAGGGTGTGGCCTTACCCTTTGTCGATTGAACTCACCGTGCCGATTGCTTTCGTGTCCACGTATTGAATCGCCCCCGTGGGGCACCACTTCGCACACTCCGGGTCTCCGTCACACAGGTCGCACTTGAAGACCTGGCCCGTGTGCGGGTCGATGCGCATGGCGCCGAAGGGACACGCTGAGACACACTCATAACACCCGATGCAGTTCTTCAGCGAAACGCGGACGATACCCGTCTTCTTGTCCCGCCGGATCGGTTTTTCACCCTCCACTGGGCATGCCTTTTCACAGGGAGGGGCGAGACAATGCCTGCAGATCATCGGCGCATCCAGGCCCTTCTTGTTTTTCTGGATCCAGATTCTCGCCTTGACCGGGTTAAACATGCCGCTCTTCTCGAGGGAACAGGACATCTCGCACGTCCTGCAGTTCACACACAGTGCCGGTTTGGAGATCAGTTTCTTACTCATATTCCTAATGACCTTTCTCAGCCGGTTGGATGGGACCGTAGCTCCAGAGCTATTTCGCCTGCAAGATGGCCTCGGTAGCCATGCGCGCACATCTTCCGTTTGCAGACATGCTGACGCCCCTGGCTTCCTGGACGGTGTTCGACACGACGAACACATTTCTGTATCCCGGCACCCTCATGGAAGGCCGTTTGGAGCTGACCAGACCGGGTGACTGGGCAATTCCATACACCCCGGCGTGTGCGACCCGCCACCGGTATCCGTCCTTCAACTGCGGGTAGAATTTGATCGATTCTCGCTCGAGCATGGCAATCGTGTCCCGAACCTGGCGTCTGACACTGGCTTGAGATCCGTTGAGCAGATTCGGCAGTTCGTCATAGTGCCCCTGGTAGGATACGTGGAACTGGTACTGGCTTACGTCGTCTCCGTAGGAAGGCATGGGATAGAAGATCCCGGAAAACCCGGATTCAGGCAGGTTCGGCGCCCAGCGGAATGTCCGCATGTCGAACAGGGGTTCATCCAGGCCGTAGATGATGCTCCAGGCCGTACTTATTTTGGTCCCGATCCAGTTCACCCAATCCACCCACCATTTGGGGAAATCCTCTTCGTCCATGACCTTGAACAGGTCCCACAGGGGAAGCGTAACCACCACAAAATCCGCCTTCTCGGTCTCCACGTCCAGGACCTGGCTGTGGAACAGGCGTTCCCCCACTTCCAGGTTCACCCCCACGGCATTCCCGTTCCGGGTCGCCACGCTGTCCACCCGCGTATTCAGCCTCACCTCACCCCCATGGGCATGGATGGTGTCCGCAAGGGGTCGGAGCACCGAGTTCATGCCCCCCTTGATCACCCCGCCGATCTCCTTCAGGCTGCGTCCCCCATCGATGAATTCACGAAGGATGTAGATCATCTCGCCCGCCGAGTATGTCTCATAGCGGTTGCCCACACTCGTCGAGCAGGCCAGGTAGAAGAACAGCATCTGGATACCCGGATCGTCCGACACGCTTTCCACCCATTCGTTGAGGGGCGTATCGTCGAGCTCTAAGATCTCATCCCGAGACAGGCGCGTCATTTCACCGAAGACCTTCTTGTACATGTCGGCGGTGAACATTTCCTTCGGGCCCAACCACTTCCCTTCATGATAGATTTCACTCTTGCCCAGTTCAGCCAACTCCGGAAAGGGAAGCCCCAGATCTTCAAAGATCGACTCGAGGTGCCCCGCCCTGGAGGGAATGTGGGCCCCGTCGTCGAGCACTTGGCCTTGATACAAGATGCTCTTCGCACGTCCTCCGACGACCGCGTCCTTTTCCAGTACGAGCACCTTCTTACCCGCATGGGCGAGGAGTGCACCAGAACAGAGTCCCCCATAGCCTGCTCCCACGATAATGACGTCCCAGTTTGCCATCCTACCCTCCCCTTCTGGTTTCGGGTCCCGCTTCTCAACCAATCATCTAACAGATGAGATCTCTCGGGCCACGGTTCTTGCGGACAAGGCGCACGCCTCGATTCCCACTGTACCCGGCGGCATACATCCATCTCCTACATTGTACAGATTCTCGATCGGTGTTCTCGTAGGCATCGGATATCCGGGCCACCTTCGCATGGACGGCCACTCTCCAATATGGGTCGTAATCATTCGCTTTTGGTCTGTTCTGTTGAAGGACGGAAAGTTCTCCTCGAGATCCAAAAGGATCTCTTCGATCGTCTGCTTCCGCTTGATCGGTGGGGTAGACGATTCCGGCACACAGAAGGCCGTGGTCATATGCATCCCTTCCGGCGCCAACTCCGGACAGGTCAACGTGGGACATTCCAGAAAGATAAGCCTTCGAGTGTTGCCGAAATTGAAGATCCCCGGAAACGGATGGAGCGGTTCCTTGGAGAAGATGCATACGTGAAACACCGGTGTTTCGAAGGGATGCTTCCGGAGAAGGGCGAGGTAGCTCCTGTCGAAGTTTTGCTCTCCGGCCAGATCGATCGTTCTCTTCGGCCCGGTGTTGCTGATCACGAAATCCGCCTCGATGGTCTCCTCCACGCCCGCCACCTCCAGCCGGGCTCCTCTTACGCGGCCCTCTTCAACCAGGATGCTCTTGCAGGCCGTATTCGTCGTGACCGACGATCCCCTGTGCACGATCGACCCGGCCAGGGATTCCATCAACTCCAGGTTCCCGTTCACCGCGATGCCATACCGGTTGTTCCGCCCCATGGCCTTCAGGAAGCGAAAATACTCACCGGCCGGGACCTCGTTCAGACTCACGCCGATGAAGGCGGCGCAGAAGCCCTGGAGCAGGTTGTGAACCTCGGGATGGTTTGTGTATTGACACAACCACTCCTCAAAGGAAATCGTGTCCGAGGGTTCCCACCAGGCAAGGGCACGCTTGAAGTGATCGAGGAGCCTTTCGCCTTCTGAAGCATCCCCCGTAGCGAATTGCAGCATACCGAGCAGGCCACCCCCTCCTTCCGGTGGCACGTCGTACTCCCCGTGGCGCAGCCTGTACCGGAATCCCCCCTGGCCTTCCCGGACGTTGAAGGGCGCCTCCATCATCCGAAAGGTCTCATGGAATGCGCTTCGCTCACCGAAAGGGACCATGATGGCGCCGGTCGTCACTTTGCACCCATGGAGGTCGCGAGTAGAGAAGCGACCCCCCAATGTCGACAGCTTCTCGACGACCTCTACCTTGAGACCCTCTGCCACGAGCCTTGCAGCCACACAGAGTCCCCCGACACCGGAACCGATGACCAGAGCGTCCACTTTTCGGCTAGGCATGTCTATTGTCCCCGTGTCTCCTCTTAGATAGAGCACGAACATCTCGACAGGGATTTTACGTTAGGCGATTTCAAATATCTCCTTGTCATACTCGACATACAAGGCGCCCTCGGGACAGAATTCCACACAGCAGTAACAGGAGATGCACTTCTTCGGGTCGATGACCGGGAAGTCTGGAAAGGAAATGGCCTGTGCGGGACACGATTCATCCCCGCAGAGCCTGCAGAGAACGCATTTCTCTTCATCCAGTTTGGGCCGAATTCTCGTGATCTCCTCGTAGGGATTGAACGCCCGATCAATCGCGGCGAAGGTCGGCGGCTTCTCAAAGGCTGGGAGAACCTCGAAGTCACCCGTCACGTCGATCTTTTCCACATCGATCTCACCCAATCCCTGTTCCCATGCCATTTCCAGTTTCTTGATGGCCCTTGGATCCCACCCCATCATGGTCGTGATCACCACATCGACTTCAAACCCATTCGTTCCGGCAACGATCTTCCCGACTCGTCTCGGATTACCGTGTGTGGGCCCACCCCCCTCCATGGCGACGATCGCATCAACGATGTTTAAGTCAGGGGTTCGGTATTTGTACAGATCGAGCCACAACTGGGTAAGCCTCTTCAGGCTCTTGGACTCCAGGTGGTATCTCGCCTTCTGGGCACCCACGACGTAACCGTACAGGTTCTTGACGCAACAAGAGAGGCCGCAAAGAACGTGGGTTTTCATCTTGGGGATATTGATCACATAATCGACATCCATGACCTTCCTCGACAGGAAGACCCTCGGGATGATCTCGGAGCCGATGTCAACGAATTCCCCGCCCTTGCTGATGTTACAGTAGAAGTCGCCCGCGAGTTCCAGGATCCCCGACATCTTGATCGTGTGCATGGCGCCCGTGTCCAGATTTCCCGGGTTGTCCCCGATTACGACGTCGCTGGTTTGCTCGAGACAGGCATCCAGAACGGCCTTGACCACCCTCGCATCGGTCAGTGCCGATTTCTCCGGCCCAACGGCCGCTCCGAAATTCGGTTTGATCAGGACGCTCTTTCCCCTCAGATCCACCTCGAACTCTTCGAAGAGATGATCGATAGTCCTGCGCAAGCTCTCGAAGTCCGCATTCCTGACAACCACCCTGGACATCGCGTAACCTCTCGTGCAAGTCGAACCGGCTGACGGGGAAAAGAGGAACGGTTCTGCAGGGAACCGTGTTATCTCTGACTTCGGATACGCTCCTCCATCGGTCGGAGGCTGGGGTTCCGGGAATCTCCGCAGTTTCTGGCGGGCGTGCGCACCACCCGGGGTCAAATCTCCTGCCCTGCCACAAAACCTGCGGTAATCGCCTCCTGAAGCTTGGCGGGTTCTCCGCAATCACCGACCACAAAGACCTGAGGAATCTTTCCTTCAAAGGTGTCGGCCAGTTCCTTGTTGGTCGTGATGTTGATCGGCACCACGGTATCCGCCTCGATGAAATGGGGCGACCCTTCCCGAACTACCTTCACCCCCTTGTCTGTTATTTCCACAACTTCTGCCTTGGTGAGCAGTTCAGCGCCCGCTTCCTTCAGGTTCTTCAGAAAGACCCATCGGTGGATGATGTCGATGTCGCTGCCCATCCGCTTGGAAGCTTCAACGATGGCAACATGCTTGCCATTCTCGGCCAGGGTTTCCCCCAGTTCCACTCCGGCGAATCCGCCACCCAGGATGGCCACCCGCTTCCTGAAGGGGAAGGGGAATCGAAGAAGCCGTCGCAACAGCTTGGGATTGTAGAAGAACCGGACAAACAGTGCCGCACCCAGGGAAAGGAATCTTCGCAACAACCCACCCTTCTGAGGGAAACGCCCTCCCAGGATCGACTCTGCATCGCTGCGGCTCAGCACGATATCCTTGTCGATACCCGGCACCTCCAGAGGAGCCGCCCTGCCCCCTTGCGCGACCACAAGCACATCAGGGTTCACCTCTCTGACCATTTCGGGAGTCACTTCGGTGTTCAACCTGACGTCGATGGAGAGATTCTTGACCTCTCGGGTCATGTAGCGCAAGACAGGACCGATCCGAGGGTTGGTGATCGAACTCAGGAGCATGGCGCCACCCAATTTCGGGTTCTGCTCGCAGAGCGTCACGCGGTGGCCCCGCAATGTAGCAATCCGGGCCGCCTCCATTCCGGCGGGCCCACCGCCCACCACGAGAACACGCTTGTTGTCCTTGGCGGGTCGTTCTTCCGGGTACTTCCACTCTCTACCCATTCGCGCGTTCACCGTGCAGTGCACCGGGGGGTTGTCCGAGGCCGCCATACAGCGGCAGCAGTTCATGCAAGGCCGGATGTCATCGAGTCGGCCTGTCTGGGCCTTGCGCGGCAATTCCGGATCCGCTACCAGCGCGCGTGCCATGTAGACCATGTCCACACGCCCTTCCGCCACCACCCGCTCTGCCACATCGATGTCCTGGATCTGGGTGCCGGCGGCAACGGGTATGTTCACCACACTCTTGACCCCTTCGGCCAGATGGACCCAGGATCCCTGGGGCACCTGCGTCTGGATCATGGCAACGTTGGCGTTGTGCCAGCCCGCCATCACATCGATCTGATTCATCCCAGCCTTTTCCAGCATGGGCGCCATCTTCTTCGTATCCTCCAGGTTGTATCCCTTCCCGTCGAGCAGGTCGGCCCCGCTGATGCGGCAAAGGATCGGGAAGTCGCCGCCGGTCTTCTTCTTGATATTCGCGATAATCTCGAGGAAGAAACGCATCCGATTCTCCAGACTACCGCCGTATTGATCCGTGCGCTTGTTCGTTGCCGGTGACATGAATTGGGCGGTCACATAGCCCACGGCAGCGATGATTTCCACCGCATCGAACCCTGCCTCCTGTGTCCGCCGGGCGCAGTCACCGTAAGCCTCCACGATCTGCTGAATCTCATCGACCGTCAGTTCCCTCGGCATCGTCGGTTCGAGAGGCCCCCCCATCCGGAAGGGGGTACCGGGACGTCCCCAACAAGTCAGTCCGGAAGGGCTGACCAGTTCCACCGGACTGTCCCCAAAACCCCAGCTGTATCCCACCCCCATCTGGGTGTAGAGTCGCGCACCGTAAGGACGAACGGACTCCGCCAGGTCCTTCAGCCCTGGAATGAACCGGTCGTCGTACAGCCCCAGCATCGGGTCCTCGATCAGCCGGGTGGGCGTACAACTGACACCCATCAGCGCCACACCGCCCTTGGCCCGCTCCACATAGAACGCCTTGGCCGCCTCCGACATACCGCCATCCTCTCCCATGGCGATGGCCATGGCAGGCATCTTGATCCGGTTCTTCAGTTCCATGTTTCCGACCATGATCGGTTCAAACAGCTTCGTAGGTTTCTTGCGCGTCATCGTTTCTCTCCAAAGGTGCTGTTCACATTGAATACCCTCTCCCCGTTCGGAGAGGATCACTTCTTCTTAAACTGCTTGGCGAGTGTTATCTGCAGAGGTTCTATGAGAGACTTCAATCCGTCCTGGAAGTCCTCGCTGTCCACGGAAAGGAAGAATCCGGTCTTCACGAGGGCCGAGGTGAAATTGTTGACATCCTCCTCCGGGAGCCTCTCCAGCCAGGCGGAGGAGATCTGCTTGATCAGATCATTGAACCTTGCCTGCAGCCGGCGTCCGGCAACGTCCAGTTCGATCATCACCATACGTCGATCCGTCCGGGAGTGTCGCCTCTTCACCAGACGTTTGTCCTCCATCTTGTCGAAGACATTCGTGAGGGTGGCC
>RCNG010000486.1_pt1 | contig 18002 bp, 20 predicted proteins | sample 2041371 | NCBI WGS metagenome assembly RCNG01 (sample SAMN09708227, study PRJNA481090) | Marine sediment metagenome, whole genome shotgun sequencing project. | biome: marine sediment; feature: ocean; material: sediment; isolation source: Sewage treatment plant 1 marine sediment (STP1) ... | reverse complement strand
ATCTGATATCGGGATTCGCGGCATTTGCCGCTACTTTGTACATCAATGAGTGGTTTTGGGTCGTCCCGCATTACTGCTTGTTCTCTGTCACCTGCATTCATATGGGAATTCTGATCCACCGCCGTCGCCGCGCTCAGTCTTCCGACGAATCGAGTTCCGAACTATCTTGACGTCCAACCTGCGGTAAGCAACGATAGCGGGCCCTGTACCCGCTAACCCGGATCGTAGACCTCATTGGACAAACCAAAACAAGCTTCTGCCTTCAGGCAGCTCGCCACTAAAGAAGTGGCCCTACTCACAGGCCTTCTGTTTATCGGCCTGGCCGTCATGCCTGTTGTTGTCTATTTCGTCGGACAAACCGTATTCGGCACCTATGGCGGCCATGGCTACGGCGATTTCTTCGGCAGGCTGAGCACGAAATTCAGAAATGGGGACTACGTCGCCTGGTTTTTGGCGCTGGCGCCGTATTTAGGCTGGCAAATTCTGCGCTTGTTGGCCTTGGCTTGGCGGCGAACGGGCCGGAGCCAAGCAGCGCCTTAGTTCCTCAGCCGAGGATTTTACCGATATTACAATATGTGACCTGCATCACATTTATCAAAAGATAATCCATTTAGTGGCGCTACACTTTGTAAAATAGTCGCTCGGTGGCCTAAGTGCCCGTTGACTCAAGAAACTGACCTGTTCACATCAGCAGCATCATGTGGCATCAAACAATGATCGAAAAAATCAAAAATTGGCTGAAAGAGCGATTCTCGGAACGTGAAATCGCCCCAAAAAAACCGTTGCGAAAGACAGTGGTACAGGCGGCGATGCGCCCCAAAAAGCCAGCCGTGCAAGATCAGCCGGTAGAACCGACCGAGTTCGTAACGAACGGCCCGACGAAGATCGAGGATGCGGGTCCTGGCAAGAATGTGCTCATACGGAACAAGTATGTTCGCGAAGATACGGGAACCCACGAGACGCTGAAGATTTTAGACGACTCTTTGGTTGACTCTGGCGAAGAAACTGGCATCGATCCGTACAACACCGGCGGCTTCGACCGATCGAAGAACTGGCGCAATCGCTCCGGAAAGTAAACCGCTCGTAAATTCCTTCCGAAAACCCTTCGTGATAATCTGCGTTGCCCAATCTCACGGAGCCATAGTTTGTCATTGCGCATTTCCTTTGAACTAGACGAAAACGATCTGAAGCACTTTCGGCTGATTATGCAGGAAGCACGGCGGACCGCTTCTCAGTTACCGCCGGAAGACATCGTAGCGGCCGCAGAGGCATTGTTGGCGAACGTTGAGGAGTCGACAGCGCCCGGGTTTATCGTCGATCGCCTGCGCAATCTGAAGCAGATGATCCAAATGTTGTCAGATATCGAATGGCGCCTGCCGCACCAAGAGGCCGTTCGCGTTCTGAATGCTCTGGCGTACTTCGCGGAGCCTGAGGATTTGATCCCCGATGATATTCCGGGCCTTGGCTTCCTCGACGACGCGATCATGATTGAACTTGTCCTTCGAGAGCTGAAGCACGAAATAGAAGCCTACGCTGACTTTTGCGACTACCGTGAACGATTGCTTAAAGAACAGGGACATGCGGCCAAAATCAGTCGTGAAAATTGGCTTGATGAACGTCGCAAGGAGCTCCAGGGGCGAATGCGACGGCGGCGCAAACGCACACTAAAATCGCCATTTTCCGCATAATTTCAGTCAGCATCACGGCCAGTAATAGGCGCCTGTCAGGACCAATCCGAGCCACATCGCCGCTTGCGCCCAATAGCGCGCCGCATGGTTCTTTAGAAGCGAATAGAAACTCATCGTCGATATTGCGGTCATACCCAGGAAGAGAACGAAACTGTTTCGAAGGGCGACAAACTCGTGTTGCAGGCGCGGATATTCATCGCCGAGCACCAAAACGACGACAATGACGGCAGCGAGACTCACCGTAATAGCAAAACAGGAGCCAAGGATTATTAACGTAAAGGCGGACAGGGGGCGCATCAATTTTTCCGGAACGGTCAACAATTACCGTAAAGTAGCTGAGATTATGACGAATACGCCCTTGATCACAGAGCGAGAGACAACTAGCCTAGCCGAGTTGAACCGATTGCAACACCGTCTATAACTGCCATGGAGAAAACTTTGACGATTCTTGAACAACGCCGAACCCGCGGACTGGCGATCGCCCTGTTGGCGCTCTTGTCATTGCCTGCCCTCAGCAACTCTGAAGGTGGGGCTTCCGCTATCGACGAGAATCAGTTTCTCTATCCAGAACAGCGGCATGAAAACATCGGCGAACTGGTCGCCCAGTTCATTCAAAAATCGCATTACAAGCAGATCGCGGTTGACGATGCCTTGTCGTCAAAAGTCCTCGACTTCTACGTTGAGAACCTTGACAGAAACCGCATGTACCTGCTTGCCAGCGACATCGAATACTTCGAACGATATCGCTACCAACTTGACGACATCGTCAAGAGCAAACCTCTGGACCCGGTTTACGAAATATTCGAGGTCTACCAGACTCGAGTCCGCGAACGACTCAATTTCGCGCTGGCCCAACTGGAATCGGAACCCGACTTCCTCTCGGAAGACGAGTATCGCTTCGATCGAACGGAACAACCCTGGGCTGCCGATTCAATGGAGCTGGACGACATATGGCGCCAACGAGTTATCAACGATGCGCTTTCCCTCGCCCTTGAAGATGAGCCATGGGAAAAAGTTCACGATGTTCTCTCGAAGCGCTATAACGGTTTCATAAAACGCCTTGATCAAGTTAACAACGACGACGTCTTCGAGCGATTCATGAATATGTTCGCCCATGCCGTCGACCCACATTCGAGCTACCTATCGCCCCGTAATGCCGATGAATACCGCATCGCGATGAGTTTGTCGTATGTCGGCATCGGAGCAACTCTGCAAACCGAAGACGACTTCGTGCGGATCGTAAATATCATTCGTGGCGGTCCGGCGGACTTCGACGGCACGCTAAAGCGGGATGATCGAATAACAGCCGTCGCACAAGGACCGGAAGGCGACTTTGTTGATGTCATCGGTTGGCGTCTGGACGATGTTGTCGACTTGATTCGTGGCCCCAAACAATCAGTCGTCCGGCTGCAGATCATTCCGGCAAACGCCATACCGGGCAATCCAAAGGAAGTCATTGAGCTAACTCGCGGTGCCGTCAAGCTTGAAGAACAGGCAGCGAAAAGCGATGTCATCAAGATCCCCAGAGAAGGTCGCGAATGGTCAATAGGCGTTATCGAGGTTCCCGGCTTTTACCGTGACTACAGCGCGCTGAACCGCGGTGACACGAACTTCACCAGCGTTACCAAAGACGTCAAGAGACTCATCGGCGAACTCGAAGAGAAAGGCATTGATGGATTAGTCATCGACATGCGCGGCAACGGTGGTGGTCATCTCACCGAGGCAACGGCCCTGTCAGGCTTGTTCATCGACAATGGCCCGATCGTTCAACTCCGAAATTCCGAAGACGTCAAACGCAGCCCACCGCAGAGGCTTGATGATCCAGACCCCGTTGCTCGCGTTGCATACAACGGTCCATTGGCTGTGCTCGTCGATAGATTTAGTGCTTCAGCATCCGAAATTTTTGCCGGCGCGATTCAGGACTATTCGCGCGGCGTCATTATCGGCCAACAGACATTTGGCAAAGGTACCGTGCAAAATCTGTACTCTTTGGACCAGTACTTCCGCAGTGAGGACGAAAAAGGCTTCGGACAATTGACGCTGACCATTGGCAAGTACTATCGAGTGACCGGAGCCAGCACACAACACCGCGGTGTTCATCCGGACATTCCACTGCCTTCTACCATCGATACCAAGATTATTGGTGAAAGCGCGCGCGAGAACGCCCTGCCCTGGGACACTGTAAAAACGACGCGCTTTAGTGCGGGGAGTCCGTTGGACTCGACGATCGAGTCGCTCATTGCTAATCATGATGAGCGTTCGAAGGACGATCCGAATTTCCAGTATCAAGTAGATCGAATTCAGGCTGGCAAACGTATTCGCGAACAGAAAACCGTATCGCTAAACATCGATGCCCGCCGTGCGACCAGGGAGCGTGAATTGGCAGATGCGCTGCAACGTGAAAACGATCGGCGTATCGCTTTGCACCTCGAACCGCTCGAAAGTCTGGATGATATCGACGCCGAAGAACTGCCAGACGTACAGCTTGACCAAGCGGCGAAAATCGTCACGGACATGGCAACGATGCGGGAAATTAACGCGACGCCGGCGCAAACCGCTCGGATATCGCCCCTTTGAGGGACGCTTGCACGTCTATTTCGAGGTGTTATACTCGACTATAACACCCAAGGGAGGCGTCAATGGCACATCGGCACACGCCGAAGCAACACAAGACCTTCGCTGCCAGCGCAGCGGTCCTTGTGGCGGCTGCGATTCTAGGCGCTCCGTCATTAGCAGCAACCAGCCATTCCATCCCTTGCAGTGAAATCTCGGAAGCTACCCTCGAAGTATCTGCTAACGCACTGATCGCGGAGACCGTCAGTCACGAGCTTCCGACGCTGCCAGCCAACAGCGAGACGCCTGTCGATGACATTGAGTCAATATCGTCGGCCAGCCTGCTGGTGCCACGAGCCGAAGCGGCAATTCGTGACGCGTTTAAGGAAAGTGAGCGCAGCAAAGAAACCTTGAGTCAAACGGTTCCTGTCAGTGACATGAACACGAAACTTCCTGGAGTATCGGACGCCGCGTCATCGCGTTACAAGAAACAGATGTTTCGACGCGATATCTAGAGCAGCCCTACCGGCTCAAGATCTTGGCAATCCCGAAGTAGTTATCGCCTAACAGGTTCGCGTCTCTCTGTTTTACGACGCCGTTTGCATCAATTGCGAAAACGGTTGCGACTGATCCAGGCGCCGGCACGACATCATCATCACTTCGAAACATGGCATGCTCGGCAATTAAGTTCGCTCGTTTCTGCATGACATCGGCGAAGTCCGTAACGCTTTCCATTGAGTCCCATCGTTTCTCAATTAGCTCAACGATCTCGTCACACTCGTACTTCGTTCCGTAGTTGATCGCACCAACGCTCTTCTCATTGGCCTCTTTCGCCATCGCGGCGAGATTGTCCTCTTCAAAATGCAAGTACAAATGCTGCGAGAACGCCAGAATCATAAAGTTGATGGAACGCTTGGTCTTCCTATCAAGACCTTCATTATCGGGTGGAACCAGATTGTGAATGCCATCCAAAGTATTAAGGAACTCGCGTTCCTCCTCCTGACCGACCTCTATGCGCATGACGACATCCGCAATCTCCGCCTCCAGCTTATTGCTCTGAAATAGCTTCGCAACACCGCTCATTGTCGCAAGCTTGTGCCGTAGAGCCTGCAATTGATCTTCGAGGAGCTGCGTCTGCAATCGATGCTCTCCGATTTGCCGTTCTATACCCGCTTCTTTTTCCTCGCGTTGCACCTTCCACGCATCGTTAGCCTTGCCGTGAATGCGCTGCTCCCTCTGTTGCTTGAGCTGCTCGGCGAATCGTCCAAGCTTCACATTACAATGTGCCGCTAAACGTCGAAGCTGATAGAAGGCGACGACGTTGTGGACCCATTCACGGTCCAATAGCAGGTTTTCAAGGTGATCCATCTTTTGCTGGACTCTAGCCGTAGCGCCCTCGTGCTGCTTGATGCGGTCCTGCAGTTGATACTTTTCATTGCGCAGTGCGGCGAACTCCTTTTTGAGCTCGGCACGGTTGCGGAACAGGTCGACCAACTTGTCGTTGTCCTGTACTTCTTCCGGTGCAGCTTTGAAAATTCCCGTCAGGCTTGCCACATTCGACTCGCTTTACATAATCCAGTTGCTCCGAACATAAGCTCGGGGCTATATCAGCGCCAATAATGGCAATTGATCACTTGGGAAACACGGACCGAATCGACAGTTTTGACAACTGCCTGGCCAGACGGAAAAACGGAATGCAGGGACCGTGCTGACGATCCGGACCTATCGATCCAGAATAAGATGTCCCTGGTCAGACAGGTATTCCAACCATTTGTTGAGGATGATATTGCAGCGCCAACGTCGATCGAGTTGCTCGCGCTGCTCAAACACCAGGCGCCTTAACGCCGCATGTCGTTGCGCCTCGCCTATCGCCAGCACTTCCGCTTGTTGGCCGTCCAGGTAAACCCGAACCATCATATCCGGGTCAACGAGCAAACCATCGTCAGTGGCCAATTGGTAGGTCAAAGAAAGCGTAACGGTATAGCGGGAGGTCTCGATAATCTCCACATAAAGATCGCAATCGCCCGCTACGCGCGACCGAAAGCAACCGTCCAGTCGATCAACGTCGGGAAGAATCCGCAGCAGACGTAGAAAGTTGCTTTCGTAGAGCGCCATCAAACCGACAAAGCTTTTCGGTCTGACTATCGTCTCTGGAACCAATTGGGAATCGAGTAGCATGCTGTCAATATAGCAGCACAAAGAGCGAAATATCAGGGTCGAACTCGGCGCTCAACACCTGTACTATCTAGTATCCTGCTCGAAATCTCTTCGATCGAAAATTTCGTCGTATCAACGTATGGAATCCCATAACGACGAAAAATCTTCTCTGTTTCCCGCAGCTCAAAACGCACCTGCTGCATCGACGCATACTTACCCATCGCACGGCGTTCCTTCCGGATTTGGCCCAGGCGATCTGCCTCAATGGAAAGCCCGAAGAGCTTCTCTTTTTGCTTGATCAGAAAATCGGGTAATTTCCCCGTCTCAAATTCTTCGTCGGTCAAAGGATAGTTGGCCGCATAGACGCCGTATTGCAATGCGAGATAAAGACAGGTCGGCGTTTTTCCGGATCGCGACACGCCGACCAGAATGACATCAGCAACATCGTAATTTCGGCTCATTCCACCGTCATCATTTGCGAGCGCGAAATTTGTCGCCTCAATACGTTTCATGTAGGCGTCAATATCGCTCATCCCGTGAGCGCGCCCCGGCTCGTAGCTCGGCTCTTCACCCAATTCCGCCGACAACGGACCGAGAAATACGTCGAAAATATCCAGATGCAACCCGTTCGCTTCCTTGAGAATTGCCCGATACTCGCCTTGAACCAGGGTAGAAAACACAATCGGTTTTGGCGCACCGGTGTCGTTTACCGCGTTTATGGTACGAACGGCCTCCCGTGCCTTGTCTTCAGTATCTATAAATGGCAAAGTCATCTGCCGAAATTTCTTCGCTGAAAACTGCGTAAGCAGGCTGTGTCCCAGCGTTTCGGCAGTGACACCAGTCTGGTCGGAGAGAAAGAATACAGTACGGTCTACCATCCTTTCGATTGTGCCTTTCCTGACAAGGAAAACAAGGGAGTAAATCTTGCAGCCTTACGTTATCAAGCTCGACGAGCTTGGCATGAACGATGTAGAAACGGTCGGGGGAAAGAACGCATCTCTCGGGGAAATGATCAGCAATTTGAGCAACTTGGGCGTCACCGTACCGGGCGGCTTCGCAACGACCGCCGAAGCCTACCGCGAGTTCTTGAAAGCCGACGATCTTGACCAACAGATCAACGCCCTCCTCGACAATCTCGATGTTGACGATTTGGATGCACTGACGTCCGCGGGATCACAGATTCGACAGTGGATTCTTGAAGCGGCACTGCCGCAGCGATTGATGGACGAGATCGAAGCCGCCTGGGACGAAATGAGTGGCGGCAAAGACATCACGGTTGCCGTTCGTTCATCAGCGACAGCTGAAGATCTTCCCGACGCCTCATTCGCCGGTCAGCAGGAAACTTTCCTCAATATTCGCGGCCTCGATAATGTCATCGAGGCAATGCATCAGGTCTTCGCTTCTCTGTTCAACGATCGGGCCATCGCGTATCGCGTTCATCAGGGTTTTGATCATAGTCTGGTAGCGCTGTCGGCAGGCATTCAGACGATGGTTCGAAGCGATCTCGGATCGGCAGGCGTCATGTTCACGCTGGATACTGAATCGGGATTCCGAGATGCGGTGTTCGTAACCGCCTCCTACGGCCTTGGCGAAACCGTCGTACAAGGCGCCGTGAATCCGGACGAATTCTATGTCTACAAGCCGGCGCTTGCGGCAGGCAACCGGGCGATTCTGCGTAAGAACCTCGGTGGCAAAGCGCTCAAGATGGTCTACAGCGACAACCCGAAACCGGGCAAGACGGTAGATACGGTCGACGTTGACGAGAAAGACAGTATGAGATTCTCGCTAACGGATGACGATGTCCTCGAACTGTCGAAGATGGCCGTAACGATTGAGAAACACTATCAGCGTCCTATGGACATTGAATGGGGCAAAGACGGTAACGACGGCAAACTGTACATTCTTCAGGCCCGCCCCGAGACCGTGCAAAGTCGCAGTGGCCGAACGATTCAGCGCTACACGCTCAAGTCCCACTCGAATGTTGTCACGACCGGCCGCAGCATTGGGCAGAAGATTGGTGCAGGTACGGCGAAGGTCATTCGCAATGTCTCCGAAATGGGCCGAGTCCAGGCCGGCGACGTTCTTGTCTCTGACATGACGGATCCCGACTGGGAGCCGGTCATGAAACGCGCGTCAGCGATCGTTACCAATCGAGGCGGACGAACCTGTCACGCGGCGATTATCGCCCGGGAGCTCGGCATACCCGCCGTCGTCGGTTGCGGTGATGCGACGGAAAAAATCGCGGACGGCGTTGAGGTAACCGTCAGTTGTGCAGAAGGCGATGAAGGCTTCGTCTATGAAGGCAATCTCGAATTCGAACAGACACAGATTGAACTCGATTCGCTGCCCGATATCCCGGTAAAGATCATGATGAACGTTGGCAATCCGGACAGAGCATTTGATTTCGCCAACATCCCCAATCACGGCGTCGGCCTCGCCCGACTCGAGTTTATTATCAATCGAATGATCGGCGTGCATCCGCAGGCGTTGCTTGACTACGACTCACTTGACGAGGGCACCCGCGCCGCGGTCAATGATCAGATGGCCGGCTATGACGATCCGGTAAGCTTTTTTGTCGACAAACTCGCGGAGGGCATAGCGACCATCGCGGCTGCTTTCGCACCCGAACCCGTCATCGTTCGAACGTCAGACTTTAAATCGAACGAGTATGCCAACTTGATTGGTGGTCGCGCCTACGAGCCGGATGAAGAAAACCCGATGCTCGGTTTTCGCGGCGCAGCTCGTTACGTCTCGGAGAGCTTTCGGCCGTGCTTCGATCTTGAATGTGAAGCGCTAAAGCGGGTCAGAAACGAGATGGGGCTGACCAATGTCCAGATCATGATTCCGTTTGTCCGTACGGTTCAACAAGCGAAAGACGTTATCGACGTGATGGCAGAAAACGGTCTGGAACGCGGCAAGAACGATCTCAAAGTCATCATGATGTCCGAATTACCCACGAACGCCTTGCTGGCCGACCAGTACCTCGAACATTTTGACGGCATGTCTATCGGGTCGAATGATATGACTCAGCTGACTTTGGGGCTTGATCGGGACTCAGCGTTGATTGCCGACACCTTCGACGAGCGCGACGACGCCGTGAAGGCATTACTGTCGATGACGATCAAGGCCTGTAAGGCACAAAATAAGTACGTCGGCATCTGCGGCCAGGGACCATCGGATTATCCGGACCTTGCGCGCTGGCTACTGGACCAGGGCATAGAAAGCATGTCGCTGAATCCGGATACTGTGGTTGAAACGTGGATGTTTCTGGCAGGCGAAAAAGTCTGACGCCGCTACGTCTGAATTAAACTAGAACCGGTCGTAGCGTGATCGACGTTGCCAGCGAACGCGCGGCAGCCAGATTCCGAGAATTATTCCAACGAGAAGCACCAACGCTCCCGACATGAACCAGTATCGAGTTGTCCGGCCGGAAAGCTGACGATTCTCCTGCTCCAGAGTATCGGCACGAATCTGGGCCGTTGCGAGCTGGTCCATCAACGATTTGTTTTGCTCGTTGATACTCAAAACGTTCGCCGCCGTTCGCCGTATGTCCGCCAGTTCTTTCTCGGCAGCCGATTTATCGCGCTCCAGTGTTTCGATGCGACGATTCGCGGCATCGTATTCACCCTTGATCCCGGTCAACTGCGAACCCAGCGACGTGCCTCGCGAATTTGCGTTCGTCAGATCGCTGGACAATATCTCCAGCTGTTCACGGGCACTGCGTTCGTTCATAAGGTAACGCGTTAGTACCCAGCCCTCGGTGCCACCGGGCGTCTGTACTCTCGAGTAGCCGGACTCTCGGTCGCGCTCAAGGACCTCCAGTTGCATGCCACTGCCGATCATTAGCTGAATCGCGTTGCTGGTCGTCGGGCCCGAGCGAAGCATGACTTCAAATTTGTCGCTCACCCAGGCGGGCTCGCCGTGAGCTACTGGGGCCAACAAACACAGGAATAACAATATCGAAACAGGCGTCGTCTTTTTCATTTCGCAACTATAAGACAAGGTCGCCGCGCCCGCCAGTCAAAGATTAAATAAATCAGTCGCTTAAGGGCGACAGTTCCGCGACATTCTGTTCCCAGTTTCGGCCGTCAAAGGGGGTCTCCTGAATCGACTCGATCGAAGCGGGTCGCAGGCAATTGACGTTGATGCTCAACCCGTCAGGATGCGACCGGGGTACGTAGAAGGATTTGACGCCGCAGTGCCTGCAGAAGTGATGCTTTGCGACGCCCGTATTGAACGTGTAAGTCGTAAGCTCGTCCTCGCCTTTCAACAGGCGAAAACTCTTACGCGTAACGAAAAGGTGCAGAAACCCACACATATCGCAAATACTGCAGTTACATCGTGCAGCCTCAATAGCCGCCGGCGCGTCGATTTCAAATTGCACTTTGCCGCAGTGGCAACCCCCTCGATGCGTAGTCATGCCGTTTCCTTTTTCCAGACAGCGATATGATTATTCGCCGGCATCGCGTAGAGCCTGACCCTCTCCAGGTCATGCATCTGAGCAAGCTCGTCCAAAAACTCAAGATGACGGATGCCCATTGCCGAATCTCGCGAACGTAATGACTCGTGAAAAGCCGCGTTACTGGTCGTATTGAATTCGCCGCCCTGACGAAACGGACCGTATAAACAGAAGACACCGCAGCTCATGAGCGCTTGCCCAACCAGCGCGAACATCCGTTCCACTGCCTGAATACTCATGATGTGTGCGGTATTTGACGAGAACACTGCGTCATACGACGCCTCTGAAACGTCAGCCGTTAAGACATCAAACGATACCGGCGGTAACAAATTCGCCGCGGCAGCATGCTCAACCCATGCATTGATACCATCGTGATTCTCATCGCGATCGCTGGTCTGCCACTGCAGATGTGTTAGCGCCTGCGCAAACTGCACCGCGTGCTGCCCGGTGCCTGATCCTATTTCCAGCACTTTTTCACAGGTCGAAAACTCATCCCGCAACACGTCCAGTATCGGGCCGCCGTTTCGCTCTGCGTATCCAGCGAACGGCCTGTCAGTCATTTCCGTATTCAGCGCTGAGTGCCGCAGCGTCGAGGAAGTTTTCGCGATACCAGCTGAGCTCCTCGATCGAATCGCGAATATCAGCCAGGGCCAGGTGCTCCGAATCCTTTTTAAAACCCTTAGCAACGTCTGGCGCCCACAGCGACGCGAGAATCTTCAGGGTGCTGACGTCCAGGTTTCGGTAATGAAAGTAGCGCTCAAGCGCGGGCATCTCGCGGGCCATGAATCGCCGATCCTGGCAAATACTGTTGCCACACATCGGCGAGGCGCCCTCGTCTACCCAATCCCGCAGGAATTCAATCGTCGCACGCTCTGCATCTGCAGCGCTACTGCCGCTCTCCATAACTCTGGCCGTCAGCCCCGACTTGCCGTGCTGGCGAGTATTCCATTCGTCCATGCCGCCCATCGTCGCCGCCGATTGCTCAATAGCCAGCACTGGACCTACCGCGAGCTCGGATAAATACTTGTCAGTAACGATGGTTGCAATTTCAATGACGGAGTCGGTTTGCGTGCACAAACCGGTCATTTCCAAATCGATCCAGATCAGGTTGGTCGTCCGGTCCGGCGCTGTATCGGGCATAGCTCAAAACCTCAATAGAAGAACTTCCGTAGTTTACATGGCCGGAGAGTGCAAGGCTGCCTGCTTGGCGTCATACTCCTCCCATGAGTCATGAATCCGCAACCGTCATTGCCACCTACAGCCGCCGAATGGGGCTCCGCCTTTCCAATGGCGAAGTGGTCGATGCGCGCATCAAGGGCAAGCGCATCAAAGCCGTTTGTGGCGATTCCGTTGTCGCCGAGAAAATCGAAAACGAATCAGACTGGCTCATCACAAAGATCAACGATCGACGCAACGAACTGACGCGACCTAACATGCGCGGTCAGGTCGAAGTACTCGCGGCCAACATTGACACCTTGGTCGTGGTTGCATCAGTGTCGCCGCTGCCCGACTGGTACATCGTCGATCGATACATCTGCGCCGCCGAAATAATGGGCGTCAACGTGCTGGTGGTCTTCAACAAGACGGACCTTCTGGAAGGACACGACATTGAGATTCCTGAACTCGGTGAGTACCGGGATATTGGCCTGGCCGTTCTTGAGTGCAGCGCGGAAACCGGTAAGGGCACCGATGAAATTCGGAACGCATTAGCTGGCCAATGTGCGATCGTGGTTGGTCAGTCCGGTGTCGGAAAATCGAGCCTGATCAATCAAATGATCAGCGACTCGCAGCAACGTACCGCGGACATTTCCAGTAAGACCGGTGAAGGTCGTCATACGACGGTCAATTCGGTCATGATTCCATTACAAGGTGGCGGTTCAGTGATCGATTCACCTGGCGTTCGCGACTATGCGCCAGCGTTGGCAACATCGACCGACGCAGCTCTGGGATTCCGGGAAATTGCGGCGGCGGCACAATCGTGTCGATTTGCGAACTGCCGGCATTTGCGTGAGCCTGGTTGCGCCGTAAAAAATGCGGTCGATGAAGACACCATTAGTTATCGCCGCTACGAGAGCTTCAAGCGCGTTGTGAACCTGACCGAAAAACTTGCAGAAGGTAAATACTGACCGGGCTAACCCGGCGGCCAATGCAAATCTCGGCCACCCAGCAAGTGTAGGTGAATATGAAAAACCGTTTGGCCGGCAGCCTCATTGCAATTCATCACTGCTCGATAACCCTCGTCCGCCATTCCCTCGGCGGTCGCGATTTCGCGCGCGGCAGAAAACAAACTGCCGACGATTGACTGATCGTCTTCACCAATATCATTGATTCTGGCGATATGTTTTCGAGGGATAATCAAAACATGCGTCGGCGCCTGTGGATTGATATCTCGAAAAGCGATTGCGGTTTCAGATTCGTAAACGATGTCCGCCGGGATTTCACCCGCCAGGATTTTGCAAAACAGACAACTGGATTCAGACATTGAGGCCCCTAGTCGACGGCTCGCCGGCCGTAAAATGCATGCGACAACGTACCGCCGTCGACGTATTCAAGTTCACCACCCAAGGGAACACCATGCGCTATGCGGCTTGCCATGACGTTGTTTCGCGATGCAAGATCCGCCAGATAATGTGCGGTCGCGTCACCTTCCACGGTTGGGTTTGTGGCGATGATCAACTCTTTGACCTCGCCGTCAGCCAGCCAGTCCCGTAACTGTTCCAGACCGAGCTCGTCCGGACCAATGCCATCCAATGGCGACAAGTGGCCCATCAGAACAAAGTAGAGCCCCCGAAATCCCGTTGCATCTTCAAGCGCCATTACATCGGCCGGTGATTCGACCACACAAAGCTGTGTGCTATCACGGCCAGCGGTCGAACAAATCGAACACAACTCATGCTCGGTAAACATGCGACAGCGACTGCAATGACCAATTCCGGTAACAGCATCCGCCAAAGCCGACGAAAGGCCAGCTGCCCCATCGCGGTCTCTTTCCAATAGATGAAAAGCAATTCTCTGCGCCGACTTCTGTCCGACGCCCGGCATACAGCGCAGACCGTCAATAAGCCGAATCAATAGTGGTGAATATGACATTGTCTAGAACGGAAGTTTCATGCCCGGCGGCAAATTCAATCCTGAGGCCATACCCGAGAACCTCTCCTCCACGGTCTTTTCAACTTTGCGAATCGAGTCGTTAAAGGCCGCGACAATCAGGTCCTCAAGCATATCTTTGTCATCCGCGAACAAAGTGTCGTCAATCTCGACGGCTTTGACCTGATGCTTACAAGTCATCGTGATGCGAACCATTCCCGCGCCCGACTCACCAGTGACATCTATCGACGCCATTTCGTCCTGAGCCTTCTGCATGTTGGCCTGCATTTCCTGCGCCTGCTTCATCAATTGGCCAATGCCACCCTTCATCCCTTGTCTCCTGAAATAATTTCGATTGTGTCTGTTTTCAGCTCGGCACCGAACATGTTTTTCAAAGTTTGCACATTTGGATCGGCCTCGAGTGATTGCCGAGCTTCTTCAAGGCGCTCGTCGGCCATTCGCGATTCCTGTTGAATCGGCGTTTCTTTGGCGGCCTCACCCATCGTGATATCGACCGTCAATTGCTCACCAAAGTAATCTGACAGGCGCTCACCGATGGCATCCTTTCTTTGCTTTGTGAACATCGACTCGGAGCGAGGATCCAACCCGAGGTAGACCGTGTTCTCTTCACGCTTCAGATACGCGCAATTGCTTGCGAGCAAGCGCAGTGCGCCGGTCAGACCGAGATCAGTCACCAGTTCGCTCCAGTTCGGATCGGACCACGCGTGTGTGTCATGGTTGGCTTGAGGAACGGCTGTTTTGGTTGCCTTAGCCCGACCAACTTTCGATGCCGGAGCATCAGGCTTGCCCGCGGCTTTCGCGACGCTCGGACCGCCACCGGCCGATCCCGTTGTCTCTGCCGCAGCGGGTCTAAACGCCAACATTCGTAACAACGTCATCTCAGCGCCGCTGCGCGGGTCCGGTGCCAAATGTAGATCTCGTCGCCCCATTATGGCGATTTGATAAAAAAGCTGGACGTCAGCGATTGGCATAATCTCAGCCAACTCGGCGATTTCTTTTTCAGACAAATCGTCTTCGCTGTCGCAGGTTCCAACGACCTGGTAAACCGCCACACGTTGCAGGTCACGCGCAACATCGTCCAGAAGTCTCGAGTAGTCCGGAAACTGTTCGTCGATTTCCCGAATGGTCTCGATGATTCCCTGGGCATCGCTATTGGCCAGAAGTTTCATCAAACGCATGACATGGTCGCGATCTATCGTTCCCAGCATCGTCGCTGTAGATGCTTCCTCAATTTTGCCACCGCAGTACGCGATTGCCTGATCCAGCAAACTCAATGCGTCTCGCATACTGCCATCGGCGGCACGTGCGATGAGTGACAAGGCCGCGAGCTCGAACTCGATCTTTTCTTCGCCGCAGATATGCGCCAGGCGATCCAGAATCAAACGCGGCGTCATTCGCTTTAGATTGAATTGCAGACAACGCGACAAGACCGTGGCGGGCAGTTTCTGCGGATCGGTTGTCGCCAGCAGGAACTTGACGTGCTCAGGCGGTTCTTCGAGCGTCTTCAACAGCGCGTTGAATGAACTCTTGGACAACATGTGGACCTCGTCAATGAGGTACACCTTGTAACGTCCGCGGGCCGCCGCGTATGGCACGTTATCGAGCAAGTCACGCGTATCGTCGACTTTGGTTTTGGAGGCAGCATCGACTTCGATCAGATCGACAAATCGACCTTCATCGATTTCCCGGCACGCGCTGCATTCGCCGCAGGGATGCGCTGTTACGCCAGTCTCGCAGTTCAATGCCTTGGCGAGAATTCTCGCGATCGTTGTCTTGCCGACACCGCGTGTACCGGTAAAAAGGTAGGCGTGATGCAGTCGACCCGTTTCCAGCGCATTCATCAGCGCCTGTAGGACATGTTCCTGACCGACGGTGTCAGAAAAATCTTTTGGCCGCCATTTTCGGGCCAGAACAAGATAGCTCATTGATGCGGGCTCTTAGCTCAGAACGTGGTTCAAGAATCGATCAGTGTAACGTAAGTGGCCCGCGCCAGCTGCTCCCCGGCACCCGGTGTCACCGCTACCGTTGCTCCCTTCCGGGCCTGGCGGAGTTCACGGTTGACCGTCGCGGGGAAGCCGACGCGGACCGGGCGGAATTATCGCCGCTTATCTAGCTCGATACAACGAGAGTTTGATCTATCCCCAAAGGTGGGTGTCTTTCTCGATGACCTGGGATGAAGGGCCCACAATTAGCGGGTCCGGCCCATGGACGACTTGCGTATTTTTCTCTGGGTAATCAAGGCCCGCGAGGAAGTGCTGCATGCAATTCAACCGCGCGCGCTTCTTGTCATCCGACTTTACGACCGTCCAGCGGGCGTCCGCCGTATCAGTGTAAAAGAACATCGCCTCTTTCGCTTCCGTGTATTCCTTCCACTTGCCGCGCGACTCCTGATCGATTGGACTTAATTTCCAATGTTTGAGCGGCGACTGAGACCGAGCGGCAAATCGCCGTTCCTGCTCCGACTCCGTGACCGAAAACCAGTATTTGAACAATCGGATGCCGGATCGGGTCAACATTCGCTCAAGGTCCGGTACCTGCCGCATGAACTCCAGGTATTCCAGGGAATCGCAAAATCCCATGACGCGTTCCACACCGGCGCGGTTGTACCAGGAGCGGTCAAAAAACACCATTTCACCTTCCGCGGGCAACTGGCTTATGTAGCGCTGAAAATACCACTGGCCTCTCTCACGATCTGTTGGCTTCTCCAGAGCGACCACTCGCGCAGCACGCGGGTTCAAGTGCTCCATGAAACGCTTGATAGTGCCACCCTTGCCCGCCGCATCCCGACCTTCGCAAATAACAACGATACGTTGACCGGTTTGTCTGACCCAGCTCTGTACCTTCAGAAGCTCGACTTGCAGCTCTTTCTTGTGCGCTTCATACGCCGCTTTCTTGATGCGGGTCTTGTAGGGATACTTGCCGTTGCGGAACAAGTCCCTGATCTGGTCCGGATCATGGCGCATTTCGCTCAATACGGATGTCGCCGACCGAGGACCTTGTGGCGTGGTCGGCTCATCGCCGTCGGTAATCGTAACGATGTTCTCTTTATTCGCTTTAGAATCAGTCACTTAATCGGCACCGTGAGTCAAAAGAATTTACCTTATTTTCGACGTATTTACGGCAAAAATGAATACGGATTAGTGCGTAGAATCACGCGGCGTCACAGCCCTCCCCCGCGAAGGGAATGGCATGCTCCGCCGCCTGTTTCGAAGCCCTAGGTGTTGGAAGCCGCCGCAATACTTGCGATGGAGGCATCCAGCGTCGCATTGAACTCGTCTTCGGACTGCTGAGCACTCAGTCCTTCCGACAACGCTCTTGAGAAACTCGCGACCATGCCATTCTGACGTGACAGACGATCGTTGGCTTCTTCGCGCGAGTAGCCACCCGAGAGCGCAACAACGCGTGCAGCATTAGGATGAGCAACGCAATCAGCGTACAGGCCGTCTTTCTCTGGCAGCGTCAGCTTCAGCATGACCAGTTCGTCGGCGTTCAGGCTATTCAGATGCCGCATGATGGCCGCCTTAAGAAGATCCTCAATCGCCGCTTTGTCCGCGCTATTGATGTCGACTTCCGGTTCGATGATCGGAACCAGCCCAGCCGCAACGATCTGTCGTCCGATCTCAAATTGCTGATCAACGACGGCATTAACACCGGCTTCGTTGGCTTCTTTGATCACAGAACGCATCTTGGTTCCAAATATGCCAGCGGCCTTTGCTTTCCCGAGAAGTGCGTCGAGGTCCGGCATTGGGTTCATGACTTGAGCGCCATCGACAACGTCGGCGAGACCTTTATCAACCTTGAGGAAAGGAACTACATTCTTCACTTCCCAGAGATACGACGCTGTTGACTGCCCTTCTACCTGACGGTCCATCGTATTTTCGAACAGGATCGCGCCGAGAATGCGGTCACCACCAAATGATGGACTCGTCATGATGCGTGATCGCATTGCATGCACAACGCCGAACATCTCTTCGTCGTTGGACCAGGCGTCGGGGGTCACTCCGTACAAGCCGAGCGCTTTAGGCGTACTACCGCCA
>RCNG010000485.1_pt1 | contig 18005 bp, 12 predicted proteins | sample 2041371 | NCBI WGS metagenome assembly RCNG01 (sample SAMN09708227, study PRJNA481090) | Marine sediment metagenome, whole genome shotgun sequencing project. | biome: marine sediment; feature: ocean; material: sediment; isolation source: Sewage treatment plant 1 marine sediment (STP1) ... | reverse complement strand
CCGCCGGGACTCGGTAGTATGACAGAATGTCACCGGCAACCGCCGCCTTCATGGCCGAACCCTGAATTTTCGCAACGTGCGAATAAATATCTCCAAACCTACCTGCAAGATACACGAATACCCCGTCCACATTTGCCGGGCTGTTCAGCAGGTGCAGGACTTTATCCCACCCCCAGTGTGGGGTGGAGGGGCGGTAAAGGTAAACTCCGGCCGGCATCGTCGCGACCGTTCCAGGACGGGTGCTCATTCGCGTTTCAGAGCCGAAACAACTACTTTGATAAGGCACGAATCAACGGGGTGCGTCGAAGACGCTCTGTCCACTAGGGCCCCCGCCAGGGTCAGTGGAATTGGAGGATCTTTTGCGCAAGCTCCGTGTCGGTGTCATAGATTTGGTCCACAAGGCGCCAACGCGAGCTCTCTACGCGCGGGTCATGCACGCCAATCTCGCAGCCATCATGCCGCAGGTCGTCGGCGCTTGGTGCCAGGAATTGGGACACCAGGTCGATTTCGTATGCTATACCGGTCTCGAGGATCTGACACGCGAACTGCCGGGCGACTGTGACCTGGTGTTCATCTGCGGATTCACCGAGTCCGCTCAACTCGCCTACGCAATCAGCAATTTCTTCCGCTCCCAGGGTGCCGTCACCGTCTTGGGCGGGCCCCACGCCCGCTGCTATCCCGAGGACTCACAACGGTTCTTCGACTACGTGCTGGGGTTCACGGACCGACCCTTGATCCAGGACGTCCTGCAGGATTGCGCCCAGCACCGCCCCCTTGGTCTGCACCTCTCGGCGGTGCGCCAACCGACGACCCTGCCAAGTCTGGAGCAGCGCTGGCCCTTCGTCGAACACGCGATCCGTAAGGCACCACTGCTAAAGCTCGTGCCGATGATCGGCAGTCTCGGCTGTCCCTATACATGCTCCTTTTGCATCGATTCGACGGTTCCCTACCAACCGCTCTCCTTCGACACCCTCAAGGCGGATTTGAGGTTCTTGAGCGGTCAAATTTCGCGGCCCCGGGTTGGCTGGCATGATCCGAACTTCGGTGTTCGGTTCGACGATTACATGGACGCCATCGAGGATGCCGTACCTCCGGGCAGCATCGAATTCGCCGCCGAGAGCTCTCTCGCCATTCTGACCGAGGATCACGTCAAGAGGATGGAGCGCAATGGATTCAAGGCACTCTTGCCCGGAGTGGAGTCCTGGTTCGATATGGGCCAGAAATCCCGGTGCGGCAATCGCCAGGCCGAGGATCGGGTGCTACAGATTTCGGATCAAATCAACATGATCATGCGTCACGTGCCCTACGTGCAGGCCAATTTCGTGCTCGGCCTCGATAGCGACAAAGGAGCCGAACCCTTCGAACTGACCAAGAAGTTCATCGACATGACGCCCGGGGTGTTTCCCGGCTACTCGCTCTTGACCGCCTTCGGTCGGGCAGCACCTCTGAACCTGGAACTGCAGCTGAGCAACCGGGTGATTCCGTTCCCCTTCCATTTCCTCGACAACAATCACGCCATGAATGTCCGTCCGCTCAACTACGAGTGGGCCGAATTCTACGATCACGTGATCGATCTGACCCGCCACACCTTCTCGTGGCGGACCATGGGACGGCGCTTAATGGCCAATCGGGCGGCGCTTCCGCGTTGGCTGAACCTCGTACGCGGAGTGTCCTCAGAGGGCTCCGGGCGGTTGAAACAGTTCCGCTCCCTGCGGCGCCGGCTCGACACGGATGGCGATTTGGTCGCATTCCTCGACGGGGAGAGTGACCGGATACCCAACCACTACGTCGAGATTCTGCGCCGTGACCTGGGCCCGCTGTGGAAATGGCTGCCCGCCGGAGCGCTGCAGCACAACCCGCAAGCCTACCTGGAGGCTTCACGGCAAGGCACATCTCGGGTGCCGACCAGCGTGGCCGAGGCCATGCCGCTCGAAGGACTGGCCGAAGCAGGTTCCTAGGGCCCTGAACCCCTTTACGGGTCCATCAAGACCCACATTTTGGGGGCCAAATGTGGTTTCCCACCAGTTTCACTCCATGAACTGAATAATGTGTTTTTTGAAATTCCCCAGGCCAGACTCGCCTTCCTTTTGTTACCTCTTTTCCAGTATCCCCGGCCAGTCCAGTACCAGGTTGCAGAATTTCGGCGCCTCCACCCGGTGGGTGTTCACGGTGAAAAACCGCTCCCCATCGGCGGAAACCGCCCAGTAGATGCTTTCAAGAGTGGGCGGGTTCACATCGAACAGTGTCTCCGGCAGGCCGACGGAAATGCGCCCGTCCTGCGGAGTCATCGAAACGGCGGTGAGGGATCCCGACATTTCCAGGAAAATCAGTTCGCTGCCGCCCTTGCTCCATTGCGACCAGGTGCCCGACGTGGTGGAAACCTGGGTTATGGGAGCCATGGCCGGCCAAGGCGCCACATAGACCTGCCACTGGCCGGATTCCCGGGAACCGAAGGAAAGCCACTTTTCATCCGGCGAAAGCTGGCAAATACCGTCATGTTCGGCCGTTTTTCTCAACAGGCGAGGCTCGGTTTCCCCGCTCAGATCGGCGCACCACAGATCATAGGCTGAGCCTCCCGGAGCCCCTGAATAGAACAATGTGTTGCCGTCTGCCGACACGTCCCACAGCCGAAGCGTGGCGTCGTTGCTGAAAATCCTGCGTGGCTCATCGGGGCTGCCTATCTCCTTGAAATAAACGGCCGTTTCACCGTCCCGGTCGGACGTGAAGTAAAGGCCCCGGCTGTCACGGCTCCAGACGAGGTCGGCGTCGTCCGCCGGATCGACGGTGAACCGCGTCCGGAAGTTGCGTTCCAGATCCACGATCCAGATGTCCCAGGTCCCGGACTGTTCGGATATGATGCTCACTGCCGCGCTGCGGCCGTCCGGCGACAGCGCCACCATGTCGTAGGCCGCCAGGTCACTGACCTCTTCGGGTTCCCTCCCGCCGCGGTCGCGCCAGGAAAGGGTGGCGTCCTCGGTGGTGTCACCCTTCAGGTAGACGAGTTTCCCCTCGGTCGAGGCCGAAAACACGCACTTGGCCGCCCCCGGTACCGTCATGACGTCTTCCACGATGGGTGTTGGGGATCCCGACAACTGACCCATCTTGGGGTCAAAAGGCTGGGCAACAAGATCACCGTGGGTGACCATCAGCAGGTACCCCGACGCAAAATCCCCCATGAGGTCGACACGCGTCACCACCTTGGTCGGTTCACCGTCCAGGCTGGCATACCGGATTTCGGAATCCATCCTGCCGTTCCCGCGGGCGAAATAAAGGAAGTGGCGACCGTCGGGCAGGAACTGCGGATGACGGTGCGAATTGAACCCCTCGTCCGCCTCCAGATCGGTGATCTGCCGCACCTCCCCGCCCGCCGCAGGAACCATGAAAATCGAAGTGTTGTAATCGGTGGTGAAGAGAATCTCGTCCATCTGGTTCCAGCTGCCGCCCTTTCCGTTGCTCGCCGTGGCGACCATCTGGGGCGGCCCGCCGTCCACCGGAATCTTCAGCAGTCCTTCATTGCGGGAGTAGTAGGCGAGCCAGCGGCTGTCCGGCGACCAGAAGGGATACTGGGCATCCTTGGTGTCGCTCAGAACAACCGACTTCTCCGCGCCCAGATCCCGCAAATGCAGCTGCACAATGTTGTCCGGCTGGGAGATGGCACTGAAGGCGACACGCGTTCCTTCAGGAGATATCACCGGCAGCCCCGGAAACGAACCGTTGATGTGGAAGTCGGCTTCGTGAGGACCCGGCACGGCCAGGTGCTGGACGCCCTGATCCGACGTGTTTCGGGCCCCCATCTGAAACCAGACAAGGGCGATCAGACTGACGGCGAGTAGGCCCCAGGGAATGATCCGGCCCAGCAGGCCCCCGCTCTTCGCGTCGGCCACCGCCGTCACCGGGCCCGAGAACATTCCCGACTCGGCCATCGGATCTTCGAGCCGGACCCGCGCTTCTCCGATGTCCCGGAGGCGCTTCCGGGGATCCTTGGCCAGGCAGCGGCGCAGCACCCTGTCGACCTGAAACGGCATGTCGGCAGGCAGCTGATCCCACTCGGGCTCGGACTTGAGGATGCCCGCCAACGTGTCGCTGGCCGTTTCGCCGAGGAAGAGTTTCTTGCCCGTCAGCATCTCGAAAAGGATCACCCCGAAAGCCCAGATGTCCGCCCGCCGGTCGACGTCTTTTCCGCGGGCCTGCTCGGGGCTCATGTAGGCCGCCGTGCCCAGTACGGTGCCCACCTGGGTCAGTCCCGCCGTCATGGTCGCGAAACTGGAGACCGATTCTTCGCCCGCGGTCTCTCCGGAAAAAACCCGGGCCAGACCGAAATCCAGCACCTTCACCTTGCCGTCGGGGGTGCGCTTGACGTTGGCGGGCTTGAGATCTCGGTGGACGATGCCCTTTTCATGGGCCTCTTCGAGCCCTTCGGCGATCTGGCGCGCGACATCGACTGCTTCGTCGACCGGCAGCTTTCCTTCGCGCAGGATCTCGGCAAGGTCGTCGCCTTCGACCAGCTCCATGATCAGGAAGGTGCACTGGTCCGTGGATTCAAATCCGAAAATGGAGGCGATGTTGGGATGGTGCAGGGAAGCCAGGAGCTTGGCTTCGCGGCCAAAGCGGGCCATGCGGTCCTGGTCGGCGGCGAATTCGGGTGGAAGGATCTTCAGGGCGACGTCACGATCCAGCTTGGTGTCCCGGGCGCGGTAGACTTCGCCCATGCCGCCTTTTCCGATGATTTCGGCGACTTGATAGTGGGCAAGCATTTTTCCGGGTTCCATACACTCTCCTGGGAGATATCTGCGGCTAAGCTGGACGACAAGATACAATTTGAACCCACAATAGGGTAATCAGGACCGGATTGCCCCCATATTTTCATTTCAGGCCACATTGGTCATGGACCGCAGGGGAAAAGAAAGTGACAATGGACTTGCATCTTTTTCAAACGCTTTGAAATTTATAATTCCGGGAGGAAATCCCATGCTCGGAAACCATTTGGTCAACGGTCCCATAGCCTATCCACTTTTGGCAGTAATTCTGGTTTCCATCTCCTTTTCAGGTTGCGCGTCCTCCACCAAGAGGATCGACACCTGGTTCCCTGACCAATCCTATCAGATTATTGAAGATGATCTCTCCGGTCAGGATGTGACCATCCTCCTGGGGGACGGCACCATACATGAAGGCGAACTTCTGAAAATCAATCCGCAGACGACAACCTGGGGTGATTATGACACCGAGACCGTGATCAGTGTTCCCACAGCAGAAATCTGGAGGATAAAAACCAAGAGCCACGGCAAGGGAGCACTGAATGGTTTCGGGACGGGGCTTCTGGTCGGGGGGGCCACCGGCGCCCTGGTGGGGTTGACCGCAGACGAGGACGACAGGGCACTAGCTGTACCGCTGGGGGCCATTGCATTCGGCGCCATCGGTGGACTCCTCGGTATAGCCATCGGGGGATCGGCAGGAACCACCACCAACTATGAGATCAATCCCGGACTAGCCCCATCAGGGACGGATGCCGAGGCCCAATAGCCAGATAGAATGGCTGATGGAAGCCGAGGTTTCCGGCATATTCTCAAACGGACCAATATCGAATTTCATCACTTCATGTCTTTGCACGCCAAAGAATATAAACCAGCTGGTGTGGGCTGGCGCGGTCAACATCGCCTCCAGGGCCAAGCCCAGGGCCCCATGGGATTGAGTCTCTCTAGTGGCTTCTTCAAAATCAACATAACTGACGTAGTCCACGGAAAAGTGATTGTAAGCCGGGCCGGCCCCCAGGCGAATGGCCGGGGACGGCCGATATTCCACGAGAAGTCCAACCGTCGTCAAAAATCCGTTGATACCGATATTAAAACTGTTCAAGTCTTCATCGATATGCCGGCCGCCGGCATGCACAATCTCGCCGGAATTGAGAAAAATCCGGTATCCGAGTTTCGGGCTGGAATCGTAACTCAGACCTACATGGAATGCCGCTGATTTTGACCCTCCCGAGGGACTGGCCGAATATGTGGAAGGGAACCACCATCCACCGCTCCAGGTACCGTCGACATATCCACCCTCTATCAAACCTGCCTTGAAATCCTCAGCGGTGTGGATTCCCTTCCTGTGTCCCACGCCCAGGAATATTGACCAACCTGAATCTCCTTTTTTCTGCCGAGGATGCCATTCCACCTCGGCGGACTTTTCAGTGGTGATATCCCCGGTTGATGAAGTTGGATCATTCGCCAGAACCCACCCGGTTTGAAGCACGAGAAAAAAACAGGAAAGGAGGATCAGGATGGTCATCCGGTTTAATATTCGCATGAAATCTCCTGGCCCAAATTGATAATTCGTACGAGTTTGAATTCCAACTGTTCTATTGGGCAAGGATAGCATATCGAATTTCATTTATCATCTATGGGTTGGACTTTACCCATCCACTCCCCAGGGCGGTGAGGAGGGGGGAGGAAAATCGTTTGGGGAGGTTAAACCGGCCGCCCCTGATTAATCCCACCGAACTACGTAGCCATACCGGGGGATAATTGCCCCGGATGAATTAAATGGTAGGGACACGGGGCGAAATCCCTTCCGGGCATCGAAGGTCCAGCCACGTTCGGGTTCTCCGCGCAAGGTCGGCAAGCTATCATCAACCGGACGGCGGAGAAATCTGATATTTGGCTTCTTTCGTTGGAAAAATAATCTGTTGATCTGAACTCAATAACGATGAAGGCGTGGACGTTCAGTCGCCATGACACCCGCATTGTGGTAAAATTTAGTCCAATATTCATCACCGTGATGATTGAACCTATAGGCAACCGACCTGCTCCCAAGGAGGCGAGATGTTGCACATGCGGAGATTTCCACTCATCACGGTTTTGGGGCTCGCGCTATTGGTTTTTCCCAGTTGCTCGGACGACGACCCGAGTGCCCCGCAGCCCGAGACCCCCTATCGCCTGACAGCTCCCCTCCAAAACGCGGTCGTCGACGTTCCGTTGACCGCCAACCAGCCGACCACCGTAAATCTCACCCTGCAACTCCCGCCCGATATTCCTCTCGTCACTGCGGCCGAGATCGACATCGCCGGGACCCTCGACCACGTGTCTCTCGATGGCATTTCCCTGTGGGCATTGATCGCGCGCAAGGTATCCAACTTGTTCGGCAAGGCGGATGAGATCGGCGCCACCGCGACACTCAGAGTGGGCTCCGACCCCGCTACCGTCTGCGAGTCGGGCGTTCTATATGGACCCTTCGAGGTCTCCCATGGCACCACCCTGGTCGTGTCGCCCGAGACGGTGGTCGCCGACGAGACGGCTCTGCAAATCATCAACAGCGGTTCGATGGTCATCTGTCTGACCATCGTGCCCAACATCGACGCCTTGCTCAGCGTCCACGCCGTGGCCTTGGACATCACCGAGGGCCGCTGCGACTCCCCCGCGAACTTTGCCGGCACCTGGACCGGAACCTACGAGTGCGGGAACAACTGTCTGGGACCCTTCGGCGGCGACATCCAGTTGACCGTATCCCAGACCGGCACCGAGGCCACCTATACCGACCAGGGCGGCGACACTTTTGAGGGCGTGGTCTGCGGCGACATGTTCCGGTTCGAATACGTCGGCGAAGGTTTCGTCGAGCGCGGCACCCTGACGATGGACGGCCCGAACACCGCGACCAAGCGATCGACCTGGCGCGAATCCTCGTTCCCCTACTGTGGCGGCGACTGCGTCGACTACCTGACCCGCCAAGTCACCACCGAGTGACCGCCGGTCATGATCACCAGCGGAGCGCCCCCTGACGGGACCGTGGGCCAGAGCTACTTCTTCCAGGCGACCGCGACGGACGGCCAGGGCGGGCTGACCCTCTGGGCGATCCCCACCCAGACGATTCCGGGCCTGGAGTACGGGGACAACGGGGTCCTGGCCGGTACTCCGACCTCAGCCGCCCTCGGCACCTGGGATGTCGATGTGACGATCTACGATCAATGCGAACCCGAGCCCCAGATCATGACCCAGACGTACTCGATCACCATCGGTGAATGACCGCCCAAGATCGTCGCTGAAATACCGTTTCTCCGGTATGGGGTTTTTTGGCGGGAGTGGCGCAATGGCTAGGTTGACCTGATCCCTCCCCCACCCCCCTTGAGGGGAGGAGGAGGGTAAGAGCCCCATTTCATTTTACGAGCAACATCCGCTTGGTCTCCGCAAATACGCCTGCGTCAATTCGGTAGAAGTACACACCAGCAGCAACCCCACGACCCCGGTCGTCTTTGCCCCGCCACAACACTTCGTGACGGCCATGAGATTCGAGGTCACCGGTTCTGAGACGCCTGACGGTGCGGCCCGCCAGATCGTAGATCGTCAGTGAAACCCGTTCTGCTTGCGCCAGATCATAGCGGATCATGGTGGAGGGATTGAAAGGATTAGGGTACGCCGGGTAAAGAGCGTATTGGTTCGGCAGGGAGCCGGTATCTACACCGGAAACCACCCCGGCATAGGTCAGGCGAACGCATTCGAGATCGCCGACCACGTTGTCGTAGCTAAGCTGCCATTGACCGTTTTCCAGCGGGAAATTTGTATCATCGATCGCGGTGAACTCACCACTGCGACCGCCCGGAGGATAGAAGATCAAGTCCCAGTAATCGCCTTCAGTCAGGTTATCTTCAGTGAATTCGTCGTAATGCCTCGAACTCAGTCGCAGAGTGGACCCTGCCTCGAGTGACAACGCCTCACCTACATTGATGACACCGCAGGGCAAAACCGAAGTGAGGGAGTCCAGGCTGACCCCAATCGTACCATACTCGGTGTAGAAATCGACCCACTGGACCGCCGGATCGGTTTGGCCCGAAACGCCGACCAGGCCGTAATTCACCAAATGCCCGGCGAACTCGCCGTGGTTCACGAAAGTACCATGGTTGACGAGCAACAACCCATCACCGCCCACAACGCCATTGTTGGAGAAACGCGACGACTCATCTTCGATGAGAAACTCGCTGCCTGTGTGCATGGTGATGACACCTGGAACTATCGTTCCACCCTCCCAATGATAGGAGTTGTACAAGTTGGCATTGTTGCGTAGATAGATGAACCCAGCCGAACCACCCTCGCCACCAATCTCGATAAGTTCGTAATTGGTCAACGAGCCTTGATCCAGGATCAAGGTGCCGGTGCCCGCCATACCGCCGGGGCCCCCGGAGCCACCGTCGCCTCCGGCAAGACCAGCGCCACCGGTACCGGCAGGTGTTCCCCAGTATTCCCCGGCACCACCGCCGCCGCCGCCGCCGCCGCCGCCGCCGCCACCGCCGCCGCCGCCGCCGCTATCTCCACCCACCTGCAGAGGTCGATCGAGAGTAAGGTAATACTGGTCCGGCCAGGAAATGGACGAAGTCACGGCATCGCTGATTCCGTTGGCTCCGGAGCCCCCTGCGCCGTTGGCTCCGCCCACACCCGTTGCGCCGATCCCGCCGTTGCCGCCGCCCAACGCGAACCAACTGCCGCCCCCACCGCCGCCGCCGCCGCCGTTGGTGCCATTACCACCGTGACCGCTGGGAGTCGTGCCGGGGGCGCCGCCATTTTGCTCGGGCCAGTGATCCGGGGTCGGCTCCTCGCCGGCAGTGCCGTAACCGTAGTACCCTCCCCCGTTACCGCCATCGCCGCCGCCACTGCCGCCCACGCCGTTGCTACCATAGCCCCTAACTGTTCCGCCCAAGGAGATGGTCGTCTCGTTATCCAGGCCGCAAGCGGTTAGGGTGAGGGCCCCATCACCTCCGCGGCCGCCGGGACCACCCGGTTGTCCAGGAAAACCAGAGGAACCCCACCAGCCGTCGTAATATGGGTTTCCGGCCAAGCCGTTGCCGCCGCCGGCTCCGCCCTGTCCGCCGGTTCCTGCTGTCCCGCGAGCACCGTTGGTCCCGATATGAAGCGAGTGGTAGGTGACGAGGAGTTCGTAATATCCGCAGTCATTGTCGTAACCCGATACTCCGCCTACGACGATGTAGTAGGTCACCCCATTTTCCACCGGGAAGGTTGGGATTTCGCCCCGGCCGCACCCGGTACTCGGGGAAGCACAGGCCAGATTGTTGCCGGCCCCGTCGAGGATGTGAAGTTGGACGTCCCAGGCCGAGCATGCGTCGAGGCTGAGGATTCCGTCGCCGAGGTATGGGGTAAATGAATAGACGACGTCGGGGCCAGGCCAATACCAGCACTCGATTTCGTAGTCGCTGGCATTGTCACAAGTATAGCCGTCGCCGAAATAAGTCATGCCTCCGGACCAGTAGTCCCCATCCGTGAGGTCGACCGCTGTGGCGATGGTCTCCCCGCCTTCGAAGTACTGCCCGGAAGCCATACCCGGAGCCATCACCAAGGCCAGCGCCGCGAGCATTAGCAATAATAAATTTCGTGTCGAATTCATGGCTCATCCCCCTCGTTTTCAGCGTACGGCTGCCTCGGGATGCGGATCCGAGGGCAACATACCGGACGAGATTGCCGGATGAGGTGGTTTGAATCGACGAAATGGCAGGGCTCAGGCACCCGACAGGTCTCTTGCACAGTATATCACTAATTGAATATTGTTTATCGATTATTTTATCAGGACCATCCTCTTCGTCTCGCTATAAGTTCCCGTCTCCAGACGATAAAAGTAGGGGCCGGAGGCCACCGGCCGTCCCGCATCATCCACCCCATTCCAAACGGCCCCGTGGCGGCCGGGGGCGAAGGAATTCCCGCTTGCCAATTCTTTCACAAGGCGGCCGGACAGGTCGAAGATCCGAAGATTGACCTCGGACCACTCGGGGAGGTCGAACTCGATGGTGGTGAAGGGATTGAAGGGATTGGGGCGGTTTTGGTGAAGAAGGGTCATCCCCTGACCGGGAATCAGATCCTCGGTAACGGAACTGATATCCATCAGCACATACTTTTCGTGCAAGGCGCCCGTGGCAGCGGAAACACCGATCATGGCCACCGCACCCACCCCGCGCTGCCGCCACTCCAGGTCCGTCACCGCTCCAGGCGGCGGAGTCATCCCCGGGGGAAGATTGGATTCCATGATCTCGTTCTGGTGATTCGGATCCTCATTCTCACCCCCGGAGTAATGGGCGAGGACGATGAGGTCGTCGTAGCTAGGATCAATGTCGTAAATGCCTAGGTCGGGATGATCCAGTTCGGTCCATACGCGTACTAGTTCGAATTGCTCACAAGGAGGAGTGTCGCAAGGGTAGGCAATGATCGATCCGTCCTGAAAGGTGTCCATGACCAGGTCCGGCACGAAGTCGATGAAATCACTGCTCTCGTAATACCCGAAATAGGTAATCGTGGGGCCATCCTTCCTGAAGGCCACCTGAATTTCCCCGTTGAGGTCGTAGAGCAAAACCGGATCACCTCCGATAATCTCGGGACAGCAAACGGATTGTATCTGCGTGTTGGTTGGGTTCTCCACACTTTGGTAGCTCCAGACCGCACCTTGGTACAAGGGATAGTAGGGCCCGAAGTCATAAACTGGACGTGGAGGATACTCGGACGTGGCCAGTCCCCAGGCGAGGCTTTCAAAGCCGGTTCCCCCGAAGTACCACATGAGGAATCCCGAACCCGTATCCATAACCACCGGTCCGCCCACGAGCAGGCTGTCCCAGGCACCAGGCGCCCCCACATGAATTACCGGCTCCGAAGGATTTCGCTTGTCCCAGTTGACCCCATCCGTAGAAGTGGCGTATCCGGTCTGGAGGGGCGTTATTCCCCCGCTTCCATCCCCCTGGCCTCCCGTGTAGAACATGTAAAAGAGGTCCTGGAATCGGATCACGTTCATCATGAATAGTCCCGAGCCATCCCATTCGCCGAGGGCTCCCGGTTCGAGTACCGGCTGGGGAAAACGGGCCCAGGTTACCCCGTCAAAGGAAGTAGCATGCGCGATGTTCTGGGGAGTATCACCAGGAGCATCGGTATGGGAATTGTACCAGATGCGAAACAGGGGCACTTCGTAGATGACGCAGGGATGGATGAGTTCCCCCGAATCAACGCTCCCCGGGGGACCGGTTTCGAGGACCGGGTTGGCCAGGTCCTTCGTCCACACGATGCCGTCCGGCGAGGTCGCATGGGCGATCTGATTTGGTCCGTTGAATAAATCATAGCAACTGTAGAACATGTGATAGACCCCATCGACAACCACGACCGAGGGATTGTCGATGGCGCCTGAGTCGTAAACTTCGGGACCCTGAAGGAGAACCGGGCTGGCCGGATGCATCGTCCAGGTCCGCCCATCAAACGAGGTGCCATAGTTGACCCCGTTCTCGGCATCACCCCAGGCCTTGTAGATTCCCTCGTGGAAGATGACCGTCGATCCCCCGAAGTCGGTCGAGATTGGGTTGGCAGGATCCTTGGTCCAGTCATCCGGGAAACCTGCAAACGCCGGCTCCCCTGCCACAAGTACCAGGAGTATGCCAAAAGCCAATGAGCATTTCTGAACCGTGTTCATGATAATCCCCCATGATGAAGGCAACCCCACCCCAGCCGCTTCTCCCTCTCTGAAAAAGAAAACGACCTCAAGCACAGCATCCGTGCTTGAGGCAAGTCAGTCTCCCATTCGATCATTCCTAAAATTTCCCCCCAGGCGAGTGAACGTAGCATATCACAATGGGGTGTATTGGTCAATTTGTGGGTAGGTCACCTGAGTTACCCCCCTTCCCCCACCCTCAGTGTGGGAAGAAGAAGAGAGCTGCCATAAAGCGAAAATGCCAGTGCACCCTGTTTGCTGATGTGCATGGCCCCCGTCCTTCAATTTGTGTTATGCTGGTTGCGTCGAGAAGCCAACGGAAACAACCCCAACGGGGTTGGCAGGATCATCTGTAATACCGCCTTGCCCGACTCTTTGCGCCGCGTCAGGATACCGACCATGCCAACGCGCTTTTTCATCATCGCCATTCTGTTGCTTGGGCTCACGCAGGGAGCTTCAGCTTCGATCCTGCATGTCTCTGCGGATGGTTCCGGTCCTTACGAGACCATCTCCGATGCCCTTGCAGCGGCGGCGGCGGGTGACTCCATCGTCCTCGCCGAGGGTGTCTACACCGGGCCAGGTAACCGTGACCTGGACCTGCTGGGGCTGGCGGTCACGATCACCTCGGCAAGTGGCGACCCAACTACCACCGTCCTCGATTGCCAGGGCTCACCCGGCGCCTCTCGCAGGGCGTTCCGCTTCCACAGCGGCGAGTCGTCTGCCACGGTGGTCGCGGGTCTGACAGTCCGCGGGGGCTACGCGGCGCCCAATGGCGGAGCGGTGTCCTGCACCGGTGGCTCCTCTCCCACCTTCGTCCGTTGCGTATTTCTTCAGAACATCGCCAGCCAAAATGGCGGCGCTCTTTACTGCACCAGCGGTGCTGCGCCCTCGTTCACCGACTGCGATTTCATCGGCAACGTCAGCTTCAACTACGGCGGGGCGCTGCGCTGCTACCAGGCGTCGCCCACGTTTACTCGTTGTCTGATCCAGGAATGCAGTTCGACCTCAGGAGGCGGCCTCAGTTTTTACCGCGACTGCACGGCGGTGATCATCGATTGCCTCTTCAAGCTGAACGAGGGGGTCAGCGGCGGCGCCATCTTTGCCTACGACAGCATCTGCGAAATCACCGCCTGCGTCTTCACCGACAACCTGGCGCTGGCCGAAGGTGGCGGCATCCACGGCCCGGAAAGCGAAATGGCGGTGACCGATTGTGTATTTACCGGTAACTCGGGCAATGAGCAAGGGGGCGCGGTGTCCTTCGGTGGGGTGGGAAGCAAAGTGCTCAATGGCTGCACCTTCTGGGCCAATTCGAGTCCTCGCGGCGGCGCCCTGCGGTCCCAGTTCACGACTTGTGAGGTTACGGACTGCAGTTTTGCGGCCAACGAGGGGACGTTGCAGGGCAGCGGTGTTGATCTCTACTACTCGCCCTCCATTTTCACCAGGGTGATTATCGCCTTCGGCACCTCGACGGCGGCCGTCAACTGCGAGGATGCCGAGACTTTGCCCGTGTTCAGTTGTTCGGACATTTTTGGCAACGCCGGCGGTGACTGGACCGGCTGCATCGCCGACCAGGCCGGCAGCAGCGGCAACATCTCGGCCGACCCGTTGTTCTGCGATCTCGAGGAGGGCGACCTCACGCTTCAGGCCGATTCGCCCTGTGCCGACGGCGGGACACCGGGCTGCGGCTCCATGGGCAACCAGCCGGTGGGATGTGGTGGCGTGACTGCGGTGATTGATCCGACGGTCGCCACGACAGTCCAGCTGGCGATCGGTCCCAATCCGGTAAGCCCCTCAACCGCGCTGACGCTTAGCCTGGATGCCCCCACCCAAGTCCACCTGGCGATACACGACGCGCGTGGCAGATTGGTTTCTGTCCTACACGACGGCCGCCTCCACGCCGGCCAGTGGCGTTTTGCCTGGGCGGGCCGCCGCGCGGCGGCCGGCGTGTACTTCGCACGGCTCGACGCCGGCGGCACGGTGGTGAGACGGAAATTGATCGTGGTCCATTGATGCCAGGATCTCCGGTTGGAATATTGGATAGGGACATCGGACTTTGCTGACGGAAAACAGTCTCGAAACCGACACAAAAAATTTTGCGCTTGTTGAATGGGAATTGATCTAGTAGGATATGAATAGTCCAGTCCATCAAAATTATCATCACTTTTCCGAATCAACAGGAGGATCCAAAATGAAGACAATCTTGATAATGGCCCTCATACTCTCCCTCGTGGTGGCAACTGCCGCCTTCGCTGAGACGAAAGGCCGTGACACCAAAGACACCGTGATCAGTAACCCGGCACTCAGTGTCATCAACGGCACCCTCGATGCGAATTCGCCCATCTGGAACCGGGGCTTCAACAACGCGGATCCCCCGGATCTCAGCTGCAACTTTCCGCTGAGCAGCTCCAGTTTCGGGCAGTACTACGATCTGTTCTGCATCACCGGTTCGGACGACAACCCGGTCGAGATCATCGTGGATCCCGCCGGGACCACCATCTCCGACACCCACATGGAACTCTACTGCGAAGACTTCGATCCGGCGAACTCGCTCGTCAACGCGGTGTTCTCGGACGACGATGACGGTGAAGGCCTGTATAGTGCCTTCACCCTGGAAGACGGTCTCGTCCTTAGCGGCGGCGACTACTGGCTGGTGCTGACCACCTTCTCGCCCGGCGACATGGGCGACTTCACCATCAACACCAGCAGCAACGTGTCGATGTGCGGCGGCGTGGCCGTCGAGCAGCACACCTGGTCCCAGGTGAAGGGCATCTACCGCTAGTCGGTCATTCCCTCGTCAACACGCCCCGGTCTCCTGGTGGGACCGGGGCGTTTGCGTTTTTCCATCGCCAAGGTGACGGGCGTGCCTCCCAACCCGCCGCAAGCCGCAGGGGCGTTTGGGGGAGGATATATTTAGCCGCGCCCCGCACCCCCTTTCCCACTGCAAGCGATTTTACCTCCACTGTGTGGAGTTTGACTCCGGTGGATTAACGGTGTGCGTTGCCAGGACCCGCTCTCTGGTGCCAGCGTTGTGCGCATCGCTGATTTTACGTATGGTTCCAGTTGGGGCATCACTGATTTTCAATATGATCACATCCGTGACCCCACGCTGGAGGATTCTCCCATGCGACTTCGAGAATATTCCCTGTTGATTCTGACTGTGTTAGCCCTGAGCCTCCCGGCGCAAGCCTCCCAATGGTATCCGATCGACACAGGGCGTTTATGGGTCTATAGCGATGCCGATGGAGGGTCACAGTCTGCGGCCGTCGAGGCTCCGGAGTCGTTCGCCGGCTCGCTCGTCCAGCCGCTCCAATGGGATTCCGGCTCTCGCGTATACCTCTCGCTGGACGAGTCCGACCGAGTTCTTCTCCACGGAGTAACCTTCCCCGACGGCAGCTACGTTGTGTTCTCCCCTCCCATCCTCCGCATGGATTCCGAGCTTACGATGGGTCACGAGTGGAAGACGTTGACTCGCGCGATCCAGTACACAGCCAACGGGGTGGAAGTCCGGCGCGATCAGGCGCGCTCGGCCTTCAGGGTCATCGCCATCGGGCCCGTCACGGTGGCTGCCGGAACCTTCCAAGCGGCCGAGGTCCTCCGTACCGAGGAGACGGATTATCTCCCTGTCTACTCCTTCCGTGACACCTACGCCGAAGAAATCGGTTGGATCTTTCGGACCGACGAGAGCGGAAGCTCGGTTCTGTTCGAGCTCGAAGACTACGGGGAAGGTGGGGTTCGGACCGAGGTCTCGTCGTGGGGCGCGGTGAAGTCGCTGTTCAGGTAACTGGGGACTTCCCCCAAGTTTCGGAAGCACGACCAAAGAATTTCGGGGGTGATTTGCTTGGATGGATTAAATGGTAGGGACACTTCTTAAGAAGGGTGTGACAATCTCCAAGAGTTTCTCTTTGTCAAATGGTTTGGTAATGAAACCATCGCAACCGGCTGCCAGGCACTTCTCCCGGTCCTCAATCATTGCGTTGGCCGTTAGAGCGATTATCGGTAGGTTGAACCCCTGATCCCTGAGATTCGCTGTAGCCTCAAGACCGTCCACTTCTGGCATCATGATGTCCATTAAGATGAGGTCGTAGGGGGTACCGGATCTTTCTGCTTTCAACGCCATTTCAATTGCCTCGTTACCATTGTTGGCAATATGAGTTATCAGACCAGCCGTACTCAGGATCCGTTGTGCCAGTTTCTGGAGAAAGATGTTGTCCTCGGCCAGAAGGACTGTTCCGCCCAGTTTTTCGTTACAGAAATCCTCAGATTCAATCCGGGGTGGGCTCCCGTCGACATCACTTCGCCTCTTAATCATCCGTACGCCGTTTAGGTTTCCTGCATTGATTGACACATTGAAATGGCTGCCCTTTCCAATCTCGGATTGAACCGTTATGTCGCCTCCAAGTTTTTCAGCCAATCGCTTGGATATTGCCAGACCCAAACCTGTCCCACCGAAGTGTCGGGAAGTAGAAGCATCCGCCTGCGAGAAGGGTTCAAACACCCGGTCCAGTTGTTCAGGTGGGATTCCGATCCCGGTATCACGAATGGAAATGTCAATCCAATTTGCTTCTTCAGTTTGCCTAAAGGAAACTCTGAGAATTACACTACCAAATCCGGTGAACTTGATGGCATTGCCCACGAGGTTGAGCAAAATTTGGCGCAGTCGAAGCTTGTCGCTGGTAACCTGGCTAGGAAGGGGGAACTCAAACATGATCTCTAAATCAATCCCTTGTTCCCGGGCTTTGATGGCCATCAGGGATACAACTTCATCCGCAACTTCAATTACCGAAAACGAAGATAACTCGATCTCCAGTTTGCCGGATTCAATCTTTGAGATATCCAGAATGTCGTTGATGATTGTCTGAAGGAAGTAACCGTTTGTTTTTATGATGTGGATGAAGTCAGCCTTCTCATTATCCTGAATCGTGGGATCCTCCAGCAGCTCGGCGAAGCCCAGGACGGCCGCCATGGGGGTACGGATCTCGTGGCTCATGTTGGCCAAAAATTCACTCTTGGCCTGATTTGCTTGCCGCAGATGGCTCATTCGAGAGGCATCCAGGCGTTGGCGCGTTACGGATTCCAATGTCTTCGCCTGAAGACGGCGGCGCATTTCCGTAGCCTTCAACTGACCAAGGGTCATATACAGGATCAGCAATAAATTGGAGCCGCCGAAACCAATCAGAAGAACCCGGTTGGTGTCAGCCCAGGGAAAAGTGCTGGCAATGCTATCTCGCAGCAGTGGTGTGATGGCAAAAATCAAACCCACGATGCTGAAAGCACAAATGGATGAAAGCAGAAACCAGGCTCGTTCTGATTGCTGCTCGAGGTTCCTGACTTCTTGCCCGAAAGGCGGGTTTGGATTCTTCACTGTTTCATTCTTGGTGCCGTTCAACTTCAAAGCCTTGGAATGAGAATTGGGTCAGTGTCCAACCCCTCAAGTATCGACTATTATAACGGGCCCTGAACACATTCTTGGGCAGAAGGGTGGACTTCAACCAGTTTTTTTAGACACCAAATAGCCCAAATTCTGGTTGAGAAAAACGCCCCCAAAAAGCAGAGAGTTA
>RCNG010000484.1_pt1 | contig 18016 bp, 13 predicted proteins | sample 2041371 | NCBI WGS metagenome assembly RCNG01 (sample SAMN09708227, study PRJNA481090) | Marine sediment metagenome, whole genome shotgun sequencing project. | biome: marine sediment; feature: ocean; material: sediment; isolation source: Sewage treatment plant 1 marine sediment (STP1) ... | reverse complement strand
CGAACCCGCCGATCCCCCCCGGCGAACCCGAGCGGGACTGACGTTCGGTCAGTACGGCCTGACGGTCGCCGACCTTTTGCACCAGGACCGTCTCGGTTCCTGGGATGTCCTGGCCGCCGGCGGCTGGCAGGACCGGAACGCCTGGCCGGTGCCGGCGACGGTCCAGGACCAGACCGGCGAGGAAGAAAGGGCCAACAGCGACCTGAACCAGTATTCCCTGCTGCTGCGGGGTAGCCGCCCGGTGGCGGGTACGGGACGGTTGAACCTGTTGGCCACCGGTTGGTCGGCCGAAAAGGGCGTCCCGCCCGAACTTCACCTGGGCGAAGACGCCCGCTTCTGGCGCTACCCCGTGCGCAAGCGGGGGCTGCTGGGAGCATCCCTGGACCTTCCGCTGGGCCATGAAGGTTTGTGGGATCTCCAAACGGCCCTGTCGGCGGATTTTTTCGAACAGGAAATCGACCCCCGCGGTCCCGATGGCTGGGATCAGCCCCTGGAAACGGGTCAGGAATACGAACACAACTGGGACCGCACCGGATACGGGAAGTCCCGCCTGAACCGGTGGCTCGGAGACCGGGCGCAGATCTCCGTCCAGGCCGACGCCCGCTACACGCACCACCGGGAAAGCCTGACCGTCGGCGGGCCCGTCGAGGCCTACGCCCAGTGGCTGATCGCCCTGGTGGCCCAGGGAGAGTTCCAGCTGTCGGAACTCTGGCTCCTGCAGGCCGGGGCCGGTATAGATCACGCAGCCACCCCCGAGTCGGGCGACAAGGCCGCCAATGACCCCGAAAATGCGCCGGCCTTGAACCTGCGTGCCCTGCGACACCTGGGTGACCGGAGCCGGGTCTACGCCGCGGCCTCTCGACGCAGCCGTTTTCCTTCCCTGCGGGAACTCTACTCCGGGGCCCTGGGCCGATTCGTCCCCAACCCGGACCTCAAGCCCGAGCAGCAGGATCTCTACGAAATCGGCCTGGCCACGGACCATCGGGCCTGGGGCCTGGAAGCGGCGGCCTTCCTGAACTATCTCCACGACGGGATCGAAAAGATGAAGGTCCCCGGGCCGGGCAGCCAGTTCCAGCGGGTCAACCGCTCGGAAATCCGTGTGCCGGGCCTCGAGCTGGTGGGGTACTGGAATCCGGCGGGGTATCTGACGGTCAACCTGCAGCACACGGTGATGTCGGCGCGGGTCAAGGACGGGGACTCATACGATAGTCCCGCCGAGGACCGCCCGGACTACCTTTCGCGGGCCGGCGTCAACTGGAGCCGGCACGCCGGGCCCGGCGCCCTGTTCGAGGCGGTAGTCACGGGCGGTCGCTGGAGCGCCGACGCGTCTGGGGCCTCCGCCGCGACGGACGACCTAAAACGTCTGCCAGCCGGAGTGACCTGGAACCTGCGTGTGAGCTGGCGCCTGCTCGGACCGCGCACCCGAACGGAAGCCCACCTGCGCATCGACAATCTGTTCGACCAGCTTGTCGCCTACCAGGTGGGTCTGCCGAATCCGGGCCGCGTATTTTCCGGGGGCATCTCCGCCGAATTTTGACCGGTCAGGGAGCAACGTCCCAATTGTTGGTCGAAACGCTTCCATACAGGCTTTCATCGTAGTCATCGGGCACTTCGATCGTCTTGGTCGTCTTACCGATCGCATACCCGAAGATCAGGGAATACCGGTTGCCTTCGGGCGCCGTCGAAACGGCCAGGTTGATGGGAATACTCACGCCCCCGTAGTTGAAGCTCTTGCCGAGGGCCACGATCAACGAGGTCCTGGCCTTGGCATTGTCGAACTCGTTCTTGGTCGCCACGACGTTCGGACCCATGCCGAATTCCCAACCCTGGGGCATGCGAATGCCCATGGCCAGGGTTGCGCCAGGCACGAATTTTCCATATTCCACGCCGGCGATCATCGGCAAGAACTGGATGACGAACTGGGGCCCGCCGCCGTCGGGAATGACCTGTCGTTCAAAATGCCACCCGAACTGGCTGACGACACGACCGACATCCTGGCGTTCGAGTTCACGCCACAATTCGGTGTTGCCGGCGATGTAGGTCACGCCAAAACGCGGCCCACCCATGTTGCGCCGGTTGAATTCCACAGGCACCTCGATTTCCTTGGCCAGAACAGGGGTGATACCGATCATCAGAACCATCCCCAACAGGATGAGCATTGTGCGGGTTTTCATGACCTCCTCCTTTCAATTCGTAACCGGGAGTTTCACCCGGTTAGATCAAGAGGAGGGCCAAACGGGACACGCCGAGCCCGACCTTGCCAAGCTGTTATTGTTCAATGAGTTGAAATTTTGGAAAAGAAAGCCCGGCCCAACGGGCCCAAGCCGAAAGTCTGATCAGGGTCACAATGGAGTGCCCCCGGGGGCACAGGCGATATTCACGACGTGCGCAGATCCAGATCCTTGATCATCCGGTTCAGGTAGCTCCGCTGCAGGCCCAACCGATCCGCAGCCCGGGTCTGGTTGTCCCCACATTCGGCCAGCACCCTGCCGATCAACTGCCGCTTGAATTCCGTCACCGCTTCCCGGTAAGGCAGGTCGGGGTCGATGTCCGCATCCGACCCGTGGGCGATATCCCGGTTGGACAGGACTTCGGGGGGCAGCAGATCCGCGGTCAGTTCCTCTCCCGTTCCGAGCACCACCATTCTTTCCATGGCGTTCTTGAGCTGACGCACGTTGCCCGGCCAGGCGTAGCCGCCCATGACCTCGAGGGTGCGGGGCGCCAGCCGGCGGGGACCGCACTTGAGTTCGGCGGCGAAGCTGGCCAGAAAGGCCTCTCCGAGGAGCGCCACATCTTCGGGCCGTTCCCGCAGGGGCGGGACCCGCAGGCTGATCACGTTCAACCTGTAGTAGAGGTCTTCGCGAAACCGGCCCGCGGCGACTTCGGCCGCCAGGTCGCGATTGGTGGCGGCCAGGATGCGGCAATCCACCTTCACCGTCTGGTTGCCGCCGACCCGTTCGAATTCCCCGGCCTCGAGGAAATGGAGTAGCTTGGTCTGCAGGTTGGGACTGATGTCGCCGATCTCGTCCAGGAAGGCGGTCCCGCCGGCGGCGGCTTCCAGGCGTCCCGGCTTGCGGTTCTGGGCCCCGGTAAACGCGCCCCGCTCGTGTCCGAAGAGGGTGGATTCGATGAGATCATTGGAAATGGCCACGCAGTTGACGTAGACGAAAGGACCGTCCCGGCGGGGACTTTTTGCGTGAATGTATTCGGCCACAACTTGCTTGCCGCTGCCGCTCTCCCCGCTGATGATCACGGTGGTGTCCGCAGCCGCCACCCGGTCGGCGGTGGCCAGGACCTCCTTCATGGCGGGCGCCGCGGCCAGCACCTGGACCCCCGATCGTTCGGTCAGCGCCTCCAGCGACCGGCGGACCTGGCGGCGTTCCACGGCCTTGCGAACCACCTGCTCAAGCAGGTCGAAGTCCGCGGGTTTGGTCAGAAAATCGTCGGCGCCGTCCTGCAGGGCCTGCACGACCTTGTCCACCGACCCGTGGGCCGAAAGCACGACCACGTCGGCGGGATGCCGATCGGCCTTCAGTTTGGCCAGGACCTCGAACCCGTCCATGACGGGCATCGACAGGTCCAGCAGGATAAGGTCAAAGGCGCTTTGGGCCGCCGCCGAAAGGGCTTCCCGGCCATCCGCGGCGGTCGAAACCTCACAGCCCCAGTACTCGAACCTGTCCTTCAGGGCCCGGCGCAGGGCTTCGTCGTCATCGGTGATCAGCACCTTGGCCTTGAGTTCCATCATGACTGTTCCCCCGCTGGATTTTCGACCCGTGCCAGCTCGATCGTGAATACGGCACCGCCTGCAGGATGGTCTTCGCCCCTGATTTCCCCGCCCATCAACACAACATACTCACGGGCGATGGTCAGACCCAAACCATACCCACCCCTGGCCCCGTCGGGGCTGGGCTTGCCCTGTACGAACCGCCCGAAAGGATCGTCCAGCCCGCCGAGGCCCGGTCCATCATCGCGGACCGTGATGCGGACCCAGGCCTGGTCCGGTGAATCGACCGTGACCTGGATCCTCCCGGTTTCCGGCGAGAACCGCACCGCGTTTTCCAGGAGGTTGACCAGGACTTCAGTCAGCTTGTCCTCGTTGGCGACGGCGAGTCCAGGTTTCCGGAAGATCGTCGCCAGATCCACCGCTTTCGCTTCCGCCAGGGGCCTGACGGTACCGACGGCCCGCTTGACGGCCCCCGCCGTGTCCAGGGGCTCGCACGCGACTTCCACCTTCGCGTTTTCCAGCCGGCTGATTTCCAGCAGGCTGGTCACCAGGCCGGCCAGATGATCCGCAGAGTCTCCGAGAGAGGACAGGTACTCCCGCTGCTTGGGATTCAGGTCTCCCGCCAGGCCGTCTTTCAGATTGCGGATGGACCAGCCCATGGACGTCACGGGGGTCCGCAGATCGTGGGCCACGCGGGACAGGAAATCGTCCTTCAGGCGGGACAGTTCATTCAACTGCCTTCTTTTGAGACGTTCCCCGGCCACCGTCCTGGCCAGCCGCACCTGTTTCAGGCGTCGCATGGCCAAGGTGGAACTTCGACGCAGGAATTCCCTGTCGCCGGGGATGAACAGCCTCCCGGTGGTTTTGGGGCCCAGGAAAAGCGCGCCTGCGGGGTCGTCCTCGTTCCCCAGGCGCTGGATGGTCACGAATCCCGCCTCGTCCAGGGGTGCCGGAATGGTCGGCCCGGAAAAATCGACCTGTGCCAGGATTTCCGCCAGGGCTTCGCGGGAGTGTTCCCACCCGTCGCCGGCAGTGATGATCTCGGGGCCGTCGCTGATCGCCACCAGACAACGGTCCAGATGAAGGGTTCCCTGAACTCCCTGTCCCAGACGCGCGGCCAGATCATGCAGGTCCACCGCAGCGTCCAATTCCCCCTGGAGTTCCAGGAGGATTTTTTCGAATTCCCGTTCGATCTTGAAAAATGCCCGGTCCACCCCCCTGCCAATGATTTCGTGCAGGGGACGAAAAAGAATCCCCGCGGTCACCCCGCAAAGGATGACCACGATGCGCCACCATGCGGGCCAGGGGTCGGACCAGGCGGGTCCCACCAGCAGCACGGGCAGGACCACCAGGGCCACCAGGAGCGCCGCCAGAAAACCGTAGATCAAACCCCGGCGCAGAATGATGTCGATATCAAGAAAACGGTACCGCACCACCGCCAAGACGAACCCGGTCGGAACGGCGAGTTCCAAGATGCGGTCGAAATAGGCAGGGAACAGGGCGGGTGCCCCGAAAAGATTGGGCAGGGTGCGAAAAAAAACATAGGGAGCCGAACCGACCAGGAAACCCAAAATCAGCCAGCGGATCTGCTGCCGCTGCCGGGCTTCCTCGAGCCGGGCGACCCGGGTGACCAGAACCGAAAATCCCGCCACGACCTGAAGGATCAACAGGCTGTCCGCCACCGCCTGGGGCGGGTTCAGGCGGCTCCAGGCAGCCGGACAGGGTTGGCGGAAATAGGCCAGGAAGGCCGTGCCCTGCCAGAGGACAACGGCGAGCGCCATCAGGTAGAGGACGAGTGGCAGCCAGGGCCGCCGGCGCAGCAGGGGCGAAGCTGTGGGAAAGGCGAGGCTCAGGTGGAGAAAAGCCGCCGGCAGGAAGGCCAGGCTGGTCAATTGCATCAGCGGCCGCAGCAGGGACCAGCCCCCAGGGTCGGATTGCCCGTAGACCCCCCCGACAAAAACCCCGGTTCCGTAGAGGATGGAAATCCAGAAGAAGAGGGGCACCGCCGGCTGGTCAACCCTCGGAGCGAAAACGAAAGCGGCCACCGCCCAGAAGAACAGTCCGCTGATCAGGGTCACCAACAGATAGGACCGGTGATAGGCCGCTACCAGGGTCACCTCCCCGGGAGGTTGTCCCGGGTCGGGAGGTTCGATCCCGATCACGCTCTCGGCGGGATATCCCTCGACCAGAAATCGGGCCTGGTCCGCCGAGCCGACCTCCACCCCTTCCATCCGGACCGGCCAAACCACGCCGGCCAGGTCGAAGTCCGCCGGCAGAGCGGACAACTCCGCCTGGTGGACAAAGGCCCACAGCCCCAGGCCGAGAGCCGCCGTAGCGATCAACCGATAGGTGGTTTGTCTGGAAATACGGACGATCCCCCTTGCCGATTTCCGGTTGCCGGTTCCTCCCATCCACCCCTAGGTGATTGATACTACACCGGACCGGGGGCATATGGCCAGCGGCGCGATGGCGGGTTCGGATCAGACCTGGACGAACTTGGCCGCGGGCACCCCGCAGACCGGGCAGTTGTCGGGAGCTTTCCCGAATTCAATGAAACCGCACACCGGGCACAGGAAGAAGTCGACCTCGGTCAGGTCCTCGCCCTTTTTCGCGGCTTCGAGCGCCAGGGCATAGAGTTTGGCATGTACCTGCTCGGCCTCGACCGCGAACTTGAACATGCGTTTGGCCTTGTGGCCTTCGGCTTCCGCTTGCTCCAGCATGGGCGGATACATCTCGGTGAACTCGTAGGTTTCGCCGCTGATGGCGCCCTCGAGATTCTCCACCGTTCCACCGACTCCGTCCAGCGACTTGAGGTGACCCTCGGCGTGGATCAATTCCGCCTGGGCCGTGGTCCGGAAAAGGCGGGCGATGTTGGGCTTGCCGTCTTTTTCCGCCGCCTTGGCGAAGGCGCTGTATTTCTGGAAGGCCTGGCTCTCGCCAGCGAAGGCCTCTTTGAGATTTTCGATCGTGTTCGGCATGGAAATCCTCCCGGGTTAGCGGGCCGCCAGTCGGCAGCCCATGGCGATGGAAAGGAACTTGGACTCTTCACTGTCGGCGCGGCTGGTCAGGACACAGGGCACCGTGGTGCCCATCACCGCGGCCGCCAGCCTTCCTCCTGAAAGAAGGGTGCAACTCTTGTAAAAGACGTTGCCAGATTCGATGTTCGGAAAGATCAGGATATCGGCGCTGCCGCCGATGGGGGACTCGAAACCCTTGATCAGACAGGCCTCCGGAGACAGAGCCAGATCCAGCGCCAAGGGGCCGTCCACGACCGCGCCGGTGATCTCCCCGCGCGCGGCCATCTCCTTGATCTCGGCCGCGTGGACCGTGGCCTTCATTTTGGGGCTGACCTTTTCGGTAGCCGCGATCAGCGCGGCGCGCGGCTCGGCGATCCCGAAGCTGTGGGCTGCGGCGATGCAGTACTCCAGGATCTTGACCTTGGTGGGCAAATCCGGGGCCGGAATGATGGCCACGTCGGCCACGAACAGAAGCTTGCCCTGGCTGGCCAGGTAGGCCGGCAGTTCCATCACCGTGACATGGGTCAGGACGTTCCCCTCCGGCAACAACCCCTGCTCCTTGTCCAGGATCTGTTTCATGTAGTCGGAGGTCGGGATCAGGCCCTTCATCAGCACGTCGGCCTCGCCGGCGCGCACCAGCCCTACCGCGGTTCTGCCGGCGTCCACGGCATCTGGCTCCTCGATGACGGTGAACCCTCCGGCATCCAGCCCCATCTCGCCGCACAGGCGGGCAATCCGCGCGCCGTCACCGACCAGGGTCACGTCGGCGATTCCCTCGGAGACCGCGCGGCCCGCGGCCCCGATGGTGTTGGGATCGTGGCCGGCTGCCACCGCGACCCGGAGGCTGGGCTGGTCCTGCAGGTCGCGAATGAGCTGGTCGAGACTACCAATGGGATTCATTAATTTTCTCCTGACCCTAGGACGCCGGTTGGGGATCGTAATCGCCGACCTCTTCCTTGCCGTCCAGCACCCGCAGGGCCCCCTTGACCAGGGCGCGCATCTCGTTTTCTCCGGGATAGGCAGACACCCCGCAGCCAAGGGCCCGGACCCCGGCGGTGATGTCGGCGACCATCATTTCGCTGCGGGCCAGACCTCCGGTCAAAAGGATGCGGTCCACGGATTCACCGTCGAACGCCGGCAACAGCGCCGTGATGCTCTTGCAGATCTGGTAGACCATCGCCTCGTAGACCTCGCAGGCCTCTGGATCCTCGTCCTTGATCCGGCGTTCGACTTCCCGGAAATCAGCCGTGCCCAGCAGGTCGAGCAGTCCGCCCCGGCCCTTGTTCAGTTTAAGCAGCTCCTCCAGGGTGTACTTGCCGCTGAAACACAGGCGGATCAGCTGCCCGGTTGGCTCGGATCCCGAACGCTGCGGGCTGAAGGGACCTTCGCCGTCCAGGCCGTTGTTCACATCGATGTAGCGGCCCTTGGCGTGGGCGCCGACCGTGATGCCGCCGCCCATGTGGCAGACGATCAGGTTGAGGTATTCGTAGAAGGTCTCGTTTTCCTCGGCGTACCGCCGGGCGGTGGAAATCTGGTTCAGGGCGTGTGAGATCACCCGGCGCCTGAGGTCTTTCATCCCGGTGATCTTGACCCGGGTGGGCGCCTCGTCCACCACCACGGGGTCGACGATGAAGGCCGGCCTATCCGAATCGGCGACCAGTTCCCGGGCGATCAAAGCGCCCAGGTTGCTCGCGTGGTCGCTGCCGGTCCCTCCCAGCAGGTCGTCGCGCATGCGGTCGTTCACCTGGTAGGTCCCGTGGGGGATGGGTTGCAGGACGCCCCCGCGGCCGGATACCGCGTCCAGGTCCTCCACGCTGATGCCGTGGTTCGCCAGAGCCGCCAAGATAATGTCCTTGCGCAAACCATACTGCTCGACGATGCGCTGGCCCTCGTAGGGCTCAAGTTCCGCCGCCGAATGCTGGATTTCCTGGGTGAACCGTTCGAGTTCGCCTTCGTAGACCGCGATCTTGGTCGATGTCGAACCCGGGTTGATGGCCAGGATGCGGTGGCGCGGGAAGAAGGTGTCCTTCGGGGTTCGCGACCAGTGCTTGAACCGGTGCAGCCGCAACACGCAGGCCTTGACCCCCAGCACGGCGTCTTCGGCCGTGCTGTCCATGGGCAGGTCCACGCCCTGGAAACGGATGCCGAACATGACACTGAACTTCTTGGCGTCCGGATAACGGGTGGCGTAGAGGTGGAACAACAGGTTGCCCGTGTCGAGGTTGGGCACGATCAGCACGTTGGTGCCGCCCACGAAGGAACGCTCCTGGCCCTTCCGGTACAGGTGTGCGCTGCGGCGGGAGATCGCCACGGAGATCTTGACCTCGCCCTCGATGTTGATGGACGAGTACCGCCGGCCCAGCTTGATGCGCTCAGCCAGAACCTCGGGCACCAGGGCGCTGGCCTGACGCACCAGCTCGGGGCTGGGACCCTCGTCCGAGCCCTTGTTGGAATAGGAAACCATCGCTCCGTTGATGGTCGGCAGGACGTCGTCGGGAAAAAGATCGCGCGCCACCGCGCAGGTGCCCACGGCCACGTTGGCCAAAACTTCGGGGTTCATGGAGGCGTTCGAGCCCACGTCCCCCACCACCAGGATGTTGTGCGGAAAGATGTCGCCGGGATGACCGTCGGGCAGGACGATGACTCCCGCCTCACAGACCACCTCCTGCTTGGCCAGCAGCCGGGTCATGGGCCGGAAATAGTCGCGGGGTTCGTGGGTGATCCCGCCGACGACAATGTCGGCGTGCCCCTGGCGGACGGCCATGATGCCGAACCGGGCGGGCTCACGGACCAGCTGGATGGCCTCGTCCATTTCGCTGCAGCGCCGGACACCTTGGGGCAACTCGATGCAGGCCCGCGCGAACTCCTCCACCAGATCGGTCCGCTCTTCAGGATCCACGAACGCGCTTTCGGACAGGGCGAACTCGATGCGGGTCCTGTCCACATGGCCGAGCTCCCGCCCGATGACATCCTTGACCGCTTTTTCCGAGGACAAAAATATGGGTCGGACGAACCGGGGCAGATAACAGGCGGCTTCGATGATCCGCGGGTCGGTCGGTTCGGTGAAGACCACCGCGGGTTTGTTTTTCATGACCGCGAGGATCTGTTTGTCCAGAGACCCCTCGATATCGTACATTGGAATCCCCCCGGCACCGCGGTGCCTGGAATCAGTGGTTTCACCCCCGAAACGGGGCTATTTTGCCCCTGCGGGGCGAATCCTCGGCTCAGACCATGGTCGATAATTCTTTAACGTGTAAGTTGGCATGACATCAGCCCTTTGGCAAGGAAGCCGTGATGACCCCTAATCGTTCGAACCCGCCTGAAGAAAGCCTGCTTCGCCGGATCGCGGCCAGCCGCGCCCGTATCCTTGACCGGGACCCCGGTTTCCAAGGGAGGTGGCTGCTGGTAGGGGTGGCACGACAGTACCTCTATTTGCTGGATGGAGACGAGATCCTCCACAGCTGGCCCGTTTCCACCGCCGCTGTCGGCGTGGACAACCGCCAGGATTCCGGCGGCACGCCATCGGGTCTGCACCGCATCGACCGCAAGGTCGGCGAAGGGGCCGAACCGGGCATGATCTTCACCAACCGTCAGCCGACCGGGATCCTGTGGCGACCCTGCTCCGGCGCGATCCTACCGACCGGGCAGGACGACTTGATCCTGACCCGAATCCTGACGCTGGCTGGACTCGAGGACGGGGTCAACCGGGGCCCGGGCGTCGACAGCAAGGAACGGTACATCTATATCCACGGCACCAACCATGAGGATGGTATCGGGTCGGCGGTTTCGGGCGGTTGCGTGCGCATGGCCAACCCCGATGTGGTGGCGTTGTTCGAGCAGGTAGCCGAAGGAGATCCCGTTGTCATCATCTGACCAGCCGCCGGTAGATCCGGCCGCCATCCCGACCGGGCCGGAAGCCTGGCTCCACTTCGCCGGTGTCGGCGGCAGCGGCATGAGCGCTCTCGCCCAGTTCCACGCCCAGGCAGGAGGTCGGGCCACCGGCAGCGACCGGGCCTTCGACCAGGGGGAACGGCAGGAGATCCGCCACCAGCTCGAAGAGCTCGGCATCGGGATCCTGCCCCAGGACGGAAGCTTTGCCCACGCCCGGGAACGCGCCTGCGATGCCGTCGTTGTCTCCACCGCGGTCGAGGACCGGGTCGGTGACATCGCGTCGGCCAGAGAACACGGCATCCCCATCCTTCACCGCTCGGAACTCCTGGCCCGGTACGTCGCCGGCCACCGCACCATCGCCGTTTCGGGCACGAGCGGAAAATCCACCGTCACGGCGATGATCTTCGCCATCCTGCAGGGTTGCGGTCGGGAGCCCGGCCTGTTGACCGGGGGGCCGGTCGGTTCCCTGATGGAAGCCGGGCACCTCGGCAACGCCTGGGGTCCCGGCCCTTCAGCCGCCGGCGATGGGCCGCCCCTGCTCGTCATCGAGGCGGACGAAAGCGACGGCAGCCTCGTGCGCTACAGGCCCTGGGCCGGCGTCATCCTCAACCTCGGATTGGACCACAAGTCCCCCGCGGAAATCATGGACATGTTCCGGACCTTCCGGACCAACGTCACCGGACCCTTGATCGTCGGCGCGGATGCCAATCTGGCGGAGCTGGCCGAGGGCAATGAGGTCTTTGGCATAGACGGGGACGGTCGGACGGGAACCTGGGCAAGAGATGTCGAGCTGCTTCCCGACGGATCGGATTTCCGGGTGGACGGGGTGTCATTCCGGCTGCCGGTACCCGGCCTCTACAACGTGAAGAACGCCGTCGCCGCCATCGCCGCCTGCCGAGCCTGCGGCGTGGACCTGGCGGACATGGCCCCTGCTCTGGCCGGATTTCGCGGGGTGGCGCGAAGGTTCCAACCGGTGGGAACCGCCGGCGGTGTCGAAGTGATCGACGATTTCGCCCACAACCCCGACAAGATCATCGCCGCGGTCGATGCCGCCCACATCCGTCTGGCCGGCTCGCCGGGCCGCCTTTTGGCCTTCTTCCAACCCCACGGCTTCGGGCCTACCCGGTTTCTGCGGGAAGCTCTCGGCGAGGCCTTTGCGGCCTGCCTGCACCGCGCTGACATTCTCTGGCTGCCGGAAATCTATTTCGCCGGGGGCACCGTGACCCGGGATATTTCGTCCGCGGATATCGTCGCCGATGTCACCCGGCGGGGCAGGGACGCCCGGTTCGTGCCCGAGCGAAGCGATCTGCCCGGCGCCATCGCGGACGAAGCCCGCCCCGGCGATCTGGTGCTGGTCATGGGCGCACGCGATCCGTCCCTGACGGAATTCTGCCGGACGATCCTGGTCTCACTGGAATTATCGGCGGGTTAGTCCTTCGCGGAGGGAACCGTTTCCACTTCGCTGTCCTCCAGGGGCCATCCCTTCGGCACGGGATCGACACCACGGCGGTCGAGGAAGAGATTGCTGCCAGTGATGGCTTTGGCCTGGTGCTTGACCTCGGCGCAGACTTCGGCCACCTCGACGTAGCGCGTGAACCAGTAGTCCCGCAGATACATCCCGCCCATGGAAATCGAGGTGATGGGGAACCGGTTTTTGTTGCCCTTCCGATCGACCGACAGGATAAATCCGTTTTGACGATCCTCGTCGCTGTAGAAGGACGGGGCGCCTTCGTCAAACCTCCTGGTCACTTCTTCGCCGAAGGCCGCCAGGTGTTCCGCCGGCAGCATGACCACGAAATCGTCCCCGCCGATGTGACCCAAAAATCCCTGCCCCTCGCAGATCTTGCGCAAGGCTGTATGCAGGATCGTCGCGTTGAAGATGAGCAGGTCATCCCCGATGATGAACCCGTAGGCGTCGTTGAAGGCCTTGAAGTTGTCGAGATCGGTATGGACGATGCCCACCTCGCGATTGGTATCGATGGCCTCCTGGATGGCCCGTTGGATCGAGTTGTTTCCCGGCAGTCGGGTCAGCGGGTTGGCGTCGATGGCGATGGCCTGCATCTTGTCGTTCTGCCGCATGAGCTGATGGAGCTTGACCTGCGTCCTCACTCGCGACAGGAATTCGTTCAGATGGCAGGGCTTGACGATGTAGTCCACCCCACCCGAGGAATAGCCCTTGTCGATGTCTTCGGGAGAACGGTTGTCGGTGATGAAAATGACCGGGACATTTCTCCAGAGGGGATTCTGTTTGAGCTTTCGGCACAGCCCGTAACCGTCCACCTTGTTCATCCTGTTCATCTTGGTATCGATCAATATCAGATCCGGAACCGTGGCGCTGAGGATCACCAGGGTGTCATCGACGTCCCGGGCGCAGAAAACCTCATAGCCCTGATTACGCAGGGTTGTGGCGTGAATCCTCAGGTCCTGGAGGGATTCATCGACGATCAGGATTTTGGGCTGCCCGGAAATCAAGGTGGTTGTTTCCTTGTAAGTTCTTGCACCGCATAGACATGGATTTCGCCATCCGGCGCTCCGGTCCTGCTTCTCAAGGTCTCTATTATGGGTTATCGTGTTTCTGCGCAGGAAATTAACTAAAAAAGTGAGGGTATTCATGTCCGGCCGGATTCTCCACCTGCTGTCACAACGACCCTCCCGCACCGGGAGCGGGGTGACACTCGACTCACTGGTCCGTCTGGCTGGGCGATCCGGCTGGCGACAACAGGCGGTGGTCGGGGTGCCTGTATCCGAAATCCAGCCCGCTCTGGGCGACCTGGATTCTTCCGCTATTCACCCGGTTTTTTTCACCTCGTCCTTTGGGTCGGGCTCCGCAGCCGACCGCCAACCCGATCTCGATTTCCCCGTTCCCGGCATGAGCGACGTCATGCCCTACTGCAGTTCGGTGTGGTCCACGCTTTCGGCCGAACAGCTGGATGACTACCGCAGCGTCTGGCGGGATCATTTGCAGGAAGTCGTCGCCGCCTTCAAGCCCGACCTGATCCACACCAATCACATCTGGCTGCTGTCCTCACTGATCAAGCAGATCGCTCCTGACATTCCCACGGTTGCCAGTTGCCACGCCACGGGCCTGCGGCAGATGGAGCTGTGCCCCGGACTGAAGGACGAGGTGGTCGCGGGGTGCCGCCGGATCGATCAGTTCTGCGTCCTGCGCCGGGACCACCGGGACCAATTGGCGGCCTCCCTCGACATTTCCCTCGACAGGATCACCGTCACCGGGGCGGGTTATCGTCAGGAACTGTTCTTTCCTGGGGATGGCATGGAAGCGCAGGACGGCCAGCTTCTTTACATCGGGAAATACAGTGAAGCCAAGGGTCTGCCCTGGCTTTTGGATGCGGTAGAAAGGCTGGCGGCCGTTCATCCCGGGCTCCGTCTGCATGTCGCCGGCAGCGGGGCTGGAGCCGAAGCCGAAGCCCTACTCGTGCGCATGGAAAAAATGGCCCCGCTGGTTGTTCTGCACGGGCAGATCGAACAGCCGGCCCTGGCGGACCTGATGCGCCAGTGCGCCGTCTGCGTGCTGCCCTCCTTCTACGAAGGGGTGCCCCTGGTGCTGGTCGAAGCGGCCGCCTGCGGCTGTCGGATCGTCAGCACCGCCCTGACCGGGGTGATCGAACAGATCCAGCCGCACCTGGACGGGCGCATCGAGCTGGTGTCCCTGCCCCGGCTCGCGGGAACCGACCGGCCGGTCCCGGAAGACCTGCCTGTCTTCGTCGAGGAGCTGGCTGGAACCCTGGACCGGGCCATGTCGCAAAGCTCATTGGCGCCCCCGGACCTGGGGCACTTCACCTGGGAGGCGGTATTCGGACGGGTGGAAAAAATCTGGCAGGAGTTGATCTGATAAATGGGAGCGCCCGCCTGGCCGGCGGGCGCTCCTGGTGGGATCTCTCTCAGTCGGACTTCTTCATGGCCTTGAAGACCAGGTTGACCCCGACCAGGACCAGGATCAGCGGCCACCAATTTTCCACCCATTGCATCGAGACGTCGAAGTTGAGGTCCAGGATGAACAGGATGCCGATGAGGATCAGAATCGCGCCGCCCATCACGGATCCCTTCGTGGTCGGCATCTCGAAACCCTCGGGGACCTGTTCCCCACCCTGGCCGGCCATGACCTTGTTGTAATGCTGGGCCCGGCGGTTCGCGTCGATCATCTGGTAGATCCAGAAGAAGGCGATGAACACCCCGAAAAACGGTTCCGCCCCCCTCATGATCGAGGAGGCGAGGATCGAAATCGTGCCCGCCACTATGAATATGTTGATGAACCCCTGCTGGTAATACCCCACATAGATCTGCCCGAGACCGGGCATGAGTGACAGGAGCGTGGCCAGTACGGGGGACTTTCGGTTGGTGTCCGCTCCACCCCTGGAATCGTAGGCCCCTCCGTAGGGTCCGGGCTGGCCCGCGGGCGGGACCTGGGCCCCCTGGTCGTGCCGGGCCTCCGTGTAGACATCCTGATGTTGATCATTCTGCGCGCCGTTCATAGCACTCTCCTTTCTATTCCTGTCCATTGTCAGCATTGTCATTCCACCATTCTATCCAGATCACCTGGCCGGCCTTCAGCACGGCCAGGAATTCGTAACTCGCTTCGCCCAGCTGGCCGTCACCGACCTGGCCGGCCATTTCTTTCAGATGGGTCCGCAGATCCTGACGTCCGGTCGCCGTGCGGCCGCCCCGGCGGGACAGGGAATCTTCGACTCCCTGCCAGCGCTGCCGGATACTGGTCCGGGCGCCGGCCGTGGCCGCGTCGGCCCGGTGACCCACCCATCCCGAGAATTCGTCCAGCGCCGATCCGATCAAGGGCGTCGCCGTGGGCCCCGCCTGCACGATTTCCAGGGCCTGGCCCGGCACTTGCCGCAACGGTGCGCCGGGAACCGCCGTCAAAAGAACCAGGACCACCGTTGCCGCGTAGGCCACCTGGGCGGCAAATCCGGGACGCAGGATCTGCCTTTCCCACCAGCGGCCCACCCTGTCCATCAGGCCGGCCGCTCCCGAAGGAATTGCGGGGACGTCTGCCCGGACTGGGGCGCGGCGGCCCGTGGTCCGGCTCAATACTTGGGCGGTGAATCCCGGGCCAGGATCGATCTCGGCCATCGCCGGCAGCAGCGGTTCGAGCCAGCCCAGGGTCACGGCCACGGCGCGGCACGGATCACAATGTTCCAGATGGGCCTGAACCAGTTCGCGGTCCATGCCCGCCAGATCCCCGGCCATCAGGTCGGAAAGCTGTTCACAGGCCCGGTCGCAGGCCGAACCACTGGTGCGGGACAGGACGTCGCGGACGAAACTCTCGTTCCGCGCACGTTCGTCATTCCTGTCTTTGCCGCCATGGCCCGTCATCACACCGCCTCCGCGCCGAGGGGACCGCCGCCCGGCCCCGCGTCCATGTCCGTGATGGCCCGCGCCAGTTCGAGGCGGGCCCGGCTCGAGCGCGACTTGACCGTGCCCAACGGCAGGTCGAGCAGGCCCGAGATCTCTTCCAGGGGCAGGCCCTGGATATCCTTCAAAACGATGATCTCGCGATTGATCTCGCTGAGTTTTTGCAGCGCCGTATGCACCAGGGTTTGCCGGGAAGTACGGATCATTTCCTCTTCCGGCGTCGGGCCGCCGGACGCCAGGGCGACCATGTCCTCGGCCGGGATGTCCTGCCGCGGAGGGCGGGCTTTCCGGCGCCGCAGATGGTCGATGCCGGCGTTGCGGGCGATCCGGGCCAGCCAGGCCGGGAATTTCTCGGGTTCGTGGCAGGTCTCGAGGTTGTTGTACACCCGGACGAAAATCTCCTGGGCGAGGTCCATGGCCTCGTCGTGTTCGCCTACATATCCGAAGGCGATGGAGCAGATTCGTCCCTGATGCTGTCGCACGAGCACCTCCCAGGCCAGTTCGTCGCCGCGTTGGCAGCGTTGTAGTAATTCCGCTTGGTTCATGAAATCCCTGTTCCAGGTCCCATCAATGGTGTTTCCATAGCGCCTCTATCACATCCATCACCCCACAGACGCACCGGACGTGTCAATGGTTCGGTGGATTTCCCTTTTTTTTCTGGAACATCCCCGGCCCCTGCCCGTATTTTTCGGGTTCCAGCTAAAGTGCCTGTATATCAGGGATTTCCCCCAGGAGATCAGATGACAACCAGACCACCCGGTCTCCGGACGGAAACCGCCCTCTGGATCATTCCCCTGTTGCTTCTGATCGCCTCCATCGCCCGGGGACAGAGCCCCGTGCCCAGTTTCGCTCCCACTGGATCCGGCCCCAATTATCCCGATCTTTCCAACGGCACCCTGACCGAGGTGCCGTCCCTGGAGGCTTTCCGCCTGGACGGTCTGGAAATCAAACTGGACGGCGTCCTGGACGACCCCGCCTGGGACCTGGCCGAGACCGGCTGGGGTATTCGCCAGATGGATCCCGAACGGGGCGCGCCGGCCTCCGTCCCCTCGGTGTTCAAGGTGGCCTATGACGACGATGCCATCTACTTCGCCATGGCCTGCTACGAGGACGACATGGCCAACGTGTCGAGCTTTCTGAGCCGGCGGGACCAGATCGAAGCTTCCGATATCTGCAGCATCTACATCGACCCCTACCACGACCGGACCACCGGCTACAATTTCCGGGTCAACCCCGACGGGGTCATGGAGGATCACTATCTCTTCGACAACGGGAACCGGGACCGGGACTGGAACGCGGTGTGGGAGGCCGAGGTCCACCGGGACGAAAACGGCTGGTACGTGGAGATTAGGATTCCCTTCTCGCAGATCCGCTTCAAACCCTCCGATGACATGACCTGGGGCCTACAGGCCTACCGCTGGCTCCACGGGCGGGGCGAGGACACCGGCTGGGTGATGTGGGACCGCAACGCCAGCGGGTTCGTCAGCCGCTGGGGTTACCTGACCGGACTGCGCGGCGTGGAAAACCCCCGCAAACTCGAGGTGTTGCCCTACGTCCTGACCAAGCACGTCGATCCGGCCGCCGAAGGCGACGAGGACACCTGGGAGCACTCCCAGAACTTCGGCGCCGACTTCAAGTACGGGGTGACCGCAAATCTGACCCTCAACGCCACCTTCCAGCCCGATTTCGGTCAGGTGGAAGCGGACCCGGCCCTGCTGAACCTCTCCCCTTTCGAAACTTTCTACCAGGAGAAACGGCCGTTTTTCATCGAGGGGGCCCGATTTTTTCAGCACCCCGACTTCAACCTGTTCTACTCGCGGAGGATCGGCACAGGCGACCCCAACAGCCGCATCCGCGGCGCGGCGAAACTCACCGGTAAGATCGGCGGTGACTTTTCGATTGCGGTGCTGGCCGCGGCCACCGACATCGGGCTCGACGGCCGGGTCCACAACCCCTTCGTCGCCGGCACCGAGAAGACCGCCTACGGGTTGGTCCGGGT
>RCNG010000483.1_pt1 | contig 18034 bp, 11 predicted proteins | sample 2041371 | NCBI WGS metagenome assembly RCNG01 (sample SAMN09708227, study PRJNA481090) | Marine sediment metagenome, whole genome shotgun sequencing project. | biome: marine sediment; feature: ocean; material: sediment; isolation source: Sewage treatment plant 1 marine sediment (STP1) ... | reverse complement strand
TGTGGGCGTGGGGGCCATGGGCAACCGCAAGCTGCCCCCCTATCACGCCAATTTCGTATCCCTCCTGGAGGAGAGATATGGTTTAAAGATCCAGGAAACCCTGTTGCGGGAAGGCATGACCGGCGTGATGCAGGCCCCGGTCAACCGCTTCACCCTGGGCCGGGGTGACTTTCTGGCGGCCGGGGACGCAGCCGGATTCATCCACAACGGCGGCGAAGGCATCTCCTGTGCACTCGCTACGGGGGATCTGGCAGCAGACGCCATTCTCACGGCCGAGGGGACAGGGCAACGCGCACTCGACGTCTATCGTCGGATTGTTCGGCACGAGGCCGAATTGTGCCTGGACCAGCTCAATCCACTGAGAATGGTGAAGGCAAGTCCGTTTCAGATGGACATGAAAGCCGTGTGGAAGAAATACTCCCTGAAAGAGATCCTCACGATGTGGCAGGATCTGAAGACCTTTGGCAAGCAGGACAACGGATTCTCCGATATGGGCATCGGGGCCATTGCGAAGCAGAATATGGTCCACCGCCTCCGCCATGGGCGCTACCCGATCGATCTGTAGCTCCCTCGCAAATAGCGACCGTACTCCGACACGCCTTTGATCATCTTCACACAGCTCTCCTGATCCATGGCGTAGGGGATTCGCAGATCATTCAGGTGTCCGACGGCTTCCCTGCGGGACTCGTCCGCCTCGGGGAAATTCTGGAAGGCGCAATAGAGCGCAACATAGATGGGTTTGTCGATCCTTTGTCGCACTTCGCTTATGGCGGCAAGATATTCCCGACACATTTCCCGTGCCCCCACATTCTTGTAGGGGTAAACGGAAAGATAGAAGATGAACGAATGGACCGCCTCGTCTTCGGCCATGGCGGAAATGGTCTGGGCCACCTTCTTCGGAACGTAACTGGCAGCACCCAGGTCCACGGGGTTGTCGATGATCGTGTTCACCTTTGCCACGAATTTCGAAAGCTCATTGCGAGTGGATGCGGAAAGGACAGGAACCTCGAGGCCTCCCATGACAGAACGGTCGGTCATGACCACAGAGGTCCCTCCTCCCGGGGAAATCAGCCCGACACCCGGTCCCTCGGGAAGCCGTTCCCACAACAGGGCGCGACTTATGTTCACGAGGTCAAAAGCGTTGTCCGCAGGGATGATTCCTGCCTGATGGAGCATGCCTTCCCAAATACCTCTTGGAACCGCCATGGCCCCTGTGTGGCTGGCGGCAGCCTGGGACCCCTCAGGCGTAATTCCACCCTTCCACAGGATAATCGGCTTCTTGACCGTGGTTTTTCTGGCCATTCTCACGAATTCGCGGCTGCGCTTCACATCCTCCACATAGGCAGCGATGACCTTGATATCATCGGCGGCGGAAAACCATTCCAGGAAATCCTCGATGCAGAGGTCAGCCTGGTTTCCGACGGAGATGCCGCAGTTAACGGAGATGCCACTGTTGATGCAGGCCCTGACCACGTTCACGGACATTCCTCCGGACTGGCCGATAACGGCAATCTCGCCGGTGTCGGATCCGAAGGGCTCGTCCGGAATCTGCACCAGTCTCTTGTTTCGACTGTAGACCCCCAGACAATTCGGGCCGATGACCCGGACGCCCCTGGACCGGGCGACCGAGACCAGTTCTCTTTCTAGGTCCCATTCTCCGATCTCGCCGAAACCGGATGCGATGACCGCCAGAAAACTCACTTTTCCGGGAGGCGTGTCCCGCAGCAGTTCCACGGTCGCTTCCGCGGGTATCATTGAGATGACGATGTCCACCTCGCCTGGGATATCCTTCAGGGCGGGATAGCACTTGAGACCCTTTACCTCCGGGTACCGGGGATTCACCGGATAGAGCGTGCCGGCGAACCCGGCCCGGATATGCCAATCGATATAATCATACCTTCCCAACACAAGATTCGGGCTTGCGCCGATCACCGCTATGTGTCTGGGATCAAAGAGTCGCCTGAAGTCCGGTGCCATCTCCATCACGCTTTCTCAACGGGTTTGCCAATTCACCATTCGCCTTTTAGGATGGATGAGTATAAGGAAGGATCCCGAATCGGTCAAACATAAGGGAGATAGGGATGAACAGGAGCAGGGCTGGATCTCACCCCTGGGATGTGGTGATCATCGGGTCGGGCATCGGGGGACTGACCGCAGGTGCGTACCTGGCCAAACACGGCGCGAAGGTGCTGATCTGCGAGCAAGGCCGCCAACCGGGAGGCTATTTCACCTCCTTCAACCGGAAAGGATACACCTTTGACGGGGGCATCCAGGGGTGTGAGGACACGGGAATCCTCCTGCCCATGCTGCGAGAGCTCGATCTATTGGACCGAATTGAACTGCGCTACAGTAAATTGGCGTACGGTTTCCCGGATTTCTTCTGCCCCATGGAATGCATCGATGACTTGCGGCATTTCTACGGTCACTTGAAAAAGGTCTTTCCCCACGAATCCAGAGCCCTCGACCGTATCCGGATGGAAGCCATCGCATTCTGTCGCGTGATGGAGGCAATGACAAAGGCGCCCAATCCCATGTACCTGTCCCCTCGGGAGGCAATCCTCCAGGCCCCCGGCTGGTTCTTCAGGCACGCTTCCGGGTTGAAGGGCATCAAGAAGTTCTCCGATTTGCTCGACACTCCGATTGATGAATACCTGGCCACCTTTGTGACGGACCGGAAACTCATCCGCTTCCTGTCCGTCGGGAACCGTGGTAACCCTGCCGCTTTCGGCATGAGCTTCGCTTATGCGATGATGGACTATTACTACCCTGCCAAGGGCGGCATACGAGCGATTCCGGATCTGCTGGCCCAGAGCATCCTGGAGAAGGGAGGGGAGATCCGCTACGGAACCCTCGTAGAGAGGATTATCGTGGAGAACGGCAAGGCGTCCGGGGTCGAACTGCAGGGCGGAGAGACACTCCGCGCGCCCTTCACTATCAACAACGGGGACCTTCGTCGGACCTTCACAGAGATGGTGCCCCCAAGCGAGGTGCCGGGCGAATACCTGCGTCGCCTCCAGCAGGCCGACCCGGGCGAGTCGGTGTTCTCCGTCTATCTGGGCGTGGACATGCCCACCGAAGAGATCCCGACCCAGGGGTGCGGGCACATCCTCCACATGCCGACCTACGACACCCTGGACGTGGCCGAGATCCACTCGAACCCGGACTTCTATGGCCGCGCCCTGATGATGCTCATGGTCCCCACTCTCCATGACCGCGCCCTGGCTCCCAAAGGCAAGAGCATCGTGATCCTGCAGTGCGCGGCATCCATGCGATCCCTGGACCAATGGGGCACGAACAACGGTAGGCGTACGAAGAAGTACAAGGCTCACAAGAAGGAAATCGCAAGTCAGTTGATCCGGAATGCTGAGCAGATTATTCCAGGATTGTCGAAGAGGATCGAGGTGCAGATTGAGTCAACCCCCTTCACCCTTCACCGCCACACCCTGAACTCCGCCGGGGCGTCCGTGGGCTGGACCGCCCATCCCCGGGAGACCTTTCGGGGAGGCTTGAAGGGCCTCTTCGGTGCATCGAATACCCCGATTCGGAACCTGTACCAGGTCGGCCACTGGACCATGTCCCCGGGAGGGGCGCCTGCCGGGTTGATGACGGGGAAGATCGTGAGCACCGTCCTCAGGCACAGGCTGCGGTGGGGCATCTAGCGTTCTGTCTCAGAAATACGTTTAGGCGGCCCTGCTGTTTCTACGCTGGAATGTAATTGGGGACAGCCACCGATTTCCTCAACCCGAATCGATGGTTAGCGTCGTGGGGAAATCGGTGGCTGTCCCCAATTACGAAGCTAACCTGTGCATCTTTATTTCTGAGACAGAACACTAGGAAGACCATGAAAGGCACCGACAGAGAGCCGGACAGGCAAAAAGACCGGATGGAGGGTTTTCTCCAGCACCCGGAGCGCAGCCTGATCCGTCTTTCGATTCCCATCACGATCGGCATGGGAATTCACATCCTCTACTCCATCGCCGACATGATCTTCGTGGGGCGACTCGGAGGGGATGCCATCGCGGCCGTGACCTTCTCCGGGTCTTTCCTGTTCTTTTTGTTCTCCCTGAGTTCGGTGAGCGTAGGGGCCCAATCCCTGATTGCTCGACGCATCGGTGCGGGCGATAAACCTGGAGCGAACCGCGCTGCCACCCACGCCCTTCTGCTGGGCGTCTCCCTCGGGGTGGTCTTCTTCTTCCTCGGGCAACCCTTTACCGAACAGATGCTACGCCTCGTCGGGGCTCGAGACGAGGCCCTGGCCATGGGCACTGCCTACATGAAGATCCTCTTCCTGGGGGCCCCTCTCCTCTTCTTCAACGCCTCTTCCCGGGCCATCCTTACCGGAGAAGGGGATACCAAGACCCCCGTCGTCATCCTGGCCGCGGCAACGGGGTTGAATATCGTGCTCGACCCGATCTTCATCTACCTCCTCGGATGGGGTGTCCCCGGAGCCGCCTGGGCGACCCTCGCGGCCATGCTCGCAAGCTTCGTGGCCTATTTCACCTTCCTGTTCGTTCGAAGGGCCTCGTACGTATCCTTCTCACCCAGGTTCTTCAGGCCTTCATGGGATGTACTGAGGGACATCCTGAAGGTGGGCATCCCTGCTTCCATGACCATGATGATCATGAGCATCGGGGGAATGTGCTTTCATCGGATCCTTTCGATTTACGGAAGCGATGCGGTGGCTGCCTACGGCCTGGGAGGCAGGGTGGACATGGTCATCATCCTGCCCTTCATCGGGGTCAGCACCGCCCTGCTGAGCCTTGTCGGAATGTACTACGGGGCCTCAAGGAGTGATCTCGTCGACCGCGTCGCCGCTTACGCCATCAAACGAACTCTCCTCGCTTCGGTGCTGTTTGCCTGCCCGGTGTACCTGTTTCCGGGGGTTCTTCTCCGGCTCTTCACGGACGATCCTTCCGTAATCGCTATCGGCAAGACCTATCTCCGCTACATCGTTTTCGCCTATCCGATGATCGCCTTTGGCATGAACACCGGGAGAATTCTCCAGGGACTCGGGTTCGGCTTGCCAAGCCTGGTGATCACCTCCACCCGGGTACTCCTCGTGAGCGTGCCACTGGCCTATCTCTTCACCAGGGTCCTTGGGATGAGCATTGCCAGCGTTTGGGTCGCATTCCTTCTCTCCGGATGTGTCTCGACCCTCATCTCCTTCGTGTGGCTCCGCACGGTCCTGCGCTCCTTGCACGACTCTACCTTTGTGGAAGTCCTTCCTCCCATGTGATATTTTAGAACCTCCTCGGCGGCCTCCCTGCGCAGACGACCTGGGATGCTACGGTAAGAACGTGACCACGAACGGGGCCCAGGGACCGTGACGAAACAGAAGAAGCGACGTTCGACCCATATCCACATCCTCTCCCACACCCATTGGGATTTTGAATGGTACGAAGTCCAAGAGGGCTTCAAGATGCAGCTGGTTCAACTGATGGACAACCTGCTCGACATCCTGCACAAGGACCCCACATTCAAGTTCCACTTCGACGGACAAGTCATGCCCATCATGGATTATTTCGAAATCCTGAGAGAGCGAGACGTCCTGGACGACGGACAAACAGAGGAAGGCGCGCTAAGACGAATCACCAGACTCGTCAAGAAAGGCCAGCTTCACATCGGCCCCTGTTGGACCACACCGGAAACCTCCCTCATCAGCATCGAATCCCTCATTCGAAATATAAACAGAGGCATACGGTTCTCCAGGAGACTCGGAGGGGTGAGTTCCGTCTTCTACAATGCCGACGCATTTCAGTACCACTCACAAGTCCCCCAGGTCATCCGGGGGACCGGCTTGAAATCGGCCTATACGTGGCGTGCCACCGAACAGGGGAAACCCTTGCGCGACCTAACCCTGTGGAAGGGAGCGGATCAGACCGAGGTCATCAAGTACTATCCGCCCAGAACCTATGCACAAGTATGGCAGTTGCCGGATGATCCCAAGGATGCGATGCGCCTCATCCGAAAGGAAGCCGAATATCTGAAGAATTTCTCCGCTACCCGGCACGTATTGATTACCCAGGGAAATGACCAGTTCGAAGCCCAATCCGATGTAACCGCGACCATTCGCAAGATCAATAAGCTCATCGGGGTAAGATACCAAGTCGGCCAGGTCACCATGGAGGAATTCTTCGAAATCATCCAACAGGAAAACCCCTCGCTTGGCCTTCGTCGAGGGGAGTTCACCGGAAACAAGTGGGCATGCACGATGAGCGGACAACTGTCGGCCAGGATGTATTTGAAGCAGAAAAACAAGAAGGCGGAATTGGCGATTGAGAAATTCGCGGAACCCTTTGCCTCCTTCGCCTGGTTGTTGGGAGATGACTACCCCTCGGGCCTCGTCGAAAGGGCATGGGAATACCTGATGAAGCAACATTTCCATCACTGCAATGCCTGTGCAGTCGACGAGGTTCATCGCGAAGGTGATGTCCGATACAACAACGCCATTGAGCTTGCCAGAGACATTACGGACAACAGTCTTCAGAGAATCGCATCCCAAATCGACACGAGCAATTTCCTCCGTGAAGGGGAAAGCGCCCTGGTCCTGTTCAATCCCTCCGACGTCGAACGTACAGAGGTCGTAAAGGTAAGGGTCGACACGGAAAACCTGACCGGGGGGGATGCGGAGTGGCAACGGGAGGCTGATCAGCGCCGTTCCACATTGGTAAACCCAACACGTTGGGTCTTGCGGGATGAAGAGGGGAACAACGTCCCTCTTCAAGTCTTGAAAAATGATGAGGAGGGGTGTCAACTCGCTCTCTGTTGCCAGGGGCTCTCTCCCTTTGGATACAAAACTTACAGTTTGTCCTCACAGGACAAAGGTCAGGGATCGGTGTCCGGTCGGATCGCCGACGCAACTAAGAACGTACTCGAGAACGAGTTCCTCAAGGTGACTGTCCATCCGAACGGGTCCTTGACCCTCCTGGACAAGCGGAACGGTCAAGTATTCAGGAACCTGAACCGGATCGAGGATACGGGCGACCGTGGAGACACCTACAATTACGACCCTGCGAAGGGGGATAGACCGATCACCCCGAATGCCGCAAAGGGAAAGATAACCCTCAAAGAGAACGGACCCTTCTTGGCCTGTTACGAGGTGCGTACCGAACTTGCCCTGCCCGACGCGTTGGCGCGGGACAGAAAGGCAAGGAAGAAGAAGTTGGTTAGGGTCCCTGTCCGCGTTCGTGTCACCCTCACGAAAGACTCCCCACGGGTGCACATAACGACCCACATTCAGAACCGGGCAAACGATCACCGCTTGAGGGCCCTGTTCCCCGGGGTGAGGAGTGATTTCGTCCACGTGCAGACCCAGGCGGATGTGGTCAAGAGAAGGATCAGGGACCCGATGGACTACCCTGCAAGCACAAAGAGAGACATCTCGCACCAGACGAGTGTAGGGGAGTTGCCCAGAGAGAGAGGTCCTTCTGCAACTCAGTTCCAGCGTAATTTCGTTGCAATCCACGATGGCAAGAAGGGGCTGGTCATCCTGAACAAGGGGCTTCCGGAATACGAAGCGAGAACGGACGGGACCCTTGCCCTGACCTTGCTTCGCTGCGTAGGATGGCTTTCCCTGGATGATCTGACCTCGCGCGACAGACTCGCCGGCCCGAAGATCGCCGTTCCCGACGCACAGTGCATGGGTGAGCACAAGTTCAAGTACGCCATTCTGCCCCTCGCCGCCCCATGGCCGTCCACGGCCATCTGTACGGAGGAAAACCATTACAGCATCCCTGTGAAATGCTTGACCGTCCCCCGGCAGAAAGGAACGTTGCCACCGACCTTGCGCTTCCTGCGCGTGGAACCGGATGACCTCATGGTAAGCGCCATCAAGAAGGCCTACACCGAAGATCACCTCATCGTCCGGCTCTTCAACCCCACGGCAAGGTCTCTCCAGGGGCGTCTGGAAATCCTGACGGGTATTCGGAAGGCATGGCTGACCGATCTCAATGAGGAGACGAGGAAGAGCATTCGTGCAGGAAAGGATGGGACCCTGTCCATCCCCGTCCTGCCAAAGAAGATTGTCACGGTCAGAATACAACCCAGAGGAATGTGCAGAGAATGATTCCCGCAAGGCAAAGAACCGTTATGCCTGCGGTTGACCTCGGCGGAACCAAGATCGGTTTCGCCTTTGTCGACACCGATGAACCGGGACGGCTGGCCCTGGAATACCCTTCCACAGAGGTCGTCAAGGTGAAGGGCCGGACGGACGCAAACCGAACCCTTTGGCGGGTAGCGGAATTGATTCGGAAGAAGACCCGAGAAGTGGAGAAGATGGGTTGGCTCGTGTTACGCACCGTCGGCATGGGCGCGCCCGGGCTGTACGGGGAGGACGGTCGCGTGGATCCCAGGACCGTCCCGAACATCCCGGGCCTGGCGGGCAGGAAACCGGCAAAGATCCTGGAGGGACTTCTGGGCAAGGGCTGGAAGGTCTATATCAACAACGACGGTGTTGTCCAGGCCGTTGCCTCGGCCGACGCGTTCGTCCGCTCGCCTGATTACGGGAAGAAATGGTCGAAGATCCTGGCCGCAACGGGCGGCAGGGTGATCTATTTCGGTCCAGGCACCGGATTCGGCGCCGGCAAGATCCGTGTCCTCGAGAACAAGCGGGTGGAACCCCTGCCCGGTTCTCAAGCCTTCTTCGACATCCTGATCCGAGACGGAAAGACCGCAGAGGCTTTGCTCGGTGGCCATGGGTTCGGGAAGGCGGCACAGGCCCGGGAGAAGAAGAACCGTGAACAGGGCAAGGCGGTCTTTTCCCGATTCACGGATGGATCGGAGGATGCACCGCCAGCGCCTGACCGATCCATGCACGTACCGCTGGACCGGATATCCGGAAAAGTCGTGGCCCGGGCCTATCTTTCCGGTGAAAAGGAACCAAAGAACCAGGCAGAGAGAATATTGAAGCAGGCTGGACAGGACCTGGCACGGCTGATCCTTCAACTGCACAGGGGCAAGGGAAGGAAAGAACTCCTCAAATGGGATACCCATGACTGGCACTCCGTAAAGGGTACGCGAGTCTTCCTGGTTGCCGGGCTGTTGCTCAAACCGGAAGGCAAGCAGGTGATCCTGCCGGCTGCCCGAGAGGCCTTGAAGAGGTCAGGGTACGCCGGAAAGATCCACATCGTGGAGATCGATCGACTGCCCACCATGAAGGACAGGGTCGGGAAGATCGGGGTATGGGGCGCTTCCCTGCTCGTTCCGAGAGAAGAGGTTCTCGACAAGAAGTGGCAGCATTCCCTCGTCATCGGAAACAACAACATCCATCGGCACATAGGCCAACTGGCCACGAGGGTATTTCTTGAAGAATCGAGGCCGGTCTTTCTTGCCATGGATGGGACCTGTGGTATCGACTGGAAGAGCAGAATCCCGCGCCTCAAAGGCGCACTCGAAAAGCAGGGCTTTCGCGTTATCCTCATCGATTTTGCCGGGTCGTACAAGTCACCCACAACCATCGAGAGACTTGTTCGGCCGGCCATGACCAAGGAAAGGACCTTCGGTCGCATCTTTAGAGGGAAATTGGAGGATTTCTTAGACGAAGACAGGATCTTTCGCCTGCAAGAACGGTTTGCCCGCTACAAGGAACAACAGCCCAGGTCACCCAGGGTGATCCTCTGTTTCGGGTCGGGCGCGGCCTGCAAACCTCTCAGAAGCCTCTATGACATCGTCTTCTACAGCGACATCACCCGTGAAGAGATCACCAAGCGTTCGTCCAACGGCCTGGTACTTCCTCTGGGCGCAAGGAAGAGGGAAGGAACCGGAAGAAACCAACCCGCTTATCTGGCCGGAAAGAGGTTTCACTACGTCGATTTCCCGGTACTGGACAAGGAGAAGAAGTCCCTCCTCAACCGGATTCACTACTACATCGACGACAACCTCGCGGGCCGGCCCAAACTCATCAGCCGCAGAGTGTTGGATGAGATGGTTTCCCATCGGGCTCAACGCCCCTTTCAACTCAAGGCGTTCCATGACGTAGGGGTCTGGGGAGGCCAGTGGCTCAAGAAGATCCGGAAGTTGCCGGAGGAGATGGTGAATTGTGCTTGGGCCTACGAGTTGATGGCCTACCAGATGAGCATCAAACTCCCCCTGGGCGACACCTTTCTCGAAATCCCCTTCCCTCTCATGCTGGACAGGGAGCCGGACAAGATCATGGGCCAACGGGTCAACCGCAGGTTCAAGGGCGTCTGGCCGATACGCGTCAATTACGACGACTGCTGGAAGGGCGGCGACATGGCGATTCAGATTCATCCGGACGCCGCCTACATCCAGAGGACCTTTGGAGAGTCCCTTCACCAGGACGAGAGCTATTACATCATGGCCGCAACCCCGGATGCATGCGTGCATCTGGGCCTCAAGGAAGGTGTCGACCTAGCTGAATTCCGTGAACTCGTCCAGCGAGCCGAGCGAGACGGCATCCCCTTCGACCACAGAAGATTCGTGAACGTCTTTCCCGCGAAGCAAGGGGATCTGTTTCTCATCCCGGCAGGAACCATCCACGCCTCCGGCAAAGGATGCGTCGTCCTGGAACTGAGTGCGACCACGGACCGATACACCTTTCACTTCTACGACTACCTGCGACCGGACCTGAACGGCAAGCTCAGGGAAATCCACGCAGAACACGCGTTTCGGATGCTTCGAAAATACCCGCACCGTAACACCCCCTGGGTAAAAAGGAACCTGATCCAGAAACCAAGGTGCGTCCGAAGAGGGAAGGACTGGGCCGAATACGCCATCGGCAGGCTCGAGGGTCTGGTCTTCGAGGTCCGTCGATACGAATTTGCCACCGCCGTCGAGGACGACACCTGTGGGGTGCCCCACGTATTGAGCCTGGTCGAAGGAGACGCCGTTATCATCCGACCTCTGGCATTCCCCGAGAGGGAATTTCACCTCCCCTTCTCGGAAACCGCGATCGTCCCCGCCTGCACGGGCAAATACGCCATCGTGAATCAGACCAATAACCCCAGCAAACTCTTGAAAACGCTTGTCAACCCTTCCTGGATCAAAAACGTCAAAGAAAGGATGATGAAATGATGAAGAAGGGATGTCTGACTCTTCTGGTTTGCGCTGTGATTCTATCCATCGGGTGCACGAAGAAGGAGAAGGTTACCTACCAGGGGAAACCATTGAGCGAGTGGATGAAGATGCTCAAGGATGACGACCTGATCAAGAAATATTCCGCCGTCAATGCGGTGGGGAAGATAGGACCCGAGGCAAGAGAAGCGATACCTCTCCTCGTCGAAACGATCAGACAAACAAGAAACCATGACAAGAGACTCCTTCTCGCCTGCAATTATGCGCTTCTCGCCATGGGCAAGGAAATCGTTCCGGGCATGATCTCCTTGCTGAAAGACGACGATTGGGAAATGCGTCGTGGTGCCGCTTGGATCTTGGGCAAAGTAGGCCCGGAGGCAAAGGATGCCGTGCCAGCGCTGACCGAGGCTCTACATGACTCGAATCCCGAAGTACGAACAAGAGCTGCAGAAGCCTTGAAGAAGGTCAAGGGGGGAAATGCGGAGTCTGTAAATACGAATTCCGGAGAATCCGCATCTAAACCATGATCTGGGTCAGGGAAAATTCTGCCGAGAGGTAGAACTGGGGCCACACCCGATGGATGTGGCCCCAGTGGTCGTTTTAGCTAAATTCAGATGATCCTCCTATTTTCTGCGTCTCAGTCTCTTCAAGAGCAGCACAGCTACGAAAGGCAAACAAAGAATAAGGAGATGGTTCGTAATATCTGAGGGTTCCTTGTATTCTGCGTTAATAACGGAAGCAGGGGTGCCCCATGACGGAGTGCCCGCATTGCAGTCATCATCTATTCCATTATCGGGAATCTCTGTCGCCGCTGGGTTAATTACGGCAACAAAATCATTGCAATCCAACCCCGGGTTAGGACACCCTGCTCCGGCGGCATATTTGGTATAGCCGTCACCATCATCGTCGAAGCACCTACCCGTGAGCCCAAACATGCCGATATACACCCCTCTCATCGTATCAATCAGCGCCTTCAGACTGGCGATGTTCCACCATGTGTCCCCTTCTGTCCAATAATCTCTATGATAGGATGGACACCCTTCGCCGGGATCGAATTTAATGATCGAGATTCCTCTTTGATAGAAGAACTCAGTGCCAAAATGTCCAGACCATTCCACGGTTGCAATATAGGTCATACTATCGTCCGGAGCGGTCTCATATAGCTCGTCCTTGATGGTCAGTGCCTTGTCAATCGGAAAGCCGTATGCTGTGCCTCCGAACATGGCTGCCAGGTAGTCATACATTTCCTGACGGCCGTGGTTGGTAAGTACGGGCTCTTTGTATTCAACATCCTCGGCCCAGTAGTTCACCCTCGACGCATAATTACTCGCGTCAACCTCGAGAAGATCCCGCGCCGTTTGGGCCCGGGCAACGTCGGTCGCGAGTCGATCACAGCCAGTCGTCGGTTGGGCCAGTGCACTCCCTGCCATAAACAGGATCAGCAGAGTACAAACTATTGAAATAGCATACGCCTTTTTCATCGTTGTCTCCTTTCAAGAATGTATGCATCCTATCAAATATAATAGGGGCTGTACTGTCAATCGCCTGGCTGAGGATTGCAATCTTCATCTATTCCATTGCCTGGAATCTCTGTCGCCCCTGGGTAAATATGGTCATGATAATCGTCGCAATCCAGTCCGGTGTTGGGACATCCCGTGGCCACGGCATATCGGGTATATCCGTCGCCATCATCGTCGACGCACTTGCCGGAAAGCCCTAATCCGGTTATGACTTCTTCTCTAATCCCCCTGATCATATCTTGGGCAAAGTCCATGCCCCAATACGTATCCCCTTCTGAAAAATAATCTCTCTGATACGATGCACACCCTTCGCCGGGTCGGAATTTAACAATCGAAAATCCCGGTTGTTCAAAATATCCCGCGTCAGTAGTCCCGAACCACCTATTGCCTACAAAATAGGTCATACTACCATCCGGATGGGTTTTGTACATCTCTTCCAGGGTTACCAATTCCATGTCCGAAGACCAGGCGAATATCACATCAAGGTAGTCCCACATTTCTTGCCGGCTGAAATTAGTTAGTGTGGATTCTAAGTAAACTCCACCATCATACCCTACCCCATCCTCTCCCGAACCGTTCACCGCCCAGCCGTTAATTGAGATGTGATAATGGTCAGGGTCTGGCACGCCACCTTCTACTCTGGTGTTGACCTTGAGGATTGACCGTGCTGTTGCGACACGGGTGGCCTCATCGGCCGCTCGATCACAGCAAAGATCAGGATCCAATGTCAAGGCACACTCTGCAGGGCCAAAAACTCCAGGGCCATATTCTGCGGCCAGGGCACTCCCTGTTATAAACAGAAAGAGCAAAGTACAGAGTGCGGAAACAACAAACGCCTTTTTCATCATGGTGCACCTCCATCGATGAAGTTTCTAACCTCCGGAAACATCCCTATTGATGTGACCGTAACTGCAACTGCAGAGCACGGGGTGATTCGGGATGAGCCTTCACCTTCGATGCCTACCCGTCCGCCCCGTGCACTTCCTTATCTTGAAGTGTTATTCTATTCGAATAACGTATGTTTTAATTTTCCGTTATCCAACCCATTCAGTCAAGTCAATTTCCCAAAAGACATCCTTAAATCGATGTTCAAATTTTTGACTGCGGATTTAATTATTTGAACCCAAAAGACGCATTCAAGAAATTGAACGTGCCGTTCAAAAAACTCTACAGTGACTTGGTCCCGTGGATGACTTCATTGACACAAAAACCCATCAAACCTATACTGATTTCAGGCCTAAACAGCCCCATTCCATGTCTTCACTCCATTTGGCCCTCGGTTTTATAGACACCCAAACAGAACATTTTGTTCCCAAACAAGTCGAGGAAGGACAACCCACATGTTTAAGCACCTTTTCAGCCCCATTCATATCGGATCGATGGAAGTCAAGAATAGAATCGCCCTCCCCCCCATGACCGTGGGGTACGGCGTCCCGGAAGGGACCGTTTCAGAGAAACACAGGGACTATTACGAAGCTCGAGCCGAAGGTGGGGCCGGTCTGATCATTACAGAGGCGGCGGCCGTGCATGCCCAACGCAAATATGGGATGTTCCCCCTGGGCCTCTACGAGGATGACCAGATCCAGAGCTGGAACGAGCTCGCCGAGGCAACGCATCGCCACGGGGCCAAGCTTGCCGTTCAGCTCATGGACCCGGGCCCGGAAAGCATCATGATGCTGACCGGGATACAACCGGTGGGACCTTCGCCGGTGATAGGCCGCGGCCTCTTTCGCGATGTACCGAGAGAGCTGTCCATCGGAGAGATCGAGGCCATCGTGGATGATTTTGCGGAAGCGACCCGCCGGGCCAAGGAGGCGGGCCTTGACGCGGTCCAGATTCATGCGGCTCACGGCTATGCACTGGTCGGATCCTTCATGTCACCCTTCTTCAACAAGCGAACCGACAAGTATGGCGGTTCATTGGAAGCAAGACTCAGGCTCCTTCTGGAGATTATCGAGGCCATCCACACCAAAGTGGGCAAGGATTTTCCGATCATCGTGCGAATGTCCGGGGATGAACGACGAACCGGGGGCCGCACCCTGCAGGAGAGCCAATTCATCGCCCGCATCCTGGCCGACGCCGGCGTAGACGCACTGGAGGTCTCGGGAGGAACGATTCCGACCGTCTTCTGGGCTGTCGTTGCCCCGTCGGGAACGCCGCTCGGCCTCAACACCGACTTCTCCCAGGCCATCAAAGAGGTGGTCGACATACCGGTGATCAGCGTGGGCAGGATCAACACGCCCCGGATAGCCGAATTTATCCTGGAAACAGGCAGGGCGGATATGGTGTCAATGGGACGGGCCCTCCACGCGGATCCGGAACTGCCGAACAAGGCCGCCGCCGGGGCCTTAGACGACATCACTCCCTGCCTCGGGTGCAACTGCGGGTGTATCGGTTCCGTTGTACAGGGAGTCCACGCCACCTGCATCATCAATCCGGCCGCGGGCAGAGAAAAAGAGATGGCCCTTGTCCCCGCTGAACAGCGGAAGAAGGTCCTGGTGGTCGGGGGCGGGCCGGCAGGGCTCGAGGCGGCGCGGGTCGCGGCTGTGAGGGGCCACGCCGTGACTCTCTACGAGAAAGAAGAAAAACTGGGCGGGCAGGTCAATCTCGCCAGCGTTCCCCCCTTCATGCAGGAGATCGGCCAGCTCATCAAACACTTGACCATCCGGGTGCAGAAGGCCGGCGTGAAAGTGGAGCTGGGGAAGGCGGCCACCCCCGAACTCATAGACGAGCTCAAACCGGACGTCGTCGTCGTCGCTACGGGGGCGTCCCCCCTGGTCCCGGAGAGCATCCCTGGAATCGACAAGGAAAAGGTCATCACAGCCTGGGAAGTTCTCGCCGGTCACGAAGCAACGAAGGCCAGCAAGGTCCTGATCGTCGGCGGGGGGCTCACCGGCTGTGAAACCGCCGACTTCCTCGCGTTTCCGACCGACAACATGGCTGCTGCTCCTACGGAAGTCACCCTCTTGGAACTGCGAGACAAAATAGCCCTCGACAGTATGGCAGAACCGCGACACCTGCTCCTGGAAAGACTGCGGGAGAAGCGCGTGGAAGTCATCGTCCGGGCCAAAGTCAAAGAGATCCTCGATGACGGCGTGGTATTCGAAAGAGACGGCCAGGAGGAAACCCTTCACGGTTTCGAGTACGTGGTTCTGGCCATGGGGGCAAAATCGGTGGACACCCTGTCAAAAGAGATCGAAGGCAAGGTGCCGGAGGTCTATGTAATCGGGGATGCAACGCACCCGCGCAGAGCCCTGGATGCGACCGCCGGCGGAGCCGCGATCGGCCGGCAAATCTGATTCTCCTGCGCGGCGGGGAATACGAATCATCCCGTCCACTTCAGCAGCATCCTGCACTTCTGCGCGCCCTCGGGAGCGGATTCCAGGATGGTGAGTTCCGATCCGAGGAGCGAGAAAAGCTTCCGATCCATTTCCATGACCGCGTCGCACGCTATCGCTTGGTCAGGCCGTTTGTATCCGTAAGGGCAACCATTCACATAGAATTCGAAGCTGTCAGGGCCCACAGTCTCCTCGATGACCTCAAAGGGAAAACCCATCTCCTCCCCTGACCACAGAAGGTAGTCTTTCACTCCCGCGATCGAGTCTTTGGGCTTTCCTCCCGGTTCCGGGGCCCGGAAGATCAGGCTCCCCATGCCCCGGTTCATTGCTTTTGCCAAGGGAACTCCAACCGAGGGTATCTTACAAAGCCATTCATAGAAGGTTCCGAGCTTGGCCATCATTTTTTCAGGGTTCTTCGGCGGCATGTCTTCCATCCTCTCTCTGGAACCAGGTAAATCCCTCAAACCTTGGGACACATAGTCTTCAACGCCATGAACGACATCAATATACCTGCTCCCCCTTTCTTACACAAGACCTCAAGACCCTGGACACCCCTGAATGCCCCTGTCAGCCTCTCTCATCGTTCCTGGGTAAGGGTCCTTGACTCATTCCCAGGCTTTTCGTAGTCTCTGCTCTGCCAACTTTGATCGTTGACTGCCCTCCTTTGAGACCCCTTCGGAAAGGAGACTGTTTGGAGCGATTTGCACGCTTTCTTCTCAGGTTTCGCCGGCACCGATTCCCTGTCAAGCCCATGTGAGGAAGAGAGATGAGCCAGAATTTCGCCGAGGAACTCGAAAAGTCCCTGTACGAATTCTTGCCTTTGGTAAAGGCACTCGACGTCCGCGTGGAGGAAGGTCGGCCCGGGTACGTCAAGCTTTCCATGTCTCAGAGTCCGATTGTGATCAACCATTTCGGCGCTTTCCACGCAGGCGCTCTCTACACGTTTGCGGAAACGGTCGGAGGAGCTGTTGTAAAGGCGTCCTTTGATTGGGAGAATACGACCCTGATAAACAAACGGGGCGAGATCAGGTATCGGAAGATGGTGACGCGGAAAGCGGTGAGCGAGGCCTCCTTTGCCCGGAAGGACGTGGAGCGGATCAAGGCCGAAGTAGAAGAAAAGGGCAAGACTGAATTCACCTATACCGTCATCGTGAAGAACCAGGACGAAGAAGTAGCTTGTGAAGCTACGTTTGATTTCTATGTGCGAAAGAACCCGGGTTGATCTGCCCTTTTCTTGTCGACATGAGGACGACCAATCCATTGAGGAGGTGACCAAGAAATGTCAGAGAACCATACCCGGTCCGGGATACCGCTCAAGCCTGTTTACATGCCCGAGGATCTCAAAGATCATGATTTCGAAAATCAGCTGGGTGCCCCCGGGGACTATCCATACACCCGCGGTCGTCGCGCACGGGCGGCAGGGGGATGGATGCAGCGGGAGCTGTCCGGCGAGGGAGACCCCTCCAGGTCGAACGAACAGCTCAAGTACCTTCTCTCCCAGGGCCAGACGGGGCTCGACGTTATCGGCGACAGCCCCTGCATGGCCTACATGGACCCGGACCATCCCCTGGCGGCCCATGCCGTGGGGACCCAGGGTGTATCCCTCTGCTCCCTGGATGATTACCGGGAGCTATTCAAGGACATCCCCCTGGACTCCGCCGTGGTGTCCTGCTCGTTACCCGCATCCGTATCTGCGGCCAGCTTGAGCATCATCGCCAGCGACAACAACGTGCCCCTTGACCACCTCCGCGGATCTGTAATCCAGGCCCCCTTCTACGTGGAAGACTGCGGCTATGCCTCTCACATGCCCTTTCGCCTCAGGCTCCGGCTGTCTGTCGATTGCATCAAGTTCTGCACCGAGGAGATGCCGAAATTCCATTCCTTTGTGGAAGACACCTATTTCATCGCCGAGACCGGCATGGACGCAGCTAACGAGATGGCCCTGGGCTTCATCGAGATCAGGTACATCATAAAGGAATTGCTGAAGAGCGGGATGGACATCGACAGCTTTGCGCCACGCATCGGCATCCTGGTCAACTGCAGCATGGATTTCTTTGAGGAGGTTGCCAAGATCAGGGCCACCCGGCGGCTCTTCGCCAGGATGATGAGAGAGGAATTCGGGGCAAAGGACCCCCGTTCCTGGTC
>RCNG010000482.1_pt1 | contig 18058 bp, 12 predicted proteins | sample 2041371 | NCBI WGS metagenome assembly RCNG01 (sample SAMN09708227, study PRJNA481090) | Marine sediment metagenome, whole genome shotgun sequencing project. | biome: marine sediment; feature: ocean; material: sediment; isolation source: Sewage treatment plant 1 marine sediment (STP1) ... | reverse complement strand
TCGATCTTGGCCTGGCGGAAGCCAGCAAATTACTTTCCAAACGGGTTGAACGTGGACAGATGTCTGTCGCCGAGATGGCGGGCGTCCTCAACAAAATTCAGCCGTCCCTAAGCTATGACGGTTTCGATAGTGTCGATGTTGTCGTCGAGGCCGTCGTGGAAAATCCGAAGATCAAACACGCCGTCCTGACGGAGGCCGAAGCGCAGATTCGTGACGACGCGATTCTTGCGTCGAATACGTCGACCATTTCGATCACACATCTCGCCGAGCCCCTGAAGCGCCCGGAGAACTTCTGCGGCATGCACTTTTTTAACCCGGTACACAGGATGCCGCTTGTCGAAGTTATTCGGGGAGAAAAGACCGGAGAGGAAGCCATAGCCAGGACGGTCGCTTACGCACTGGCCATGGGCAAGAAGCCGATCGTCGTGAACGATTGCCCGGGATTCCTGGTGAATCGCATCCTGTCGCCGTACATCGGCGCTTTCATGGGCCTGGTAAGACGCGGTGTGGATTTCACGCTAATCGACCGCGCGATGGAGCGCTTCGGCTGGCCAATGGGGCCTGCCTACCTGTGTGACGTCGTGGGCATCGACACGGGCGTACACGCCGGCGCCGTCATGGCCGAAGGCTTCCCCGACCGCATGAAGTACGACTTCAAAACCTGTCACGAAGTGATGTTCGAGAATGATCGCTTTGGCCAGAAAAACGGCCGCGGATATTACGCGTACGAGGCCGACAAGAAGGGACGCCCGAAGAAGGTAGTGGACGAAGAGGTTGCCGCACTTCTCGCGCCGGTCATCGACGGCAAGGAGACGCTGAGCGAAGAGGCGATCGTTGACTCGATGATGATCCCCATGTGCCTTGAGGCTGTACGTTGTCTCGAGGACGGCATTGCAGCATCCGCGACTGACGTCGACCTGTCCCTGATTTACGGAATCGGTTTTCCACCATTCCGGGGCGGCGCACTTCACTACATCGACGACTTTGGTATCGACAAATTCGTCGCCAGGGCCGACGAGCTTGCGGCGGACGTGGGGTCGCTGAAAAACATGTATCTGCCCACTGAAAAACTGCGTGAGATGGCCGCCAGTGGCGACACCTTCTTCGGACAAAATCTGCAAGCAGGAGTACGGAAATGAGCCTGAATCCGAGGGATGCGGTCATCGTAGATTTTGCACGTAGCCCAATGGGGCGATCCAAAAACGGTTGCTTCCGCCACACTCGCGCGGACGACATATCAGCGGCGTTGATAAATGGCCTGTTCGCGCGCAACCCCAAACTTGACCCTGCAGAAGTGGAAGATGTGCTCTGGGGCTGCGTCAACCAGACACTCGAGCAAGGTGCGAACATTGCCCGGATGATAACGTTGCTGTCAGTCCTGCCACACGAGGTGCCCGGCCAGACGGTCAATCGCCTCTGCGGCTCGTCCATGTCGGCATTGCACAGCGCGGCGCAGGCGATCATGACGGGCAATGGTGACATGTTTGTGGTCGGTGGCGTTGAACACCTGGGCCACATCGGCATGACTCACGGAGTCGACATCAATCCCGCTTTGTCCAAGCATGCGGCCAAAGCAGCGGGCTCCATGGGCCTGACCGCCGAGTTGCTGGGCAAGATGCACGGCATTACACGCGAGGCTCAGGATGAGTTCTCTGCGCGTTCGCACCGACTCGCCCATGAGGCAACCGTGGAAGGAAGATTCGACGAGGAGATCATCCCGATCGAAGGCCACGATACCAACGGTTTCAAAGTGTTGGTGGAACAAGACGAGACTATTCGTCCGGATACGACAGTCGAGGGGCTTGCTAAACTCAGGCCGGTTTTCGATCCGAAGAACGGAACGGTCACAGCGGGCAGTTCTTCGCAAGTAACGGACGGTGCTTCTTGCATGATCGTTATGGCGGCCGAACGTGCGCAGGCACTGGGTGTGCAACCGTTGGCACGGATTCGCGCCATGGCTGTTGCCGGGGTCGACCCGTCCATCATGGGCTATGGGCCGGTTCCCGCGACGCACAAGGCACTGAAGCGTGCCGGGCTGAGCATGTCAGACATCGATCACGTGGAACTGAACGAGGCCTTCGCAGCACAGGCATTACCCGTGTTAAAGGATCTCGGTCTGCTGGATGTCATGGACGAAAAGGTCAACCTGAATGGCGGCGCCATTGCGCTCGGGCATCCGTTCGGTTGCTCGGGAGCGCGCATCACCGGCACCTTGCTGAACGTAATGCGACAGAACGACGGCACATTGGGCGTTGCCACAATGTGTATCGGACTGGGACAAGGTATTACTACGGTAATTGAGCGTCTGTAGTCACACTATCGACCCTGCGGGCGTCTTCAGCGTCTAAAACAACGCTGCCGCGTTCCATCGGACAGCGCGCATCACCATATCTGTGACAACTGTCTCGGATACCGTTGTTTTGTATCAATATTATGTAGTGTCAAGCACTTCACTGTGCCGGAGTCGCTATCCGCATTCGCCATGACACTGCAAAAGAAAATCGTTCTTGTCTTCGTATCTTTAGGTGCGATCTTCGCTATTGGCACCTATCCGGGACTGCAGGCCGTGGTCTTGCCGGCATTCCAGGACTTCGAACTTGCGTCGGCGCAACAGAACCTGTCGCGGGTTCAACGTGCATTGGCCGCGGAGTTGAGAGCGCTGGAGGTCTATAACCGGGAGTATTCGGAGTGGGATGACGCCTACGATTACGCGCTCGGGCGAAGAGATGAGTACAAAGAAGAGAACCTGGATACTTCCTATTGGGATGGCGTCGATGTCGACATGATGCTGTATTTTACCGTGGATGGGCAGATGCTATGGGGCAAGATCGTTGACCCGTCCCACCGCGGCGAGCTGTCGCTTGAGCAGGAACTGCCGCAGGCGATCACGGTCGATCACCCGCTGCTACAGCATGGGAACACTTTCCAGCCGATTCTCGGGATTTTACGTGCCCAAACGGCGCCAATGCTGGTGAGCTCTCTTCCGATTCTGACCACCGAGCGTGCGGGTCCGCCTGCGGGCACACTGATTACCGGACGATACCTGGACTCGGAACTGATCGCGGCATTGGCAGACCATGCAAGCGTCGAACTCGAGGTTTTTAGCAGAGATGAGTCAGGAAATTCACCCGCGATTACCAGTGAGTTCGAGACAGGTGGGGAACTCGAAACCTCGATTCACTCGCACTACGGGAACGAAGACCTTCGTGTCCACGAAGTCATTACTGATGTCTTTGGTCGCCCGTCCTTTCTATTCGAGGTAAATACGCCAAGATCTATCACCGCCATTGGTCGAAGCACAATCAACGCGGCGATGATCTTCTTACTGGCTGCGACAGCGGTTTTTTTATTGGGGTCCTGGTTATTCATGCGGAATCTGATTATCGCCCCCGTCGCTACACTGACAAAACACATGTTGAGAATCAGAGAAACAGGGGATCTGGATCACAAGCTCGTGTCGGACCGAAGTGACGAAATTGGCCTGCTAACGCAAGAATTTGATCAGCTGAGAGGCGAGCTTGGCAACGTACAATCGAAGCTGGAAACGGCCCGCGATCAGGCGCTTGCGCTGTCAGACGCGAAAAGCGAATTCCTAGCGCGCATGAGTCACGAGATTCGCACACCTATGAACGGCGTCCTTGGCATGGTCGAGCTGCTCGATGGTACGACTCTTAACGACACGCAAAAGCGCTATGCGCTGACGATCCGCGATTCTGCAGATTCATTACTCGACATCATCAATGATGTCCTCGACTTTTCAAAAATCGAGGCAGGCAAGCTAAGCCTGGAAAACGTGCTTTTCGATCTGAATACATTTTTGACCGATACGGTGGTCAACCTCGAAAACCTGGCTCAGGAAAAGGGCTTGAGTCTTGAATGCCAGGTGCCACCAAATTCTGCATTGGCCGTATCTGGAGACCCATTCCGCATGCGGCAGGTGTTGACGAATTTGATTGCCAACGGCATCAAATTCACCGACAGCGGAAGTGTCGTCTTGCGAGTAACCGCGACGAATGACGATGCCGAATATATGAACATACGTTTCGAAGTGATCGATACTGGCATTGGAATCGTAGCGGAAAAACAGAAACTGATATTTGACTCTTTTTCCCAGGAGGACGGATCGACCACCCGTCGGTTCGGCGGCACCGGACTGGGGCTGGCAATCAGCAAGCAACTCATAGAAATGATGGACGGCAGCCTCTGCGTACAAAGTGAACCGGGAAAAGGATCAGTTTTCTCCTTCGACTTGCGTATGAAAGCAAGTAGCGAAACGGCATTTTCGGCATCTGCGCGATCTCTTCACAAGGACATTCTAAGGCCCAAAAAGCGGACCGCAGCGATCAGAGCGCTGCGGGGCCGGGTGTTACTTGCAGAGGACAATCTGGTAAACCAGGAAGTCGCCCAGGGTCTGCTTTCGTCAATTGGCGTGGAGGCTATCGTCGCGAAAAACGGTAACGAAACCATCGAGCAATTCCTATGCAACACTTTTGATGCCGTGCTGATGGACTGCCAAATGCCGGAACTCGACGGCTACCAGGCAACACAAGCCATCCGGCAGCTGGAATCCGAGAGCAGCGAGGATCCCGTTACTATCATTGCCGTAACCGCTAACGCGTTGGCAGGAGATAGAGAAAAATGTGTTGCTGCCGGGATGAATGATTATCTGAGCAAACCTTTTACAGGTGAGCAGCTATATCAAGTACTGTCGAAATACCTGGAACGCAGTGAGCGGATTACCATTCAGGAGCCCAGCGTTGATAGGGCTCGGGAATCTGTAACGCCGGAATCTAACCAGCCCTCGTCGCTGGCCATCGATGCCAGCGTACTCGACGGGCTGGCAGAGTTGCAGGAGACCGGCAGCCAGAGCCTCGTGCAAAGAGTTGTGCAGGCCTATCTGGAGAGCTCCGAAAAACTCGCTCTGCAATTACATGCGGCAATTGATTCTGCAGATGCCGACAGCGTTGCCAGAACCGTGCACACTCTCAAGTCGAGCAGCGCGAACGTTGGCGCGCTGAAACTGGCGGATCTTTGCAAGACGCTGGAGACGGCTGGTCGTCAATCGGACTTATCCAGCGCGGCGGAGCTCCACCGGCAGATTCAGCAAGAGTATGAACAGGTAATCGACGCGCTGAAACTCCGCATGAAGGCGGCGGCCGCGTGACCCTCGATACCGATACCGCTGACAAACCGCTCGTTCTCGTGGCCGATGACGATCCGACTCACCAGTTGGTGATCAAGGCGCTGCTGAGGAAAGCCGGCTATCGTGTCTTGGCTGCTCCGGATGGAAAAGTTGCAGTGGAACTGTTTACCCAGGCGGTGCCTGATATCGTGCTAATGGACTGCCAGATGCCCATACTCGATGGTTTTCAGGCGACGCAAGCGATTCGGCAATTGGAATCCAACAGCAACGATCAACCCGTTCCTATCATTGCGGTAACCGGAAGCTCGGCGGTCGGTTACCGAGAAAAGTGCATTGCTGCGGGTATGGACGACTATCTGAGTAAGCCTTTTACCAGCCAGCAACTCCGGGAGATCATCTCTAAGTATGTGGAACACATTGAGCCGCCTCCAAATCATGAGGACCTGGATCGTGCAACTCAGAAACCCGACTCTCCAGTCATCGAGTCCAGCGTGCTTGACGGACTGTCGGAGCTGCAGGGAGCGTGGGGTCAGGATGTGGTGCAGAAAGTTGTGCGGGTCTATCTGGACAGCTCCAGAGAAATTATCGCGAAACTGGGATTGGCGCTTGATGCTGCTGACGTCGCAAGCGTTGTGGCACATGCGCAAATCCTCAAGTCGAGCAGTGCGAAAGTTGGCGCACTGAAATTGGCAGATTTGTGCGAAACATTGGAGACGACCGGTCGTCAATCGGACTTATCCAAGGCGACGGAGATTCATCAACAAGTTCAGCAAGAGCACGAGCAGGTACTCGAGGCGCTGAAGCTCAGGGCCGATCCGGCAGTGGCGTGAGCGCCCGATTCGTATTCCGGAGCACGAAATTCGTGCAAAACTTTAGTTAGATTGCTTGCTTCAGCCACGCATGAAGCTGCGAATATGCGTCAGGATGATTCAAGAGTTTGCGGTGCCCCATCTTGAATCCAACCCATTGGCGATGCTTCGGCCGCGATAACGCAGACTCATTTCGATAGCGAGCGGGTTTCCAGTACGTGCAAGGTAGTCGCCATACACGCCGTTCGCTGCGGATCGGTATGCGTCAAGCGCCGGCGATGATTCGCCCTCTGGCAGTAATGCTGTTAATGGTGCGAGACTGGCATCGACGGCCTGACCAACGAGGCTAATGCCCCCTCGAACACATCTTTCATTTCGGCCAATTTTGTCGTGTTAGCCAACTCATTCTGGGCAGGTGGAGCATCGTCAAACCGTCGCGTTGCGTCAGTTTGAAATCAGCTCTTCGGGACGCGACATTGGCGGGAAAGACGAAATCTCGATTTTCGTGGACGGACTCCCCATCGTCTCCTTGGATTTTCAGAACAAAACTACGTCACATTTTTGCGACAGATTGGTAGCACCGATCGGCTTACGTTAACTTTTGGTTGAGCAGCAGGCCGCAGAATCACTCGAATTTGCCGACAATTGACCGCTTGTCGGCGAAACTGAATCGTTCGTCGGAAAGATCTTTCCCCAAGCGTTATTTGCGATCGCGGTCACGCCCGTTTCACCGGTACTTGTGCAGAATGAGCGCAAGCCTGGTGGGCAACGATAGCAAGGAAGTAGATGTGACTAATTACAGAAAGACGCGCGGATTCACATTATTTGAATTAATGATCACTCTTGGCGTCGCCGGATTGATCTTGTCGATGGGCGTTCCCAGTTTTACGAGCATGGTGCAAAACAACCGGGCCGTTAGCGATGCGAACGATGTGGTTGCATCGTTGAATCTCGGGCGCAGCGAGGCAATACGGCGCGGCAGTACAATCTCGCTGTGCAGTTCAACGGATGGTGCCACTTGTAGCACGAGCAACGATTGGAGCACCGGTTGGATTGTTCGAACGTCAGCCGGCGAAGTCCTGCGAGCCTGGCCGCAACGAAGCGGCGGCGCCGGCGTACTCAATGGCAATGTTTCCCAGATACAGTTTCAGGCACGCGGTTCGCTAGCACCCGGCGCTCCGCCGCAACTACAGTTGCGTCTACCGCATTGCACCGGCCCCCAGGGACGGGATGTGGCCGTGAACTCTGCTGGGCGAATTAGCGTCAACAGGGTGAACTGCACGTGAATAGGGCGACCAAACGTTTTCTGCCGCTTGCGCCGAAATCTCGATGCCAGGGATTAACGCTGATCGAAATATTGATCGCCCTGCTCGTCGTGTCCGTCGGGTTACTCGGCCTAGTGGCGATGCAGACGTCGTCCGTCAAATTCACTACCAGCGCGTATCAACGAACTCAGGCAACAGCACTGGCGTATGACCTGGTTGACCGCATGCGCGGCAATCGTCTGGCCGCTTTGAACGGCGACTACAACGGCCCTGTCGAGGATCCGGTACCGACCTGTGGCGCGTTTAGCGGCGCTGGAGATCTGCGTGACCAGGATATTGCGGCTTGGCGCAATGCTATGGCGTGCCGACTGCCGCAAAGCACCGGTTCGGTAACCCGAACTAACGACGAGTTCACAGTCACGATCATCTGGGACGACTCCCAGGGAACTGGAGCACCAGCTCCTTTGCAATTTCGCTTCACAACGCGGCTATGAGCTACACGAATAAGGCTATGGGCAACTCAAATAGAATTTCGTTAATGCATCGCTATCAACGCGGTATCACCTTGATCGAATTGATGATCTCGATGCTGTTGGGTTTGGTATTGATCGCCGGCATCGTACAAATTTTCATTGGCAACCGCGTCACCTATCAATTCACCCAGGGTCTGGGAAGCATTCAAGAAAATGCACGGTTCACTCTCGATCACATCGCTTTTAATGCGCGCATGTCTGGCTACCGAGGTTGCCTGGCAGACATCGCTATATTCAACAACCTCAACGGACCAAACACATTCCGCGACGATATCGAGAACGGCTTGGTTGGGCACAACGCGAATGGTACCGGCGCGGCGGAGGTGTTCACCGCGACCGCTAAGGATCCTGCTCCTTCATCAAACCCGGCTTTATGGACACCGGCGTTACCCCCGGAGTTGAACAATCTTGTCATACCCGGCAGCGACGTGTTGATTGTGCGCAGCATCTCGGGTCCGGCAAACACTATGTTGGCACCGTTCAGCACGTCGACGGGACTAATCATTCCCGACACGCACGATTATGTCGCTGGCGAAATACTGGTGGCCAGCGATTGTCGGAAAGCTTCGATCTTTCAGCTGACTGATATTGCCACCGCAGGATCCCTTTCGACGCTCGGCCATACGGACGATGCCAGCTTTGGTCCTGGAAACAGTGTTGCCGCATGGGGGCTCGACGAGGGTTATGGTCTCGGCGCGGAAGTCGCACGTTTACAGACGCATGCGTTTTACGTAGGGCAAGGCACGAACAACCGTCCGTCACTGTTCCAGCTCCGTTTGCAGTGGCTGAGTGCGACATCAAGTGGCTTTCCTGCTGCTCCGGAAGAACTGGTCGCCGGAATCGACACCCTGCAGATTCGTTACGGTATTGATACCGACAACAGCGGCGCTCCCAACAGCTGGGTCAGCGCGGATGCTGTAGGCGACTGGGCGACTGTCCTCACTGCCGAAATCACCTTGTTGGCACGTTCCGACGACGAGTACGGAACAGAGACCGATGCCGTCGTTTACAACCTCTCCGACACCCAATTTAACCCGGTAGACGATCGCCGTTTGCGCCAGGTCTTTTCAACGACTGTCGGCCTACGCAACCGGCTTCCCTAGATACAGGGCATGAACATGAACTGCAAACGCGTTTCTCACAACCATCAGTCCGGTGCAGCCCTAGTTGTTGCACTGCTATTCCTGCTGATGATGACCATACTAAGCACCTCCTCGATGCGCAGTTCCATGATGCAGGAACGCATGTCGGGCCACATGCGCGACGGGAACTTGAGCTTTCAGAGCGCAGAAGCGTCGCTCAGGGCCGCCGAGAAGTACCTGAGCGATACCCCGGCTTTGCCGGAATTCGACGGCACCGGCGGATTGTACCCGGTAAATTCTATAAATCGGCCGGTGTGGATCGGTGACTCGCCTTCGGATGGAGGCGGCTATGTCGCCTACCCCGCCGATCCGGTCGCGATGCCGTACGTCGCGGCACAACCCAAGTATTACATCGAGAAATTAGACTCAGTTCGCCCGGCCGGCACGGAAACCGAAACCGGCACGCCCGCCGCGGAGATATTTTTCTATCGCGTTACCGCCGTTGGTTATGGCGGTGCTGTGGACAGCGGTGGCGTTCCACTGTCATCCGTTGTCTTGAGCACTGTATTTCGCAGTCGTTAAGGAAGCACTCACATGAATATCGAATCAAAATGGGCCGCCAGGACGGCGACTGCAGTCAGAAAAACGAGTTTCGCAATGGCGATGGTCGCAATGCTAATGAGTGCCAGCGCCCCGACGCACGCACAAGTCGCGCAATCGCCATTGTTCCTTGGCGGCGGCAACGTGCCGGGCAACCTGACCCTGGTCCCCTCCGTGGAATGGCCGACAATCACGAGCGTTTCCAGTCTCGGCGACTACATCCAGGCGAAAACCTACCTGGGCTATTTCGACCCCGACAAATGCTACAACTACTCCTTCAGTCTCATCGAGGCCGATCGGCACTTCTATCCCGTCCGGGTCACGACCGACCGGAACTGCAATGGCGCCCTTGAGTGGAGCGGCAACTTCATGAACTGGGCGGCGACACAGACGATCGATCCGTTTCGCTCGGTTTTGACGGGTGGACTTCGCGTCAAAGATACACCCACCGAAACGTGGCTCGAGAAGGCGCGCCATACCGGTCAGGGCGGTACCAACATCTATCCGGATCGCCGCGTCCCCGCCAGTGGTGACGACAGGGACTTGGTCGAAGCTTCGTTGCCGTTCAGAAAGGCGCGGGCAACTGTGCAGATTGAGAAACTCGGCAACAAGATGCGCTTTCGAATTAACAAAAGCAACACCAGGGACAATGACAACGATGGCAGCACGAACCCGCCCATAGTATTTGACTACGTGCCCGGCATGGCTATGAATAACAAACAGCCGTACGAGCTTAGCGTCCGCGTTAAGGTCTGCGTAACGGGTCTGCTCGAAGCGAATTGTGTCGCGTACTCCTCCGGCTACAAGCCCGAAGGCGTAATACAGGAACATTCGAAGGACTTGCGCATCGGCGTGTTCGGCTATGCGAACGATCCGGATCATTTTCGCGATGGTGGCGTTCTTCGCGCCCGGCAAAAGTTTGTCGGTCCGAAGATGATTGTGCCTGGCGTCGGTGAGGCAAACAACCCTAACCGGGAATGGGATCCGGTAACGGGTGTGCTGTATCAAAATCCCGACCCGGTCGATGCAGCGACCACTGCCGGAGCCCTGGGAATAGCCATTCAGGACAGCGGCGCGATTAACTACCTGAACAAGTTCGGGCAGATGACGAACGAACCGCACAAAAGCAAGGATCCTGTCGGCGAGCTTTACTACACGGCGTTGCGCTATCTTAAAAATCAGGGAAATGTGCCCGAATACTCAAGCATACCTGGCGCGACCGGCGTAGACCGGGTACGTGCGGCGGATGGTTTCCCAATCATCACGAATTGGAACGACCCCATTCAGTACGCCTGTCAGAAAAACGTGCTACTCGGTATCGGCGATGTCAACACTCACCGCGATAAGAACCTGCCAGGTAGTAGCGCCACCGTGGACGAACCTTCGATGCCAGCACTAGTATCGGCCGACGCCTCGATTGACGTCGTCGCTGAAACTGGGGCGGTAGGATCGATGGAAGGCATCGCTATCGACATGTCTAACTTCAGCGGCCGGCAAAACTCTGCGTTCATGGCGGGTCTTGCTTGGGACGCACACACACGCGACATGCGCTTGGACCTTCCGGGAGATCAAACTGCCTCAACCCATTGGGTTGACGTGCTCGAAGCACAGACACTTGAGCCTCCCATAGCGAATCAATATTATCTGACCGCGAAATACGGTGGCTTTGACGTGCCCGAGAATTTCGATCCGGACACTCACACGGGACCACTGGATCTCGATTGGTGGCATACCAATGGTGAGACACTCGTATCGTTCGGCCCGAATGCCGATATTGTGGGCCACAACTTTGAACGCCCCGACAATTACTATGTCGCCGGCGAAGCATCACAGATGGTGCAGAGCCTGACTACGGCATTTGCCAACATTGCCGCGGAAGTTCGCAGTTCGGCCTCCGCGGTCGCCGCGAATTCGACGCGGCTCGGTTCCGACACAGCGGTATACCAGGCAGCTTTCGATAGCGCCAGGTGGAGCGGCCAACTTCAGGCTTTTCGTATTAGCGCGGACGGCACAATCAACCCGACGGCCGTATGGGACGCGGCTAGCGAGTTGGACAGCCGGTCGGAGGCAAGTCTGAGCAGCCGTAAGATTTTAACGGTAACACCGCCAACTTCAGGAGGCGGTGGATCATTCCGCTCAACGAACGGCATCGATTTTACCTGGGGTAGTTTGGCAAGTACGCAACAGGATGCGTTGCGTCAACAGTTCGGCGGCGGGCCGTTGCTAAGTGCAGCTATCGGTCAGGATCGACTCGACTTTTTGCGCGGCTCGCGCCTTCAGGAAGTACCTGACGGTTTGCTCAGGAAACGTGACAGCCGACTTGGCGATATCAGTAATTCCGATCCGCAGCTCATAGGCGATCAAGATTTCGGCTATTCACTGTTAGACCAGTCAGTCGCGTTCTCAAGCCTTGGCTTGGGTGCGTCTTATCTGGCATTCCGCCAATCGTCAACTTACCAGAATCGTCCTCCGATCCTCATCGTAGGCGCCAACGACGGTATGTTGCACGCGTTCAACGCGGAACTGAATAGCAATGGCGGCGAAGAATTATTTGCATTCGTGCCGAACTCCGTAATAGACAATCTTTATGAATTGACGCTGCCGGAGTACGCGCACCGGTTCTACGTCGACGGCGCGCCACGTTTCGCCGACGCGTATTTTGGCTCGAGCTGGCATACGATCGCGGTTGGTACGACCGGCGCCGGTGGCAAGAGTGTGTTTGCCTTGGATGTTACCAATCCTACGAGTATGACCGGCTCCGATGTGCTGTGGGAATTCAGCCACCCATCGATGGGCTACACCATCGGCCAACCGGCAATTGTGCCATTGCAGAACGGCGAATTCGGTGTGGTCGTAACAAGCGGTTACGACACGGGTCAGCCTGATGGCATGATCTGGATTCTGGATCCTTCCAACGGCAGCATCATTCGTTCATTCACGCTTGATAATAGTGGTGATCTGGGAGCACCTCTGGTCGTTGACATCGACGGTGATCGCGTAGCGGATCGCATGTACGTTGGCGATACGAATGGTAATCTCTGGCGCCTCGATCTCGACGATCCGAGCCCGAGCAACTGGGGCGCGCCGACCACGCTGCTTAGCGGCGGCATACCGCTACCGTTGTTTGTCGCACGTGATGGCAACGGACTGCGGCAAGCGATAACGGCGCCATTGACCTCCTCGTTCAATGACTACGGTCTGCACACTGTACTTTTTGGCACCGGCAGTTTTTATCGGCTCAACGACAACGTCGTGCCGGCTAATCCGGATGTTGATACCTTTTACAGCGTTATTGATCGTGGGACACCCATTGCGAGCCGCGCCAGTATGCAAGAGCAGTCAATTCTCGCCGAATTGAGCGCGCACGGTTTTGCGGTCCGCGGAGTCACATCGAACGTTCTTAATTCCAGCCAAACCGGTTGGTACATGGATCTGGAATGGAACACGACTTATGGCGGACCGGGTCCGCAGGGTGAGCGAGTGGTGTCGCGGGCACTCGTCCGCGGCGATCGCGTGATTTTCTCGACCGTCATTCCCGATCGCGATCCTTGTTCGTTCGGCGGCGAGAGCTGGATAATGGAGCTCAACGCATTCACTGGCGGGCGTCTGGAGTACGCCGTGTTTGATTTGGACGCTGACGGTCAATTCAATGACGGTGACTGGGTCGAATTCACGGATGAAAATGGCGACGTTGTACGTGCCCCGCCATCCGGTATCAATCCACAAATCGGTATCGCCAAAACGCCCGCTGTCATAACAGGCGTGGGCGACAATGACGACGAGGTGAAAGTTATTAGTGGTTCGTCTGGGCAACTAATAAAAATTTCAGAACGTGGTGGGGTCGCTGTCGGTCGGCAGTCCTGGCGTCAATTGAGGTAAGCGGCATGATCATTCCAAGTCGAAATGAATCACTACGAGTTATGCACATGCGTGGCATAACGCTAATCGAATTGTTGGTAGTCGTAGTTATCATCGGCATACTCGCCTCAATCGCGTATCCGAGTTACCGTGCCCAGGTAATGAAGACACACCGTGCAGACGGCCAAGCCACGCTCATGCAGGTTTCGCAGCAGCTTGAACGTTGTTACACGCGGTTTAGCCGCTACAACGATCCGAATTGCGCCGTCGCGTTTCCCGTCGCCTCACCGGATGGCTACTACAGCGTGACGGCCCCGACACTGACTGCCTCGGCCTTTACCCTGGATGCGGCACCGCAAGACGGCCAGACCGAAGACGGGAAGTGCGGCGCACTCATGTTAACTAGTACCGGTGTACAAGGTTCGCTGGGTTCGAGCATTAATGACACTAACGGCTGTTGGCGGTAGTCAACGGGCCGCGACGATTCGGTTACGATGATTCAGTGATGCGTGATCTCGCCATTGATTGATGACCACACGAGCCTCAGTCATTGAGTTGTCAATACCGTTACGAGCTGTGGATGTCCCATAGAAAACCGCGATCTAATCAGGTTGGTTGCTGCAGCCACGTATGAATCTGCGCATACACGTCAGGATGATTCAAGAGTTCGCGGTGCCCCATCTTGAATCCAACCCATTGGCGATGCTTTGGTATTGCCAGTGTCTGCTCGGCATCGCGATGCCGGCCGAGTGCGCTGTCGACCGGCACAAGGCCGTCGCCGACCCATCGATCGCTCAGTGCATTGCGCTTGGCCGTACGTACCGCAGCGGCCGCATAGCACTTAACGCCTGAAGGCAGTGGCACGACCTGTTCACCAGCCGAGACAACACCGTGGCGCAAGTCCGTGATACCCGCGCTGCGTGCCTTGCTTAGGCGTGTAATCGGATTTGAGTAAGGGCTCAATTCCATCACGCGATCGAGGCCGTGGCCGCCGCGCTCCAACGGCGATCCGTGATGCGGCGTGCCGAGAAATACGAGCTTGCGAAGCACCTTCGGCCAGGTGTGCCCTGCTCCGCGACCATGATGGCAGGCGCTACGAGCGACCAGTCCTCCCATGCTGTGCCCAATGATCGCGAGTTCCTCTACCGGAGTCGTGCTGTTCCCGATCAGTGTCTCCAGGAGTTCTGCGAGCAGACGCCCATTGTTAGCGATATGCAGCCCGCTGTTATAACGCAAGTACAGCGGCAGGTACCCGAGATCACCCGCGAGCGCGGCCCCGTGATCGTGCCCGTCGCGATTCCATTGTCGATCGTTCATGCAGGATCCATGCGCTAGCACCAGGAGCTTGCTCGGCAAGCTTGCATTACCATGCTGCTCGAACACGCTCGCTGAATCGCTGGGGTCGATCCGTCGGCCGCGATACCGCAGACTCATTTCGATAGCGAGCGGGTTTCCGGTGCGTGCAAGGTAGTCGCCATACACGCCGTTCGCTGCGGCTCGATATGCGTCTCGAGCCGGCGAGAACTCGCACTCCGGGCGTAACGCCGTTTTCGGTGCGAGGCTGGCATCGATGGCCTGACCAGCGAGGCGAATACCCCCTCGAACACAACGATAGACGAAGCCGGTGATGCCCCTCGTACGATCGGCATCCGAAACACCCAGCGGCCCGGGCCGCATCTGTATGGTGCGGTGCATCTTCTCGACGACCTCGGCCGTCGCCTCGGCCGCATCAAAAGTCATACGCGCGGCGCCGCGGAGATCCGAAAGGTGTGAGCGGTTTGATGTCGACATGCGGCTATCCTACGTCTTTATGAGTGATATCGCCGACTCAATTGCTGTTTTCTGTGAGGCAACAGCCCGAAAAGCGAAGAAAGCAAAGTAAGCAAAGTAAGTTTATGGGGTTGCCTTTGTTCTTTCCAAAATTTACGGAATTGTCCCACTGCCAAGCGCTGCTTACGACGCATAGATTGCGCTCGTTCTAAGAGATTTTGTAGGCCTCAAAGGCAGCATCCACTTCCGTATGAAAAATGTGGTTTGAGTAGTTGCTTAGCGTTTTGACGGAAATCGCCAGAATGATTTCCAGGATCTGATTTTCAGCATATCCGGCCTGCAGGAATACTGCAGCTTCCGCTTTGCTGATTAGGCCGCGACTTTCGAACACCCGGGAAGTAAAAACCGAAAGGGCTTGAAGTTTCTCGTCTGCCAGCACCTGGCCGGCGCGAATCGCCGCGAGCTGATCGGGTTCGAACTTTGCGATCTTGTCGGCAATCATGCTGTGGGCAGCAGTACAATAGTCGCAACCGTTTTCCCGGCTGATAATCAGAAAAATGAGTTCTTGTTCTTGCGGGGCAAAACCGGAGCTTTCGCGAAAGGCCTTGTAGCCGTGAATATAGGTACTGAGATAGCCTTGCGAGTTGGCCATTGTCCGATACATATTTGGGACGAATCCCAATTGCGCTTTTGTACTATCGATAATTTCTTTCGCGTCGCCGGTTGCAGCTTCATCTGCAATAGCCTCGAGGCGGGTTTTGAATTCTGCGTTCATAGTGATTTCTCGTCGCGGTAAGTGAAGAGTGGTTAGTAATGTGTGCTTTCTGTTAAAAACCGAGTTGCCGCGTATCAGCTATTCGGCATCAGCTCGCATACGGAGTTGGTCTTCGATTTCGGTTTCTGTATAACGTTGCGTAATGTGCTGCGGACAATTCCAGTCGAATGCGATGACGTCGATAAACGCAACTCGCTCCACGATCGCGCGGTAGTCGGATAGTTCGATTTGTGCCACGACGTCCGGCGAAACGGCGCGCGCATCGTCAACACGCATATGCCCAAGAAGTTTTAGTCGACGTCGATTCGGATAGTCCATCAGGATCAACGAGCAACGATCGTCCTTCGATAAGTTTCCAACGCTGATAAGTTGCGTATTGCCTCGAAAGTCAGCGTACGCAAGTTGATTGGCACCGAGCACTTTGAGAAATCCCGGGGGCCCACCGCGATGCTGCACATACGGCCAACCGGTTTCACTTACCGTTGCAAGATAGAAAGTGTCGCGATGCATAATGAAATCGCTTTCTCGCGACGTCAACTGATCGTTCGGTCCGAAGTTCTGGTGCAAGCGTTCATTCTGCGCACGTGAACCATACTGATCCTGTACTGCTTTAACGCTTTCCGTAAAAGTGATGTCAGCAAATTGATGCGTCATGGGCCCAGTCTCCTCAAAAAGGCACGGCCGCACGAATGCGGCCGTGCAAAGGGCGGTGTTAGTTCGCAGCTACAGGAGTGCTGCCAACCTTCCGGTTAAGGAAGTCACGCATCAGGTCAGCGATTTCCTGGCCATGCGTCTCCAATGCGAAGTGTCCCGTGTCAATCAAGTGGTATTCGAGGTCATTCAGATCGCGCTTGTACGGCTCAGCGCCCGCGGCCGGAAAGATTTCGTCGTTCTTCCCCCAGACGATCAACGTTGGCGGCTGATTGTTGCGAAGGTATTTTTGCCATGCCGGATACAGTGGCGGGTTCGTTCCGTAGCTGTAGAACATCTGCAGTTGAATGTCCTGATTGCCTTCACGATCCAACAGCGGCTGAACGTGTCCCCAGGTATCCGGGCTAACAGCTTCGACGTTCGATACACCGTTGGTGTACTGCCATTTTGTGGCGCCAAACGTTGTCAGGAATCGCAACGCGTCGTCATTAGACATTTCCGGCTGCTGGTAAGCCGCCTTAACGTTTTTCCAAAAGTCATTATCGAGACCCTTGTTGACGGCGTCCCGATCCTTCCAGTAGGCCTGAATCGGTTCCCAGAAGTTGTTATCGATGCCTTCGAAGTACGCATTTCCATTTTGTACAATCAAACTCTCGATTCGATCGGGCCGAGCTGTCGCGATACGAAAACCAACGGGCGCACCGTAATCCATCAGATACATGCTGAACTTGTCGACTTCAATCTCGTCGACAAACTTGCCCATGAGCCTCGCCACGTTGTCGAACGAGTAATCAAACTCGGTGACATCTGGCATCGAACTAAAGCCGTAACCCGGATAGTCGGGTGCGATCAGGTGGTACTGATCGGCGAGCTCAGGAATCAGGTCCCGAAACATGTGTGATGACGTTGGAAAGCCATGCAATAACAAAATCGTTGGGTTGTTTGGATCGCCCGCTTCACGATAAAAGATATCGACATCTTCTATCGTGACCGTCCGGTAACTGACGTTGGGCACATTCTCGGCCAGCGCTGTAGATTGCAAACCGGCGATAGCCAGCAAGGCGGAGAACAGCCATAACGCTGTCCTGTTAATAGTTTGTGATCTCATATTCGTGTCCTTTTAGAGTGTCAAATCATTTACTTGGAGGAATTGATCTTTCCGACGGCTTCGTCAGTCGTCCAGACCGTGTTGGCGATAAAACGAAAGTTAATGAGAGCGGACTCGTAACCGTTTCCCTCTTCTACGATGGCCGCGGCGGTCGCGTCCGATACAACTGCAACCTCAAAACCCTGCTCCATGAGCTCACGCATGTGCGATTCGGTGCACAGATTGGCAGACATGCCGCCAAGGATGACCTTGCCGATACCGCGCTTACGTAGCTGCAGAACCAGGTCGTTCGTTTCTGGGCCGTAGATTTTGTGTGGACTTGAAACGACAGTCACGCCGTCATTGATGTAAGGCTTGTACTGCTCCAGCCAGTCGGCGCCAGATCCTTCGAAGCCTTCCGTTGTAAGCGCGCCCTTGCGATCGAACATACCGATGTTGTGCATCAACTTTTCGAGCGCGCCCTC
>RCNG010000519.1_pt1 | contig 18061 bp, 13 predicted proteins | sample 2041371 | NCBI WGS metagenome assembly RCNG01 (sample SAMN09708227, study PRJNA481090) | Marine sediment metagenome, whole genome shotgun sequencing project. | biome: marine sediment; feature: ocean; material: sediment; isolation source: Sewage treatment plant 1 marine sediment (STP1) ... | reverse complement strand
GTAGTCTGTTGCATAATGATTAACCTTAGCGCCAAAAAGCAGCCGTGAAAAGAGTGCACGCAACGTCCCAGGTACGATTTGAAGAAACCAACACGGAACGCCAACGTAACCTCATCCGGTTGAGTTTCACCTCGACGAGGATTCTGTTCATCGATGCGATTCGAACCTCGTAACCCCCTCATCGCGCCGTGTAGCCCGGCAGCAAGGCTCCGGCACATTGGGGTGTTGAGTTGAGAAACACGTTGCGGGAACGCACCCCCTCCGCGAACGCTATCATTTTGGCTGCTTACAGCCCATGCCGCGCAAAACCGGCGGTCCTGTGGCAGAAGTGGGGAATACATGACCTCGAGATTTGACCACGCGGTCGTCGTGATCGTTCCGAGCTTGAAGCGAGCGGTGCAGAGCTTCGAGCGACTGGGGTTCCGTGTCGTTCTGGGTGGACGCACTGGGCCGGTCCACAACGCGCTGATCCTCACGACGAGGCGGGTCGTGAAGACGTCGAGCGCGTCGAGGAAGCCGTCGAATATGTCGGCGAAGAAGTCGAAGTCGTATGGGGCGTCGAGGGGTTTGTCGGAGAGGCCTTAGCCTGGGAGGTCGAGGGCGATGGCGCGGTGGGTTTTAGCGAGGGTCGGGATGATGTTGCGGTAGAGGTGGGAGCTGGTTGGGAAGCCGTGGAGGAGGAGGATTGGCTCGCCCTCTCCTGCTTCTACGTAGTGGAGGCGGAGGTTGTTGACTTGGGTGTAGTGGGAGGCTGGGGCGGACATCGCCGATGCAGTGTAGCGGAGGTGGCCGTGCGGCCGGCTGTTTTTGCTGTGTCTCGTGTTGATGAAACTACGAGCCGAGCGCGTAGCGTGGGTAGGAGAGATCGAGGGCGAGGCAGCCTTCGTTGATTGACACAGAAGAAGTCGTACGAAACCAGAGGCGCATGGACCGCCGCTACGCGGACCGGCTGGCGCCAGCGCCGACGATGGTTCGAGCACGGCCGTGCTGCGCAATTCGGCACAGTGACGGCGCGCTTCCCATCGATGCTCCGCGGACCGAGTTGCGCATTCCGTGCGCTCGGACATCCCGAAACGAATATCTTTCGGCCGTCAGTGAGCCGCCCCAAAGCGATCATCAGCGGTTTCGGATCTGGCATGGGACGTGCAACCCCACGTGTCCACGCGACTGGGACCCCAGGACCGCGAAGCTGAAAGGAGAGCGGGTCATGACTTCCACAAGAACACTGCTTGGACTCGCAGTAATACTTGCGAGCATGCTGGTTTCCGAATCCGCCGATGCTGAGGTGTGTCCTGAGGCGTACAGAATGCCGCTGGGGATGCTCCGCGCAGAGCAGCCTGAATGCTACGCGGCGTTCATGAAAGAGGCAGCAAGGGCCGAGAAGGAGAAGAAATTTGTCGAGAATGCGCCACTGCATGTCTTGTTAGGGGAGTGGCAATTGACGCTTCAGGCCGCCTATTCGAACGAGTTCGATTTGCCGGGGTTAGGTGCACAGGCGGTCCTCTCGACGTTGGAGACGTTCTACACGGTCGAAACCGGTTGGGTTGATAAGAAGATCATTCGAGATATTTGGGCTGCAGCAGATCCTCGTGGCTACCTGGCAGCTGACAGCTGGGTGCGGAACTGGTTCGTCGACAACCTGACATTGACCGTCAAAGGCGGTTGGAAACGGGCTCTCACCGAAGCGCTTGTCGATCCACAGTTCGTGAACCGGCGAACGTTCACGGTCGGCGGTGGCTACACGGTCAAGTTCGACAAGGCGTCCGGAAAGGACATCGACTAAGAGAGCGGCCGGATCGTAGTCGCCTCGACCCAAGCTTGGGACCCCAGCAGCCCCGCTGCGCCCTAGCGAACTCCAACACGACTCGGCCCGGAGACGACCACGGCGTGAGGCGGAGTGCACCGGGGACGATGCAGCACGTCGCGGAACGATTCGTGCGGGTTCTACGATGGGACGTATGAATTCCTGCGCGAGTGCGGCGCTGTCGCTCTCGATGAGCGGCTCTAGCCCTCGGCTGTTTCGAGAGCCAGCGCAGTGTCCGCAGGTCCCTTCGGCGGACCCACTGGCTCACGGTTCCTCGGCTGCCCACCAGAGCAGTTGGTCTAGAACCAGGAGAGGCAGGTCCACTTCGTCAGCGGCAGCGCGGGCCACTACGAGGATTGCGTGCTCGTCACGTGGGACTGCGAAGCCCAACCCATTGAGACCATCTCGAACCCGCAGGTCCGGCTTGAGTGCGTCCGCGCCGGAGCGCATCCGCAAGTAAGCAAATAGAGCCGGGCCCATGCCCTTCACTGAGCCGGCGTAGGGCTCCAACTTCGGGGCGTGCTCGAACGGGCAGGCACCGAGCGCCCACTCCCGCACCCCATCGTCTTCGCTCAAACCGTGCCGGTCGCAGTACCGCAGGAGTCCCTGCGCGACCTGCTGCATCGTCCCCGGTTCGCCCTGTCTCAGGCCGTGGTCGTTTCCAGGGCCTTGCTCAGCCAATGAGCGGAGACTGCTTGCCGCTGGGGTCTCCTTGAAGCGTTCGATCATGGGCAGCACGCGCAGGGTGTAGCGCCGCTGACGGCTGGCGACGACATCGAAGACCATGGCGGCGCGTTGGCCCTGGTACGTGACGGCGTAGTCGTTCGCCCGCTGGCGTGCGTCGTCGCCATGGCTGGCGTTGAGCCTCCGGAGGTTGTCGATGCCCTCTGCCCACCAAGGCAGTTCCTGTAGCGCGGTCATTTGGCTAGCGACTTCCTGGTGTAGAGACTCAATACCTTACCCGATTGAGTTCCTCAAAGGGTCGTTCTTTCGTTTCCGGACCAGGTGGATCGCATCCGAAATGACCGTGTTCTTTCCATGCGCCCGCGCGTAGGGCACCAGGTACTCACGCCAACGTCCTTGCATTCGCAGCCCCAATGCCACCGCCTCCGCGGCGGGTGGGCCAATGTTCACCAACTCCTGCGAAATGGCTTTGGCCCGATCAAAGCCTCGAGCATTCTCCTCCATGATTCGCTCCATGGGGGAGTAGCCGGCGGCTTCTACGTAGAACTGGTCCATGTCGTCGGAGACGCTTGCTGTGGACCGCATGTTGCACAGGATCCGGCGTAGCTCCTGGACTAGTTCTTCGTGTGGGTATGGAGGCCTGGGCATTGGGTCGATCGAAGGTGGCGAGGTCGGGAGCGTACGAGATACGCTGCGGGATGGCATCTAGGCAGGGAAAGCGATTCGGGAGCCCCGTCGTGTTCGTTCGCGTCGGGTGGATGGAGTTCTACGGGCTTCGAACGGAAGACAAGGGTCCCGTAGGCGGCGGTTCCTACAATCGGGAGAACTGGGGTGCTGAATCCGGCAACTTCGAGATCGCCAACGACCCGCGGTGCTATGGCTACTTTCAACCTCCTCACCGGGCGAGAGGGTTCAAGCTAAGTCGCATTGATCCCTCCGCGCAAGGACGAGCGGTCGACGGCGCGCTGGTGGTGATCTTTGCCACAGACCCCAATCATGGTGGGCAGCGCATCGTCGGCTGGTACCGAAACGCGCGATGCCACGATGAGATACAGAAGCGAGGGAAACGGAGCTACCTCTTTGAGGCTGGGGCGGACGACTGTGTTCTCGTCCGTTCATGGCTCCGGATCGACGGGCCGCAGATCCCCGCCGGGAAATCAGGGACCGGGCAGGCCAACGTCACCTATTGGTTCGACTCCAGTCATCGCCCGCAAGGTTATAAATGGATGAAGGAGGCTGTGCGGTGGATCGAAAGCTACTCAGGCCCCAACCTTCTTCGCGACATTGCGAATCGGTCCGACGAGGCACAGCCCGCACCCCCATCGGGGAGTCGGAGAGGGTCCGGTGGCGAGAGCCGCGCCCACAAGCGGCTCAAGGAGTATGTCGCAGAGAATCCCAAGGTTGTTGGGCTACCGAAACGCAGCAAGGCAACGATTGAGCATCCGTTCGCGTCCGGCGACTGTGTCGACATCAAGTTCGACCTTCCCGGCGGACGGGCAGCCGTGGTCGAGATTGCGACCCATCAACCTTGGCCGGGCGCGCACCAATGCATCAAGTACCGAGCACTCCTCGAAGCGGAACGCGGGGACCCGCTCAACGGGGGCAAGGTGCAGGCGATTCTCGTGGCGCACGCGTTCGACGGGGAGACGCTACTGTTTGCCAAGAGATACGGGATTCAGACGGTTGCGCTGGGTCCGCTGAAGTAGGCCATCGAGCGGTTTGTAGGAGAGGCGGTAGCCTGGAACGTCGACAGCGATGGCGCGGTGGGTCTTGGCGAGGGTCGGGAGGATGTTCCGGTAGAGGCGGCTGGAGGTCAGGAAGCCCGGGAGGAGGAGTGGGGCGCCCTCCCCCGCTTCGGGATGTCGGCTTCTAGGTAGTGGGGCCGGAGGTCGTTGACGGTGACGCAGTGGGAGATTGGCGGCATAGACCTCAGTGTTCCTTTGGTTTCGGCTGCCGTCTTCGCGGGTTGCGCTGTGTCTCGGTGCGATGCGGTTTTCCTACCGATGAGCGGTTTTTGGGTTCCGCTTCCTGAGCCGCTATCTTGAATTGTCCGGGATGGTATGGGGCGCTCAATCCCGGGTTCTAGCTACCAACAGCGTTGGGCAGGAGCCTCCAACGGGCGACGGGTCCCAGTTCATTGTAGTTGCTCAAGGAGTCGCCACATGGCCAGCGGGAAAACAAGAACAGCATTCGTCGCCGGCGCAGGCGCTGCGATCCTCTTCCTCGTGGTGGTGGCGCACCGACCGACCGAGCGAGTCAACGAGACTGCCGTGAGCGAGGCGCCGGAACAAGCCATGACGGAGGAGGACCGCCAATACTTTCACTACCGCATGAACAGCCTCGACTGCTCGGGCTTGGTCTCCCTCAGTGCGAACGAGGGCTGCGGGCACGCACTCTCACGCGAGGAGTGGGAGCGGTCCCAAAAGCAACTCGTTCAACACCAAGAGGCGCTCGAGGTGGCCCGCGCTGAAAACACCGTGTTGCAAGAACGCCTCAGAGCAATGGAAGAGCACGACGCACCGATCGATAGTCGCGGCGAGGGGAAGACACCAAGCTCCGCTCGGTCAAAGCTGGGGGCCCGCACCAACTCTGGTGCGTCTGGCCGAGGGTCCAAGCGGTCTCGCTCATTGGCGGAAGAGTCGCTTGACGAACCGCTTACCGACTATCCCCTTCTTGATTGAGGACGTGTCCAGGGGCTTGACGGAGAGGGCGCAGCCCGGGACGTCGATCGCAATTGGGACGATGGATTCTCACGTGCCTATGGTATAGACGACCGCATCGAAAATTTAAGAGTGGAGGATCCGTGGACGAGACCAACGTTCGTAGAGAAGCTAGTGCAATCGACAAGGGATTGGGCCTAATCTTTCCGTTAGTCGGAATTGTGATTGCACTCAGTGCCGCGTCTCAGAGCCAGCAGCCCCGCGCCAAGCAGGCGTTCGGCTGGACGGCGGCCGGCGTCGTTCTCAACCTCATCGTGTACACGATGACGCGATAGTGTCGCGCAGCTCTCGTGAGGGGGTCGTCCAACTTCTCCGGGTTCTCGGCCTCGAGCCGCCGGTCAAATGGAACGAGGTCGAACAACGCCGCAAGACCCTCGTCAAAGTCTGGCATCCTGATCGTTTTCAGAGTGACGCGGCGCTCCAAGCCGAGGCGCACCAACAGTTATCACGCATCAACGTGGCCTTTAGCGAACTGACTGAACTGCATCGGAGCGGGGAGCGCTGGTGGGAAAGTCACTCGGGGCCCGCGGCCCCCATTCCCGATGTTCAACCTGCAGCTCCCTACAGAAGCAGGAAGGGCGCTGACGCGGCGGCGACGAGGTATCCTCTGCCATCGGCGACGCGGGAGCGCCTCGAGGTCCTCCTCAGCCGGGCGAAGAAGACGAAGACGGGCCTCGGTGGGGCGACTACCAAGGCGAAGAAGTTCCTGATCGGCGCAGTCGGCGCCGCAGTCGTCTTGAAGGTGATGGGCGTTAGGGGACTCATTGGCTTCACTTTGCTCGGCGCGATGGTGCTTGGTTTCACGATGATGGGGCTGGCTGGTCGCAACGAGCGTCGAGCCATCTCCAAGATGTTGGACTCGGATCTCCAGTGCACAAGCTGCGGTTGCCGACTGATAGAGGACTATGTTCGCGGCGCGGAGTCGCAACTAGACTGTCTTATAGCGACCTCCGAGGACGTCTTGAACAATGGGGTGTGTCCGAACTGTGGCGAGCGATTCGCTGGCTGACCTAGTTCGCAGGAGCGATTAGGGACTACCGCAACATAGAAGTAGCGCCCATGCCCACGGAACACGACCCGTCAGCAAAACTCACGAAGGTCACGCTCCGATTTAGTGTCAGCTTGTACTTCCGCAGCTTGGCGTCGCGATATCTCGAGTCAGCCCCGTTGCCGTAGACCACGTCAAGGTAGCGCCTCTGTCCAGCACAGTTCGGGGCAGCGTCGAAGGTGTGTCGTGACGTGTGGACTAGCCGACCCTTAGGCCCGAACAAGCCCGCAAAGGACAGGCCTCGCACAACGCAATTGACGCCACCATCAGGCATGGCACAGCACACGAAGCCCAGGTCCTCGTACGCAGTCACGAACGAGTGCCTCGTGTGTGCCCCAATAGCCGCGTGTGCCTGCTCCAAGAACCGACGCGTGTGCTGACCTGCGGTCTGAGCACTGACGCTGGGGGCGAAGCCAAGCGCGAGTCCAAGAATGACTAAGTTTCGTCGGTGCACACTCCCCCAAGTAACAGGGCAGACAACTGCAGCGCGCGCGGCACAGGTAGTTGATCTCCCTGGAGCTCCGCTAAGATTCGCGCAGACCGGCGCGGGTGTGGGCTGGGGGCGGGTTTCGGCCGTGACAACTACTTCCATCGACTGCTATTTTTCTTGGGGCTGGCTTGGTTGCTTGTTAGCCCCGTGCGCGCAGGCGAGGAGGACACATGGGGTGGTTTGGCAAGGTGGTCGGCGGGGGTATCGGTGCACTCGTAGGAGGACCCGCTGGTGCGGCCGTCGGCTTTGGTTTGGGTAGTGCCTTCGACAGCGCCGCGGCGGATGGCGCCGCCGAAGAGTTCGACGAGGGCGTACTGGCTGGTTCTACGGCGATGGCCGATGAGGACGATGCTGGCCTGGGGATCATCATCCAAACCGCTACAGCGCTGCCTGAATCATATATCTGTGGGATCTACTTCCATGGATCCGATGAACAACCTTTGATGGCAGACCCGAACGCCCGCGCTCGGTGCGCAAACGCGAGTGGCCAGATCGCAGTTCCAGGCGTCATCGCGGACAAACTGATATCAGCCTACTTGCCAGCGGGAGCCCTGGGCCGGGGAAGACCCGGAAAGATATTCGGGATCGTTAGAATCGGCGCAAAGGCGCCTGATGGATCCACAATCCTCGTGGGTGTGAAGCCTTTTCGAATGGATGCTCCAGCGCCACAGCCATGGAGCCTGGTTGAGCTGTACAAGCCTTTGATCGCCCTCTTTATGCGGGTTGCGCACGCAGACGGGACGCTAGTTGCGGAAGAGGTTCGGCAGATTCGGGATTATCTGGAGTCGCTGTTCGACGGAGACCCTCACGATGCCAGCGAGCTACGCGATGCGATGAAGGCGCGAGCACTCCACCTCAGCGATGAGGAACTTGCGGCGGCGGCGCACCGACGACTCCCAACACTTGAATGGCAGGACGTGATGGGACTGCTCGCGGGAGTGGCGCGATGCGACGGACAGGTGTCCCCGAAGGAGCTCGAGGTCATCCGTAGCCTAGCAATTGGCTACTACGGCTGTACCGAAGCGGACTGGACCGAGGTGAGAGCGGCGTTGGAGCTAAAGGTGGAAGACCATTGGACAGTGCTGGGACTCAGCCCGGGAGCATCGGCATCGGAGATCAAGAAGGCCTACCGAGGGAAAATGCTGGACTACCATCCGGATAGGGTCGCGAACCTCGCTCCGGATTTTCAGGAACTTGCACACCAGAAGACGATCGAGATACGGGCAGCCTACGACGCTCTGCTGATAAGGATCGGCTAATCATCGCGAGTGGGCGCTTCGCCGTTGAGCAGCTCCTTGTGAACGACCCGAGGCGTCATCGATGGGGCGAGACCCTGCCCACGAGGTCTCTGTGCGTCTTGGCAGAACGGGATCGTCCGAGACGAATAGCGAGCTCGCCGCGGGCGCCATCACGCCCGCCTGGGACGCAAATTTTTCGTGTCGGCTCGCAGCATGGGCTTGGCGTGATCAGCACGAATCGGGGTAGCAACTACGCCCACATCTTGGCACTCTGCCACAGAGCTAGGACCCACCGGATGGCCCATGACTTGCACTTTCCGTGAGCGCATGTGGCGGCTAGCAGACCCAAGGAACGCCGATGAGCATTGAGATTGCCAGCCGATTGGAAAAGGCCCGGAAGGAGCTACTTGATCTTGGGCTTCGAAACTCGCTGATCAATCACAGGCAACGTGCGAAGCAGGTTCGGGTTGTTGACGAGCTTTCGCCGGAGGTTTTTCGACTGTTTGTGACCGAGGGAAAGAAGATGAGCTTCGATGCGCTCCCGGACGAAGCTGCGAAAGCTTTGGCGGCGCGGGAAGGCAATGAAGACGTCAGGGGAACTCCCTCCGACATCAGCGAACTCCTGGCTCAACCCGATGAAAATGCCGGCCACGGGCCGGCCGCGCGGCACACCGATTTGAAGCTACAGACCAGCTTCGAGTCAGAGAAGCTACAGAAGCGGTTGCTCTCTATTCACAACGACGCTCGAACCTACATAGAGGAACAAGGCGTCAACGTGCTGTTTCTTGCTGTGGGATTTCTTCACTGGTTCGAGTCGGATTCTGCAAGCGAAGCTCGTCGCGCACCTCTCATTCTCGTTCCTGTGGAGCTCGAACGTTCGAGCGCCCAAGAACGTTTTCGAATCCGCTACACCGAAGAGGATCTCGGGGACAATCTATCGTTGTTTGAGAAGCTCAAGCTCGAGTTTGCCATCGAGTTGCCGATGCTGGGCGATTCGGACTCGCTCGACGTGAACGCATTTTTCTCCCAAACCGAGCGGGAGATCTCTGGGCGTAAGCGTTGGTCCGTTAAGCGGAACGAGATGACGCTGGGCTTCTTTTCATTCGGAAAATTCCTCATGTACAAAGACCTCAGCGCCGAAGGATGGCGCGAGGGCGGCGGACCGGGAGAACACGACATTCTTTCGAAGCTGCTGGGCGATGGGTTTGGCGAAGAGGCCAGCCCGTTCGGTGAAGAGGACCACATCGATGAAGTGATCGCGCCTAGCGACGTGAACCAGGTCAAGGACGCAGACAGCAGTCAGATCCTTGCAATCCTTGATGTGAACGCCGGGAGGAATCTCGTCCTCCAGGGGCCACCGGGAACGGGAAAATCGCAAACGATCACCAACATCATTGCGGAGTGCATCGGAAGCGGAAAACGGGTGCTCTTTGTCGCGGAGAAGATGGCCGCGCTCGAGGTCGTTAAGCGCCGTCTGGATGAAATCGGTCTCGGTGATGCTGTCTTGGAGCTGCACAGCCACAAGACCAACAAGAAGAAGATACTCGAAGAGCTAAACCGAACCCTGCATCAAGGTCGCCCGCGCGCTGAAGACGGTTCGGACGACATCGCGACGCTGACCCGCCTTCGAGATCGACTGAACGCTTACTGCGATGCGGTGAACAAACCGATAGGGAAGACGCGGCAAACGTTCATTCGAGCCCTGGGGCACGCATTGAACGCGCGGCCCGAGCTCCCAGAGGTAGAGACATTCAGTTTCGATTGGATGGCGGATTGGACGGAGTCCGATTTCCGCGAGGCCCACATGCGCGTGGAGGTGCTCGACCGCCATCTGGCTGAAGCACGTGCGCCCGACGCCAACCCTTTCAGGGGTAGCCAGTTGAACGAGCTCCTCCCGTCGCAACAGGCGGCGACCGAATCGGCGATTCGCGCCGCGCGGGCAACCACTAAGCAGCTGTGCGAATCTGCGGAAGCGCTCGCGAGTTCAATGATGCTGCCCCCGCCGACAACTCGAGGCGAGGTGGCTGTGATTTGTCGTGCCGCCCGGCGCGCGATGACAGCGCCCCATCTTCGGGGTGTGCAGCTGCGGTCTGGAGACTGGCAGCGAAGACGCGACGACGTTCTGCAACTGCTTGAGGCGGGGCGGGCACTGGAAGAAGCACATGCGGCGGTCGGCGAGGCGGTCATTGATGAGACTTGGCAGGCCGATCTGGTTGAGGTCCGACAACAGTATGCCAGCAAGGGCAACAAATGGTGGCGGGTGTTCTCGGGAGAGTTTCGCAACGCGCGAACTGTCATGCAGGGATACTGCCGCGAACCACTCCCGAAGCAGGGAGATGCCGTTCTCGACCTCGTCGACACCATTCTCGACAGTCAGAAGCACCAGCGGAGTTTCGAAGAGCTCCAACCTCTCGGCTCCTCTCTATTTGGTTCTCAGTGGAAAAACCGAGGCTCTGATTGGGACGTGCTCGAAAGAATACTTGGCTGGGTCGTGGAGCTCTATCGGGAAGTCGGGGACGGAACACTTCCTGAAGGCATTCTGCGTTTCCTCGAAGGGTCCCCTGCGATCGACCGACTCGGCCCTGAGATCCAAGCGCTAGAGACCGTCTTGCAAGAACAGGGGCAACTTGCCCAGACCGTCGCGCAGAAGCTCTTGCTGCCCTTGACCGACGAAGATTCCATGGGCTGGCGATTGAACCTGCCTCAGCAGGTAACGTTGTTGACTCGCTGGGAGAGCGACTTTGACTCGCTGCAACATCTCGTGCGCTTCAATCAACTTGCCACGGAGTTCCAGCGGCATGGCCTTGGTCCGGTCGTCGCAACGGCTCGGTCTTGGAAAGGTGCGCCGGGCGAGCTGGTCGATCTGTTCGACTTCAGCTGGTGGAACGGCCTCGTTGAAAAAGCGTACTCAGAGACCGACAGCTTAAGAACGTTCGACCGCAGCGAGCATCTGTTCACCCTCGAGGAGTTTTCAAGGCTCGACAAACTGCACTTTCACCACAATCGACTCCGCTTGATTTCCGAGCATTGGAAGCGCTTGCCGACTCTGAGCGGCGGAGGGGCACTAGGTATCATCGGTCGGGAAATGAACAAGAAGCGCCGGCACCTTCCTATTCGAAAGCTCATCGAGCAAGCGGGACGCGGGGTTCAGGCGATTAAGCCGATCTTCATGATGAGCCCAATGTCTGTCGCGAAGTACTTGCCTCCCGATTCCGTCGAGTTCGACCTGGTCGTTTTCGATGAGGCTAGTCAGGTGAAGCCTGTAGACGCGTTCGGATCGATTGTGCGCGGGAGGCAAACAGTCGTGGTCGGCGATAGCAAGCAGCTTCCGCCCACCAGCTTCTTCGACGCGGCAAACGAAGGCGACGAGGCGGATTACGAAAGCGTAGGGGACATGGAGAGCGTGTTGAGCCTCTTTCTCGCGCAGGGCATCCAAGAGCGAATGCTTCGTTGGCACTACCGCAGCGAACACGACTCCTTGATCGCGGTATCGAACAATGAGTTCTACGACAATCGACTGGTTGTATTTCCAAGCCCCGGCGCGAACCCGAGAGCGCGAGGTCTCCGTCTACGGCACTTTCCCAACAACTATTATGATCGAGGCGGGACGCGCTCAAACGTCGGAGAGGCGAAGGAAGTGGCCCTGGCGGTCATGCAACACGCTCGTGAGCTCCCGGACCTCAGCCTTGGGGTCGTTGGCTTTAGCGTCGCACAGCGTGACGCGATCGAAGTGCAGGTGGAGCTTCTGAGGCGCGCCGACCCTAGCTGCGAGGATTTCTTCAGCGAAGGACGACAGGAGCCGTTTTTCGTGAAGAACCTCGAGAACGTCCAGGGCGACGAGCGCGACGTCATCTTCATTAGTGTCGGCTACGGCAAGAACCAGGACGGGTATATGGCGATGAGCTTTGGACCGCTCAATAGGGACGGCGGCGAGCGTCGACTCAACGTCCTCATCTCCCGATCCAAGAAGGCGATGGACGTGTTCTCTAATTTCACGTCGGCCGATGTGGATCTAAACCGTTCGAAAGCTCGTGGAGTCGTGGCGCTGCGGAACTTCCTTGCTTACGCGGAGACGGGAATCATTGAGCAGCCCTACTCCACCGGCCGAGAACCCGATTCCCCGTTCGAGGAGGCCGTCATCAAGGCTCTTCATTCGCACGGCTACGAACTGGAGCCGCAAGTGGGAACGGCCGGTTTTTTCGTCGATATCGGAGTCAAGGATCCCGAGAACCCGGGACGGTACCTGCTGGGCATCGAATGTGACGGAGCCACGTATCACAGCTCGCGCTCCGCAAGAGATCGTGATCGACTCCGCCAGGAGGTATTGGAACGACTCGGGTGGAGGCTTCATCGGATCTGGAGCACGGAGTGGTTCAGGAAGCCCGAGGTGGAGCTAGAGAGAGCGATTGCGGCGATTGAAGAGGCAGGCAGACGACAGGAGGAGGGAGCGAAGACCGCGGCTTCCCCCCGTAGTCATGCGCCACCCGAAATCGAGAGAGAAGCCATCTCGAAGCAGGACGAAGCGTCCGCAGAGGTTGGGTATGACGCCTACGAGCGCGCCGCTCCGAATGTCCAACTCGCTGGCCGCGATCTTCATGAGCTTTCGGTAGGCGAGATGGGCGGATACGTAGCCGAAGTCGTGAGCGTGGAGTCGCCAGTTCACCGGGACGAAGTGGTGAAGAGGATCACGGAGGGCGCTGGCTTGCAGCGCGCAGGCTCCCGCATTCAGGCAGCCGTGGATAGTGGCATCAGTCGTGCTGTTCGCATTGGCAAAGTCGAAAGGCGTGGCGAGTTCCTTTGGCAGCCCGGGGACCCCCGACCACCGATTCGCAATCGATCAAATCTCGAGAATTCGCAGAAGAAGTTCGACCTAGTCGCTCCGGAGGAGATTGCTGCAGCGATTCGATCGGAGGTAGAACGAAGCTTCTCGATCACGGAGGCGGACGCAGTGAGCGCCGCTGGCCGCGCACTCGGCTTCCAGCGCGTGACTGCACAGGCGAGTCGGGTGATTCAGCAAGAGCTCGACCGCCTCATCGACGAGGGCGCACTCGTGATCGACAAGAATCTGGTGCGGACTGCCTAGCCCCGCCGCGCTCCGCCCTACTCGAGGGGCTGTCCGCAGTGCTGGCACTCACTCGTGTTTCGGGTCGCGTCCATGTGGTCGCTGAACCCGGCTGCTAGAATGCCAGCGGGAAGCGCGAAGAGGCCCATTCCCAGCACGGACATCACTCCCGCCAGGAATCGACCCAGTTCGGTCTGGGGCACGACGTCTCCGTAACCCACCGTGGTCAGGGCGCAGACCGCCCACCACATCGCGGCCGGAATACTGGAGAACTTGTCGGGTTGGGTCTCATTCTCTGCGTAGTACATCACGGAGGATGAGAGGACGATCAGAGCCACGACGAACGCGAGGCACAGAAACAACTGAGTACGCCGCTCACGAAACACCGTGAGGATGATCTGCAGCCCCCTTGAATAGCGCACGAGTTTCAGTCCGCGGAGGAGGCGGAATACACGCAGCAGACGCAGCGCTCGCAAGTCGATCGCGGGGAATAGAATCGACGGGAAGGTGGCCAACGCGTCGATCAGCATCAAGGGTTGTAACGCGAACCGAAGCGTCCCCCAGAAGCCAGAGTACTTGGGGTTCTCGCCGGCGGACCAGATGCGGGAGAAGTACTCAATCACAAACACCACGAGAGAGAACCCCTCGAAAGCGGCGAACTCGAAAGCGTACCGGTCCGCGAATCGTTCGACGCTTTGCACGATCGCGACGACCACGTTCGCCAAAATCAGGACCGTTAGAAACAGGGTTGCGGCGCGACTGCTGACGCGATCTGACGTTGGATCTTGGAGAAGGCGATAGACGCGGGCTCTGTAACTCAGTTGGTCTTCCGACGCGGGCATGACGCGATCTTCAGGAAGCGAGTGCTGCGCGCAAGTTATCGGTGGTGTGAGGTTGGCATTTTGGGGAGTCTGCCTTGGGTTGGCTCGCGAGGTTGCCACCACCAGCCCGGCATTCTCAGCCCGAGCGAATCCTGCCACGAAAAGGTCTCGGCCCTTATGCCTCCGTTCGATCGAGGAACTCAGAAAGAGCTACCGCTTTCACGCTTAGACCAAGTTCCCTTGCGACGAAGTTCAGTCGGCGTGCCTGCAGGGCGTCATTGGTAACAAAGAATTCCGCGTAGGAACCTGCAGCTGCAATCGCGGTGTCGACCCATGTGTTCGGCTTTGGACCACTGAGAATGTTGCTGAAGCGTCCGAACCTGAACTTAGCGTAGAAGTTGCCTATGGCGTTTAGATAGGTCTGGGCGCACCAAGATGTGAGGCATGGCCGCTTCGCTGGATTGAAACGAATGTGGCGCTGCTTTCTCTTGCTGCTAGTCCAGTGGTTGACGAAGGGCGAATCGTGAAGCGCCTTCATGCAGACGTCCTGCATGTCGGTGTCCAGAGCGCCACTCGAAGGTTTGGAGAACGTTCTTTCAACGTGGTCGCGGACTCGACGATCATGGTCTAGATGCTCCGACTTCTTGAGGAACTGCGCCAACTCATCGACCACCCGGTTGTGGTATTTCACAAAACGAGCATTGGTGAGGACATCGAACACCCGCCAGGCCTGTTCGTCCCGCAGTCTTGGCGTGCGCTTCGATCGGGGCCCTTTCCTGGCAAGCTCGATCGGGATGATGGCCTTGAGATCGCCTCCGATTATGAAGTTACCGCTTTGCTGGGCAGCGAGCATGAGGACGAGGTCCGCGCGCCGCTTAGCAGCTTGCGGATTGGTCGAGGCCAAAGCCTCTATGACCGTGAGGTACGGAAGGACGAGACGCAGGTCGTCTTTGCGAAGGCGCGCAAGAAACTCCTTCAACAAGTTCTTGTCGCCGTCCAGGTCGGACAATGCGCTGGTATCGAGAGCTACGTCCACAGTACGAGTCACTCAGCGCACATCTGGGTTCTCCCCCGTTGGCCAAGACAACCAAATGTTGTTGCGTGGACAAGATTACGGGCACCCCTCATGCGTTCGAGCGTTGTTCGTTGAGGGCGAAGAGGTGGTCGAGGATTTCGTCTTCGAAGGTTTGGTGGAGGGCTTTTTCGTAGGGGGATTGGGGGTCGGTGTAGGGCGGGGCTTCGATGTCGAGCCAGGTCTTGTCGCCGGTGTGTTCGGCGTAGGCGGCGAGGACGGCTTGGTCCATTTCGATGTGGAGTCGTCGGAGCTCTTCGATTCGTGGGTCGAGGATGGTTGGGTCTTTGAGGGCGTTGTAGGTCTTGGTCAGGCCCTGGTCGGTGTCGATCATGAACTGGGCGCGGGCTTCGTACAGACGCTTCCCTATATCCTCTAGCTCCGGGATGGCAGCTTTGGGATCAGCCTTCGGAAACGGGAAGGTTTCGAAGCAGTCAGACGATGTGTAGCGAAGTCGGTCCTCGAGGGATGATGAGAGCAGGCGCGCCCAGCGTTCGTGGATACGGGATTGGAGAACCGCGAAGGAAGAGTTGTCCCGGAGTGCGAAAACGTTGAGTGCGTGCGAAAAAATACGCTCGGTCGGCTGTCGGGCGAAGACGAGGTGTTTTGATACTTGCGAGTTGACCAGACAGCACTCCAAGGGCGCGATTGCTCTCCTCGTTTCTGGGACGTCACTACGGTATAGCCACCACAGGCGCTTCTCGCGCCGAGCGATCGGATTGTGGTCCCGCGCGTCGCGCTGAGGCTTGACTCGCTCCCGGACGATGGCGATGAGATCTGGCCATTCGAGGGCGTCTTCCAGGGGCATGCTGCCAAAGTTGATCACGTAGCGCTCGAAGTCCTGGGTAGGCGACGTGTTGACCTCCTGCCCGCCAATGTAGGGGAAGATGCGTTGGGAATTCGCCGGGTTCTTCGTGATCAGATGGTCGCGTTCGGCAGGCGTGAGAATGAAGCCCTGCCCATAGATCTTGGCGCCAACGAATGCGAGGCTTCCATTGCCAGCCAGGCGTACTGGATCCGCTCGCTCTGGTTTTGGCCGGAGTCGCGAGTTGATCACAGGAGCTACCAAGTCGTTTAGACGAGGTGCTCCGACGCGGTCGCGCGGCTGGCCTTTTGCCAGGTGCAATACGGAAATGGTAACCGCTGCCTCTCCAGGCCAGGGAATCGATTCACGAGCATCGTAAATACAGAGGCCCTTGCGGACGAGCGGCTGAAGACCTGTGCTACGTGTGTCGCCCTGAGCAATTGTGTTGGTTGCGATCAGACCAATCGTCCCGTGTTCTCCCAGAAGAGTATCACTACGACGAAAGAAATGAGCGCAGTAGTCACCGTTGCCGTGCGCGCCTTCGTGCATCTTGAGCACCCAATCCAAGTACGCTTTACCGTAGGTGCCCGAGATCTGGGAGCCCCCCATAAACGGTGGATTGCCAACCACTGCATCCAGATAGGCAGGCTCTTTCGAGGGTGGGTCGGTCAGAGGATCCGCTCGACCCGCATAAAAGACTTCGGGAAACTCGATCAGCCAATGAAAAGGTCGGAGTCCGTGGCGGGCCTCCAGGACGTCGGATTCGACCTCGGCTGCTGCGCTCGTTTCGCCGTCGAGCCACCTCTGGAGCAAATCAAGTCGGCGTACGCGCTCGCTCTCACGGGCTTTGTCGGTGGTGGCGGAGAAGAATGCACCGATTAGCAGGTCTCCGATGATCCGAAGGCGCGACAATGCGTCGTCGGCATCTTCCATCGCGGTGCGCATGGCTCGGTTGGCCTCGGGTGTATCTTCGAGACTGAGCTGAAGAACGAGGGAGCGCGCACGGATGGCCTCGTGCAGGGCGTCCTCGAGCTCAGCCTCAAAAAGGCCAATTTGCTTACCTGGTTTCCAATGAAACGAGGTGATCTGATCGAAGGAGCAGCCGACGAGCGAGTCCCCGCAACGAAGGTTGTGGTCCAGGAACGTAAAAGGCTTCTCTCGCTGCAGAGTGACGAGCCAGAGGGAAAGCTTTGCCAGTTCGACCGCGAAAGGGTTCTTGTCGACGCCGTAAAGGCAACGTTCGGCGACGAGACGGCGAGCGTAGACGCGGGGATCGTCCTCCGTGGCCTGGAGCTCCTTGGCTTCGTCTTCTCGGGTCCATGCATCGAGCAAGCGCTCGCCCAAATACCGACACGCCTCGACGAGAAACGCACCTGAGCCCATCGCGGGGTCGCAGACGGTGAGCGAAAGTATTTGATCTGAAGATGGCTCGTCGCCAAACGTGGCAAGCAGAGGTTCAAGCGTCCGAGCGACGATCGGCGCAGAAAGTGACGGTGGCGTGTAGTGAGAGCTTGTCCGCTTTCGCTCATGGCCAGGCTGGACGATGATCCTTCCCTCGAGAGCCACCTCGCTGCCTTTGACTCGCTCTTCTTCTAGTAGCTCAGTAGCCGCCTCGGCGAGGTCTTCAGGGCTTGCGTCATGGTGCTTCTCAATCAATGAAAGCTTTTGCAGAAGCCTCTTCGACCGTGCTCCCGCGAGGCCGACGTTCTCCTTGAGCCACTTGGTTCGCTGCGCTGGCTTGACGCGAAGGAGGTCTTCGGCGCTGAGCCAGCTCGGCGCGACTTTGCTGTCGCTGGGCTTGATGCGAACCGACGGCGATTCGACGCGCATCGTGTAGTAGCCCATGAGCGCCTCGTAGACGCTACCGATCTGCTCTTCGTAGAGGTTGCGGTAGGAGAGACGTTCGTTGCCGAGGTAGATGAGGTTTCGGAGAACTTGGTAAATCGATTCGTCGTCGACCGTGGGTACTTGGGATTGCGCGCGCTCTTCGGCGTCGCGGATGGGCACGACGTTGCCATCGAAACCCTCAAGGAAGGGAAAGCGATGTGGATCAAAAAGGTGACCCTCGCGTGGCGGGAGGTGAAGGTCGCCGTGGTGGACGCCTAAGTAGACTGACCGAAACAGCGCCAGGAGCTGCGGCCAGGCGCTGTAGCGCCGATTCATCGCGTCGGGGTATTGGCCGCGCTCTTGCTCGAGGCGCTCGAAGAGGGCGTAGAGCGAGTAGTGCTTTGAAAACAGGGGATGCTCGGTCGGCAGGAGGCCGCTGTCCTCTGCGTAGAGAAGGAACACGAGGCGAAGAAGGACGGTGAGTAGGCCT